>WNGA01020834.1_pt1 | contig 13792 bp, 15 predicted proteins | sample 5400061 | NCBI WGS metagenome assembly WNGA01 (sample SAMN13153366, study PRJNA577476) | soil metagenome | isolation source: 100 cm soil or saprolite under grassland replicate 2 | place: USA:California | collected 2016-06-15 | reverse complement strand
TCCTACGGCGTCTCGCGATTTAGGAGGGCTTGACGAAACATCATCTGTGCCGCCGGAGGCGCGCCGCTCGCCCCAACGCATCCGCGTTCAGAATGACGGGTCGCCCCCAACGCATCCTGTTCAGAATGACACGGGCTCCCTGCGTCCTTGCCTCGGAACGACCAGCGCGTCCCGGCGACAAGCGACGTTCCGCCAAGCCATCCTAGACGTCCGAGTCGAGCTCGTCCTCGGCCTGCTCCCCGTGCTCGACGATGTCGCCCTCCGTGAAGAGGACGTCCTGGAGCACCGTGCGCCATTTGTCGTTGCGCCGGGCCAGGAACTCGAGGTTCATGGCGAAATGCTTGAACTCCTCCTGCTGGGCATTCTCCATGATGGCGTGGGCCTGAGGATCCTTCTCGAGTGCGAGACGCTGCTCGTACCAGCCGATGGCCTCCGCCTCCTCGATGAGCGACGTGCAGATGCGGGCGAACGTCCGCACCTCCTCGGATAGCTCGCCGGCCGGTTCGTGGTACTGCTCGAAGGGCACGTTCTGATTGTTCCGCTTCGTCACCTGCGCAAACCGTCAGCAGCTAGCCTCTCGCGCGTGAGCTCCGTCGAGACCGTCCGCGCGCGACTGGGCACGCCCACCACGCAGCGCATCCTGCGGTGGGGCGGACCGGTTGTCTATGGAATCGCCCTGGGCGCCTATCTCTGGAGAGACGGGCTGCCGCTCTCGCGCGACCGGCTGCTCATGTGGATCCTGCTCGGTCTCCTCGCCTTCTCGATCACGAACGTCCGCGGCTGGATCCGGAGCGTCGTTCTCGAGTGGATTCCGTTTGCCCTCATCCTCTGGGTCTACGACCTGCTGCGGGGCCAAGCCGACGGGCTCTTCTTCCAGGCGCACGTGGAGCCCCAGCTTCGTGCCGACGAGATCCTCTTCGGAGGCACCGCGCCGACTGTGTGGCTCCAGGATCATCTCTGGAACGCCTTTCATCTCCACTGGTACGACTACGGCGCCTGGCTCGTCTACGTGAGCTATTTCGTCGGGACGTACATCGTGGCGGCCTTCCTCTGGTGGGTGAACCGGCCGCTCTTTCGCCGCTACGTCGTCACCGTCTCCGTGATCGCGATGATGGGCTTCACGACGTATGCGCTCTTCCCAGCGGCACCGCCGTGGATGGCCAGCCAGCTCGGCGCGCTCGAGCCGACGACCCGCTCGATCGGGATCATCTGGAGCCACATCCCCGTCGCGCACTTCAACACGCTGTTCGAGAAGGGGACGCAGTACGCCAACTCGGTCGCCGCCGTCCCGTCGCTGCACGCGGCGTACACGCTCCTCATCGCGCTCTTTCTCTGGCGCTTCACACCCTGGTGGGGCCGCGTCCTCCTCGCGCTCTACCCGTGGGCGATGGCCTTCGCGCTTGTCTACACCTCGGAGCACTACTTCGTCGACATCCTCCTCGGCTGGGGCTACTGCCTCATTGGCTACCTGGCTGTGAACCGCATCGCCGACCGGATTGCGAAGCGGCGTGCGGAGCCCGCCGCAGCTACCTGATCGAGAAGCCGGTGAGGCCCTGCGGCTCCTCGGCGCACTCGTAGACACGCTCGACTCGCGCTCCCTCGGGGCCTTTCCACGCGAACGCGCTGAGGCGCGCGACCGCGTCTTCGTCCCCCTCGAGGACGGCTTCGACCGTGCCCTCCGGAGTGTTGCGCGCCCAGCCCGCCACCCCGTTGCGCTCGGCGAGCGTTCGCAGCGTGTCGCGGAAGAACACACCCTGGACGCGCCCGTGGATGACGAGCCGGCGCCTGACCACGGGGATAGGCTACGCGCCTTGTCTGAGCCGGCTCCGCCCATCCGGCGCAATACGATCCTTCTTGCCGCCTCGCTGGCAGCGAACTCGGCGATGCTCCAGCTTTCGGCCGCCGTGGCGACGCTCACGGTGGTTCTCGTCGTGGGTGTGAAGGGACTCGTCGGCCTCGGACCGGCGATCGTGCTGGGAACCGGCGCTCTCTTCGCGCTCCCGGCCGGCCGGGCAATGGACCGCTTCGGCCGCATCCCCGTGCTTGTCGCCGGTTTCGCCCTGGGCGTCGTGGGCGGTGTGCTGGCCGCGGTCGGCGCAGGGCTCGACCTGGCGCTTCCGGTCCTCGTCGGCCTCGTGTGCGTCGGCGCGGCGAGCGCCACGGCCTTGCTCGCGCGGACGGCGGCGGGCGACATGTACCCGCCCTCGCGACGCGCGCGGGGTATCTCGTATGTGCTCTTCGGGGCCGTCTTCGGCGCCATCCTCGGGCCGGCGGTCTTCAGCCCGCTGCTTACAGACAGGGAGCTCGACGCGGATGCGCTCGTCCTCCCCTGGATCGCGGCGGCCGGCTTCATGGTCCTCGGCCTCGTGCTTGTCGCAGCGGTCCGTCCGGACCCCCGGCGCATCGCGCGGATGATCGGGGCGCCCGAGCGTGGGGAAGTTGGCGGCGTTGCCGCGCCGCTCGCAGAGATCCTCCGCCGCCCGGGTGTTCTCCCGGCGCTGCTCGCCGCGCTCGCGAGCTTTGCCGTGATGGTCGGGATCATGACTCTGACCGGCGTGGTCGTCGTCGAGCAGGGCCACCCGGCACGGGTCGTCTTCCCGATCATCGGCGCGCACGTGATCGGGATGTACGCGCTCGTGATCGTGGTCGGCGGCCTGATCGACCGCGTCGGCCGTACGCGAGCCCTTGTCGGCGGGCTTCTCGTCATGGCCGTCTCGGCGGTGAGCCTCCTGTGGGTGACCAGCGTCGGCGCCTTCGCCTTCACGCTGTTCGCGCTCGGGCTCGGCTGGAGCTTCTCCTTCGTCGCGGCAACGGCGCAGCTCGCGGACGCGACGGCTCCGGCCGAGCGCGGCCGGCTCCTCGGCTTCAACGACCTGCTGGCGGGGCTGACGGGTGCAGGACTCTCTCTGCTCGGCGGCTACGCCCTCCATGCGATCGGGGTCGCGGCCCTCGGGGTCGGCGGGCTTCTGCTCGTCCTTGCCCCTGCGGGCTGGATCGTGCGCTACTCGTTGCGCCTGCGCGCTCTCGGGCTGGCGCCGTCGAGGGCCGACTGACGCTGCTAGAATCGGGCCTCGGCGGGCATCCGGTCCGCCGCTTTTTCTGCCCGATGAAGACCTACTCCGCCAAGCCGAAGGAGATCGAGCAGCGCTGGTACCTCGTCGACGCCGAGGGCCAGACGCTCGGCCGTCTCGCCACGCGCATTGCCGACACCCTTCGTGGCAAGCGCAAGCCCGTGTACACGCCCCACATCGACACGGGTGACTTCGTGGTCGTCGTCAACGCGGAAAAGATCGCAGTGACCGGCAAAAAGCGCGAAGAGAAGATCTATTACCGCCATTCCGGCTATCCGGGCGGCCTGCGGGAGCGCACCTTCGCCGAGGAGATCGAGCGCCGGCCGACAGAGGTGCTCCGCAAGGCGGTCAAGGGCATGCTCCCGCGCAACCGTCTCGCGCGTCGGCAACTGACAAAGCTGAAGGTCTACGCCGGCCCCGACCATCCGCACGAGGCCCAGAACCCGAATCCGCTTCCCGAATGAGCCAGATCGCTCAGTACCGAGGTACCGGCAAGCGCAAGACTTCGATTGCGCGCGTGATCCTGCGTCCGGGGGACGGCGGGACGTGGGTCAACGGCCGGACGATCGAGGAGTACTTCCCGCGGGCGGCATTGCGCACCATGGCCACCGCCCCGCTCAGGGTTGCCGGGGTCGAGGGGCGCTTCGACATCCGCGCACGCCTCCAGGGCGGGGGTCCCACCGGCCAGGCCGGCGCTCTTCGCCACGGCATCGCCCGAGCTCTGGTCGAGGCCGATCCCGAGCTGCGGACCGCGCTCAAGCGCGAGGGCTTCTTGACGCGCGATGCTCGCATCGTCGAGCGCAAGAAGGCAGGGCTGCACAAGGCGCGCAAGGCGCCGCAGTTCTCCAAGCGCTAGCACTGGGTTTGGCACGCGGCCTCTTCGGGACCGACGGGGTTCGAGGCGTCGTCGGTCAAGAATTGACTGAAGAGCTCGTCGAGCGACTAGGGCGCGCGTTCGCGCTTTGGACGGAAGGCGCGCCGGTGCTTATCGGACGAGACACCCGCGCGTCGGGGCCCGCGCTCGAGCGGTCCCTGAGCTCGGGCCTGTCTGCAGGAGGCTCCGCCGTGATGCTCGGCGGCGTGCTGCCAACGCCGGCCGTAGCCCTTCTCGCCCGGGACGGAGGCGCGGTTGTCTCGGCCTCGCACAACCCGCCTGAATACAACGGGGTCAAGTTCTTTCTCGAGGGGTGGAAGCTCGACGACCGTGAGCAGCAGGAGATCGAGGCCCTGGTCGAGACCACGCCGATGGACGGTGGGGGGACGGCGCAATCGGAGCCGCCGGATCTTTCCCAGCGCTACGTCGACCTTGTGTGCGAGCGCTTCGGCTCGCCGCTGAAAGGCCTTCGCGTCGTGGCCGATTGCGCCAACGGCGCCATGTACGAGGCTGCGCCGGCAGCGTTCACGCGACTGGGTGCTCATGTTGTCACTGTAGGCAACCGACCGGACGGCACGAACATCAACGTCGGTTGCGGCGCGACAGACCTCTCGCTTCTCCAACGGACGGTCCAAGAAGGCGAATTCGACCTGGGCGTCGCCTTCGACGGCGACGGGGACCGGATGAGTGGTGACGACAGAGGTCGGAGACCGCTACGTCGCCGAAGCTCTCCGCCGCGAAGGCGGCGTGCTCGGGGGCGAGCAGTCCGGCCACCTCATCTACCTCGAAGGACATACGACCGGAGACGGGCTCGTCGCCGCACTCTTGCTCTGCCGCGCAGTCGTGGAAAGCGGCTGCCCGCTTGCGGAGCTCGCAGCGGAACTGGCGAAGCTTCCGCAGGCGAAGACGAACGTTCCTGTGCGTTCAAAGGAGATTTCGCCCTCGCTTCGAAGGGAGATCGACGAACTTGCAGGCGGCGGGCGGGTAGTCGTCAGGGCGTCCGGGACCGAGCCGGTCGTGCGGGTTCTCGCGGAGGCGGAGACGGAAAAGGACGCCTCGGCCCTCTGTGCTAGGATCGCGGCTCTCGTCTCACGGGAGCTCGGCTCCTAGCCGGGTTTGGAGTTTTCGGGACCCTGTTCCAGTCGGAAGGGGGAGCTGACGTGTGCGGGATCGTCGGATACGTGGGCACGAGGACGGCGAAGGAGCTTCTCCTTCACGGGCTCGAGCGTCTCGAATACCGAGGCTACGACTCGGCCGGCATCGCCCTGCTCGAGGACGAGGGCCTCGAGCACGTCCGCGCGGTCGGCAATCTCGATCAGCTGAAGGCGAGGAAGGAGCTCGACGGCTCGGCCTCGGGGACTGGGGTCGGCCATACACGGTGGGCGACACACGGCAAGGTCTCGTACGAGAACGCGCACCCGCTGACAGGTTGCGTCGAAGACGAGGTCGCGATCGTCCTCAACGGCATCGTGGAGAACTTCCGAGAGCTGAAGGAATCGCTCGAGCAGGACGGCCATGCGTTTTCCTCGGAGACCGACGCCGAAGTCGTCGTTCATCTGATCGAGCACCACTACGCGGGCGACCTCGTCGAGGCCGTGCGGGACGCGTACGCGGAGCTGGAGGGCCATTTCGCCTTCGTTGTCATTCACCGCGACCATCCCGACATGCTGGTCGGGGCGCGTCTCCAGTGCCCACTCGTGGTCGGGATCGGGGAGGGGGAGATGTTCCTCGCCTCGTCGATCGCCGCGTTCCTCCGCGACACCCGCCGCGTGCAGCTGATCGAGGACGGCGAGGTCGTCGCGATCACGAAGGACGGCGCCAGCTTCTACTCGGTCGAGGACGGCCCGCGCGAGCGGGAGGAGTTCGAGGTCGACTGGGATGACGAGGCGGCCGAGAAGCACGGCTACGAGACGTTCATGCTCAAGGAGATCTACGAGCAGCCCCAGGCAGTCGCGGACACGATCGGCGAGCGAATCCGCGCCGGGCGGCTCGAGCTCGAAGACATCGGGCTGACCGACCTCGAGATCCAAAATCTGCGGCGGATGGTCGTCCTCGCGACGGGGACGGCCTATCACGCCGGCGTCGTCGGCCGCTATGTCGAGGAGTGGGCGCGCCTGCCCTGCGAGCCCGACATCGCGAGCGAGTGGCGCTACCGCAATCCCGTGCTGACGAAGGACACGCTCGTCGTCGGCATCTCCCAGTCCGGCGAGACGCGCGACACGATCCACGCGATCCGGCTCGCGCGCGAGACCGGCGCCCGCACCGTCGCGATCACGAACATGATGGGCACCCAGATCACCCAGGAGGTAGAGACGGTTCTCTATACGCGTGCGGGCATCGAGATGGCTGTCGCCGCCACGAAGACCTTCACGGCGCAGGTCACGCTCCTCTACATGCTCGCGCTGAAGCTCGCCGAGATCCGGAACACCCTTCCTCCTGAGGAGATCGCCAGCCTGGTCGCAGAGGTGGATGGGCTTCCCGGCAAGATCGCGGCTTACCTCGACGGCGACCATCCGATCGAGGAGATCGCGCAGCGCCATCACCGCGCGCCTTTCTTCCTCTACCTCGGACGTCACATCGGCCTGCCCGTCTCGCTCGAGGGCGCGCTGAAGCTGAAGGAGATCTCCTACATCCCGACGGAGGCTTATTCAGCGGGCGAGATGAAGCACGGGCCCATCGCTCTGCTCGATTCCGAGACGCCCGTCGTCTGCGTCGCCACCGACTCGCACGTCTACGACAAGGTGGTCTCGAACATCCAGGAGGTGCGCGCACGCGGCGCCGAGGTGATCGCGATCGCGACGGACGGCAACGAGGACATCCAACACCACGCCGACGACGTCGTCTTCGTGCCGCGGACGCATCCGTTCCTGCAGGCGACGCTCGCGGTCATCCCGCTCCAGCTTCTTGCCTACCGGATCGCGCGCCTGCGCGGCCTCAACGTCGACCAGCCGCGCAACCTCGCCAAGACCGTCACGGTCGAGTAGCCGGCCTGTCGCCCGCCCCCGGTGTAGGAGGGGCGAAAGGAGGCGGGTATGCGAGCACTTCTACTCGGGGTCGTCGTCGTGACGACGCTCGTTGCGGCAGAGGCAGCGAGCGCGGGTTGCTGGGCAACCGTCGGGCTTGCGCCGCCGCCCCCGGAACCGCTCCCGGGGAGGCATGGGCGGCTGAGATCACGGTCTTGCAGCACGGGCGAAACCCGCTGCCGGAGGCGGCAAAGGCGCGGCCGCAGGTGACGATCGTGAACGCCGACACGGGGGCGCGGAAGACGTTCACGGCCGTCCCGACCGACGTGAGCCGCGGCGTCTACGAGGCGAGCGTGGTCTTCCCCTCGGCGGGCAGCTGGCGGTACGAGGTGTTCGACGGGTTCACGCCGTACCTGCGCGCAGACGCACACGTTCTCGGCCGTCTCGATCGGGGGCGGGACGACCGCAGGCGGAGTCCTTCCCGCTCTGGGCGGCCGTGGGCGGGGGCATCCTGCTGCTCGGGGCGCTCGGCGCCGCCGCCTTCGTCGCTTCGCGGCGGAGCGGGCTTCCCCGCGGAGGCCAGGCCTAGGAGGCGGGACCGGGAGGGCGGCGCAGGCGCTTCGTCTGCCCGCGCCGCTTCTTCTCCTCGAGGCGTCGCTCCCGCGCCGCGGCCGTGGGCTTCGTCGGCCTGCGCTTGCGCGGCACGCGAACACCGGCGCGGATGGCCTCCCCAAGGCGCTCGAGCGCGAGCTCCCGGTTCCGCGACTGGCTGCGCTCGTCCTGCGCGATCGCCCGGACCACGGGCCCGGTCCGCGCAGTCAGGCGCTTTTTCTGACCCTCAGACAGCGTCGCCGAGCGGGCGACGTCGAAGACCGCCTCGACGCGCGTCTCCGTCTTCTGGGCGTGCTGGCCGCCCGGCCCGCTCGAGCGGGAGTAGCGGAGCTCCACCTCTTCGAGGGGAATCGCCAGCCTCGAGGTCACCTGAATAGACTCGCGCGGAATGACGGCCATTCTGCTCGACATCGACGGTGTGCTCCATGTTTCCGGCGACCCGATCCTGGGCGCGGCCGACGCCGTGCGGGCCCTGCGCGCGGACGGCCACCGGCTCCGCTTCGTCACGAACAACACCACGCGCGCCCGCGCGGGCCTCGCTCGCGAGCTGCAGGCAATCGGCATCGAGCTCGACCAGGACGAGATCAGCACGACACCCATCGCCGCTGGAAAGCTGCTCGAAGGGATGCGCGTGCTCGCGCTGACGATGTCTTCCGTCCGGGAGGATCTCGCCGCGCACGTCACTCTCGTGGAGGAAAACGCCGAGGCGGTGCTCCTCGGCGGAGCAGACGAGACCGCCGAGACAGGCGAGGTCTTTGCCTACGAGAACCTCAACCGGGCCTTTGCGTCTTTGCGCGAGGGCGCGAGGCTCGTCTGCTTGCACAAGAATCGCTGGTGGCAGACGGCCGACGGACCGCGTCTCGACGCAGGAGCCTTCGTGGCCGGGCTGGAGTACGTGGCCCAGGTCGAAGCGGAGGTCGTCGGAAAGCCGACTGCCGCGTACTTCGAGGCCGCGCTCGCCGAACTCGACTCGAAGCCGAGCGAGGCGGTCATGGTCGGCGACGATGTCGAGGCGGACATCGGCGGCGCGAAGCAAATCGGCATGCGCGGGGTGCTCGTCCGGACGGGGAAATTTCGTCCCGCGGCGCTCGAAGAAGCGGATCCGCAGCCCGATGCCGTCATCGGTTCCATCGCCGAGCTTCCCGCCTGGATCGAAGCGGAGGCGGCGTGAAGGTCGGCCTCGACGTAATCGAGATCCGGCGGGTCTCGGGCGCCCTCGAGCGCTACGCGGCGTTTCGCGAGCGCTGTTTCACCGAGGCCGAGCGCGCCTACTGCGACTCCCGTCCCAATCCCGCACAGCATTACGCGGCCCGCTTCGCCGGCAAGGAGGCGGTCGGGAAGGCGCTGGGGTTCGGCGTCGCGCGCGCCTTCGCGTGGAAGGATGTCGAGATCGCCGGCCGCCCCAAGCCGGACGTCCGCCTCTCGGGCCGAGTCGCGCAGTGGGCCCGGGGCGTCGGTGCCGGCCCGATCGACCTCTCCATGACCCACTCCAAGGACATCGCCGCGGCCGTCTGCGTCGTCGCCGATGCGCACTGAGCCGCTTTACACCGCGGACGAGATGCGCGCCGCCGAGGAGGCCTACGAGGGCACCACCCTCGAGTTGATGGAGCGCGCTGGAATCGCGACCGCTGAGGCGATCCTCACGCATTACCCGGAAGCCGCCACCGTCTCGGTCTGGTGCGGCACGGGCTCGAACGGGGGCGACGGGTTCGTCGTCGCCCGCAAGCTCCACGAGGCCGGGCGCACCGTCGAGATCCGGCTCCTCGGCGATGAGGAAAAGGTGGCGGGCGACGCCGCGGAGAACCTGCGACGCGCGCGAGAAGCGGGCCTTCCGTTCGTGGAAGTGGGCGAGGAAGGCGAGGTCGTCGTCGACGCCCTCTTCGGAACGGGCTTTGCCGGCAAGCCGCGCCGGGAAGCGGCCCAGCGGATCGAGGAGCTGAACACTCTCGGCGCGCCGGTGGTCGCCGTCGACGTCCCGAGTGGTGTAGATGCCTCGAGCGGGGAGGTTGCCGGCCCCGCCGTCCGCGCGGAGCTGACGGTTACCTTCCACGCCCGGAAGGTAGGCCTCGCGGTCGCTCCGGGGCGCTTCCACGCAGGCGAGGTCGAGGTCGCCGACATCGGCTTGCGACAGTTGGAGACTCGTCACATGCGTGTCCGCCCGGAGATTCTCGAGCTCGTACCGCGGCGGGGGCCCGAGGACAACAAGTACTCGGCCGGCTCGGTCCTCGTGGTCGGCGGCTCGAGGGGGAAGACTGGCGCTGCCTGCCTAGCCGCCGAGGCCACGCTGCGGGCCGGAGCGGGGATCTGCACGGCTTGCGTCCCTGCCTCGCTCGAGTCCATCTTCGAACAGCGGCTGCTCGAAGTAATGACCCGGGCGTGTCCCGATGAGGACGGCGTCATGACCATGGACGCCGCGGACACGATCATCGAAGCTGCCGAGCGCGCCACCGCCGTCGCTCTCGGCCCAGGGCTTGGCCGCACGGACGGCACGCGCGCGCTCGTGGGCTACCTCCTCGATCGCCTGGACAAGCCGATCGTTCTCGACGCGGACGGTCTATGGGCAGTCGCCGGCCACCTCGACTGGGTGTTCAGCCGCGACGCTCCAACTGTCCTCACTCCTCACGAGGGCGAGCTCGCGAGGGTGCTGGGCCGCAAGTCCGAGTGGGTCCGGGCGCGCCGGTTGCACGCCGCCCGGGCAGGCGCGGACGACGTCGGCGCCGTCGTCCTCCTCAAGGGGGCGGACACGATCGTCGCGGCGCCCGGCCGAGGCGTGCTCGTCTCCGATCTCGGGAATCCCGGGCTGGCGACCGCGGGCGCCGGAGACGTGCTGACCGGGATCGTGGCCGCCTTCCTCTCCAAGGGAATGGAGGGGCGTCTCGGCGCTGCAACCGCCGCTGCCAGCCAGGGCGTGGCAGCCGATCTCGCCGCCGAGCGTCACGGGGCGGCGGGACTCCTGGCGGGCGACGTGGTCGAGGCTCTCTCGCTCGCTCTCTCGTGAGTCGGCGCTCCGAGCTCACGATCGATTTGGGCGCGCTCCGGCGCAACGTGGCCCGCATGCGAGAGGCCGCCGCGCCGGCGGAGCTCTGGGCGGTCGTCAAGGCCGACGCCTACGGGCATGGGCTGATCGACGTCGCACGCGCGGCGCTCGGGGCCGGCGCGGGCGCGCTCTGCGTCGTGACGGCGCAGGAGGGCGAAGCCCTGCGACGGTCGTTTGCCGACGCTCGGATCCTCGTGATGGCGCCGCTGGCGACCGGAGAGGAGGCAATCGCGCGGGCTGCGCAGCTCGAGGTCGCGCTTTCCTCGCCGGCGGCCCCCGAAGGCCTCGCTCTCCATCTCAAGGTCGACACCGGCATGGGCCGGTGGGGGATGAGCGTGGAGGAGGCCGAGACGGTCCCGCGAGAGCGCGTTGTCGGGCTCATGAGCCACCTGGCCACCGCCGACGAGGACGATTCGACTTACGCGCGCGAGCAGATCGCACGCTTCGCGGAAGTTGCGCGGCGGTTCGGCGGCGTTCCGGCGCATCTCGCGAACAGCGCCGCGACGCTCGCCTATCCGGAGGCTCGCTTCGCCGCGGTGCGCTGCGGCGTCGCGCTCTACGGACTCTCCCCATTCGGCGACGATCCCGCGAACCACGGGCTCGAGCCGGTCCTCTCCTGGCGGAGCTACGTCGCCGTCGCCAAGACGGTCGCGGGAGGCGGCAGCGTCGGCTACGGACGCCGCTTCGTCGCCGAGCACCCGACTCGCGTCGGAGTTGTCCCGGTGGGGTACGCGGACGGCTTTAGGAGGGGCCTGATGGGCACCCAGGTCGTCGTGGGAGGCTCACGCCGGCATGTGGTCGGGGCTGTGTCGATGGACGCCCTCGTCGTCGAGCTGGACGAGGAGGAAGCGGGGGCGCCCGTGACGCTGCTCGGCGACGGTGTCCTCGCCGAGGAGCACGCCCGCCACCTCGACACGATCAATTACGAGATCACGACGGCAATCCGCTCGGATCCGCTCCGGACCGACCGGAGGGTCGTCGATGGATGAGCGCATCCGCACCGCGGTGGCAGGCGTCGAGGCCTACGTGGTGGGCGGTGCCGTCCGGGACGAGCTCCTCGGGCGCCCGGTGGTGGATATCGACGTCGCCACGCATGACCCCGAGGTGGCCGCGCGCATCTATGCGGGCCTGGCCAAGGCGGCCCTCTTCCCGCTCTCCGAGCGGCATGGAGCCTGGCGCGTGGCCTTCCGAGGCGGGAGAACCGTCGACTTCACGCCGCTTCGCGGGGGGATTGAGGACGACCTGCGGACGCGGGACTTCACCATCAATGCAATCGCCATGCCGGTCGCGGGTGGGGAGAGAATCGATCCGCTGAAGGGCTTCCCGGATCTGCAGGCGCGTCGTCTCCGGGCCGTGTCGGAAACGGTCTTCGAGGACGATCCGCTTCGGCTTCTACGTGCCGTTCGGCTGGAGGACGAGCTGGGCTTCGCGCTCGACGAGCAGACTGAGCGGCTTGTGCGCGAGCACGCCGAGCTCGTGACGGAACCCGCGGGCGAGCGCATCTTCGGCGAGCTCGAACAGCTGACCCCCGACGGTTTTCGCCGTGCCGAGGAGCTCGGCCTGCTCGCCCCGCTCGGCGGCTCGCTCGACCGTCTTAAAGAGGTCGATCTCGTCGACTCGCCGGGCTTCCTGCTCGCCACGGTCTTCGGCGAGAACCTCGAGCGACTGCCGATCTCGAACGAGCTGCGCCGCTTCGCCCGAACGCTTCTCCGTGCGGAGCGTCCGGCGGACGATTCCGCCCGCGCCGTCTACCGTTTTCGTCACGCGACCGAGCCCTGGGCGCTCTCGGCGCTCGCCTACCTGGGCGCCACCGATCTTTACGCGGCGGTCCGCGCGGCGCGCGCCGAGGACCCGACCGAGCCCCTGCTCCGGGGGGAGGACATTCTCGCGCTCGGCGTCGAGCCGGGCCCCGAGGTCGGCCGCCTGCTCGACCTCGTCGCCGAGGAGCGGGCCGCGGGAACCATCTCCACGCGCGACGAGGCGCTAGAGCTCGTTCGGCGAGAGCTGCAGAACCCCTAGGAGCGCCACTTGATGGTGCAGCCGACAGGCGGCACCTCGGCGGGGTCGGGCTCGCCGCCGTCGAGCACCGCGTCGAGAGCCCGACGCAGGTAGGGATCCGCGCCATCCGGATCCTGGTGGTCGGAATCCGGTGTCCCGTGGTAGGCGAGACGGTGCTCGCTGTCGAAGAGGAACACCTCAGGCGTGCGGGCGGCTCCGTATGTCGACGCCACTTCCTGCGTCTCGTCGTAGAGGAACGGGAAAGCGAAGTCCTTCTCCTCCGAGCGTTGCTTCATCTCGGCGATACCGTCGCCGAGATAGCCCGCGTTCGAGTTCACGGCGACGAGGCCCGCGCGCCCCCCGTAGTCGCGCGCGACGTCGTTCAGCCGATCCTCCCAGGCGACCACGTACGGGCAGTGGACGCAGGAGAAGACGACGGCGACAGGCTGCCCAGGGAAGTCGTCGAGCGAATGGGTCTTCCCGTCGATTGCCGGGAGCTCGAAGGGCGGGGCGGGGTCTCCGAGCGCGAGTCGGGCCATGCGCGCCATGCTATCGACGTGAGGCCGCTCTACGACGCCGTCGGGGTGGGGATGTGGGCCTACTCCAACGCGGCCTTTCGCGTCGTCGTCGTCGGCCCGCGGCGCTTCCGCCTCGAACCGCGGACGCTGATCGTCTCGACGCACCGTCGGGAGACCGACGTGCCCGTCATCGCCCCGCTTCTGTACTTCGGGGCCCGGCTCTGGCGCCATCGCGACGAGCGGATGAGCTTCGCCGCCCGCGACGACATGTTTCTGCCCGGCTTCTTTGCCGGGTTTCCGCCGGACCTCTCTCCGAGGGCGCGCCGGCTGCTCTTCCCCATCGGAGTCAGGAGATTTCTCCCGCGTGTCCAGGTGCATCCGATCTCAAGCGCGAGCGTCGCCCGCGCCGGAGAGCTTCTTCGCTCCCACCCTGACAGCCCCTTGGAGAGGCTGGTGCCCGTGACCCTTGCCGACGAGTTCCGCTCGCGCTCCGGCGGCCACCGCTTACCCCTTCCTCAGAGTGGCGGCGACGTGCTGCGCGGTGAATATGCAGACCTCCTCTGGCTGCCGGTGACGCGGCAGGAGGTGCCGGACCTGGACGGTTTCTGGGGCGCACGAGCGGCGACGGCCGCAGCCGACTTCCGCCGGCTCGTCGAGCTCGTTCGAGCCGGCGGATCGCTCCTGGTCTTCCCCGAGGGCCGCCCCTCGCCTGACGGGGA
>WNGA01018478.1_pt1 | contig 13793 bp, 10 predicted proteins | sample 5400061 | NCBI WGS metagenome assembly WNGA01 (sample SAMN13153366, study PRJNA577476) | soil metagenome | isolation source: 100 cm soil or saprolite under grassland replicate 2 | place: USA:California | collected 2016-06-15 | reverse complement strand
ATGCTGGTTGCATTAGCCCATCAATATGCATATATAATGGCCGCGACATGCATATTGCGAAGCACACATACTACCCATTGGCGCTGGTTCTCAGTCTGGGATTAATGTATTCGCAGGTATGCAACGTCATTTGCGCTTTCTCTAATTGTTCGGCGCCGGCTCCGGTCAAGAGAGCGGAGATCGTCGAACATGGCGGCCATTGCCATCAGAAGCAGCCGTCATCTCAAAAAGAGCGGCCGCCATCTCACAGGGATCAACCGTCAGATCCTCAACACCGATGTCCGGCACATGATTCGGCGGCCTCGATTCTGCCGTCTGAGACGATCTCGACCGTCGTTTCATATTATGCTTGGCAGACTGCGGCGGCCGAGCTTGTTTCTTCGTTTGACACTTCCTTCAATCTCGCCGGAAACGGGGCCGATCGCGCCGGCCGTTTCAGATCGCCGCCTAGACGATCGCTATTCACAATCCTCCGCATTTAATCCCGCGTTCAATTCTCGCCTGGCATGTGAAGGGTGTCGTGCGCCCTTCATCGAACGACACCGGTACATTACCGCGCGCGTAGGGGCGCGTATACCGCGCCCAACCGCCTCAATCGCGGACGCGGGCGCGGAATACCCGCCCCTACGCGCGCGGTAATGTACCGATCTTACGTGTTCTGATTTAGTGGAGAACTAGGAGGATTGAGCCATGAACAATGGCAAACCGCGAGCCGCGCGCTTCCCTGGCGCCCGCGCGATCCGCAAGGACGCGGTCATACTTACTTTATGCGCTTTTTTGATCGTTGCGCCGATGTCAAAACGATCGGTCATTGCCTCGCCGTCGCAAACGGAGCCGGCGCTACGGCTGGAAGACCTCGAGCGAATGGCTTTACAAAACAACCCGACAATCGGACAGGCCGAGGCCGCCATTCGCGCCGCCGAAGGCCGCCGCGTGCAGGCCGGACTTATGCCAAATCCGATCATCGGCTACCTGGGCGAAGAACTGAGCGCGCGCGCATTCGACCAGAAGAGCGAGCATTACATCTTCGCCGAGCAGGAGGTCCCGCTCGGCGGCAAACTCAAAAAGAGCCGCGACGTCTTCGCCCGGGAGAGGGCGCAGGCTCAGGCGGAGGCCGCCGCGCAGAAACAGCGAGTTCTGAATGCTGTTAGGACGCTTTATTACGAGGCTCTCGGCGCGCAGCGGCTCGTCGAGGTGCGCGCCGAGCTTGCCAAACTGGCGAGCGAGGCGGTTGATGTGACGGGCGAGTTGTTCAATACCGGCGCGGCGGACCGGCCCGACGCGCTTGCAATCCAGGTCGAGGCGCGGCGCGCCGGCCTCGATCTAATTATGGCCGAGAACGAGCGCGATCAGATCTGGCGCCAGATCGGGGCCGTAGTCGGCGACCCGTTCTTGAAGCCGGCGCGGCTCGCCGGCGATCTGGAACAAGGATTGCCCGCGCTTGAACTGGAGCGACTGCTGGCCGCGCTGCTGCGCGAAAGCCCCGAAGTGAAACGCGCGCAGGCGGGCATTGAAAGAGCCAGGGCCTCGCTCGCCCGCGCCAAGGCTGAGCCGACGCCCAACCTCTTCCTGCGTGGCGGAATGGGCTACAGCGCCGAACTGCTCGAAACATTCCCTCCGCAACCACCAGGACGAAAGTCGGGGCCGGAGGCGTTTGCGGAGGTCGGCCTGCGAATCCCTCTATTCAACCGAAACCAGGGCGCTATCGCCGAGGCGAGCGCCGAACTCGACTTCGCCGAACGCGAAGCGCGGCGCGTGGAGCTGATGCTGCGCGCCCGGACAGCGTCTGCGTTTCGCGCTTACCAGAACGCCTTGAGCGTGGCGATAGAGTATCGGGAACAGATCGTTCCGCGCGCGCGGCAGGCTTACGAGTTGTACCTGGCGAGCTTCAGGCAGATGGCCGCGGCCTATCCGCAGGCGCTGATCGCACAGCGCACGTTCTTCCAGACGCAGGCCGAATACGTCCGCGCGCTCGTGGACGTCTGGCGGAACGCCACGCAACTCCAGGGCTTCATGCTCACCGGGGCGCTCGACGCGCCGGGCGGAATTTCAGAGGATCGAGGATCGAGGATTGAGGATTGAAGATCGCGTCATCTCGCCTAAGGCGATCCTCGATCTTCGATCCTCGATCCTCAATCTTCTTCAAAGAGGGTTTTTGAAATGAGTAACGAAATGAATTGGATGAGACGCAAGTTTTTGCAAGTATCCTCGCTGCTTGGCGCGGGCGTCCTGCTCGGCGACGCTGCTTCGGCCCAACACGAACATCATCAGGCTCCGAAGACGGACAAGAAGAACGGCAAGACCGCAGCGCCTGAGCGCGACCATCAACAGGCGCTGCGGCAGGCCAAACAACCGCCGGGCGGGAACGCGCCGGTGATTACGCCCGACCTGCCCAAGCTGGAATACAAAATGGAGAACGGCGTGAAGGTCTTCAATCTGACCGCCGAAGTGGTCGAATGCGAACTCATGCCCAAGACGCACATGGGGTCGGCGCGCAAGATGAACGCCTGGGGCTATAACGGCAGCGTCCCGGGGCCGATGATCGAAGTCAACGAAGGCGACCGCGTGCGCGTCGTCTTCACCAACAAGCTGCCCGAACCGACGACCATTCACTGGCACGGGCTGGAGATTCCGATCGAGATGGACGGCACGCCGTACATCAGCCAGCCGATGGTCGAGCCGGGCGGCATGTTCATTTACGAATTCACGGTCAACCAGAACGGCACCTTCTTTTACCACTCGCACGGCGCGATGCAGGAGATGATGGGGATGATCGGGCTGTTCGTCATCCACCCCAAAGTCCCGCACACGCCGCGCGTGGATAAAGACTATGCGTTCGTGCTGCAGGAGTGGGCGCTCCTTCCCAACAACAACACGCCGAACACGCTGGCGATGGAGTTCAACTGGTTGACGATGAACGGCAAGGCCGCGCCGGCGACGACGCCGCTGATCATAAAGCAGGGCGAGCGCGTGCGCATCCGCCTCGTCAACCTCGGCATGGATCATCACCCCATCCACCTGCACGGCGCCCAGTTTTACGTCACCGGCACTGAAGGGGGGCGCATCCCCGAATCGGCCTGGTATCCGGGCAACACCGTGTTGGTCGGCGTGGCGCAGGCGCGCGACGTCGAATTCGAGGCGAAATACGTCGGCGATTGGATGCTCCATTGCCATTTGCCGCACCATATGATGAATCAAATGGTCTCGATGGTCGGCCCGATGATGATGTCGCACGGCAGCGGCCTGCAAACGGGCAAAGGCATGGAAGAAGGCATGGGAATCGTGCGGCAGGGGAACGCTCTAAGCGAAGACCTCGGCCCCGGCTTCGGGCGCGGAATGGGAATGACCACCGAGGAGAAGAACGTCTCCAATGCGCTCGGCGCGCAATCTGGCGAGCTTTACGCCTGCCCGATGCATCCGGAAGTCGCCTCCGACAAGCCGGGCAAATGTCCGAAGTGCGGAATGGCGCTGGTAAAGAAACAATTATCGGGCGTCGCGCTGACCGAGGCCGAAAAGAAGAAGGCGCCCGGCTACCCGCAGGACATGATGATGATCGTGGACGATGACGTGGCGAAGCCCGAAACCTACGGGCTTGCGCCGGGCTGGACGGCCTCAATGATGGGCATGATGACGCTCGTGCGGGTGTTGCCGGAGGACAAATACAACGACGTCATGGCGCGCGTCAAAGCGGGCAAGACCGAGAGACCGCCGTCAACGCCCGAACATAAACATGGCGGGTAACGAAATGAGGGATTTGATTTAATCTCGTCAATTCTGGTAGAAAGGGGGGAACTCGTTGAAGAGGACAGACCCCTCTGAGAGGCTTTCTTGAAACGGAAGCTGGCGTCAGCAGGCCTTAGTAGAGAGAGACGTCACGCTGCGAAACAGCGCAAATCAAGAGCCGCATTTGTCGGAAGCTGGATGGTACCGCCGCAATTGAGTTTGTGGTTCCAGCAGATATTCTCCGGATTAAGGATTTTCTGCTATGGAGACCACGTTCAACCAACGCGCGCTGATTCATTCCCTCGGTCAATTCATTGATCAGGAAGTTCTTCTTCGAGGCTGGGTTTACCGGCTTCGCGTCCTCGCCAAGACTACATTCATCATAATAAAAGACTGTTCTGGCGAAGCCCAGTGTGTAACCGGGTCCGATTTACTCAAAGACCTTCATCTCAAGCTTGATGATTGCGTGGAGATCTACGGGCAGGTCCGAGCCGATCATCGCTCGAGATCGGGCTATGAGGTCGATGTCATCCGGGTCAGAGTGCTGAGTCGTTCGGCGACCGGTCTCCCCTTCAATTCGTCTTCCAAAGTTGAATCGGTCGGGCAGGAGACCCTGTTGGAATATCGCCCTCTGGCGGTTCGTAATGATGCGATCGGAGACGTGTTTCGTATTCAGGCGGCGGCGCTGAAATACTTCAGGGAGTATCTGTCGAGCCGCCGCTTCATGGAGATCATAACCTCAAAGATAGTGGCTTCCGGGACCGAAGGCGGAACGAATCTCTTCGAGCTGAAATATTTCGACCGCGTGGCTTATCTTGCGCAAAGTCCACAGTTCTACAAGGAACATGGAGTCGCGGGCTTCGAGCGAGTCTATGAGACAGGGCACGTTTACCGCGCGGAGCCACACGCCAGCAGCCGCCATTTGACGGAGTATTACTCACTCGATTTCGAAGTGGGCTTCATTGACGGGCCGGAGGACGTCATTCAGATCGAGCGTGAGCTCCTGACCTACATCTTTGACCGGCTCAACAAGGAGTATGAACACATTCTTGGGCGTTATAGAGAGCATCCACTCCCATCAATGCTCGGAGTCCCAATCTGGGAGTTCGGCAGGTGCCTCGAACTTCTGAAAGAGAACTTCGGCCGAACGGATTTGACAGACGATCTCGACCCGGAGGGAGAACGGCAGTTGTGCGCTCTTGTGGAGAAGGAAACGAGTGTCCCCGCGGTCTTTGTAATTGGGTACCCGCTCGCCAGCCGCCCTTTTTACACCGCGCCACGCGAAACAACTGGGACGCCGGGAGCGGCGCAGAGCTTTGACCTCTTGTTTCAGGGGATTGAGATAACCACCGGCGGACAAAGACTGCATCGCAGAGAAGACCTCGAAGCGTCACTGCGTCGACGCGGCATAGACCCGGGCGGTTTTGAGAGCCATCTCAAAATGTTCGAGCTCGGAATGCCCCCACACGGCGGCCTGGCTATCGGTCTTGAGCGTCTGACGGCTCAAATTCTCGGCTTGCGCAATGTGCGTGAAGCCACGCTCTACCCGCGTGATCGATATAGGATAACGCCTTAGGGAATAGTGGGCAGTGGATAGTGGGTAGTGGATAGCACGAAATTTCGATCACTTCATTCCCCATTCCTCACTGCCCACTGCCCACTGCCCACTACCCACTACCCACTACCCACTATCCACTACCCACTACCCACTGCCCACTGCCCACTGCCCACTTGCCGGGGGCCGTATTGAGAATGCGCCCTGAGTGTGGTAAAAAACTATCGAACTTGTTTTGTTTATTGAGCGATCAGCGCGTGGCGATTTCCGGCGAATTGCTCCACGTAAAAAACAGCTAAAGAGCCAGACCGGAAATCCGGTCTAAATGCTGACAGAAGGAAGTCGCAGAAGACCTCGCGTTGTTTTTAGGCGCGAGGTCTTTGCTTTATCAGTACCGCGAGCGGTAGCGAGCGTGGCTCCCGCAGACGCCTAGTTACGGGAGCCATGCTCGCTACCGCTCGCGGTACTGAATTCCCCGAAATTTTATGGACCAATTCCGCGAATTCATTAAGGAAGACCGTGTCCGCGTCTTCGACGGCGCGATGGGCACGATGATCTATTCCAAGGGCGTTTACATCAACCGCTGTTACGACGAGCTGAACCTTTCCGGCGCCGAGATCGTGCTCGCCATCCACCGCGAATACGTCAAAGCCGGCGCCGAGATCATCGAGACTAATACCTACGGCGCGTCCAGACTGAAGCTCGCCGCGCAGGGGCTGGACGACAAACTCGCCGAGATCAACGCGACGTCGACGAAGATCGCGCGCAAGGCCGCCAGTGAAGCGCATCACAACGTCTTCGTGGCGGGCGCAATTTCGCCCCTCGGCGTTCGCATCGAGCCTTACGGCCCGACCTCTGTAGACGAGGCGAAGGATTTATTTAAGGAGCAGGTTCAGGCTCTGCTGGAAGGCGGTGTGGACGCGTTCGTGCTCGAAACCTTCCATGACCTGGCCGAGATGCGGCAGGCGATACGGGCCGTGCGCGAGTTGTGCGACCACGTCATCTTTGCGCAGATGACCATCAACGAGCAGGGCGCGACCGCGTTCGGCGCAACGCCCGAAATCTTCACCGAGCGGCTCGATCAATGGCTCAACGCGAACGAGGGCGACGTGATCGGGTTGAACTGCTCGGTCGGCCCGCAGATCATCCTCGAAGCGATCGAGAAAATGCGACCCCACACGACGAGGCGGCTCTCGGCGCAGCCCAACGCCGGATTCCCGCGCGACGTCGGCGGGCGCCAAATCTATCTGGCCTCGCCGGAGTACATGGCCAAATACGCCAAGCGGTTGATCAACGCGGGAGTAAAGTTCATCGGCGGCTGCTGCGGGACCACGCCGGAGCACATCAAGCAGATTGCGAACGCCGCGCGCGCGTCGAGCCCCGGCCGCGGCGCCGGCGACGCGGCCAAGGTCGCCGAGCAGGACGCCAAGATCGAACCCGCGCCTTTCGCCGAACGCTCGCGCTTCGCGGCTAAGATCGCCAACAACCAATTCGTCACCAGCGTCGAGATCGTTCCGCCCAAAGGCTGCGACCCGTCGAAGATGATCGAAGGCGTGCGCAGCTTGAAAGAGGCGGGCGTCGACGCGGTCAACGTGCCCGACGGCCCGCGCGCCCAATCGCGCATGGGCGCTTTGGCCGTCTCGCTGATCATCGAGCAGCAGGTCGGCATCGAGGCCGTCACGCATTACTGCTGCCGTGACAGAAATCTGTTGGGAATGCTCTCTGATCTGCTCGGCGCGGCGGCGCTGGGTTTGCGCAACTTCCTGATCATTACCGGCGATCCGCCGAAGATGGGGCCGTATCCTGACGCCACGGCCGTCTTCGATATTGATTCGATCGGTTTGACGAACCTGGTCAATCATCTCAACCACGGCCTCGACCCCGGCGGCAACCCCATCGGCGAGCCGACGAAATTCGTCATCGGCGTGGGCGTCAATCCCGGCGCGATCGATCTCGATTACGAAATCCGGCGCTTCGAGTGGAAGGTAGAGGCCGGCGCCGAATTCGCCATCACGCAGCCGGTCTTCGACGTGGGGCAACTCAAGAACTTCCTCAAACGTATAGAACATTGCCGCATCCCGATCATTCCGGGCGTCTGGCCGTTGACCAGTTACCGCAACGCCGAGTTTCTGAACAACGAAGTTCCGGGAGTCTCGGTGCCTGATTCGGTGCTCGAAAGGATGCGGAAGTCGCCCGACGGCGCCGCGGGCTTGAAAGAGGGCGTCAAGATCGCGCAGGAGATGTTGATGGAGATCAGACCCTACGCGCAGGGCGTGCAGGTCTCGGCGCCGTTCGGCAAGATCCCGCACGCGCTGGAAGTGTTCGAAGTCCTGTAAATCAGAGTGGGACAGACTTTAGTCTGTCCGTCCTCAATTCGGGCCACGGACAGACTGAAGTCTGTCCCACGGAAGTGTTCGAAGCCCTGTAAACGAAAGAGAGGTCCAGTATGAAATTATTGAAGCTGGTTCTGCTTGGAATCGTGGTCGTATTTCTCGCGTTCATCGGCATGAAGTTGATCGGCGTGGCGATCAAAATCATGTCTTATCTGTTCTTGCTCGCCCTGATCGGCCTCGCCGCGATGGCGCTGTGGAAGATGTTCGGACCGAAGGGAGCCAAACGCGTGGAGAGTAGCGAGGAGGAGAGTAAATTGCAGACCCCGGAGATGACGCTGGATGAGTACAAGCGAAAGCTGGAGGCTCAGTTGAAGCAAGGTTCTGAAAAACGGCCTTGAGTTGTTATTCAAATGAGTTGGTACGGAAAAAAGGAAGACCATCGCATTGCCACCGTCTCCGCCGCCTTGAATCAATTGACGGTGGCGCAACTGAAACCGCTGGCGACCCTGTTGCAGGCGAGAGATATCCCTACGCGCAAACCGGAGTTGGTGGCGCTGGTCGAGCGACAGATTGCCGGCGCGCGGCTGCGAGAGTTGTGGAAACCACGCGCGCTTCAAGGCAAAGTATGGACGACTGCCCAACTTCGGCGGCTACTCGCGGAAGGACGCGTCGTTAGTCGCGCTCTTCATCTACAACGAGCAGGTCATCCCGCAAGATTTGCAAGAACGGCTTCGCGCCTTTATTGGGATATGGGATGCCGCGGGTTTGAGCGATAATTAAGAAGTTGGAGGTGAAAAATGAGCATTGTCATTCCTGATGAAATTGTTCAGTCAACGCGACTGACAGTAGCTGAACTGATGCAGGAGCTTGCGTTGGCTTTGTTCCAACGCGAAAAGCTCACCTTAGGACAGGCGAGCCGGCTGGCCGGAATGAGCCAATGGCAGTTTCAGCAATTGCTGGGCAGTCGGTGTATCCCTGTCCATTATGGAGTGGAAGACTTTGAAGCCGACTTGCGCACGCTAGAGGAAATGAGGCAACCGTGATTGTTGTCAGCGACACGATGCCAACGGCGAAGTCAAGAAAAATAGGGCTGGCAACCCAATGACCATAGACATAAACAACGCGATGCAAAAGTTGTTCGATAAGAAGTTGTTAGATGAAAGATGTAAGGAGAACATCAACTTGCTTATTGAGGTACGCGATAATGCGATCCACTTCATAAACAAAAGCGCTGATCTCAGCAGGAAAGTTCAGGAGATAGGGACGGCTGGGTTAAGTAACTATGTGACAGCAATGGACGAATGGTTTGGTAAAGACCTGTCGCAGTATAATTTTTATTTGATGCCCATGTCTTTCTTCCATTTAACGGATTTGGAGAGCCACTCTGTTCTCAACCACAATAGGCAAATAGAAAATGTATTGAAGCACTTCCAGGAAGTTGAGAGCCGATTTCCTCCCGACGAAGATGCCTCTTATAACATCACATTACGTATTCGGACTCAGTTCGTGAAGACCTATGCTGCCGACAAGGTTATTGAGGTCAAATACACAGACGATCCGGATGCGCCAGAGGTCAGGGTTTCGGAAGAGAACATCTTCAAGTACAAATACCCTATGACTTACAGCGACTTAATTGGCAAACTCAAAAACCGGTATACGGATTTCAAACTGGACAGACGTTTTCACACAATAAGGAAAGAGCTTGAAGATCAACGGAAATATGAAGAGAGGTTTTGCAAGGTCAGATTTAACGGATTAAGACAGATCAGGACGGATCAATCCGTGAAAATCCGTTTTTGATCCGTTAAATCCGTGGTTTTTCCGAGAGATTGAATTGACCACCAGATGTTGGGGGCTTTCACGGCAATTCCCAAAGAGCCGAAGTTTTATAACCCGGAGATAGTGAAAGAATTCGATAAACACTACACGAAACGGAAATCAGGCTAAAGAATTGAGGGAAAGCTATGCAAACCATTTCAGTTGAACTACCGGACGCGGTTTTCGCCGCGCTTCGCAAGGCGCCTGACGACTTTGTCAAAGAGATGCGCGTCGCCGCCGCGGTTAAGTGGTATGAACTTGGCATACTCTCGCAAGGCAAAGCGGCCGAAGTCGCCGGTCTGACGCGCGCGGAGTTCATTGCCGCGCTCTCGCGTTTCAAGGTTTCGGTCTGGCAGTACACGGCGGAAGAGCTGGAAGCGGAGTTGTCGGGTGAGGATCTATGCGCGTAATCATCAATGCTTCACCGCTGATAGTCCTTTTCAAAAGCGGGCTGGAGGATTTATTGCCTCAGCTTTGCGATGAGGTAATCGTTCCCGCCGCTGTTTGGGATGAAGTGTTGCTAGGCGGAACTGATGACACTGCGGCTGTGGCGCTGCCAAATGCTGATTGGGCGAGACGCGTGGAAGTAACGACTTTCAACACAACTGTCAGGGATTGGAATCTGGGAGCGGGCGAATCCGATGTTCTGAATCTGGCCTGCGCCATGACCGGTTATCGAGCAATGATCGATGACTCAGCGGCTCGTGATTGCGCAAAAGTCATAGGGATTCCATTTATCGGAACAGGCGGCTTCCTTGTCTTGGCAAAACGTCGCGGTTTGATCGGCTCAGCAAGCGCCGCGTTATGCGCCGTGATGGATGCGGGCCTTTGGCTCTCAGATGGAGTCGTAGATTTGTTGAAAAAACAAGCAGGCGAATGACAACCACAGAATGGAAGGCGCAGGCGCCCGCTCCCGGAAGAAAAACAGCAGCGGAAGGCGAGTAGAGCAGTGAACGATTATTCGAAAACCAAAGACAGACTCGAACAACTTCTACGCCAACGCATCGTCATTATTGACGGCGCGATGGGAACGACGTTGCAGCGATACCAACTCGACGAGGCCGCCTATCGCGGCGAGCGGTTCAAGGACTGGGCGCAGGATTTGAAAGGCAATCACGACCTGCTCAACCTGACGCGCCCGGACTTGGTGGCCGAAGTCCACCGCGCCTACCTCGAAGCAGGCGCTGACATCATCGAGACAAACACCTTCAGCGCGCAGGCCGTCTCGCTCTCCGATTACAAGATGGGTCATCTGGCTTATGAGCTGAACGTTGCGGCGGCGGGCATCGCGCGGCGGGTGGCCGATGAATTTATGTCCGAGCGCCCCGATCGCGTCTGCTTCGTCGCCGGGGCCATCGGTCCGATGAACCGCGCGCTGTCGCTCTCGCCGGACGTGAACAACCCGGCTTACCGCGCGGTGACCTACGATCAGGTAGCGCAGGCCTACTACGATCAGGCTCGCGGCCTTGTGGACGGCGGCCCAAACGGTGGTGTGGACATACTGATCGTCGAGACGGTCTTCGATTCGCTCAATTCAAAAGCCGCGCTCTTCGCGATTCAGAAGCTCTTCGACGACACGGGCGTCAGACTTCCGGTGATGTGTTCGTTCACGATCACCGACGCCAGCGGGCGCACGCTTAGCGGGCAGACGGTCGAGGCCTACTGGAATTCCGTTTCAAACAATGACCTGCTCAGCGTCGGGATCAACTGCGCGCTCGGGCCTAAGGAGATGCGGCCCTTCATCGAAGAACTGTCGCGCATCGCGCCGATCTACGTCAGCGCCTATCCGAATGCCGGCCTGCCCGATCCGCTCTCGCCGACCGGTTTCCCCGAAACGCCCGAAACGATGGCGCCGCGACTGCGCGATTGGGCGCGGCAGGGCTGGCTCAACCTCGTAGGCGGGTGCTGCGGCACGACGCCGGAGCACATCCGCGCGATCGCGGCGGCGGTGAAAGATTGCCCGCCGCGCGTGATTCCGCAGGTCGAAGCTTATCTGCGGCTGAGCGGCCTCGAGCCGTTGACGCTGCGGCCCGACACCAATTTCGTTAACATCGGCGAGCGCACCAACGTCACAGGCTCGCCGAAATTCGCCAAGCTGATTTTGAACGGCCAGTACGAAGAGGCTTTGAGCGTCGCGCGCCAGCAGGTCGAGAACGGCGCGCAGATGATCGACGTGAACATGGACGAAGGCTTGCTCGATTCCGAGGCGGCGATGGTCAAGTTTTTGAACTTGATCGCCGCCGAGCCGGACATCGCGCGCGTGCCCATAGTGGTCGACTCATCGAAGTGGTCGATCATCGAGGCGGGGTTGAAATGCGTTCAGGGCAAGGCCGTCGTCAATTCGATCTCGCTCAAAGAAGGCGAGGAGAAATTCAAAGAGCAGGCGCGACTGATCCGCCGTTACGGCGCGGCGGTGATCGTGATGGCTTTCGACGAACGCGGGCAGGCCGACAACTACGAGCGCCGCGTCGAGATTTGCGAGCGCGCTTACCGCATTCTGGTTAACGAAGTCGGCTTCCCGCCGCAGGACATCATCTTCGACCCGAACATCCTGACCGTCGCGACGGGGATGGAGGAGCACAACAACTACGCGGTCGATTTCATCAGCGCGACGCGGTGGATCAAGGAGAACCTGCCGCTGGCCAAAGTGAGCGGCGGAGTGAGCAACATCTCGTTCTCGTTCCGAGGCAACAACGCGGTGCGCGAGGCGATGCACTCGGCTTTTCTGTATCACGCGATCAAGGCCGGGATGGACATGGGCATCGTCAACGCCGGGCAGTTAGACGTCTACGACGAGATACCGAAAGATTTGCTCGAACTGGTCGAGGACGTGTTGCTTAACCGGCGGTCCAATTCCGGAGAGGGGTCCGGGGAGGGCGCGACCGAGCGCCTGATCGCCTTCGCCGAAACGATCAAGAAGCAGGACAAGTCCGAGGCGAAAAAGGAAGAGTGGCGAATGGCTTCCGTCGAAGAGCGCTTGTCGCACGCGCTGGTCAAAGGCATCGCCGATTACATCGAACAGGACGCCGAAGAGGCGCGCCAGAAATACGGGAGGCCTTTGAACGTTATCGAAGGCCCTCTGATGGACGGGATGAACGTTGTCGGCGACCTGTTCGGCTCGGGCAAGATGTTTCTGCCACAGGTGGTCAAATCGGCCCGCGTGATGAAAAAGGCCGTCGCCTACTTACAGCCGTTTATGGAGGTGGAGAAGGCGGTCAACGGCAATGGCCGCGCTCAGGGCAGGGTGCTGATGGCCACGGTCAAAGGCGACGTTCACGACATCGGTAAGAACATCGTCGGCGTGGTGTTGGCTTGCAACAACTACGAGGTGATCGATCTGGGCGTGATGGTTCCCTGCGAAAAGATTTTGAAGACGGCGCGTGAACAAAACGTGGACGTCATCGGTCTGAGCGGATTGATCACACCGTCGCTCGACGAAATGCAGCACGTGGCGCGCGAGATGCAGCGCGAAGGCTTCACTACGCCGCTGCTGATCGGCGGGGCGACGACTTCGCGCGTCCACACGGCGGTCAAGATCGCGCCCAATTACGAGCCGCCGGTCGTCCACGTGCTCGACGCCTCGCGCGCCGTGCCGGTGGTGGGAGCGCTGGTCAATCCCGAGACGCGCGGCAAATTCGCTTTGAAAAACCAGGGCGAGCAACAACGCGACCGCGAGCATTTCGAGTCGAGTCGCGAGCAGAAGAAATCGCTTACTTTAGATCAAGCCCGCGCCAACCGCACGCCGATCGACTGGGCGACGACCGAGATCGCGCGGCCCGAATTCATCGGCGTCCGGCTGCTCAAAAACTTCCCGCTCGAACAGATCGTCCCGTTCATTGACTGGTCGCCGTTCTTTCATACGTGGGAGCTGAAGGGCGTCTTCCCGCGCATCCTCGACGATCCGGCGACGGGCGCTCAGGCGCGCAAACTTTATGAAGACGCGCGAGCGCTGCTCGAACGAATCGTCAGCCGCAGGGAACTGCGGGCGCATGCCGTCTACGGCTTCTGGCCGGCCAACGCGGTCGGCGACGACATCGAGGTCAACGCCGACGAGAATCGTTCGCGGGTATTGACCGTCTTCCGCACGCTGCGCCAGCAAAGCGAGAAACGCGCGGGCCAATACAATCAAGCCCTGGCCGACTTCATAGCGCCGCGCGAGAGCGGGCGGATCGACTACGTCGGCGGCTTCGCCGTCACGACAGGCATCGGCCTCGAAGAGCTTTGCGCGCGGTTCGAGCGCGATCACGACGATTACAACTCGATCATGGCCAAGGCGCTGGCTGACCGCCTGGCCGAAGCCTTCGCCGAACTGCTGCACAAACGGGCGCGCGAAGAATGGGGCTACGGGCGGGGCGAAAATCTGA
>WNGA01008759.1_pt1 | contig 13795 bp, 15 predicted proteins | sample 5400061 | NCBI WGS metagenome assembly WNGA01 (sample SAMN13153366, study PRJNA577476) | soil metagenome | isolation source: 100 cm soil or saprolite under grassland replicate 2 | place: USA:California | collected 2016-06-15 | reverse complement strand
ACGCCGCCGCCAACATCACAACCCTGCCTACAACCACCCGTCGCCCTCCCGGGAGGTGATCACGCGTGCCCCCAAACGGACAACGGACACGATGCGACACACCCAATAAGGCCGCGCCGATGGACTGGATGACCGAAGAAGCCGTGATCCGCGGCGGCACAGTGGGCCGGACCCGGTTCGTCGGCACACGCCTGTCACTGGCCGAACATCAGCGCCGGACGGTGCACAACTACCTAGAGCTGCGCCACCTCGCCGACGACCTGCCGATCGTGCCCGTGCTCCAAGGGCAGTCGATCGACGACTACAAGCGGATCATCGACGCCTACCACCGGGCCGGCGTCGACCTGCACCGCGAGCCGCTGGTCGGGCTGGGCTCGGTGTGCCGCCGCCAAGCCACCCGGCAGGTCGCCGCCCTGGTCGCCGACCTCGCCGCCACCGGCCTGCGGCTGCACGGCTTCGGCATCAAGACCGCCGGCCTCGCCAGACACGCCGCGTACCTGCACTCGGCGGACTCCCTCGCCTGGAGCCTGCGGGGCCGACGGGTGCGGCCCTGCGCCCACGGCCCGGCGCGTAGCGAGGCCAACTGCCCCCAGTTCGCCGTGGCCTGGCGGGCCCGCGTCCTGGCCGCCGCCGCCCACCCGCAACTGGACCTGCTCGCCGAGACCGGGGTGCTGGACAGCTGGGCCGACCGCGCCGAAGTGCTGTGGTCCAACCGTCCACTTGCGACGTGGCCCGGCCCGGTCGACGCCGGGGCAGGCACATGAGCGGCCCGAGCCTCGGCATCGCCACCGTCATCCGCGCAGACGCCCGGGCGCTGCCGCTCGCCGACGCGTCCGTCGACCTCATCGTCACTAGCCCTCCGTACTGGGCCCTGCGGTCGTACACCGACGGCGGAGAGCACTACGACGGGCAAATCGGGTCCGAGCCGACACCGGCGTTGTACCTCGCCGAGCTGATCGCCTGCACGCGGGAGTGGATGCGCGTGCTCAAGCCAACCGGATCCATATGGGTCCAACTGGGCGACACCTACTCCGGCAAGGCCAACGCCGGCCCCAGCGTCGGCGCCACCCGCCGCGCCGACCGCGCGATCGTGATCCCGACACGGGTGAACACGACGGCGGCCGCCCCGTACAAGAGCCTGCTGCTGCTGCCCGAGCGGTACCGCATCGCCTGCGTCGACCAGCTCGGCCTGACCGCCCGCGCAGTGGTCGTTGGGTCGAAGCCCAATGGGCTGCCCGAAAGCGTCACCGACCGGGTTCGCCGTTCCCACGAGGACTGGGTGCATTTGACCAAGCACTCGCGCTACTTCTCGGCTGTCGACCACATTCGGCGACCCCATGTCCGCCTCTGGTCTGGCCGCAACGGTGGCCGCAAGCTGGCCGAGCGCGCGGCAAGAGATCACTTCAATGCCAACATAGCCGCAGGGAAGTCAGCGCCTCACGAGCTCGGTGCGCTGCCCGGCTCCGTGTGGGAAATCCCCACCGAGCCGCTGGTGCTACCAGCTCACCTCGAGGTCGACCACTACGCCGCCTTCGCCACCGAGTGGCCCCGACGGTTGATCCTCGGCTGGTCCCCATCCGGGTACTGCACCGCCTGCACGCGGCCCCGCTTCCCGGTGGCGGCCACCGAACACGAGCGCTACCGGCAGGCCGGGTCCACCGGGCGGCCGAAACAGCAGGACCTCACCACGCCCCAAGGGAACGGCCGCAACGGCGCAGGATATCCGCAGACCCGCACGAGCACGCTGATCCTCGGTGAGGCATGCGCGTGTACGCCCTACACCGACCACCCCGGCGCCGGCGCCCGCGACCACAGCCAGGTCCGCCGCGGATCCGGCAAGACCGGCTGGCATCCAGACGACGGCCGCCGCATGCCACGAGTGCGCGGCTGGCGCGAGTACCACCTCGACCGGTGGAGGCCACCGCCAACCCGACCCGCCGTCATCCTCGACCCGTTCGGCGGCACCGGAACCACCGCCCTGGTTGCGAAAGCCCTCGGCCGCCACGGCATCACCGTCGACCGGTCCGCCGACTACTGCCACATCGCCACCTGGCGCACCAACGACCCCGGCCAGCTGGCCAAGGCCATGCGGGTACCCCGCCCACCGGTCCAGGCCGACGGGCAGCTCGACCTGTTCGCCGAACCTGGCGGTGCGCCATGAGCATCGGTCAACCCTGGCGCTGGTCCTACCGCGCCGACGCGCGTGCCCTGCCGCTGGCCGACCGGCACTACACCCGCCAGAAACCCGGCTCGGCGCAGTTCGTCCCACCCGGCCGGTGTGTGGTCCTCCTCACCGATGACGCCGACGCGCTATGGGTGACGTCCTGGCCGTTCCCCGAGTTCGTCCGGCACGCCTGGGCCGGTTCCATGCTCTGCACCCTGTTCCGCCGCGAACCGGGCTGCCCCCACCGCGCCTCGGACCTGATCGTCGCCGCGGTCGCCGCCACCCGCGCCCGCTGGCCGCACATCCCACCCCAGGGCATGGTCACCTTCATCGACCCGGCCAAGGTCCGCCGCAAACGCGACCCCGGCCGCTGCTTCCGCCGCGTCGGCTGGACCCCCGTCGGCCACACCGCGAGCGGGCTGGTCGCCCTGCAGTTGCGTCCCGCCGACTTCCCCGCCCCGCTGCCGGCCCGGCCCCGCTACGCCCACGGACAGGGCGACCTCTTCGACGAGGCGGACCTGGCCACCGCGCCATGGCCCAGGCAGGACCCGTCGGCCTACGCCGATCACCAGGTCTGCGCCTTCCGAGCCGACGCGACAACACCCATTGTCGCTGACACTCGCCCGACGACTCCGACAACAGGCGTTGTCAGGTCTGGGGGATCCGCATGCTGACCGAGGAGGAACGCGCCGCCCTGCTGGACGAGGTCCGGTGGGCCATCTGGCACGTCGCCGCCGACACCGTCGGCGTCAACCCGTACGTCGTGGCACCGACATGCCACGGTCAGCGAGGCCGCCGCCAGCGCCGCGACCCGGCCAGCGTCAGCCGCGGGCCTGGCCGGAACGCCGCCCTCGCCCAGATCGCCGTCGCCGAGCTGGTCGCCGAGGAAGTAGCGCGGATCGCTTCCGACGCCGCCCGCCGCGCCGCCACCCTCGGCGCCGACTACGCCGAGATCGGCCAAGCCGCCGGCATCACCCGCCAAGGCGCTCGCAGGCGCTGGCCCGGCCTCGCCCCACTCACCACGGCCGCCCGGGCCAGGTACGACCCGCGACCGTCCACACCCGACACCAGAGCGCCACCACAGTCGCGATCCGCGACCCGAAAAGGCCAGCAGCGCAACACCGCGTAGGACCCACGAAATGAGCGAGGCCGGGGTGCCCGCCCCGGCCGCCGCCACCGCCCCCGCGAAGGAGGCACATCACCGTGCCGACCACGGTACACACCCAGCGGCGTGATCGCCGCTGCGGGTACGGCGCCGTGCACCAACCGGCAAACAGCCCCGCCACGCAGCTGTGCCGGCTCGCCCCCATCGACCGGCGGCGCATCCTCGGCCGGATTGACGCCCTTGACCGGCTCGCCGCGCTGGTGCGGGAACGCCCGTACGTCGGGCGGTGGGCCGCGTGAGCGAACTGCTGACCGCCGCCCTGGGCTACGCCGCCGTCGGCTGGCCCGTGTTCCCCTGCAAACCGCTGGGTAAGGCACCGCTCGGCGCGCTGGTGCACCGTGGTGTCCTTGACGCCAGCACCGACCCGGCGACGATCACCGCCTGGTGGTCGCGCTGCCCGGCCGCGAACGTGGCCGTCGCCTGCGGCGCACCGGGCCCGGACGTGCTCGACGTGGACACCAAGGACGGCCGGGCCGGCATGGAGCTGTTCGAGCGGGCCCGCCGGGCCGGGCTGCTGCGCGGCGCCGTCGCGCTGGTGCGGACCCCCAGCGGCGGCCTGCACGTGTGGTTCGCCGGCACCGACCAACCCGGCGCCGCGGTCGGCCCGGGCAAGGCGTTGGAGCTCAAGGCCGTCGGCGGGTACGTGCTGCTGCCACCGTCCTATGTGGTCGACCGGGAACGCGGGTACGCCGGCCACTACGAGCTGATCGAACGCCGCGACACCGCCGGCACCATCGACTTCCCGGCGGTCCGGCGGCTGCTCGACCCGCCACCCCCGACAGTCTCGCGGGCCGGTTCCCGCCGGCCCCGCGACCCCCACGCGACCCTGCCCGGTGACGACCTCAACAGCCGCGCCACCTGGGCGGACATCCTGCTCCCACACGGCTGGGCGTTCCTCGGCCAACGCGGCCAGGTCGGCTGCTGGCGCCGCCCCGGCAAGACCACCGGCGTCTCCGCCACCACCAACGCCCTGGGCACCGACCGGCTCCGGGTGTTCACCACCACAACCGTGTTCGAGCCCACCTCCTACTCAAAGTTTGGCGCCTACACGTTGCTCAACCACGGCGGCGACCACCACGCCGCCGCCGAGGCACTCCGCACGCTCGGGTACGGAGCCGCCGAGTGACCGACGACCGCGGCCAGGCCGTGCCGAGGCTCGACGACCTCGATGTCGAGCCGGCCGCCACCAACGACCACGGCAACGCGAAGATCCTTGATGCCGACTGGCCGAGCCCCGTTGTTCTGGTCGGGCAGCTCACCGACCTGGGTGACGAGGAGCGGTTGGCTCGCATCCATGGCCTGATCACGTGGCTCGCCGGCCAGAACGACCTTGAACGGCAGCGGTACCGCAACGCGATCGTCACCGCCGGGCACATCGGCGCCCGCGACTGGACCTCGGCGCTGGCAGAGGCCAAGAAGGCCCACCGGGCCGCCGCCCGTCGCCGTCGACCGCCGTGCAGCGGCGACGAAGCTCCCGACCGCGGCGAGCGGACCCCGATCCGCGTCGGCGGGGAGGCCGCCACCATCCGGACCCTGACCGGGCGCATCGGCCACGACGCGCTGCTGCCCGAGGTGTACGTCACCAATGGGGCCTTGGTGCACCTGACCCGGGTGTCCGGCGACACCGACAACACGCCGGCCGGCGAGGACCCGCCCCCGCTGCCGGTGCTGGCCGACCCGCTCACCTCGGCCAGCCTGGCCCGGCTGCTGGCCCACCACGCGTACGTGCACCGGCTCAAACGCGACGGCGACGGCATCGTGCAGGAAACCGAGGTCACCCCGTCGCCGCGGGCGCTGGCGGCGATCCTGTCCGGGCGGTTCTGGCCGCACCTGCTCCCGCTGTACGGCATCGTCGGCGCGCCGGCGCTGCGCCCCGACGGCACCCTGCTGCAAACCCCGGGCTACGACCAGGCAACCGGCCTGTATCTGGCGCCGAAGGTGGCCATCCCCGACGTGCCGACCCGCCCGCAGGCCGATGACGTGGCCGCCGCCCGCACGTTCATCCTCGATGCGCTGCTGGCCGACTTCCCGTTCGTCGCCGCCGCCGACCGGGCCAACCACATCGGGCTGTTGGTTGCGCAGATCCTGCGGCCGTACCTGCGCTGCCTGACCCCGTTCGGGCTGGTCTCCGCCACCACCCAGTCGTCGGGCAAGACACTGCTCGCCGACATCATCGGCCACCTGTACGGCTACAAGCACCTCGTCTGGCGCCGCGGCGACGACGCCGAACTGGAGAAGAGCATCACCGCCGCGCTGCGCTCGCCGGCCGCCGCAATGATCTGGGACAACCTCGCCGAAGCCACCACGATCAGCTCGCCAATCCTGGCCCAGCTGCTGACCTCCACCACCTGGTCCGGGCGGATCCTAGGCACCAACACCACCTTCGACGCCCCGAACGACCGGCTGTGGCTGGCCACCGGCAACAACCTGCGCCTCGGCGGAGACATGGCCACCCGCACCGTCCTGATCCGCCTCGATCCCAACGACCCCCACCCCGAAACCCGCGACCAGGCCGGGTTCGGCATCCCGCACCTCGACCAATGGCTGAAGGTCGCTGCCAACCGGGTCACCCTGCTGCGCCACCTGCTGATCCTGGTCATGGACTGGATGGCCGCCGGCGCGCCCCGCTCGGCGCACACCATGCGCCAGTTCACCGCCTGGGCCGCCGCCACCGGCGGACTACTGGCCCACCACGGCATCGACGGGTTCCTCGACAACCTCGACCAGGTGCGCGAGGCCGACGAGGACAACGCCGAATGGGCGGCGTTCCTGGCCCGCTGGCACGACCTGTACGGGCCGGCGAAGAAGACCGCCCGCGAGATCCGGCTGTCCGCCGACATCGACACCGACTCCACCGGCCGACCGGTCGATCGCTGGCAGGGCACCTTCCTCACCGACGACAAGGGCCGCGTGCCCTCCGGCAAGTCCGTCGGCCGGCTGCTGACCGGGCACCTCGGCCGCTGGCACGGCCCCTACGTGCTGCGCTCGGAGATCAGCACGGTGACGAACTGCCGCATCTACTGGGTCGAGGCCAAAGACGAGTAACCCGGCCGGACGGACAAGGGCCCTGTGGGTCCAGAATCAAACCCGGCAAACCCGGATGACCTCTCCACATCGCTGTTGAGCTGGGAAAACAGTCCCGGGTTTGACCCCGGGTTTACCGGGTTTGAACCCCGAATCCCGGGTTTAGGTTCGACCGACGCCGGGTTTGACCCCGGGGCCGGGTTTGGCCCCGGGTCTGCCGGGCTCCCCGAGCACCCCAAACCCGGAGCATGTCGTTCCTGGTCGCAGCCCACAGACCAAGGTCGACCGGGTATACCGGGTTTGAATCGCACTTCTTGCCCCTGTTATATGTGTGCACCGCGCAGAGACCCGTCACTGATCGACGGAAGGAGCCGCCGGCGTGGGCAACTACGACGATCTGCCGACCGTGGCCGTGAGGCGCATCGAGATCGGCGACACCGACATCGTGTACTGGATCATCGACTGCCCGTACTGCGGAGCCGAGCACAGCCACGACGCCGCACCAAGACACCGGCACAGCCATTGTCACCAAGGCGACGGCTACGTCATTACCGGGCCAACTGAGCAGGCCGTCCGTTCGATGCCCAAAGCCGAACGGGTCGCGTACCTCAAAGCCTGCGGCTGGACCCGCATCGACTCCCACGGATCACAGGTATGGCGTGATCCAGAGGAGACGGGCTCTTTCACCCTCGCCGCAGCCATCCGACACGCACTCGGAGTATCCACCGCCCCAACGTTCGGCGCCTGGCTGCGCCAGCAGACCGACCGCAGCGATCCCATCGGCGACCTCGCCCGCGACTACGCCGCCACCTTCTGTCCATGCCCGGCGTGCATCGGGCGTAACCGCGCACGGAACCGGCCCAAGACCGTCGAGGGCGTCCGCGCCGAACTCAACGAGCACGATGCATCCGCTGGCGCGTACGAGGCGCTGGAGCAAGCCGAGGAAGAATGGCAGGTGGCTGCCCTGTCAACGCCAGGCGAAAACCTCGCCGAGAACACCGCCCACACCCTGAATCCCGACGCATGGCCTGAAACCGCCACCGGCGCGCAGTCCGCGATCTGCTGCGACGGCTGCCACGCCAGTATTGGCGAGATCCAGACCACCGGACACCGATGGGGCTGTACGACCCCGGGCCGCCACCAACACCACACCCAGGAGCCGCTCGCCGACTGCCTTTACTACCGGGAGTGGCGGCAGACCAGCAGTCAACGACGAGGAGCCTTCGGCCCAATGGCGCAACCCAAGATGCTGTGTCAAGTGCACGAACGCGGCCGTTCTCCCTTCGATAACCGCCTCGACGCCGGCCGGTACCTTGCCGCCGCAGAGTGCGACCCACTACCCGAGGGGTTGCACCGCGAGGACCACATCATCAGACGCGGGTATGCCGTCGGCTTTGGGCAATGGGTCTTCTTCACCGCCAGAGAGCCGGCCCTGGTCTTCGGCCGCGCCGCCCGCATGTCGCTGGACTGCCATGCGTACGGCGTCTACGAAGCCGCCCACGAGACGAGGCACTGCCAGATCCACGCACAGGACGAACGCGTCCTGCTCGTCAACCTCACCGCCTCCCTCAGCCGCGCAGACGACGAGGTCGACGACCTCAAACGGTTCGTCCAAGGCGTCAAAGAGCACCCCTGGTCCTCCACCTGGCACCCACCAACCGGCTTCGTCACCGAGCTGACTGACGGCCAGGTCGTTACGACCCGCCAGCGGTCGCTCCCGCTCTGATCCGACGGGCTGGTCGGATGAGAATGCAGCACCGGTGCTGTTCCGGCGAACGCCTCGTGCTCGCCGTCGTGGCCATCGTGGTCTGCCCGGTGCCCTTCCTCGGGGTGGCGGCGGCTCTGCGTCGGCGCTCGCGGGTAGAACGACATCCGCGAGGGTGCTCAGGTCGCCGTCACCGACGCGGCCGGCATCGTGATCGCTGTCGGCAGCCTCCAGGCCGGGGACTCGCGCTCTTGGCGGTACCACCCGCGTGTTCCCGCTTCAAGTTGGCCGACGTACCGCGCGGCAAGGGCTTCTACGGCATCGAAGTCGGCCACCGCGGCATCGTCCGCTACTCGGAACAGGACATCGTCAGCGGCTACGCGGCTCTGGAGTTGGGCCGGTCTTCCTGAGGTTGGGGCTGTTGATCGCGCGGTTGACCGGCACCACCAGCCGCTATGCCGGGCAGATGGCGGCCGGGCGCGATGTCGACCAGGCGGCGGCGATCGCCGAGCTGCGCGAGATCAGCACGGACCCGCAGGCGCTGGCGGCGGCGGCGTTCTACGCCAGCGACGATGACTGCCCGTACCGCGGGGAGGCGGTGGCGCTGCTCATCCAGGCCGGTGCGGCCAGCGGCGGCCTGGCCCGGTACGTGGATTACTGGCGGGCCAAGCGCCTCCGTCCGGTCTGCCGCAGGGTCTCGTCAAACTCCCGACCGGAGCCGTCCCCGTCGCGTCACCCGGACCGACCCTGATCCGGATCGCCGCGGTGACCCGGTCAACGGCGTCGGCGAGGATGCCCGGTTCGGTGGTGAAGGCGACGAGCTCGTCGACCAGCTCCCACTCGCCATCGCGGCCCAGCGCCATCGCTGCATCGCGAGCGGCCGCCAGGTTGGCGGGCGAGGATCTCGGCCGGGCTCAGCCGGTCGAGAGTGTCGCCATCATCGGTATCCATGCTCATGGCGGTCAGCGGGTGGCCTCCAGATCTGACGTTGCTGTGACGGCTGTGTCATCCGTCGCTGTCCGGCGTGGCAAGGATGATGCGGCCCTCTCGGATCGTGCGGTCGACATCGACCGTTAGGTATTCAGGTGGGGCGTACCAGGTGGCTGGCTTATTGAAGAACGACTCGAAGCTCGCCTGGTCGATCCCCGGTGCGGGCACACCGTGCTTGCGCAGGTGGTCGAAGGCCGGGTTTTCGCGGGGTGGCACGCCGCGGTAGACGGTGCCGAGTCCGGCTCGGCGGGCCAGCTCGACCAGGTTGGGCCTGGCCATCGGAAGGCCGCCGCTCTCAGCCGATGTCGTATGCGTAGCGACCTTGACGGTTGACTGGCCGAACCGGCGCGCCACGATGACTGCGTTGCAGCCGGCCACGGCCGGACATACACAGGCATCACGATGCCGTGCCCGGAACGGGATCGGGCAGCGGTCCGGATAGAACGAGCACACACCCCTGTCGAGCTCCAGCTGGGCGGGCCGCCCAACCCGGGCCTGCACGCAGAACGGGTGCACGACCGCCCCCCACAGGTGGCTCACGCGGAACTTGTCGCCCTGCTCGACCACCGTTGCACAGATCGGACACGGTGGTCGGACCGCCTCCTGCCAGGCCCGCACGATCTTACGGCGGGCGCGTCGCTCCTCGGCCGTCTGTCCCATCGGTCACCTCTGTGCGGCGTCGACCTATCGAAGGTCGGGGCGTTGCCGGAACGGTATGACTTCGCCGAAGTCAGGCCCTCCCTTGTGGGTTGCGGGTGAGCGGCTCTGAGACGGCGCGATGGAGCGCAGCACGGCTGGCGGGATGGCCAGCGGTTCAGCTGCCGTGATGTATGGCTTGGGGCCGAAACGCCGCGAAAGCAGCGTCCACAGCAGTCGTGGCGACTCGTTGCCGACGAGCACGGGTTCGTTCTTGCGCCAGCCGCGAGCGGATAGCTGGACGAACAGGGAGTGCTTCCGGGTCTCGCTCAACGCGCCAATGGCATAGCCACGCATCACGAGGCATTGAATCGATGCACCCCACGTCGCTTTGAGCCGGGCAAAGTCGCTGAGGGATAGGCGGTCGGACAGGTCCTGCACTGCTCGGGCGTACGGGATTAGCAGAGCTGCGGCGAACCTGTTCGCCTCGTCCTCGGCGGCGGCGGCCGGCGTGCGGGGGCGGAAGGTGTGCAGGACACAATGGGCGAGTTCATGAGCCAGGGTAAAGCGTTCTCGGTCTCCTTGCCCTGGGAAGTAGCCGACGAGTGCGGCACCGCCTAGGCCGGACCAATAGGAGACGCCGAAATGGCCGGGCGCATGCTGTTCCCCGCCATCGGAGTCGGTCAGCACGATCGGCGCCACAGCCACGCCTGCTCGCTCAAGTGCACGGGTCAGGTGCGGGATTGGCCGATCCGGGGCCAGGCGCAGCGCCTCGCGTGTGTCCGTAGCGTGCTGCTCGATCTGCGACTGGGTGATCTGCTCGCCGGTGGCGTACGGCAATGCGGGCATGGGGTAGCGTTCGCTCGTGAGGAGGTCCTCGGTCACGCGAAAGCTCTCGCTGTAGAAGGCATGCACCCTGGTTGTGGTGCTCTTCTTAGTCGCCGCGAGCTTTCGGAACCGCAGCGAGTCCAACGGCACCGACGATGGTGTTACATAGAAGAAGGTCATCGGTGTGCCGGTTGCGTCGGCTATCACGCGCAGCTTGTCTTCCGTAGGTTCCTCGTCGCCCCGCTCGACCTCCGAGATCCAGGACTGCCGGACGCCGCAGGCCTTTGCTAGGCGGGCTTGGGTGAACCCGAACAGCTCACGCAACACGCGCAACCGTTCACCCGGCGCTGCCCCCAACATCCATACCACCCTCCTTCTCGTCTGGAATCTCAAGCTCCATACCCTCATCCGTGGGTTGGAACTGAAGATCTGCCAAGTCGTCGGCGGTCTGGGGGAGGATGAAGTCGAGGTCAATCTTGGCGCGATCCCCGAACTTCCAGTTGCCGATCGGGCGCACCACACGGAATACGGGTACGCCAGTCTTGTTGTCGATGTGCCACAGGATCAGCATCTTGCTGTTCGCCGGGCCGAACAGCGGATCGGCGACATCGAGCGGAGGATTGTGGTAGAACGCGACCCGAGGTGGGTTTACCCCCGGCGGCGGGACGTGCTCATCGTCGAGAGTATGCAGCACGCGGGCGGCGTACGTGCCGTCGTTAAGCCACAGCTCACCGTTGCGAGCCGGCGTACCGCACAACTTCCACGGACCCAGGTCGCTGGTGGCGAGACGGCGCCGCGCATAGCCGCGAGTGAAGTGCGTACAAAGCCATCCATAATCGCGGTCGCCGTCGAGTTCGACAAGGCGCTCCTGGCGTAGCTGATCCGCCCAGGCGAAGGCGTCGTGCAGGGGCTCGCACAGGCTCACGAGCGCCTCGCGGATGCGCTCGACCTCGTCGTTAACCATGGCGGCGATTTTATCGGCCACATAGTTAACTAGGTCAAGTCCGACACGCCGGCGTTGAGAAGCTGCCAAAGGCACCTCCTCCGCGCGGACGTCGGCGGTAGCGACCTCGAAGCCCAGCGCGTCGCTGATCGCCTGGCCGGGCCGGCGACGTTCACCGCACGCAGCACGAGCGATACGGCACCGGCCGGTGGTGCGAGCTTCAGCTCGAACCCCAACGTCCGGATCGCGATGTTGGCGAGGCGTCCGAACACGTGTGTTCTCGGTGCTGGCATCACCGAGCGCGGCGACCCGGACCCTCGCCGCCGACCCGGACCTGGCCACCGGCAGCAGCGCGGACGGTCCGCAAGTCCTCGCCGAGCGGTCCGCGGCGTTCCTGGCCGCCGCCCGCCCGGCCCTCAGCGCGACCGGCTGCTGATGGGCCATCAGGCCGCCACCCACCTGGAGATCCGGGAGACGGACTTCAAGTACCTGGTCGCCGCCGACTTGGTCGTCCCGCAGCGGCACACCACGGTGGACATACCACTGGGTGAGCGCGCCGCTGTACCGGGTCGGCGACCTCGACGAGCTGCGCGAGCACCCCGGCATCGACTGGGAAGCGGTCCGGGCGGTCAAGCCCGGGGAGCCCTCGCCGCTGCGCGAGCTGGCCCGCCGCCCGGTCGACCGGGCCGCGGTGATCCGCCGTTGGGCCGCCGAGTTGGGCGACCGGTACTCGATCGAGGTGTGTGGGCCTGGTGGAACAACGCCGCCGGGCATTGGGAGATCGACTTCGAGCGGGTCGACAGCGCACCCACCGTCGACGAGGTCCGCGAGCAGATCGCCGCGCACCCGCATCTGCTGGTCGGCCCGCCGTCGGCGGGCCCGGTCTCGTCGCTGAAGCTCGCGCCGTAGCGCGCGCTCGACGAACTCGGCGAAGCGTTCGCCACCGGCCTCGGCCGCAGCTCGCGCGTCGTCCCACACGGGTCCGACGCGGATGTCCCGTTTGGGTGTCTGGCCCGCCGGCTTGGGCGGGCGAACTCGTGGGCACCGGTGTCTGTGTCACGGCACAGACTGTGCTGACGGTGCCAGCAGCTGTCGCCTGACGCGGCGCAACTTTGGCGGGCGAGCCTTCATAAGAACCGTGGAGCTGATCTTGACGTAGTTAGGGGTGGCTTCCGGGAGCGGTTGCCCAGCCGTGCCCGACTCCACCAAACTTACGTCCTCGACCGACCATGGCAGGGGTTGGAGAATATCGACGGATTGCGTGCGTGAGTCTTGTTCCGCGAACCGAACGAGGATGATGCTGGCCGTTATGACGTCGTCACCGGTCGTCGCCGAGCGGGTGGAGCCCGGTTCGGATTGGCTGCAGATCGGCGGCCTGCTGAACAGCGGCGCTACCGACGCAGCTATCGATGCCCTGGTGGATGCGGTGACCGCGGAGAGTCGCCCACTCGTGGACGTGGCCCAGGATCTGCGACGGCAGGGCAGGGATGAAGCTGCGGTGCAGGTCCTGATCGGCGCCGCGCTGTTGGATCGCGGACGCCTTCGCGACGCGATCGAGGTGCTCTTCGATCTGCCGCAGCCGCCGAAGACCCATCCTGCCGTCCGCGCCGCGCTGGGTGGGGCGTATTACCGCTTGGGCTTGATGGCGCTGGCGGTGGACGCATACGACCACCCACGGCGGCTGCGTCGCGAGGACCGGCTGGATCGGCGGCGGGCGTGGTGGCAATCCGGTGGGCCCCTGCGTTTCCTGCGCCACCGTCGGATGCGGGCGGACCGTGACGCTTTCAAGCGAGCCGGAACGGGGCCGGCTGCGGCCGACGATCTGTCCCTCCTTGCCGGCCCATTCGTTGAGGAGGGCCGCCGGACCCGGGTGGCGCTGGAGCAAGTCGACCAGTTGCTGGAAGAAGGGCGGTCGGCGGAAGCGACCGTGGTCTTGACCAGCGCCGGCAGCGCGAACGTTGCGCTGCTGCTCGCGAGGGAGCGAGTGGAGCGCGCACGCGAGGACTACGACGCAGCGCTGGCCCACCTGGACGCCGCGGTGGCGCACGATCCGGGTGATCTACGTGCGGTGTGCAGACGCGCGTGGCTGCTCAGCGTCCTGTACCGCGATCGTGACGCCCTCGCCGTGCTCACCGCGTTGTCGCCGCCCGCCGACGGCGATCCCCTCGTGCGTGCCACGCGCGGCCAGATCTATGCCTCAATTGAGGCTCTCCTGACGCTTCCGTGGGTGGGTTCGGCGCGTCGTGAGTAGCGCACGCCGTTGTCCTGCCTAGGTTCTGGCTTGTCGAAGGTCAGAACTGAGATGGCGGGAGAACGGCGTGCGTAGCGCAAGGTTATGGG
>WNGA01009298.1_pt1 | contig 13796 bp, 7 predicted proteins | sample 5400061 | NCBI WGS metagenome assembly WNGA01 (sample SAMN13153366, study PRJNA577476) | soil metagenome | isolation source: 100 cm soil or saprolite under grassland replicate 2 | place: USA:California | collected 2016-06-15 | reverse complement strand
CCCCGATGAATGGAGTAACAGGCACGAACTGGTAATTGCTGATCGTCACCGTGCGACGATCGCCCAGCGAGCAATCCACGCCGATGGCGCTGTCGGACACAGAGAGATCAGATTGTTCGTTTTGAACCGCGTTGTGGATTTCCGCCACAACGTACGCATCACAGGCCGGGGCTAACAGGGTTGCCCGTCGGGCACCCTCGCGCGCGGCGTTAGTGAGTCCGAGGTACGTATGAAATGCGCGACCGTAATCCAGCGCGCCCAGCCCGAACCAGAGCATGATAGGCATGACGAGCGCCAGCTCGATCACCGCTTGGGCAGACTGTCGACGCGTGTGCATCATTTCCTTGGACTCCGAGTTCAGGCTCACTCAGTAAGGACGTGGCCTGCACTCCTGGTGGAATGCAGGCCACGTGTGACGGCTTGGGCGGCTCGGGCAACTGGATGCCCGAGCGGCGCGCGTAGCGGTATTAGGCGGCGGCCGCCGCCAGCGAGGCTTCGATGCTGGTGAAGACAGCCTCGGGCCGCGGCGGCCACGGACACCAGGCCCAGGATCAGGCCGTACTCAACCATGGCCTGGCCTTCGCTGCGACGCGTCTGCAGGGCGATAACGAGGTTCGAGATGGTGCTGAACATTTGCGTTTCTCTCCTTGAGGTGAATAGAGGGGTCCATGCGCCGTTGCCGGCGCGCCGATGTTCGACGCGGGATCCAGTACGTAGTTGGTGCGAGGAATCAAGACTCTTCAAGAGATGTCCTTCCCCTGTGCGTGGGTTTCCGTCGTCGAGCGCCGCTTTGGTTGGTTGCCTTGTCCCTGCGGGCTGGCTTGTCGTGCGGCGTGATTGGAATGTATGAGGAGTGAGTAAAGCCCACGTAACGCGTCGCGTATGCAGCCGTTGTCGTTGCACGTGTCGCCCGCGTCGACGATCACCGGTTACTCTCAAAGGGTCGAATGGGAGAACGTGTCCTCGCGAGCCTGGCCGCCGCGCTAGTTGGCGCCGCGCTTGGTTGGCTTTCTGCATGGGCAACTGACTGGCTGCAGAAGAAGGATGACCTGCTCTCGGCGGCGTGCGGGCTGCTGCTGCGCGACCCGCTGGTTCAAGGCGCCGCGGCGCTTGCGTGGGCGGCTGCGGCGTGGTTCCTGGACCATGACTGGTGGCGCTGGGTGGGCACGGGCGTGCTGTCCCTGCCGTTGATTCAGGTGGCGATCACAGACCTGCGCCATCGGTACGTCTACACGCTGGTTGCTGGCGTCGGACTGGCGCTGGGGCTCGCCTTCGGCTGGCGGGTGCATAACGCCGACTGGTGGACGAGCCTTCTGGGCGCGGCCGGAGGTGCCTTGGCTGTGCTGGTGCTCTACCTGCTGGGCCGTGTGCTGTACCGCGGGGGAGAACCACTTGCGCGCGGGGACATCACGATTGCTGGGATGGTTGGCGCGGCAGCTGCGTCGTGCATGGTGCGAGCGCTCGTCCTCGGCGTGCTTCTGAGTGGTGTGTTTGCGCTCGGACTCCTGCTAGCGCGCAGATCGCGCCGCGACTACCTGCCATACGGACCAGGCCTGTGCCTCGGGGGATTGATCACATTGTTCTGGTGCTGAGGCTGCTGGCCGTTAACGGACAAGGCCGCCCTACGCTGACCGATCAAGGTCGCGTAGGGCGGCCACTCTGTTGTTCGTTGCTTTCAGCCTTTGACTACGAACAGACAGCGGTGTGAAGACCGATGATCCCGTTCATGATTGCGAGGTCCTGCCGCGTATCGGTCAGGTTTGCGCCAACCACATTGGCATAACTCAGTACAGCTCCGGTGAGATCCGCACCACGCAAGTCGGCGCAGCGTAGATCGGCCGACCTGAGGTTGACGTGGCTCAGGTCAGCGTCGCGGAGGTCGGCATTGCGCAAGTCGGCACTTGAGAAATCCGCGCGGAAGAACCTTCCGTTCCGCAGCACGGCTTGCCTGAGATTCGCCTGGCTGAATTTGGCGAAATCAGCAACCACTCGGGTGAGGTTCACGTGGTACAGCGTGCTCTTGCTAGCCGTAGCACCGATCAGCTTGGCGTCCGTAAAGTTGGCCTCGGTGAAGTCACCGCCGGACATCTTCGCTTGCTGCATGTCCGCGCAGGAGAAGTCGAAGCCACGCTTGTCGGCGTTCGTGAGGTTGACCGCTCGGTAATCCTCGCACTCTTTGGCAATCGCCAGCCACTCCTCAGGCGAGGTTGTCTGGTCCGGAACGGACAGAGCTGGCGCCGGGGGAGGCACTGGGCGCGGCGCCGAAAGGGCGGGCGGATTGATAGGTTCCCAGTCGTAGCGTTCGGTATTCAGCCGAACCTGGAGTCCGTATGGTCCGTTGAGCCACGTCTCGTACCCGTCTGTAAAGGCGGTCGTGCCGTCTAACTTGCGCCAGTACAGCAGACCAGCGGTGGTATGCTGCTCGGCGTTCCCGTTCAGCGGGTTGAAGTACTCGTTTTCCAGGCAGCTGCCGACCGCATCCCCCATTGACTCTGCCAGACTCGCAAAGCCGAGTTTGAACGTACAGGGTGGTGGTGTTTGCGCGGCCGCCGCTTGCGGCAGCGCGCCTGTAATGAGCAGCGTCGCGGCGGCGCCAAATGCTGCCAGATGTGAAGAATTCCAACGCATCGAGTTGTCTCTCAACCTCCGTAATGTGTGCGGAGCGACTGCCTTAGTGCATCGAAGGCGGACCGCTCACCGGCCCGAGTAGCTTAGGCTCGAGCTGTCATGGCGCTGATAGGTAGAGGTAAAGACCGAGTAGACAGTCGCGGTCAGGCGCCTTCGGCCATCAGCTGGGACAAGAGAGCCAGTGCGGCCGGCAGCAAAAACATAGTGAGAATCCACAGGCTGCTGGTCATGGAGGCTCCGGCGGAGGCACGACCAGTCGCCAGTTCACGCAGCAGCAGGACCGCGGTCACGATTGGCAACGCGGCAAGGAGCAGGGCAGGCATGCCGAGCAGCGAGACTCCGCGCAGCATCATGCCCGTACCAATTGCCGCGGCAACCCAGGCCAGCAGCGCGGCGAGTGCGCCAATCCCACCAACGACACTGCCTTGCGAGGAGAGGCCCCAGGCAAGGAAGAACGCGAACATGAGGTTGAACGCGGTGACGCCCGCGATGACCAGCGGCAGCATGGCAGGCATACCCAGGCCCAACGCAAGAGAGCCCACGAATATGGCCGCAAATAAAAGCATCTCGCCGCGTGATCCAGTGCGCGCCATCGCTGCCGACCATCCGGTGGCCAGCGCCACGCCGACGACACAAGCGGCTACGACCGCTGCCATGCTGAATTCCGAGGAGGCGTTCAATGGCTCGCGGAGAAGTCAGTGCGCCGGGCGCGCGGTCGATCGAAACAGACGGTTTGCGGCGGTAAGCGCCAGGCGGCCATCGCTCGGGCCGACGGGCAGCAGGTTGAACGCGGCCAGAGCTACGTGCACAAGAATCAGTAGGTCGCAGACTGGACCGAGCAACGGGACATCGGCAACCAACGGACGCATCGCGATCCAGACTGCCGCATAGGCGAGCGTCGCCAGCGGCCCGGCGAGAACGACAATCAGGGTGGTGCGCGGGCCAAGCGACTGCGGTGCCTCACCCGGAAACACGGTCACACGAGACGCGAACCCGAGTCGAATGGACTCCGCGGCCAGGCCGACGAGCCGCGCTGCATCGACGTGCCCCAGCTCGTGGAACAGGCCACCCAGTGCGAGCAGGATGCCGGCCAATACACCTGCACCAAGCAGCACTGGCAGCCAATCGAGGACACGCTCATCTGCAGGCAGACTTTGCGCCAGATAGGGCAACGGCAGGACTGCGCCGAGCGAGAAGGAACGCCAGTCAATGTCGACCGGGATGCCGGCCACGCGGGGCCGCTGCTTGATCCGCATCGCCTGAGCCTCGCCGCGCGCCGTCAGGCGACCGTCAAGCGGCGGTCAAGCCGGTGTTCTCTTTGTGGAGCACCCGGACCGCTGATGCCTGAAGGCGCGATCCGTGTCACCAACGACGAGAGCCCGCCGACCCAGGTGGGCCGACGGGCTCTCGTGTGTATGGAGGAGGCGCTCTATTTCAATGTGAGCTGGGTGGTCACATCGACGGCTGACCCATCCTCCAGAGTGACCTTGAGTACCAGCTTCCCGGCCGACAGGCCAGTCGTCTTCAGGTTGAAGACGTACTGCTGTGCGGCGCTGTCCCAGCGGAAGGCGTCTCCAACGTTGGCGCCACCCGCGCTTGTCGCGGGCACGAACCTCACGCCGTCGGTGCTGTATGCGAGCTTGGGCGAAACCTGCGCCTGGACCGACTTCCCGTTGGCGAGCAACTGAATCTTCACCGGGATCGTGCTGCCAGCCTTGAAGGTTTGGATCGGCGACGCCAGCGGCTGCTGCCAGCCGCCGAAGTCGAACGCATAGACGGTATAAGTAATCGCGGCCGGGTCGCTCAGGTTGCCAGCCTTGTCCTTGGCTGATGCGGTGACCGTGATCTGGCCCGTGCCGCTGGCGGAGGCGCCGCTCACTGCGAGCGTGCACTCGCCGTCGATGCCCGAACGGTCGTCCGTCGCGGTACACGTCGCGTGCGGCACCGAGCCACGAATGTACACCGCGCCAGTCGCTACGCCGCCAACCTGGACGACGGGCTTCACGGTATCGATGTTGATCCCGCTGAGGGTCGCCGATGCCGTATTGCCCGCCTTATCCGCGGCGGTACCAGCAACTGACAGGTTTGTGCCGTCATCGGTAAGCACGACGTCATCGGAGCAGGTGGCTACGTCCGAAAGGCGATCGACACACGTGAAGTGGACGGTGACCTTGCCCTGGTACCAGCCGTTTTCGTTGGGCTCCGCCGTCGCCGCACCCGCAATAGCGGGCGGCGTCTGGTCAATGCGCACAGTCACCGTCTTGTTCGCCGTATTGCCAACCCGGTCGCTGGCCGAGCCGACTACGTCGGTCTCCGCCGTTTCCGAGATCAGCGTCTGGTCACCGTTGACTGAGGCGACACCCGAGCCGCCCTGGTTGTCTTCGGCCTCGAACTTCACCGACACGGCGGTTTTGTTCCACCCATCGGCATTGGCTGCCGGATTGACGTTCGCGGTGATCGTCGGCGCGACGTCATCGCCCTTGAGAGCCAGCATCTGCGGCTCGCTGGCATTGCCCGCGTTGTCGACCGCCCAGTAGGACAGCTTGGCCGCGTCGGCATCGCTCAGCGGAACCGTCACGGCGGCTGCATCGCCCGGCTCCACGACTTCGTCGCGCCCCGCAAGGACGTAGTGAATGGCTCGCACGCCCGAGGCATCGTCGGTGGCCGACAGTGCTACCGGTGCGTTGAGTCCCTGGCAATAACCAAACTCAATTCCCTGACACGTGATGCTGGCCTTCGCCTGTGGCACGGTCTTGTCGATCTGCACCGTGAAGCTCTGAGGCGTCTCGGTATTGCCGGCCTGGTCCACGCTCCAGTACCGAATGCCGTGGCTGCCTTCGGTGGCCACGGAGATGGAGGTACCCGTCTGCTGTGCGCCACTATCCAGCGCGTAGTACGTGCCTGCGACACCCGAGAGAGCATCGGCGGGTGCGAGCTTGACCGTCGCGGCTGTGTTGATCCAGGTGCTTGGGCCGTCTGCCAGCGTGATTGGGGCCGTGCGGTCGATCTTCAGGCCGATGACTGAGGCGGGCAGCGACTGATTGCCTGCCTTGTCGGCGATCGTGACCGGACCTGCGCCCAGATTAGCGCCCTCACCGTCGATCAGACTGTCCTGCGGCTGGCTCGCCGGGTCGATGCCCGAGAGGCTGTCGACGCCCGTCCAGTGGATGGTGACGTCGGCCTTGTACCAGCCAGCGGAATTTGCCTGAGTCGTGGCCGATCCCGAGAGCGTTGGCGCGGTCAGGTCGATGTTGATGTCGCCGACCAGTGCGCTATTGATATTGCCGGCGTTGTCGATCGCCTGGCCGAGCGCATCCTGGTTCGCGCCTTCCGTCGTCAGCGACAGCAAATGTGTACAGGTAGCGATACCAGACTCGGCATCATCGCACGCGAACGCAACGCTGACGGAACCGTTGTTCCAGCCGAAGGCGTTGGGCGGCGTGGTGCGGCTGCCGCTGATCACCGGCGCGATGTTGTCGATCTTGAGGGTGATGCTGTGGCCGGGCGCGGCGACGTTTTCGACATTTCCGGCCCGGTCGGTGCTCCAGAAAGTGAGCGTATGGGTCCCACCCTGGGCGAACACGAACTGGCCGCCGAAGGTCTGCGGGGTTTCGCCGTCGACCGCATAGAAGGTCGCCGCGACGCCCGATAGGCTGTCCACGCCATTCAGCGCGATTGTCGGGGCAGCCGCGTACCAGCCGCTCGCCAGCGGACTGGCGATGTCGATTTGCGTCGTCGGAGCAATGCGGTCGATGTTGACGCCGCGGACGGTCGCCGTCGTGCTGTTGGCGGCCCGATCGGTCACCGACGCGCTTGCCGACAGATCCTCTCCTTCGCCGCTGATCGTGCTGTCGGCAGGAGTCGCGCCGGCAATGCCGGACAGCGCGTCCACGGCGGTCCAGCCAATCGTGACGTCACCCCGATACCAGCCCGCGGCGTTGGGCGCAGTGGTCGGCGCGCCGACAAGCAGCGGAGCCGTTTTGTCAACGCTGAGTCCGCCCAGCGCAGCCGTGGCCGAATTGCCTGCACCGTCAGTGGCGATCCCGCTCACACTCTGATCTGCACCCTCGCCCAGTGTCTTGGCCGCGGGGCAGATGTCGATGCCCGACAAGGCGTCGGCACAGGTGAAGTTGACCGTGACGTCGGCCCTGTACCAGCCGTTGGTGTTGGGGAGTCGGTCAGGCAGCGCACTGATCGTCGGCGCGCGCTTGTCGATGCTGACGGTGGCCGGATCTGACGCCGTGTTACCAGCGGCGTCCCGAGCGGTGCCAGTAATCGTCTGGTCCTTCCCCTCGGTCGCAACCGTCTGCGGCAACGTGCAGTCGACGATCGGAGACAGCAAGTCGGCGCACTGAAACGTCAGCGTGACATTCGTGTTGTTCCAACCATTCGCGTTTGGCGTCGGAAGCTGGGCGTGGTTAATTGTTGGCGGCGTGCGGTCGATCTTGACCTGCACCGTCTTCGGGGTCTCGCTGTTGCCGGCCTTGTCGACGCTCCAGTACGCGAGACTGTGCACACCTTCGGTACCGATGACGACGGTCGTACCAGCCTGCGGTGCGCCACCGTCCAGAATGAAATGCGTGGTAGCTACTCCCGACAGACTGTCGAACGGCGCAAGCGTGACCGTCACGTCCGTGTTGTTCCAGTTCGCGGGCGCGGTCGCCGTGGTGTTGGGTGCGGTCTTGTCGATATTGACGGCCGGGCCGCTCGTCGCGGTCGTGGTGTTACCGGCCTTATCGCTCACACTTGCTGTAGCAGTCAGCCCTTGGCCTTCACCGGTCAGGCTCGTATCAGAGGGCTGCGTAGCCGGATCGATGCCCGACAGGCCATCCAACGCCGTCCAATGGACGGCCACGTTCGCGCTATACCAGCCGTTTGCATTTGGACTCGTCGTCGGTGCGCCGCTCAGCACTGGCCTGGTCTTGTCGATTTTGACCGTGGCCGTGCTGCTGGCCGAGTTGTCGGCGTTGTCGACGGCGGTCCCGGTTACTGCTTGATTGGCGCTCTCGCTCGACAACGTGGTGGTGGCGTTGGAGCAGCTCTTGGTGCCCGACAACGTGTCGTCGCACGTGAAGCTGACGACGACGTCGGTGTTGTTCCAGCCATTGGCGTTGGCGGCTGGGTTCGTGCTGGGGGTAATGCTCGGCGCAGTCTTATCCAGCTTCACGGTCACCGACGAAGTACTGCTGTTGCCCAACCGGTCGCTCGCGCTGGCGCTCTTCGTCGCGCCCGCGGTTTCGGCCGTGACGTTGTCCGTGGTCGGATTCGGGCCACTAGCCACGCCGGACCCGCTGTCGGTGGCAGTCCACGCGATGTTAACGTTGGCCTTGTTCCAGCCCGCCATGTTGGGCGTGGGTGATAGCAGAGCCGTTAGCGAGGGACCTGCATTGTCGAGCACGTACACAGTCGATGCAGAACCGGACTGCCCGCCGCCACTGCCGTTGCAGTTCTTGTTGGCGTACGCAGTCACGATGACGGTCTGCGGGCCCTCGCCGGTGCCCGCCATGCCCGTGAACGTCCACGAAGACTGACCACTGTCGGACACCTTGTTGCCCGCGAATGACGACGGGACGTCGACACACTTCGTGTCAGCGCTCGTAGTGACCGAAAGCGTAAGGGCGGTGCCGCTCTTGGCATATTGAGTCCCGCCGATGTTGGTTGTCCCGCCAATGGTCATGGAGGTCACGGACGAAGCGAGGGTCGGCGCGGCCGTGGTGGGAAGCACCACCTGCAGGCCTACCGCCAGGCTGATCATGATCCTGAGCGACTTGAGCGCTCGTCTTGCGTGGAGTAGGTGAATCACTATGAGCTCCGCGAGGGTTGATCGACGTGAGTCAGGGGGCGCACGGGCAAGCCCGGCGCGCAGCCGGCCCCATCGAGGCGGAGGCTTTATCGCACCGCGCGGTAAAGCAATCGCCAGCCCGAGGTAAAGGACAGTTGTGAGCCTTCGGCGGCGAGCAGGAGCCCGCGGCTTCACCTGGACTGGAACAGTCGCTGAGGGCGGCCTAGCTTGAGCGAGACATGCGCGCGTTGGCTGCCGACTCCCACGCCTGGCGAGAAGCCGTTCGATGAACAATTTGCTGCCTGTCGCTTCCTCCTGGTAGAGCCGACCGCGCGCCACCAGGAACGCGCCTTCGCGGAGTAGCGCGTCGCCGTCGGCGGCATCGGCCTGACGGCCTGTGGGAAGACGGCTGCCTCGATAGCGCCCGTTGCATCCGCCCAGGGTGACCCAGGCCATCTTCTCGCCTTTTTTCGTGAGGCGCAGGACGATCTGGGCAACGCGGACCTAGCCGTGGTGAAACCGAAACTCAACCTCGCATCTGTATCAATAGAGGTCACGAGTCTCACATCTATCAACAAGCCCGGGCCGGCGCAACCGTCGTGCTGCTAGACGCCAACCCGGCACCTGGTCGTCCTGAACGCCTCTCCCGTCGAGTAATCGGACAATGAAATCTCGATCTGTGTTCCTCGCCCTCGTGCTGGTTTTGGTTGCGTTGCCTCTGCCACACTCGACCGCGGCTGCCTCCGAGACCATCACGTTCAACGATCTGACGAACCCGAACCGGGCACTTAATGGGCAGTATCCCAGCGGTGTCGTGGACTGGGGCACAAACGTCTGGTATCTCGCGGGGCCGTGGGAGCAGTTCACCACCAACAGCATTGGCTTCAACGGTGCTGGCCCTACGAGCGCCCCGTTCACATTCCTTACTCCCCAGCGGCTAATTCAGGTCGACGTATACAACGGCGGCACGACGCAGAGCACGGTCACCATGAGTTGTGCAGGCCAGACCACGTCACAGGCGCAGGTAGCGCCAGGTCAGGTCGTAACGATCCCCACTAATTGGTCGGGGACGTGCAGCGTCGTGACCATCGCTAGCTCCAACGGCTGGAACACGAACTTCGACAACCTGGTTTACGACAATGGCCTCTCACCGGCTATAACGGGCGTGCAGGCGAGCTCGGTGACTAGCTCGGCGGCAACCGTGACCTGGATGACGGACAGGCCCGCTGATAGCCAGATTGAGTACGGTCTGACCCCTTCGTACGGTTCGTCCACGCCACGGAACTCGGCGCTCGTGACGAGCCATTCCGTGTCTCTCAGTGGATTGGCCGCTAGCACTCTGTATCACTATCGGGTTAGAAGCGCCGACGCGGGCGGGAATCTCACGACGTCCGGCGACCTCACCTTCCAAACGACTTCCAGCTTTTGCGACCCTCCCATCGCCAGTCCGGTGGCGTGCGAGAACTCCCTCCCAGGCAACCCCGCAAGCCAGTGGGACCTACCGTCGGCAGACGACGGCGACCCGAGCATCCAGGGCTTCGCGACTGATATCAGCATCAACCGGGGCGACACGGTCCACTTCAAGATCAGGACCGCAGCCACTGCTTATACGTTGAACATTTATCGCATGGGCTATTACCAGGGGCTTGGCGCTCGCAAGATCGCAACCGTGCTGCCCTCGGTAACGCTCCCCCAGAACCAACCAGCGTGTCTGGTCAACTCATCGGTGGGCCTGGTCGACTGCGGCAACTGGGCCGAGTCTGCCTCATGGACAGTACCAACGACGGCGGTCTCCGGCGTGTACTTTGTCAAGCTGGTGCGCACGGACACAGGCGGCGCCAGCCACATGTTCTTTGTCGTCCGAGATGACGCGAGCAGCAGTCCACTGCTGTTTCAGACCTCTGATCCCACCTGGCAGGCGTACAACAGCTACGGCGGCGCGAGCTTGTATGTCGATCTCAGCCTCGGTCTGGCAGCGCACCGAGCCTACAAGGTGAGCTACAACCGGCCGTTCAACACGCGAGCCAACATCCAGAACCTGGGGCAAAGGAGTTTTGTGTGGGACGCGGAGTACCCGATGATCCGATGGCTGGAGGCCAACGGCTACAACACGAGCTACTTCAGCGGGGTCGACACCGATCGTCGCGGCAATCTCCTCCAGAATCACCGTGTCTTCATGTCCGTCGGCCACGACGAATACTGGTCCGCGGGACAGCGAGCAAATGTCGAGGCGGCGCGTGGGGCAGGTATCAATCTGGCGTTCTTCAGCGGCAACCAGACGTTCTGGAAGACGCGCTGGGAGCCGAGCATCGATGGTCGGAACACCGCCAATCGCACTCTGGTGAGCTACAAGGAGACGCATGCCAACGCCGTGATCGACCCCGCTGATCCACCCACGTGGACGGGCACCTGGCGCGATCCGCGTTTCAGTCCACCCGCGGACGGAGGCCAACCCGAAAACGCTCTTGCCGGGGTCATCTTCTCCGTCAACGGGCCAAGGAGCGACACAATGAGTGTCGCCTCGAGCTTCAGCAACCTGCGCTTCTGGCGCAATACCGCGGTCGCAAATCTTGCTCCTGGAGCAAGCCTATCTTTGTCGCCTGGATCGCTGGGCCATGAGTGGGACGAGGATCTGGACAACGGCTTCCGTCCCGCTGGACTCATCCGCCTGTCTGCGACCACGGTTTCGCTGAGCAGCGGTTACCTGCAGGACTATGGCTCGACCTACGGGAGCGGCACGGGCACTCACAGTAGCACGATGTACCGGCACTCCAGTGGCGCGCTCATCTTCGGGGCCGGCTTCACCCGCTGGTCGTGGGGCCTGGATGCGAATCACGACTCGGGCTCCTCGACCGTCGATCAGAACATGCGCCAAGCCACAGTCAACCTGCTTGCCGACATGGGAGTGCAGCCAGCGACGCTTCAGTCCGGGCTCGCTGCCGCGAGCGCGTCCGCGGATACAACGAGGCCCAGTTCAGTGATTACCTCGCCCACCGCCGGCGCCACCCTCCCGAGCGGCAGCAGCGTGACCATCCGTGGTACTGCGACCGATACGGGCGGCGTCGTAGGCGGCGTGGAGGTATCGGTCGACGGCGGTGCAACGTGGCGCCGCGCCTCTGGCCTCAGCAGCTGGAGCTATACGTGGACGCCCGTGGCATCCGGATCGGTGACTATCAAGAGCCGCGCAGTAGACGATAGCGGCAACCTGGAACCCCCGTCAGCCGGCCTAGCAGTTACGGTGACGGGCGGACCCACGGCGACGCCAACCGCCACCACGACGTCGACCCCACCGATTGCCACCGCCACCCCGACAGCCACGTCAGTGCCCCCGAGCCCTACCGCCACGTCGACGCCTGGCACCCCCACGAGCACACCGACCGTCGGCGCGCCGACGAGTACGCCGACCCCGACGGACACGGCCACGGCCACCCCGAGCCCAACGCCGACCAGCACGCCGGTGCCCAGCACCTGTCCGTGCACCATCTGGACGGCCACCGCGCAGCCTGGGAGCACGGCGACGGGCAGCCCTGTGGAGTTGGGCGTCAAGGTGCGCTCCGATCAGCCAGGCGTCATCACCGGGATCCGCTTCCACAAGCCAAGCACTGAGACCGGGATGCACGCCGTCAACCTGTGGACCAGCACCGGCACACTGTTGGGGACTGCCACGTCGAGTACGGAGACCAGTTCCGGCTGGCAGCAGGTCAACTTCGCGTCACCAATCGCGGTAAACGCCAACACGACCTACGTCGCCTCCTACCACAGCAATGGGCGGTTCGGGTACGACCTGAGTACGTTCAGTACAGTCGGGGTGGACACACCACCGCTGCACGCGCTGCGAAGCGGGGTGGATGGACCGAACGGAGTCTACGTATACGGCGCGACGAGCGCCTTCCCGACGAACACCTACAACGCCAGCAACTACTGGGTGGATGTGGTATTCGACACGAGCGCCCAGGCGCCGACCGCCACCGCCACCAGTACGCTGACGCCCACTCAGACAATGGTCCCGACAGCCACGGGCACGTCTGTCATATTGACGCCGACTGAAACGCCGACAGCCGCACTAACCGGCACCGCCACGCCTTCCAGCACACCTACGCCTTCCAGCACACCCACGCCTTCCAGCACACCCACGCCTTCCAGCACACCCACGTTATCCAGCACACCCACGCCATCCAGCACACCCACGCCGACCAGCACGCCGCTGGCGGGTGGTTGTCCGTGCACCATCTCGACAGCCGCCAGCAAGACCACTGGAACTTCAATTTCTGCAACTCTTCCAGCCGGAGGCGTCGCAAGCGGAGATAGCGTCCTTATTGCCTTCGCTATGGATCATTCAGTTGGCAGCGTGAGTGCCGCTGACTCAGCCGGCAACACCTACACCGTAGACGCGGACGTGACCACAGCAAGCGGTGTCAGGACCGTCCTTCTCGCGGCGCACAACGTGCTGCCTCTGCCAGGTGGCTCCACTATCACCATTACCCACCCCTCCGCCGCTGCGCGCGCCTTCAGTGCCACTGAGTTCTCAGGGCTGGCCACGACGAGCGTTTTGGACAGGACGAGTACGGCGACTGGGAAGAGCACGAGTGCGTCATCCGGCACGACTGCTGCGACCACCCAGGCTGCCGAGCTCCTGATCGGCGCGATTGGCGTCGAAGGACCCCGCACGGACACATTTACTCCGAATGCGTTGTTCACCAACTTGGCTGGGAACGGCACAACCGGCGGATCGGCAGCCAGCAACATTACGATCCGCGCCGAATACCGAATTGTGGCTGTGACGGGCGCCTACTCCGCTATGGGGACGTTGAGCGCTTCACGTGAGTGGTCCGCGGCGATTGCCACCTACAGAGTCGCATTTCCTCCCCCCAACCCCACGTCCACACCAACCCCCACCTCCACACCGACCTCGACGACCACGGCGACCGGCGCACCGATCAACGCACGAGTCATCGGAGATTCCTGACTTTCGTCGGATTCGAAATCTGGCAGCGATCATGGCAGCTAGCGGACGCTGCACTATGACGCGAGCCGGCGAACGGCATGCGCTTGATAACGCGGAGTGGGCACTCCCGCATTCCCGGTGAACCGAGCCAGTGGACGGCTGATGCGCCGCGACGGCTGTCCAGCAATCAGGCGGCGCTGACGACGCGGCGGCGGAGCAGCGTGGTTAATGCGCACGTGCCCGGGCAATCGACCAAGATGCGTGTGCACGTCGATCACGTCGAACGAAAACTTGCCGTTCGTTTCGGCCATTGCTAGCGCTCGTCCACAGGCTCGTGGTGCATCAGGGCGCCGAGCGATTGCGTCGCCAACCGTAGTGCCGCGTACGGGTCGTAGTTGGGCCGACGCATCACATGGACGCTCATCTCGGGCACTACATAGC
>WNGA01012112.1_pt1 | contig 13798 bp, 18 predicted proteins | sample 5400061 | NCBI WGS metagenome assembly WNGA01 (sample SAMN13153366, study PRJNA577476) | soil metagenome | isolation source: 100 cm soil or saprolite under grassland replicate 2 | place: USA:California | collected 2016-06-15 | reverse complement strand
GGCTCCCTTTCAAATAACCCTTTTTATATAAAAGATGCGGTTGATGATGTGATTGAGAAAGTTCTGCAAAATGACGGCGACGCCGAGTTTGTTGACAACAATGTGCTGAAGGATTATGGAAGAATTGCATTGATTAAGTACCATTAATTTTTTTGAATGCAAGTCTTTATTGATACTATCATCTTTCGTTACGTTACTCACCTTATATGTTCTATAGTGAGGATAGAAAACTTCAGTCTAAATTTTTTTTCTATGTAGTAGAATGCCTTAATGATGGGCAATGAAAACGGGAATATCTATGGTCTTTAAAACAAGATCGGCGGTACTATGGTCTAAAAGCATTCTTCTTCCGTAGGCACCCATAACAAGAAATTTATTTCTCTTGGCAACTAATTTTTTAAATAATTCTTCATCAGCGGCACCATGTAGAATTTCAAAGTGAACAGCATTATAATGCATCATCAGCCATCTTTTTAATTTATCGTTTTCAGTGAGCTCATTAACTTCACCAGGTGCTATTTGTATAAGCGTGATTTTCGTTTCATCTAATTGAGGGAACAAATAGGTGAATTGTTTTATAGCAAAAACAGATGAGTTACTTCCGTCATAAGTAAAAATGATTTCATTAACCTCATCAAATTTAAAGGGTGATATAATTACAGGACACTCAGCCCTGGCTAACAAAGTTTTTACAAAGTTGGAAGGTATTCCATCCATATTTTCTGTATTGAAAGATGTTCCTCCATCAGTTATTATCAAATCTGCAAAACGGCTTTCTTTGATTATTTCATCAACAGCTATTCCCTTAACGTAATGAATGGAAGAGGTCACATTGTGCCGCGTGCAAGTCTCCTTAAACAACTGCACATTTTTACGGATAAGCTCATTGCTTATAGCGGGATTCGAGTCATCGGTGATGGCTTCCTCTTCACCCGTAAATTCATAAGCACTTTGTGGTACCGCAGAATATGCTTTCTCATATTGTTCAAGGAACAAGCCAATAACCCGTGACTTTGTTACATTAGCTACGTAAGCAGCAAAATCAACACTTGAAGTATTCAGGGTTAAAGCATTTGTTACAAGTAATATTTGTTGCATAAATTGATTCGTATTTTATTTACAAGAAATTTTTTTCTTCGTGAATCGTTATAACAGGTACAGGTGAATGAAAGACGAATTCCTTAGATTGACTTTTATGAAATGGACCATGTTTTTTTGGTAGAATCAAAATGAGGTCCGTATTATTTTTTTGCAAAAATAATTCTATTCCCTTTTCGACACTGCTGTTATTTATCAAATGAAACTTTGGATGAAATTCTTTTAAATAATTCTCCAGAAGAGATTTTTCAATTGGCACTTTTCCAACTTCTCCGGAATCTTTATTTACGTGTACAATCTCTAAAGTAGCACTAAAGGCAGTAAGGATTGTTCTTATTTCGTACAATCCTATTGTATTAATAGTTTTGAAATCACTTGCTAAAGCAATCTTTTTAACTGGCTTGTAGCGTACTCCTGCAGGCACTACTAACACTGGATAAGGTAAATGCCTGGCAGCGTAAAATGTAGTACTTCCAATAAAGAAACGTTGAATTGTTCCATTACCATGAGTGCCCATAACAACTGCAAAAGGTTTTTTCTGTTTGCATAAATCTTCCAGTTCATTATGAATAGCACCCGCTATATTTTTTATACGGATATTTATTTTATTTTTTGTACGAATATTCAATGAATTTTTAAGATTGGTGATTTTCTCTTCGCTGACAATTTTATCATACACCGGCACTGTAAAAGAAACTTCAGAAACGGCCACAGGTTGTTCCGATACATGAAACAAAATAAGTTCAGCACATAAATCAACCGCCATATCGGCTGCATAATCAACGGCATTAGTAGAAACTGCCGAAAAATCGGTGGGAGCAATTATTGTTTTCATCAATAAGTAATTTTCAAATTCAGGTAACTAAGGTAGATAGTGAATTGTTTTTAAAACATGATTGCTGTCAAAACATGAAATGATCGTTATCATGAAATAAGCAAATAAAGTGTAGTACTCTTACTTAAAATTAATATTGTTTGAAACTTAGAGAGGCAGGAAATAAAAAACGTTGAGTTGTTGAATAAGGTTTAGGACTTGGTATCGCTGTAAAGTGTAGATGGACAATGAGTTTTATTATTTCATCACACGTGGTGAATGCGTATTCTTCCCTGATTTATCATAAGTCCCATTTAAAGGAGACAAAGTATAGCAATGAGAGTTGAAGAGGATTACTGTTGCCCGAAGCAAAAAATAAAGTGTCCGCACAAGTAAGCCCCCGCATTGCATTTAACCATTTACACAATTACTTCTATACCGGACTCTTTCTGATTAATATCATTCTAGTCCATGATTATCATCATAAAATAACTATAGAGCAGCGAATAATTTTATGTGTAATATATGTGTAATATATGTGTAATAAAAAAGTATGAACAGCAAAGTAAAAATTAACAAGCATAAAATTTCCTGGAACAATATCATTAATTCTAACCAAAACAAGAGTATATTGAAACAAAAAATCAAAAATGAACTCAATCTTCGAATTGCGTCAATATTGCTGCTGTTTGTTATTATTTTCTCCTCACTCAGTTTGCAGCTAAATAAAAAATGGGATGCGCCCGAATCAGCAAAAAAATTAAAGAATCCTGTAACTGTAAGCGATGAAAGTTTAGTAGCGGGAAAGCACTGTATGTTAAGCAATGTAAATCATGCCATGGAAACAGCGGCAGGGGTGATGGTCCTAAAGCCGCAAATCTTGATGCGTCTTGCAAAGACTTTACAAAAGAAGATTTTAAAAGCCAAACTGATGGAGAGATATACTGGAAAACTACTGAAGGCAGAGATCCAATGCCTTCATTCAAAACAAAACTTTCAGATGATCAACGTTGGCATGTTGTCAATTACATCCGAACATTTACAAAAAAATAAATGAATTATAAAATCAAATTCTTACTAAAAAAGAAAAAAAATGAAAACCTTAAAATTTACGCCGACAGTAAAGAGCATCATCATACTTTGTTTCGCAATAGGGTTTCAATATGCAAATGCCCAGGACAGCACTCAGGATAAACCAAGGTCACCGGGCATGAAATTCCTGTTAAGCGGTGATGCATATATGGGATTAAGGTATAGTCCCTCACTTGGCACCACAAAAGAATCTTTCACTTTTACAAACATGGGGGTGAACCCGGTATTTCTTTGGAAATTCCGCGACAACTTACTTTTCGAAGGTGAAGTTGAATTTCAAAACCGCAATCCTCATCCAAACGGGTATGCAGTTGGTGAAGGTCTTGAAGTGGAGCTCGAATATTGCAACATTGCATACATTGTAAATGATTACATGATCATAAGGGCAGGAACATTCTTCTCAACGATGGGAGTGTTTGAAGACTGGCATCATCAGAGGATTACCAATAAGATGATTAGTCGTCCCCTCGGCATTGGTCATGGTGGTTTGGAATCCGGTACTGACCTGGGGTTTAATATACGTGGTGCAATTCCATTAGGAACCGCTAAATTGAATTATTCAGTTGATTTCACCAGCGGTCCCAGGTTACTTCTTGACGAAGATCCTGAAGAAGGTACTCATGCAGGACAATTGGAATGGGAAGGCATTACAGATAACAATTTGAATAAAGCAATTGGAGCAAGAATTGGTATTCTTCCATTTTCTAATTCTTCTTTGGAAATAGGAGTTTCAGCACAACATTCTAAACTTGGGGATTATAAATCAGCTTATCAAAATGTTGCTGCTAATTATGTAGGTGCAGATTTGTGTTATAATAAAGACATTGATGCTATTAAAGGAACTATTGTTTTTCGTTCTCAATATGCAAATCAAAAGATAGACAATGTAAATTATGCAGTTCCCGGAGATACAACGGGCAACAAATATACTTTCAATAACAAAGCAACTGCCTATTTTGGACAACTTTCTTATCGCCCAACACAAACAACAAATAAATTTTTACGCAAAGTAGAATTAGCTGCACGTTATGGTGTTCTTGATAATCCCAAAGGATCCAAATGGGGTGCTGATAAGAAACAGTTTGCGTTGGCACTTGATTATTGGATTGCATGGAACGCTGTAATCAAGTTTGCTTATGAACAGGATTATTTAAAAAATGATTTGGGTGTTAAAAGTATTGCCCCTACCCGTTATCTGTTCCAGGTTGCGATGGGATTCTAAAACTAAAAACATAAGGAGAAAAAAATTATGAAAAAGTATATAATAATTTTAGCACTCGCATTTGTAACAACAACAATGGTGCTGTTATCAAACGGTTGTAAAGCGCCTGAAGCAATTACTTCAAAAAGCGGATCAGAACTGTGGTCAGAAAATTGTGGAAGATGTCATAATGCACCTGGTAGATCAGTTTATACCGATGATCAATGGGATGTAATCGCAACTCACATGCGTATGCGTGCACACATTACTGCGGCAGAAGCAAGGAAAATCCTGGATTTTTTGCAGTCATCATCAAAATCAACATCAAAATAACTAAGAGTTCATTGAGATGATTTGAAGCGTACTGTGCATCAATTGCAAATAAAATCTACCTGCAATTTTTTTATTGTGATTAATATCATCCGGCATTATGATTATTATCATCGAAAAACTATAAAGCAGAGAATAATTTTATATATATTTAATCAAACAACTATGAATAGCAAAGAAAAAAATAACAGGAGAAATTTTTTGAAAACATTTTTTTCTGCAGGAGCAGCTATAGGATTGGTATCATCTGCCAAAACAACTCCAAAACCAACAAGCAATGAGAAAATAAAAATGCTTACTGCTGAAGGAAAATTAGTGGAGATAGATAAATCTGTGCTTGATAAAAAAGGAGGGGCAAAACGTGCATCAAATAAAGAAGTATTCAACTGGATGAGTCAAAAACATAAAAAATAAACATTTAAAAAAAATTCTTTCGTCAAAATTAAAAACATCCAATATGAGACATAAAATTAAAGTCTATTTATTAGCTCTAGTCGTCCTGATAACCAGCCTTGGGTATATTATTTCCTGCACGCATGATGATATTGTACTTCCTGAGGGAGGTTCTAGCGGATCAAACATTACTCGCGGTACAGCTCAAATTGCTTTAACTGATGGCAAAACAACATTTGATAAGGTACACTCAAATGTGATGTGGGAAACACCTTTTCTCGGAGAAATTTCTTTATTAACGGGCAGATTCAACACCTTTGGTTTTAATTCCTTCCACTTCGAGGAATCTAATCCAGACAGCATTTACTTTGAAGCATACGTATGGTTAAACAGTGTGAACACAAGTGAACCGGGAAGGGATCAAGGTTGCTTACTTAATACTTTTGGAACTGGGAAAGATATAGAATATGTAGACACTAATGTCGCCATTATCAAAACTAAAAAAGTTATTTTCAGCACAACTGATAAAGGGTATATCGTAACTGCCGACCTCACATTCCACAGAGTAACAAAAGAAATCACAGCTAAGTTGGACTATTCAGGTAAAGCCCAAGAAAGTACATATGACGAATATGGATTTATCCTGCAATTTTCCATTTTAGCAAAGACTGATTTTGGGATTGAATCCACCAGTATTGCTGATAATGTAAATATCAGGTGTGACGCAGCCTTCAAACATAGTCAATAAGGCCTGAGGAGAAATAGTCAAAAAAATTGTTCATAAGCAAATTATCAGAGTATGAAAGTAAAAATATTTTTAGCGGTGGTTTTGGTGGGCAGTTTTATAACAGGTTGTTATTACGATGTAATTAAACCTGTTGATCTGAATAAGCCACCGCAAAATGTAAGCTTTAGCGGAGACCTGCAACCGATCTTCGATGAAAATTGTAATTCAAGCGACTGTCACGGTGGAAATCATCAACCCTCTTTGACACCTGAAAATGCATATGGCTCTCTTAGATCAGGTGGTTTTATCAATACCACAATACCAACAGAAAGTATTTTATACAAAGTACTTAAATCAGGAGAAATGCCTCCAACAGGTGCTTTACCATCTTCCGACGTTCAAAAGATTCTTGATTGGATTCGTTTAGGTGCACCTAATAATTAAATAATTAAAACTTATTTTTAAATGAAAACATATATAAATAAATCAAGGCAGTTGCTGAAAGTTACTTCATTTATTCTATGCCTCTTACTCTTACTATTAACAGGCACAGGATACGGACAAAATGAAGTACAAAAAGTCCCTTCCAAAAAGCCTGTAAAAAATACGTTTGAAAGTATATGGCTGATCGACAATCAAACAGTTATGGTTCCAATAAAAGGGACTTTCGAAATGGATATTATGCATCGTTTTGGGACGCTTAAAAATGGTTATTCGGATTTCTTTGGCTTCTTTGCGCCTTCTAATATCAGGTTAGGGTTTGAATATGTTCCTGTCAAAAATTTATTGGTCGGAGCATCCATCACAAAAGTTGATATGACGGTGGAAGGATATGCTAAATATGCACTTCTTAAACAAACGAAAGGACTATATCCTGTGAGCATAACATATTACGGAGATATGGCGATAGAAACCCGCACGAAAAATAACTTTCGTTATGACCCCACTGACAGGCTGATGTATTTTAATCAATTAATTATTGCGAGAAAAATTTCTGATGAATTATCCATACAGATTGCGCCAAGCATTACGCACGTAAATTCTGTTAACGGATATAATACAGGTGATACAACTCAGGACGGTAAAAGCATTATAGGTAAACAGATGCATCATGATCATTTCGCAATTGCTTTTTCCGGTCGTTATAAAATATCACCGACAATGGCGATAATTGCAAATTATGATCAGCCTATTACCAAGCATGCAGTGAATAATCCCAATCCCAATTTGTCAGCAGGTCTTGAAATAAATACAAGTGGGCATACCTTTCAGGTATTTTTGGGTAATTACTATTTTATTACTCCTTCGCGAAACAATTATTTCAATCAAAATAACCCTACGGGATATCATAGTCTTGGCAACTTCCTGATCGGGTTTAACATTACAAGACTTTGGAACTTTTAAAACTCTATACATTTCTAACACAAAACAAAAATTTTATGAAATTAACAATGTTTAAAATTATCTCGCTGATTATAATCTTTATTACGGCAGCGAGTTTTACATTTTTTGGGGGACAAAAACCATGGATTGTACCAGATAAGTATAATAAAATGGTGAATCCGGTAAATTCTGATGAAACTTCTCTTAAAGCAGGCAAAGCTATATGGATTAAACATTGTCAATCCTGTCATGGTAAACAAGGAAAAGGAGATGGTTCAAAAGCTGCAGAACTGGATACAGAGCCTGGTGATTTTACAAAGGGATCTACTCAAAGTCAAACTGATGGTGCTCTGTTTTATAAGACCACTGAAGGAAGAGAAGATATGCCAAGCTTCAAGAAAAAAATTCCCGATGAAGAAGATATCTGGAACGTAATAAATTATGTGCGCACGTTTAAGAAGTGAACATAAAAACTTATTATGAACTGGGTATAAGATTGTTTGTAACAAGTAAAAAAGTTACTTCAAACTGATCAACTAAAAAGCACTTATTAAATATAAAAGTATCTGCACAAATGGAAAAACAACAAAATAATTCAAGACGAAAATTTTTAGAAGCCGGTATCATTACAGGTGTTGCAGCAGCAGGGGGACTCGGGGCCTTGGAGGTCTTATCTCAGGATAAAGATAAAAAACATGGAGACACGGTAAAGCTGCTTTCTCCTGATGGGCAAATTGTAGAGGTAGATTCTTCCTTCATTAATCCGCACATTCCCGATATTCCTATTTCAGACCATAATGTGAGGAAAGGAGTTCCCGGGAAAAAATTTGTAATGGTTATCGATCTTTCAAAATGCAAGAATGCAGGTAAATGCAAAAGCGCCTGTTCAAAAATGCATTATCTGCCGAAAGATCGTAGTTATATCAAGATAAATAAGATGCAGGATTCAGAAAAAACTGCTCCTTACTGGATGCCGACTCCGTGCTTTCATTGTGATAATCCGCCCTGCACAAAAGTATGTCCTGTAGACGCCACTTTTAAACTTACCGACGGTATTGTAGGAATTGATAACAACCGTTGTATCGGTTGCAGATTTTGTATGGTTGCTTGCCCTTACTCGGCAAGAGTTTTTAATTGGGATACCGAGTATCAATTAAAAGAAGAAGAATTTAAAAACATCAAACACCACGCGGCGTGTAGTTCACATGTGAGAGGCACTGTTGAGAAATGTGATTTCTGTCCTTCCAAAACCCAAAATAATGAATTGCCTGATTGTGTCAGTGCATGCCCTAACGGAGTTTTTTATTTCGGTGATGAAAATGAAGATGTGGTAAGTAATGGTGATGAAACAGTGCGGTTAAGCCAGTTAATCAGAGATAAAGCCGGTTACCGATACCTCGAAGAATTAGGAACCAAACCACGAGTTTATTATCTGCCTCCTGCAAACAGGCAGTTCCCGTTCAAAGATGCGCAACCCGAGAGCTAATGATGAATCAAACTTAGAAACAATGCAAAAGGTAAAAACAGAGAAAGAACAAATGCAAGAACTGATTACAGACCTGATGCCAAAAAAATTCGGCATCCAGGGAAAACTGTGGACAGGTTTTCTTTTGTTGGTTATTTTAACCGGTGTATTTGCTTATTACCGTCAACTGCGATATGGGTTAATTGTAACCGACATGCGCGATTTTACATCGTGGGGAATTTATATTTCCAACTTTGTTTTTTTTGTTGCAATAAGTTTGGTTGGTTCTTTGGTAAGTGCGGTGCTTAAACTCGCGAATGTTGAATGGCGAACTCCTCTTGTAAGAATTTCTGAAATTATAGCTGTTGCCGCTATAACATTTGCTGCTATTATCATTATAGTTGATATGGGACGGCCCGAACGTTTTTGGCATTTATTTGCCTATGGAAGAATACAATCGCCCATCATTTGGGATGTGATTGTTATCTCAACATACTTTGTTATCAGCGTGCTTTTACTTTACATTCCTTTACTTCCTGATATTGCGATTTGCAGAGATTCAATTCAAAAACAACCAAAATGGAGAAAGAAATTTTATACTATATTATCGTTGAACTGGAGAGGAACAAAGAAACAATACAGCATCGTCAATAAATGTATAAGAATACTTGCCGTGCTTGTTATTCCGCTTGCACTCGCTATTCATACTGTTACGTCGTGGCTCTTTGCTACTACTTATCGTGCCGGTTGGGACAGCACAAACTTTGGTCCCTACTTTGTTTCCGGCGCATTTATGGTTGGTTGTGCAAGTGTGATCGCTGTAATGTATGTTTTAAGAAATCACTACAAGCTTCAAGAGTATATTACTTCCATGCACTTTGACAACATGGGGAAATTGTTGGTTCTGCTCTCTTTAATTTATTTATACTTCAACATAAATGAATACCTCGTTCCCGGATTTAAAATGAAAACAATTGAAGGTGAACAATTGAATGAGTTGTTGAGCGGCAGGTATGCACCTATGTTCTGGAGTGTGCAAATATTCGGAATGATCCTTCCGATTATTGTTCTTCTGTTCAGAAAAGGAAGAAAGCCTGTTCCGATTTTTATTATCTCGTTATTTGTTGTAGTAGGAGCGTGGTTCAAAAGATTATTAATTGTTACACCTACATTGCTTCATCCTTTCATCCCAATTCAGCGTGTTCCTGAATCATGGCATCATTATGTGCCTACATGGGAAGAATGGGCAATCACCTCTGCATCGTTGGCAGGCGCGCTTTTGGTGATCACATTGTTTGTTCGGTTATTTCCAATTGTGTCCATTTGGGAAATGGCTGAAGAAAAAAAACAAAATCAATCGTTATTGGAAAAACAGTTATATGAACAGTAATTCAATCAATATAAAAATTTTTATTCCCGGCTTGCTTGCCTGCCAGTTGTTATTCGTGCAAAATTTATTTGCGCAGGATAGCACTGTAGAAGCAAAAGCTGCAATTAAAATTTCCTGTTTAAAAGGAGATAGCTTGAACCAGGTAAAAGCAACCGTAACAAAATTGGATTCTGCCGGAACCGTAATACCTGCAAAGGATGTTGAAGTGCATGTCTATGTTAAGAAAAGCTTCGGCTTATTACCGATCGAAGGTGATAATCTTACTACAGATGAGAATGGAGAAGCAACTGTTGATTTTCCTGCTGATCTTCCGGGAGATGCTTCAGGAAATGTAACAGTGATTGCAAAAGTGGAAGACAATGATGAACTCGGAAATCTTGAAACAGCGAAATCAGTAAAGTGGGGAATTCCCGTATCTAACGTGCAAACACTGGATATCAGGACATTATCGGCTTCTGGCAGGTATGCGCCGTGGCCATTGGTTATTATCGTAACAGGACTTGTTGGTATAGTTTGGGGTGTGATCATTTATATTTTTTACCAACTAATTGTAATTAAAAAGAGCGGGGAAATATGAGTACAAAAAATTAAGTATAAATACAAACTAAAATGCCATTTTACTAATTCATTAATTTCTTATCAACTCATAAAGACTGTTACAGCCTTTTTTATTGTGAACATTATTTCAGGCGAGCTCAAAGAATGCTATCCTATTAACGAGGCCATCATGTTCAAATCAAAGTTCCATAGCCGGCATCAAAATGAAATCACTTATAATTAAATAGTACTCACCTGATGAGAATCATCTTCTGAGATGCACTGTCGTCATTGTTTTTCCTTTCGCAGGTGGTATATCTTTAGAATAATAAAAAATAAAAAATGAAAAAAAGCAGAACTCAAAATTTAAAACCTGCTGCTGCAATGTTTAGTTGCTTTATATTTTTCTTTTTTCTCATTGTACTTATTAGTAATAATGCAAAAGCTCAGAGCAGCAAATGGATTGCTCCTAAAGAAGCAGATAATGTAAAAAACCCTTTGGCCGGTAATACGGAAATATTAAAATATGCAAAAGTAGTTTACACAACTTACTGTAGCCCTTGCCACGGAGATAAAGGCAGGGGAGGTTTGGCTACTAAACCTGCCGATCACTCTTCTGATTATGTGCAAAAACAAACTGATGGAGCATTGTACTGGATGATTACAGAAGGGCGCAACCCCATGCCAACTTATAAAACTGCGCTTACCGATAACCAACGTTGGGAATTGGTTAATTATATACGCACTCTTGCAAAAACCAAAAAATAAGCACAACTAAAACGGACACAATTAAACCAGGAATAATCAAAACAGACACAACAAAAATTAAACATTAACAACCAAAAAAATAAACTATGAAAACACCAAAACTTTTATTCGTTGCCCCGTTGGTATTATCTTTATCAATTGGCTATGCTCAGGATTCAACACAAACCGAGCTAAACAAAAAAATTCTTTCTGACGCACCGGGAAACACCAAATTTGTGCTAACGGGAGCTGGGTGGTTTGGTTTCTCCGCCAATCATAAGGAGGGTGTAAAATTCAATTTTAATTCTTACGGCTTTGCTCCAGTATTCTTATGGAGACTTTCAGACAAACTGTTTTTTGAAAGTGAAATCGAAATAGATAATGGAGAATTTGAACTGGAGTTTGCAAAACTATCATACTCCCTGAATGAATACATGACCATCGGAGCAGGACGAATGCTCTCTCCTTTTGGTGCTTACGGAGAACGGTGGGAGCCAGCTTTTGTTGAAAGATTTCCCAATGATCCTGTAACGGCGGGGGAACCTTACCTTCCGGGAGGCACCCACCTTAATTGGGGCGCCATTATGGGAGTGGATGTTCGCGGAGGCATTCCGCTGGGAAACGCAAAGATGAATTACTCCTTGTTTATTTCTAATGGACCCAGTTTAACTTCGGACGGTGAAGAAGCAGGTATGATTGATTATGAAAATCTGGATGACAACAATTCCAACAAAGAAATTGGCGGAAGAATTGGCCTGCTGCCCATTTCCAACTCATCACTGGAAATAGGAATTTCCGCAAAACATGGCAAAGCAGGCAATGTGACAGAGGTAGCGTATAAAAATATTGGAGCAACCGCCTTTGCTGTTGACTGGAATTATGTAAAATCCATATCATCCCTGAAATCAGTTATTGGTGTCAGAGGTCAATTCAACACAGTTACTGTTGACAAAGCCAATTATTTAGATGATACCGGATCTCCGTACACTTTTGATAATACCATGAAGAATTATTATGCACAGTTTTCTTTTCGCCCGGCTCTGTCCGACAATAATTTTTTAAAAAACATTGAATTTTTATACCGGTATAATTCTTTAACTGCTCCGAAAGATGCAGAGTGGGGTCCGAAAGATGCGGCAGGAAATGGCGGAAGAGTCACCCGTTCTGATTTTGGGCTTGCTTACTGGTTAAGCTGGAAAACAGGATTGCGAATGGCTTATGAAACTACAACGATGCCCGGTGAAACAAAAAGCAATGAATTTTTGGTTCGTTTTGTTATGGGATTCTAAAAAATATGTCTAACGAAATTTTAAACTTATACAGTATGAAAAAACTAACAGTCCTATCAATCGTCCTCTTTGCCGGGATAGGCACAACAATTATTATCAACGGCTGTGCAACATCTCAAGCCGTTGCCGCAAAAAGCGGAGCGCAACTATGGGGTGAAAATTGCCTGCGATGCCACAACGCACCAGCCCCCGCTGATTACAGCGATGCGCAATGGGAAACCATTGGCATGCACATGAAACTACGCGCTAATCTCACGGATGATGAAACAAAAAAAATTGTGGCATTTTTTAAGTCGGCAAACTGATGGAGTGAACTTTCTATAGAGTGTTTCCTTTTCGTTTTTATTATTTCTTTCCATGATGATTGCCATTTTTTTTCTTTTGAAAGGTTATCTTTCCCAAAAAGCCATCTATCAAAAATGATATTGAACAAACCAATCCTACTCTTATCATGCAGTTTAATCAGCCAAAATTAAGAGCCGCTTAAACCGAACCCAGGTTATTAACACAACATCAGCAGAAGGAATAAGAACGGTGCCTGCACAACTGAAAGAAAAAAATGGAAATGAGTGGGTGGCGGTTAAAGAAATTGAAATGAAGCTCGGGATAAAACGCATGCTGGGCAATTTTACGGTGGGGGATGAAGAAACCGATACATCCGATTCAACCGAAATGGCAAGTGCCGAGTTTAAACGGGATTCCAAGCCCGGGGATGAAAAGGGGAATCTTATACTGGTAGCAAGAGTGGAAGATAATGACGACTATTGCAATTTGGTAGCTGAAAAATCCCAAATTCTGGTCCGTCACTACAAAGGTCTTTCCTGTATTAAAAATGGTTCCGAAAATACTTATAGAGGGCTCAAATGCTTCTTTGAAAACTATGTTTGTCGAACTGTACCCAAATGGTTATAACAGTTTCATCACTACTATTCAATGGCTGCTCTGTATCGAAAAAAGTAGCAGATGAATCAGGTGCCCAGTTGTGGGCGGAGAACTGTAATCGTTGTCATAATGCTCCTGCTCCTGGTGAATTCAATAATGCTAATTGGGATATAGTTGGAGCACACATGCAGGTAAGAGCCAATCTTACAAAAACAGATGTGAATAAAGTAATAGATTTCTTGAAGGGTACTAATACCAGTTGAGATTTTTTTACTTTTTGTTTTTTCCAATTTGCTTAGTACCGGCAATAATACTACTTCTATACAACCTCCTACGCGACTTGAATCTTAAGCTCGTTGAGTTTACGTTCAAGATATTTGATTTTGGCTTGTTTGTATTTTTGTTGGTATTGTTCTAAGTCAATCGGATTAAATTCTTGTTTGTAGCGTA
>WNGA01008751.1_pt1 | contig 13803 bp, 11 predicted proteins | sample 5400061 | NCBI WGS metagenome assembly WNGA01 (sample SAMN13153366, study PRJNA577476) | soil metagenome | isolation source: 100 cm soil or saprolite under grassland replicate 2 | place: USA:California | collected 2016-06-15 | reverse complement strand
CTGTGAGCTTCCGCCCTCGCGATTGAACGCTTGGCACGATGGCCCGCGTGTCGCCAGCGCGCGGGCTATCGTCCGTTCTGGCGACCTCATACCAATTGGCTGAGTGGACACAAGCATGACCGATCGCATCACGCTGGCCGGGAGGGGCCGCCGCGCGGTCCAGCGCGGCAGCGCGGTCGTCCAGTTGGCGGCCATGATCACCGTCCTGATGTGGATCGTGATGGGAGCGGTCGACTTCGGGCGGGTCTTCTCGACGTACGTCGGGATCACCAATGCGGCACGGGTCGGGGCACGCTACTCGGTCCTCCAGCCCACCGCTACCGACACCCAGGTCAAGGCCAAGGTCGAGTCAGAGGAGACGGCACTCGGGATTACCGACTCGATGATCACAGTCGATCGGTCGCAGAACGATCGGCGCACGGTCACGATCGTCTTCCCGTTCACCCCGATAACGCCCCTGATCGCGGGCCTGGGCAACGGGACCAGCCTGACGCTGACCACCTGGGCGACGATGCCGCGGATGGACCAATGACTTCGGCTCGCCATCGTGGCCAATCCATGGTCGAGTACGCAGCAGGGCTGACCCTGTTCATGCTGATCTTGATGGGCGTCGTGGACTTTGGAAGGGCGATCTGGATTCGGAACACGATGGCCCACGCCGCGCGCGAGGCGGCCCGCTACGGCGCGGCAGCCACGCGGACCAGCACCGAGATCCGTGATTACGCGATCGATCGCGCGACCGGCATCGGTCTGACCAGCTCGAACGTAAGCGTCACGCGCGGGACCTGCGGCAACGTCGACGCGCCGGTCGTGGTGACCATCACGTACAGCTTCTCGCCGATCACGCCGCTCATCTCCAGCACCTGGGGCGGGGCCGCGATCGCGATGGGTACCTCGTCGAGCATGTACGTCGAACAGGGGGTCCCACCGTGTGGGGCGTGATCGCCTGGCGACAGCGCGGGCAGGCGCTGGTCTGGGTTGCGCTGCTGGTGTCGGCGCTGTTCGGAATGCTCGCCCTGATCGTGGACCTGGGGCTCGGAATGGCCCAGTTCCGCGCCCTGCAGAACGCCGCCGACGCGGGCGTCATGAACGGCGCAAAGCTGATGGCCGGCTCCGTCGGCGTCGATGCCAGCGGCAACGTGATCTACGTGTCGCTCGCGAATGACCGCGTGCATGCGAGGGCTCAGGCGATGGTAACGAGCAACCGCCCGGCCGCTCTTGCGACCTACGCCTATTCGATGGCCGTCCAGTTCCTGAACTGCTCGAACGGCAGCCTTGGTTTCACGTATTCCAGCGATACGGCGCTGGTCAACGCTCTCGGAGGCACGAAGCTAGCGAGCACGACCACCCAGACTCCGAATAACTCGTGCTCCCTGCGGGTCCACACTCAACTCACCTATCCGTCGCTCTTCGCCGGCGTGATCGGGAAGACGAGCCAGACCGTTGCAACCAAGTCTACGGCGCGCATCTCCCCGACCAACCCGCCGACAACCATCACTGGACTCTGGCCGATCAGCCGCTGGACGTACAACCAGCCCGACTGCTCGTTCGTGCAGGGCACTCTGTGTACGTTCTGGGACAGCCAAGCGCCCCCAGGCGGCAACTTCAAAGAAGCAATCGACATGTCGCGCTACTCGCAACTCGTCTATCCCAGTCCGCTGCGCAGCCAGCACATCGTCGACTACGACCAGAGCCAGTGGGGCAACAACGGCAAGACTGTCGACTTACCGGTCTGGCTGCGCAACGGCTGGCAGGGCAAGATCTTCGTGGACGAGAACGGCGCCAATTGCCAGGACGGGGCCTCCAACCCGCTCAACTGCGCCAACAGCAAGCTCGAGGTGTACGGCGGCGACACGGGCAACAACATGGCCGACCAGATGAAGGCCTACATCAACGACCCGCTCCACACAGAGGGAAACGAACCAGGCCTTGGCAACTTCGCGACCCTTAACGTGTTCATGTGGCGTTATGGAGAACAGAACATCAATACCTCGACGGACGTGGGGTCGCCCTGGACCAACACCGACCAGCCCAACCAGCTTCAGCGGATCATCCTCCAGAGGGTTCGGCGGTTCAAGTTCTACACCGACAAGGTCAGCAGCAGCAGCGTTCAGGGGTACTTCGTGAGCTTCTTCAACGACAGTACGCCGCAGAGCGGGCCACCCAGCCAGACTGCCAATACCGTCACGCTGAGCGAGTAGGGCAGGCAGCAAGAATCAGCGAAGTCGAAGGGAAGAAGAGATGAAGAGAAGAGGCGCGCTGATCCTGATGGTGTTGGGGGTGCTGCTGGCCGGGGGCGCGAGCGCGCTGGTGCTCGGGATCGCCCGTCAGGCGAGCGATGCGACCAAGGCAGCCGTCCCCCAAGTGTACGTGATCATGGCTTCGCGCGAGATCCCGGATCAGGGCCAGATCACCGCCGACGCGTTGGTCATGCGGCCGTTCCCGGCCGACTTCGCCCCACCCGGCGCGGTCGCCAGCGCCGAGCAGGTCGTTGGGAAGTTCGCCAACGGGCCGATCTTCAGGGACCAGATCATCCTGGCGGGGCAGATCGCGAGCGTCAAGCGGTCGCCGAGCCTGTCCGACCAGGTGCCGCCCGGCAAGGTGGTCGTCTGGCTGCCGATGCCCGAGCTGCTGCTGGGCCAGTCAGGCTTCCGCCCGGGCGATCGGATGGACATCCTGCTGTCGCTGCCGCTGGGCGGCGCGGATAGCTCGCGGCTCGCCAACAGCACCCAGACGACGCTGCAGAACGTCGAGCTGTTCGCGGTGGGGACCGAGCTGCCGACGACGCCAGATCCGAGCGCCAAGCCGGAAGGGGTCGCTAAGAGCGGCGGCCGACCGCTGGGATTCCTGGTCGATCACCAGGACGCGGTCATCATCAAGTTCATCAAGGACTCTGGCGGGGTCATCGATCTGGTTCTGAGGTCATCGGAGGAAGAGCGCATCGTGCGGACTGATGCGATGACCGTCGACAGCGTCACCGAGCGGTACCGATTCCGCGTTCCACAGGGAGTCAAGCCATGAGCGTGCCAGCTTCCAAACTCCGCATTCTGGTGCTGCGTGACCCGGGCTTTCGTGCCGGCGCGGAGGGCCAGAGCAGTGAGGTGGCCGCCGCGCTGGCGGGCGAGCCGGGCATCCGGGTCGCCGAAGGAGCGGCCGGCTACGGCGAAGCCGTGCGAACGGTCCAGCGCTCTGACGCCGATCTGGTGATCGTCGAAGACGTGGCGGGTGACCCGAGCGCGGTGGTCGAACAGATCGAGACCGCCGCCCCGGACCTGGCGATCGTCGTCGTGTTGGACGAGGAACAGAAGTCGATGGCGCAACCGTGCATCCTGGCGGGGGCCCGCGCCTACGTCTATCGACCGTTCGATCCAACCGAGCTGGTCGACGTGGTGCGTCGGATTCACGCCAAGGAAGATCGCCGCCGCAGGCAGCGCAGCGCGCGCGGCGTGGGACAGACCGGGCGGATCATCGCGGTCCACGGCGCCAAGGGCGGCGTGGGCGCGACCACGCTGGCGGTCAACCTGGCGGTCGCGGCGCACATGTTGACGCATCGGCGCATCGCCCTGGTCGACGCCAATCTCATGGGCGGCGACATCGGAGTGGCCCTCAACATCGCGAGCGACAACAGCATCGCCGACGTGGTGGTCCACCTGCGCGAGCTGGACGGTGACCTGCTGGACGACACCATGGTCCACCACCACAGTGGGGTCTACGTCCTGCCCTCCCCAACCCAGCTGGAGCGGGCCGAGGCGATCACGGGCGACGAGACGGCGAGCGTTCTGTCCGCCTGCCGGGCTCACTTCGATTTCGTGGTGGTGGATACGGCCTCACGCCTCGACGAGCACGCCCTTGCCGCCCTCGATCTGGCCGACTCAATCCTGTTGATCTGCACGCCCGAGATCGCCTCGCTCAAGAATACGGCCCGCTTTCTCCAGCTCGGACACGAGCTGGGCTACGGGATCGACAAGATGCAGCTCGTGATCAACCGGCTCCGCAGCCACGGCGCGATCTCCCTCGCCGACATCGAGCAGCACCTCCGCCACAAGATGAGCTTTGGGCTGAGTAGCGACGGCGTGCCGATCATCGAGTCGCTCAACGCCGGCGAGCCGGTGGTCATGCTGCGCCGACGATCACGCGCCGCGCGTGAGCTGCGCCGCCTGGCCAGCGAGGTCGTCGCACAGTACGGAGTCGAGGCAGACGAGGCAGCCGCGGTGAGCGAACCCGAAAGCCGCCCGGCCAGACGGTCGCCGCTGGCTCTGCTCGGTCGACTGCGGCCGGCGCGGGCCGCCGCAAAGACGTAAACAGGCAACGGACGGATGGCCAAACCGATCTTCGAGCGACTGTCCGGGGCGCGTACCGAGACAGAGACGAAGCGATCGCCGCTGAATCGCCCGGCCGAGGCGCCGGCCCCAACGACGGCGACGCTGAGCCGGACCGACCTGGGCCAGCTCAAGGCGCGGATCCAGCGCCGGATCATCGCCGAGCTCGCGCCTGACGCCGACCTGGAGGGCGTGCCGGGCCGAAGGGTGATCGAGGAGCTGTTCAACGAGACGCTCGCCGACGAGGGCGTTCCCCTCCCGCGGCTCGAGCGGACCCGTCTGCTCGAGGTCGTCATGGCCGAGCTGCTGTCGTTCGGTCCTATCGAGCCGCTCTTGCGCGACGAGTCGGTCACCGAGATCATGGTCAACGGCCCGGACCAGGTCTGGGTCGAGCGGCAGGGGCTGCTCGAGGAGACCGACATCAAGTTCGAGAACGACGACCACGTGAGGCGGATCATCGACCGTATCGTGGCCCCGCTTGGGCGCCGCTGCGATGACGCCTCGCCGATGGTCGACGCCCGTCTGCCCGACGGCTCGCGCGTCAATGCGATCATCCCGCCACTGGCGCTGGTCGGCCCGGTCCTGACGGTCCGGAAGTTCTCGCGTGACCCGTTGACGATGCAGAACCTGATCCAGTTCGGCTCGATCACACCCGAGGTCGCCGACTTCCTGGCCGCGTGTGTGAGTGGGCGGCTGAATATCCTCGTCTCCGGCGGGACCGGCTCGGGCAAGACCACGCTGCTCAACGTGCTGTCGTCGTTCATTCCGTCCAACGAGCGAATCGTCACCATCGAGGACGCGGCCGAGCTTCGGCTTCGTCAGCGGCACGTGATCCCGCTCGAGAAGCGCCCGCCGAATATCGAGGGCGCCGGAGAGGTACCGATCCGCCAGCTCGTGATGAACGCGCTGCGGATGCGGCCCGACCGGATCGTCGTCGGCGAGGTGCGCGGGCCTGAGGCACTCGACATGTTGCAGGCGATGAACACCGGCCACGACGGCAGCATGACCACACTCCATTCCAACAGCCCGCGCGACACGCTGGCCCGCCTCGAGACAATGGTCATGATGGCCGGGGTGGAGCTTCCGCACCGAGCCATTCGAGAGCAGATCGCCTCGGCTGTCGACCTTATCGTTCACCAGGAGCGCCTGTTCGACGGCTCGCGGAGAGTCGTGAACGTGTCCGAGGTGCAGGGCATGGAAGGGGATGTGATCATCCTCCAGGACATCTTCCGCTTCCAGCAGGCTGGCCTCGTGCGGGGTAAGGTCCAGGGCCGACTGCAGCCGCTGGGCATCCGCCCCAAATTCGAGGCCAAGATGACCCAGAACGGGGTCAAGCTGCCCGGCGCGACATTCGCGCCGCAACCAGCGTCTGCCCAGCTCTCATCTGAAGAGGTTCAGGGGGCCAGGCGATAGGTATGGAAGGCGTAGCTGAAGCCGCGGCGATCCTCGCCGGTATGGGTGTCTTGCTCATCGGCTTCGCGATCACGCACGCTTACGGGCGGTACGAGCTGGCCACGCGGCTGGACACGTTCGTCGGCCGCCACACCCACGTGCCAGCCCCGCCGGTCAAGCGGCAGCACGACGAGCCTCACCCGGCCATCGTCATGCGCATGAATCGGCGGCTGCGGCACGCGTCCTTCGCGCGCCGACTGCAGTGGCAGTTGATCCGTGCCGGGGTCGACATGCCCGCCAGCCGATTCCTGGTGCTGCAAGGGCTGGCCGCAGGTGTGGGCTTCCTTCTCGGCTACGTCGTGGCCGGCAATTACCTCGACATGAACGGAATCGACGGTCTGGGCGTCGGCGCTCTGGGCGCAGTGGCGGCCGGCTATCTGCCGCGCTACGGTCTGGGGTTTGTCGAACAGCGCCGCTTGGGCAAATTCGAGCGTCAGCTTCCAAACTTGGTCGATGCGATGGCGGGCGCGCTGCAGGCCGGTTCGAGCCTACCTCAGGCCATGGAGATGGTCAGCCGCGAGATGCCGCCCCCGATCGGCGAGGAGTTCGCGGTCGTCGTCCGCGAGCTGGCGGTAGGCGTGCCGATGCAGGAGGCGTTCGACAACATGCTCGACCGCGTCCGCAGCCTGGACCTGGACATGCTCGTGACGGCGATCAACATCCAGTACCGCGTGGGCGGCAATCTCAGCCAGATCCTGCGGTCGATCGCGCATACCATCCGCGAACGGCTCCGAATTCGCGGCGAGATCGCGGTCCTGACCGCTCAGGGACGCCTGTCCGCCTACGTGGTGAGCGGCCTGCCCGTCTTCCTGGTCGGGGTCCTGTTCATGATCACTCCCAGCTACATCTCGAAGCTGTTCTTACCGGGCGTGACCCGCCTGCTGCTGGCGCTCGGGATTATGGGCATCGCCAGCGGCTTCTACTGCATGCGCAAGATCACCGACATCGACGTCTAACGACGAATGAGGAATGAAGAATGAAGAACCGACGACCGACCTCGGCCGTCTGGGAGCCGCCGTTCTGGGCAGGAGCATGCTGACGATCGCGCTGGCGCTCATTCTTCATTCTTCATTCTTCATTCTTGATTCTTCATTCGCGTACGCCGACGGCGAGCTGGTGGTGGAGGAGGTCAGGACAGACGCGTTTCCGCGGATCGTGCTTCGCTTCGCCTTGAGTCCGGCCGATGGGTTGGCGACGGGAGACCTGGCCCAGCGCGGGGTGTTGATCGTCGAGGCCGGCCAGAACCAGCAGATCGTAGACGTGTATCCAGTCGGTCGGGCGGCGGGCGGGCGGAGCGCGACGTACGAGGCCGTCTGGACGTCGCGCCTGCGTGCCGAGCCCGGCGACAAGGTTGGCGGGCGGATCGTAGTCCAGCCACCAGGACTTCCCGACAGCGCCAGCGAGTTCAGCTATACGATGCCGCTCTTAGCGCGAGGGCGAGTGGAGACGCTGCCTGCGCCGATTTCACAGCTCCAGGCCGTACCTCGGCCATCGCTGGAGCGCTCGGACATCATCTTCGTCGGCTCGCTGGCCGCGGTCCTAGCCGGCATCGCCATGCTCTCCGTGCTGGGTGGGTTCGGCTGGCGGACCGCTGCTCGCGAGGTGGAAAAACGACTGGCTACCTGGGTCGCGACAGCCGCCCCGAGTCGAGCCGGCAGCCTGGTCGCGAGGGGCATCGCCAATCGTCGGCGACTGAATCTCACTCCCGCGATCCGTCTTTTCGCTCGAATCGGCTCCCGCCTGATGTCGCCAAAGCAGGCGGAGAAGCTCCGCCAAAACCTGATCCTGGCGGGCCGCCCGTCGGCGATACAGTACTCCCAGTTCATTGCCATCAAGACGGGGCTCGGGCTGGGGCTCTTCGGCCTCGGTTACTGGCTCATGTTCGGCGAAGCCCCCTTCATCAACGTCCTCGCGGTCGCGCTCTGCATGGCGCTGGCAGGCTTCCTCCTGCCCAGCATCTGGCTCGGGCGGGCGATCAAGAAGCGCCAGTACCAGCTCCGCAAGTCGCTCCCAGACGCGCTCGACTTGATGACGATCGGCGTCAGCGCGGGACTGTCCTTCGATGGGGCGCTGGCCGAGATCGTCGAGAAATGGGACAACGCGCTGAGCCGTGAGTTCGGCGTCGTGCTCGGCGAGCTGCGGATGGGGACCGGCCGCCGCGAGGCATTGACGGGCCTAGTTGAGCGAACGAGGGTCGAAGAGATCCAGACCATGGTCACCCAGCTCATTCAGGCCGACGAGCTAGGGATGAGCCTGACCGAAACGCTGCTGACCCTGTCAAATCAGATGCGGATCAAGCGCCGCCAGCATGCCGAGGAGCTAGCCCACAAGGCGGCGGTGAAGATGCTCGTTCCGCTGGTCTTCCTGATCTTCCCCGCCCTGTTCGTAGTGATCCTGGGCCCATCCGTCCCGGACCTGTACAAGTTCATCTCTCAGGGACCAACCTAGGGTGGCGCGCCAGGTCCGAGTACTCAATACGACCCGCGGCACCGTGCTCGCCGAGCGTGCCGACGTCGCCGATTCCTTCTGGTCGCGCGGACGCGGATTGCTTGGCCGAGCGGCCCTGAAGCCCGGCCAGGGGCTGGTGATCGTGCCGGCCCGGGCCGTCCACTGTATCGGAATGGCGTTCCCGATCGACGTCCTGCATCTCGACCACCAGGGTCGCGTGCTGCGGGTCGTCCCCAACCTCCGTCCGTATCGGTTCGGTCCACTTGTCTGGCGATCGCACTACGTCGTCGAGCTGCCGGCCGGAAGCGCCCTTGCAGCCATGACCTCCCCGGGCGACGTCGTAGCGCTGCAACCGATACTGTCCTCCTTGACGAAGGCGTAGTAGCCGCGAGTCCAGCTCAGACTCAACGTCCCTGGAAGCGCACCGTTTTCGTTGATCTTGACAGATCCACATGAGCCTGTCTGTCGCGCCTCCTCAACGGTTCGCAGGACGCTACGCCATCCTTCGGGAGATCGGCGTCGGGGCCGGCGGCGGCGCGAGCGGTCAGGCCTTTCTGGCGCAAGACACGACGTCAGGCGCACACGTCGTCCTCAAGCTCTCCACGCAATCTTCGGACTCCATCTACCAAATCAGGACCGAGTCACGGGTGCTCCAGATTCTCGCCGAGTCGTTCGGCACGAACGGCCAGACCGACGACTGGGATGGGCAGATACCGGTGCCCATTCTCATCCAGGCCTCAGCACAGCCTTCGGGCGATTCACGGGTCTACCTGGTAGAGGAGTTCGTCCAGACACCCTTAGACTCGCTGGTCGAGCTGGTCAGGAGACGAACAGACGGCTGGTCACCGTTCAACGCGCTGGAGGTCGCGGACGCGCTGGCCAGAATGCTGGAGCTGGTCCACGCGAACGGCGTCATCCACGGCGACCTGAATGACCGCAAGCCGGAGCATGTCTTCTGGGATCCGCGTGGACGCACACTCAAGGTCATCGACTGGGGCATCGCTGATTTTCCGGGCGTTCTCCAGCGTCGGCATTTGCCGCGCAGCGACATCGACGGGGTCGGAGGCCTGCTGCACTACATGCTGACCGGTAACTCACGCGAAAGAGGCGGGAGTGTTCCAGACTGGGCGGGCGCGATCATCGGGCGGTGCGGCGGTCAGCGCGGAGCGTTTCAGACGGCCACAGAACTCCGTCGCGCGACAGGCCAAACACTGTCGACCGAGCGGCTGAGGCTGCGCCAGCGTGTCACGCGGCTCTATTCGACCCTCTCCACGCCGATTTCGGCTGACCGCGCCGACTCGGCCGTTAAGCTCGCCGCCGTCTTTAACGAGGTAGACCCGTTCAACGCCGCGGTGGCGGACAGCAGATGGCTGGTCGAGGGGCCCGCCGACATCGACCGGGCGCTAGAGCGCCTTCTGACTCAGCTTCGGGCGTGCCTCGCCCTGTTTTCGGTGGCCGCAGGCGACCCTAGCAGTGCCCGTTTATCGGCGGCGGAAGTGGCGGTCAGCGCGCGTGACGTGCTGCGGCTCGTGTCGAAACTCGGGCAGACCGCCGGCGGCGAGCTCGAGGTCATTACTGGCACGCTACCAGCACGCTCTCAGTCGGCGGTCGAACTGGACTGGGACGCGCTGGCCGGCGCCTTCGACGAGATTGCGCACGGGCGACTGACGCCTCACGCCCCAAATGGACCCTCAGCTGAGCCGTGGGCGACATTTGAGCGGTCGCTGCTCTCGCTCGACCTGCCAGCGGCGGCCGCGCTACTGGCCGCTCAGCCGGGCCTGTTGCGGGAGCCGCGACGTGCCTCGGACCTTCGCGACTGGCTGCTCCGCGCCCACTTCCGGATTCACCCACTGCTGGACGTCGAGCGGTTCGTGCTGGTCGCGCGGCGGCGCGCGCGTGGGCTGAGCGGCGACGTTCCGGCCGACGTCGAGCAGCGTTGGACGGCGGTGCTGGACGATGCCTGGCGCACCCTGGCGGCGATCGACGACGGCGGCCCGCCCGGTAAGCTGGCCGCTAGTTGGGACGGACTCGCCGACGCGGCCGGCAGGCTGGCCCTGGAGTTCCCCGGGCTCGACGCGGATATGAAGCTGTCCCAGGCACGGCAAAGCCTGGACAGCGGCCGGTCGCGGTTCGGGCAGCTCGCCGAGTCCTGGCGAGCGGGTGAGTATGGCGCGGTCGGCGTGCTGGCCCGCGGCCTGGCCCACGACTTTCCGGAGCTGGGGTTGGCGCTCGCCGACTGGACGACAGACGCCCCAAGCACAGCCCGACGAGCCGAGCTGGTGGGTGAACTGGAGCGTGTGCTCGTGGGCCTCGAAGCGAATCCGTCGATCGCCAGCGGGGCGGTAGGTGAGGTCTCGAAGGCGGTTCGGCTGTTCCGCGACCTCGGTCGACTGGATCCGGCCGCCCCATGGCTTCGGTCGTGCAGGTCCGCGCTTCACGCATTCTCTGAGCTGGCCAAATCGGAGTCCGAACTGGATCGCCGCGCCGCCTGGCGCGGTCTGGCGGAAGTTTCGCATGCGGTGCGGACTCGTCGAACAGTACCGGGCTGGGCCGCCCACCCCAGGCGGCTGAGAGGGGCTGTGCCGGCCGCCGCTCGCTTCGTCGCCGAGCTGACCACCAGGGAGGACGCGGAACAAGTTGACCTGGCTCGGTACGAAGAACTGGCGGCGAAGCTGGGGCCTTTTCGATCGGTCTTCGACCCTGACGTTGCGAGCTTCCTCTCTCGCTGCGCATCGCTCCACGTCGAGCGCGGGCGCTGGGCGGAGGCCGCCCAGCAGTACGGTCGAGCCGTCGCGCTCGCCGAGCGTACGGCTGCCAGCCTGCCACCGGTCCATCCGCTCGCGGCCGAGCAGCAACGCCGGGCCAGAACGCTGAAATCGAACGCGGCCGTGGCACGTGTGGTGGTAGAGGCCCTCGAGGGCCTGGCCGACGGCAAGGTTGCGCAAGCAGCGGAGTTGCTCAGAGCGATCGAGCAGTCCATAACGCCCGACCCGCCAGTCCGGCGCGGGCTCGACACTCTGCGCCGCCTGCTCAACGCGTATGAACGATCCGCGGGCGCGGGCATCGGCACTGCCGAACTGGAGCCACTCCTGGACGAGTTACCGCCGGGCGAGCCGCGCAGGCTCTTCGGACTGCTCGCCGAACGCCTACCGGCCTCGCCGGCCCCGCGCGACGAATCAGAGCAAGTTGATTCGCCGACCCGGGACCCAGAGCCAGCAGTCCGATCAATGGTCAGCGAGCCATCCGCCAACGCGCGGCTCGCGACGCTCGCCAAGTTGGGCTCGATTGCAGGTCTGGCCGTGACGGTGATCGCCATGGTAATCGGGGTGGGCATCGCAAGCGTCAATTGGGCCTCGTGGGTGCCGACGTTTTCAGCCAACTTGACCTCAGTGGGGCCGGCACAGGTCGAGCCCGCGCCGACGTCTGGCCCCCTGGAGGGGCTCGACAAAGCGCTGCTCGCCTTTGACGCGCGGGACTACCCAGAGACCATCAAGTTCCTCAGGGCCGTCACAGAGGATCTCAAAGTCGACAACCCGCTGGTCGAGACGGTGAACGACCTGCTCTACCAGACCCACCTGAAATACGGCGAACTGCTTGTGGACAGGGCGCTGCACGAGCTCGACCCGACCGAGCTCGACTTGGCCGCCACGCAGTTCCAGTCCGCCCTCGACCTGCGGACCGGCGACGAGGCGGCAACGAAGGGGCGCGACGAAATTCCGCTGGCGCGGAAGCGGATTCTGGCCGAGCAGAACCGGCAAAGCGATGACGATGCCGCTATCGCGGCGCTCGAGGAGATCATGAAGGTCGCCCCCGACTACTGGAGGACGCGCGAGACGCTGTACGCCCTGTTGCTTCGGAAGGCGTATCGCCTCTGGGAGGCCGGCGACCGCGAGGGAGCGCACGCGCTGCTGAGACGGGCCCTCGAAGTCCAGGCCGAGGCGGGCAGGCGAATCGAACATCCGCCGACCCCAGTTGCGCTGCCCCCCTGGCCGACCGAGCCGGGTAGTCCAATCGAGCCGGCCCCGTTCCAGAGTATCCCACGCGATGGCCACGATCGGGATCTGACAAGGCCGAGCGGCGTGCCGGCGCCGGCACCTACAGAGCTGAAATAGACATGCAAACGCTGGTTGGCGACCTGTTCACCCTGCGGCGTAACGTCGACCTGCAAGCACCGGGCGGCGTCGCCGACGTCTACGAGGTGGAATTGTGCAACCGTCTCGAAGCTTCGAGCTGGCTGGGTAGCGTGGTCAGCGAGGCCAGCCGTGCGGCCGCGGAGCAGAGCGTCGTCAAAGTGCTCAAGTCCAAGCATCTGCAGACTCCACGCCCGGATGCCATCCACTCGCTCGCGACCGAGGCGCGCGCGCTGAGCTTGCTCCAATCGAGTCACCACGCCACCCCCCTGCTCGGGATGGGCTTCGTGCACGCCGCCGCATTGCCGCGCGAAGGCGAGGTCGGCGGGCACTTGTGCGAGGGGCTGGCGGAGTTTGAGGCGGAAGTCGACGATGTGGCGCGGACCGGGCGGCTGCCATTTCTCATGCTCGGAAACGTCCCGTTCGAGTGGACGCTGCTCCAGCCTTACGCCGGGCGCGGCTACGAGACTGGCTACGCCGCTGAATATCGCTTCGGCGAAATCGTCCAGGTAGCGCTCGAGCTGCTGCGCTTCCTCGACCACTGCCGCGAGCAGCTCGGGCTCTATCACTTTGACCTGAAGCTCGAGCACGTCGCCTGGCACGACGGGCGTCTGGTTGTGATCGACTGGAACTGGGCACAAATGTCCGAACCAGGTCTCCAGGATGGTGTCCTGTACCAGGACCTGCGGCGCCTGTTTGTGCGAGTCCTGCATCCGCTGTTGACGGGCCGAGACATCGACGGGAAGGAGCCGGCGGCCACCTGGGGACACATCGGCGATCCCCACCTGTACCCGGATCCGGCCACCGGCCTGCTGCGCTTTCCAGCGGTGGAGCGGCTGGTTGACGAGGCGCTTCTGCGCTGGCTGAGCCGTGGGTTGGAGCGGCAGGGCAGCGGCTTTCCGACCCATGGGGCGGCGGCGGACGAGCTCGAGGCGTGGCTGGTCGAGGCCGAGCAGCGCCAGCCGCTCTGGCCCCGCTTGGACCTGCTGGCCGCGCGCTGCGTGGAGCTGGAGGCCGAGCTGCTCGGGCTGTGGCAGGAGGCCCGCCGTCTGCAGGATGAGGCGCGGAGCGGCCGCGACTCACCCGACCAGCAGTTCTCGGCTGAACTGAGACGGCTGGCCCAGGGGCTGGCCCGCTTCCGGGCGGCCAGGCCATTCGCGATTACCGGGAACGGACCGGCACGCGCGGAGACGCTGCCCTGGATGACACTCTCACTCGCCCCGCGGCATGTCGAGCTCAATGGGGCAAGGTAAGGAGGAGGCATAAGATGGCAACCGTTCAGGACCCAGCCCTGGCGGAGCTGGTCGAAGAGCTGGTCCACGCATTCGGGAAATGGGGGGAAGGGGCCGCCCAGCGGATCATCGAGCGGTTTCTCAACGAACAGGCGAGCGCCGGCAACATCGAGCTCATCGACCGCGGCCGCTCCTGTCACCACTGGCTGCGAGTGCTCGCCC
>WNGA01008750.1_pt1 | contig 13803 bp, 11 predicted proteins | sample 5400061 | NCBI WGS metagenome assembly WNGA01 (sample SAMN13153366, study PRJNA577476) | soil metagenome | isolation source: 100 cm soil or saprolite under grassland replicate 2 | place: USA:California | collected 2016-06-15 | reverse complement strand
CGCGCTGCCTGGGGCGACGGGCTCCATCCGGCGCTCGCCGCCGCTTCCTTGCGGCCGGCTCCCAGCATCTCCATCCCGATCTCCTCCTCGCTGACTCCTGCGGTGTGCTCGGCGACGATCCGGCCCTCGTAGATGACCAGGATCCGGTCCGCCAGTGCCATCACCTCGTCGAGCTCGAGGGAGACGAGCAGGATCGCGCGGCCCTCGTCGCGTTCCTCCACGAGCCGCCGGTGCACGTACTCGATGGCGCCGACGTCGAGCCCGCGTGTCGGCTGAGCAGCGATCAGGACACGCGGGTCGCGGTCGACCTCCCGCGCGACGACCAGCTTCTGCTGGTTGCCGCCGGAGAGCGCGCCGGCGCGGGTGAGCGGGCCACCGCCCCGCACGTCGAAGACCTTGATCAACCTCCGCGCCCGCTCGATTAGCCGCTGCGGGAAGAGCCATCCCCACTTCGAGTCCGGCGGCTTGTCGTAGTCGTGCAGCGCGACGTTCTCGGCGATGTTGAACTCGAGCACGAGCCCGCGGCGCTGGCGGTCCTCGGGGATGTGCCCCACGCCTGAGTCGAGCATTTCCTTCGCTGTGGCGTGCGCGAGCTCTCGTCCGCCGACCTTGATGCGACCGGCATGCACCCGGGTCAGGCCGGTGATCGCCTCGATCAGCTCGGACTGCCCGTTTCCGTCCACGCCGGCGAGCGCGACGATCTCACCGGCGCGCACCTGGAACGAGACGCCTCTCACCGCGGGGAGCCCGCGGCTGTCCAGCACCTCCAGGTCCGCGACCTCCATCAGCGGCTCCCCGGGCGTCGCCGGCGGCCGCTCGACCTGGAGCAGGACGTCCCGTCCGACCATCATCCGCGCGAGGGCCTCCTCGGTCGTGCCCTCGCGCGGCACGGTGTCGATCCGCTTGCCGCGGCGCAGGACTGTGATCCGGTCCGCGATCTCGAGCACCTCGTTCAGCTTGTGACTAATGAAGATCACCGAGAGCCCCTCGCGGACGAGCGTGCGCAGGATGCCGAACAGCTCCTGCGCCTCCTGCGGCGTGAGGACGGCGGTCGGCTCGTCGAGGATCAGGATGTCCGCCCGCCGGTAGAGCGCCTTCAGGATCTCGACGCGCTGCTGCTGCCCGACGGTGATCAGCTCGATCCGCGCGTCCGGGTCGATCGCGAACTTGAAGGTCTGAGAGAGGTGGCGGACGCGCTCGCGCGCGGCGTCGAAGTCGAGCAGCACGCCGGCCTGGGTCGGCTCCTGGGCGAGGACGATGTTCTCGGCGACCGTCATCACGGGGATCAGCATGAAGTGCTGGTGGACCATGCCGATCCCGTGGTCGATCGCGTCGCGGGCCGAGTGGAACGTGACCGGCTTGCCTTTCATCCTGATCTCGCCCTCGTCCGCCCGGTAGAGCCCGTAGAGGATGTTCATCAGCGTCGACTTGCCGGCGCCGTTCTCGCCGAGGAGGGCGTGGACCTCGCCACGGCCGAGGTCGAAGTCGACGTGGTCGTTCGCGACGACGCCCGGGAAGCGCTTCGTGATGCCGCGCAGCTCGAGGATCGGCGACGCTTCCACCGGCGCGATTCTAGAGCGAGGGGCGGGACTGGGCCCGCCCCTCGCTCACCACGTTAGAGGGCCGTCGGGACCTTCAGCGTGCCGTCGATGATCTGCTGCTTGTACTTGTTCATCTCGTCGATGAAGGCCTTCGGCACGGCGGGATTGATCTTCCCGACGCTCATGCCGTTGTTCTTGAGGTTGAAGTTCAAGTCCGAGCCGCCCTTGAACTTGCCCTCCTGCACCGACTTGACCGTGTCGAAGATGCCGACATCGACGCGTTTGACGCCGCTCGTCAGCACCCGTTTCGCGTCGTTGTACTGGTCTTTGTCGACCCCGATGCCCCAGATGCCGGCGTCGTCGGCCGCCTTCAGCGTGCCGAGGCCACACAGGCCGGCGACCTGGAAGAGCACCTTCGCTCCCCGCGAGATCAGGTTCTGGGCCTGCGTCTTGCACTTGTCGGCTGCCACGAAGTCCTGCGAGTAGTTGACGAGGACTTTCGTGCCGGGCACCGCCTTCTTCGCGCAAAACTGGTAGCCGGCGATCCAGATGTCGACCGGCGGGATCTTGATGCCGCCGACCGCACCGATCACCTTCTTGCCTTCCTTCTGCGCCATCTTGGCGGCGAGCACCCCGACCAGGCAGCCCGATTCGTTCGCGGCGTAGGTCAAGCCCCCGACGTTCTTGAAGAGCACGTTGCCTTTCTTGTCTGCGAACGGCGGTGCCTCGACGGGATAGTCGGTGATCGCGAAGTGAGTGTTCGGGTACCTCTTCGCGACGGTCGCCGTCGCCGGGGCAAGCAGGAACCCCGCCGAGATGACGATGTCGGCGTGGCGCCGGATCGCGGAGGTCAGGTTCGGCAGGTAGTCACTCGCCGAGTTCGACTGGAGCGCGATCGTCGTGACGTCGAGATCCGCCTTCGCCTTGTTCAGACCGTCCAGCTGCGACTCGTTGAACGACTTGTCGTTGAAGTGGCCGACGTCGCTGATGAGCGCGACGGTGATCTTCTTGCCGCCCCCCGTCGTCGTTGTGCCGCCGCCAGCGTTCTTGTTGCCGCCGCCGCCGCAGCCCGCGGCGAGCGCCAGCACCACGATCAGCGCGGCAACCAGCAGCGGCAGCCAGTGCTTTCCTCTCATGAAACCTCCTCCAGTGCCCAATAAGGTTGCGGGTGATGCTAACCCGCTCGGCCTGCAGGCGTCGCGTCAGGAGGCGTGGACGCGGTCGAGTTCGTTCTCGCCCCAAGGCGCCGTCTTGCGGCGCCGTCCAAAGAGGGCGTGACGGCTTCGCCGTCGCGCCCGGCTAATCCCGGCTTGCCAGGCCGCCCACCATGTGCCCGGCTTCCCCTTCGCCTACGAGCACGCGGCGCGGCTTGGAGCCCTCGTAGCCCGAGATGATTCCCCGCCGCTCGAGCATGTCGATCAGGCGCCCCGCGCGCGTGTAGCCGACCCGCAGCCGGCGCTGGATCAACGAGACGGACGCGGTCTGGGTTTGGACGACGATCTCGATCGCCTTCTCCAGCAGCGGGTCCTCGTCCGGGTCGAACTCGCCGTCGGCCTCGCCGATCTCCGGCTCGGGCGGCTCGAGCAGCGTCTCGTCCAGCTCCTGCTCCCGCTGACCGCGGCACTGCTCGACGATCAGCGCGATCTCCTCCTCGCTCACGTACGCGCCCTGGAGACGCTGCAGGCGCGACGTGCCGAGCGGCTTGAAGAGCATGTCGCCCTGGCCGAGCAGGCTCTCGGCTCCGGCCTGGTCGAGGACGACGCGCGAGTCGGTCTGGCTGGAGACGGCGAAGGCGATCCGGCTCGGGACATTCGCCTTGATCATCCCGGTGATCACGTCGACCGAGGGCCGCTGCGTCGCCAGGACGAGGTGGATGCCGACAGCGCGCGACTTCTGGGCCAGCCGGATGACGCAGTCCTCGACCTCCTGCGGCGAGACCATCATCAGGTCGGCGAGCTCGTCGATCACGACGAGCAGGTACGGCAGCTGCGTCTCCCCGCGCGAGCGCAGGGCTCGGTTCGCCTCCGGCAGGTTGCGCGCGCGCACGGCGGAGAGGCGCTCGTAGCGGCGCTCCATCTCCGCAACGACGTTGCGCAGCACCGCGGTCGCCTCCTTCGGGCTCGAGACGACCGGAGCGAGCAGGTGCGGGATCGATTCGTAGTAGCCGAGCTCGATCCGCTTCGGGTCGATCAGGATCATCCGCACCTCGTCCGGGTTCGAGCGCAGCAGCACGGAGGTCAGGATGGTGTTGATGCAGCCGGACTTCCCCGAGCCGGTCGTGCCGGCGATCAGGATGTGCGGCATCCGCGCGAGGTCCGTCCAGACGGCCTGGCCGGAGATGTCCTTCCCGAGCCAGACCGCGAGCGGGCTCGCCGCCTGCGGGAGGCCCTCGAAGATGTCCCCGAGCGTGACCAGGTTCGGGCTCGCGTTCGGGAGCTCGACTCCCACGGCCTGCTTGCCGGGAATCGGCGCGAGGATCCGGATCTCGGTGGTCGCGAGGGCGTACGAAAGGTCGTCCTTGAGCGAGGCCACCTTCGCGACCTTCGTCCCCGGCGCGAGCTGCAGCTCATACCGCGTGACGCGCGGCCCGGAGATCCTCCCGACGACGGTCGCGTCGACCCCGAAGTTGGCCAGCGTCTGGACGAGCGCATCGGCAACACGGGCGCTCTGCTCGCCGTTGCCGTTCCCGCCCGGAGGCGACGCGCGCAGGAGCTCCCGGTCCGGGAGGCGGTAGTCCGCCGCGGGCTCGGCCGTGACGTCGAACAGGCTCGCTTCCTCAGGCTCTGGCTCCGGCTCGACCAGCAGCGGCCGCGGCTCGACCTCGGAGACGAGCTCCGGAAACTCGTCGACGACGTCGATCGGTGGCTTCAGGGACTTGGGCGGCTCTGCGGCGCCGTCGATCACGCGCAGCGCAGGCACCGGCCGCTGGAAGGAGCGCTTCGCCGCCCGGTGGACCGCCCGTCCGGAGTCGCGCACGATCGCGCCGGCGGACGCGCCGGTCACGAGCAGAGCCCCCGCGAGCAGTCCCAGTGCGCCGACGATCGCGACCCCGGTGTGGCCGAGCGCGAGGCCGAGCCCGCCGCCGAGGAGCGAGCCGAGGAGGCCGCCCCGGTCCTCGCCGAGCGTCAGCATCAGGCCCAGGAAGAGGACGGCGAGACCGGTCCGGAAAGGCCGAACGTCGACGAGGTCGCTGCGCGCGACCATCAACGCCCCGACGATCGCGAGCGTGGGCGGCAGCCCCAGCGCCGCTCCGCCGATCAGCGCGTCGAGCCCGTCTCGAAGCCAGAGCCCAACGTAGCCGCCGTTCCAGCCCGCCCAGAGCACCGTCGCGAGGAAAACGGCGAGGGCGACCAGCACGAGCCCCGCGAGCTCGGGGTGCTGGTGCCCGCGTGTCTTGCGCGCACGCTTCTTGCGCTTGACGCGCTTGGGCATGCGCGGCGTGAGCGTGCGTCTCTTGCGACGGCGCGCCATGCGCGCCTGCTTCGACGCGGGCCTGCCGTTCCCTTGTCGAGCGAGTTAGCGGCGCTGCTGCTGCTTTTTCAGCTTCTCTGCCGCCCGGCGCTAGGCGCGGTTCATCGGCTCCGGTGCGGCGCCCTGCTCGCCCGCCGCGTCGAGGTAGGCCCGGCGCTCGGCCGGGCTCAGCCTGGAGAGCGCCTGCTGCGCCTTCATCGGGTCACGTGTCGCCCCAGACCGCTCCAGCTTCGCGACCGCGCTCGCCAGCTCGGGGTTCTGCTTCTCGAGCGTCTTGCGAGACGCTTTCCGCAGCTGCCGCCCCACAAAGGGGAGCTTCATCAGCCCCTGCGCGATCGGGCGCACGTAGCGCCCTCCCTGCACGCGCGCGAGCAGGTTCAGGACGATCAGCAGCAGGACGAGCCCGCCGAGCACGTAGACCGGGATCAGAAAAGTCCAGATGGCCCCCAGCACGGCGCGTAGCCTAGCTCGCGAGCGCGCGCAGATCGTCCACGGCGCGCCCGAGGAGGTTCTCCCGCAGGTCAAACAGGCCGGCCCAGAGCGCTGAGCGTTCCGGGGCCGAGCGCATGCGGGCCGCGTCGCCGAGGCCGGCGAGGGCGCGCAAGAAGACGGCGAGCTCGAGGTACGCCTGCGTGACGCGCGTCTCGGACGCGTGCACGCCGGCACGGCTCAGTACCGCCGACCAGTCGAGCAGCTCCGCCGCGCCGGGCGCGCCGTACCACGAGCGGCCCTCCGCCCGTTCCGGCTCCAGTTCGAGCAGGTAGCGGCCGAGCGGCCGCTCGAGCCCCGCGAGCGCCGTCTCGGCCCGCTCGGCCGCACGCCGCAGCGCCGCCTGCCGACCGCCGGGGGTCGACGGCGCGGCGTCCCCGCGCGCCCAGCGTTCCAGCAGCCGGCAGAACGCGAGCGCAGCGACCTCACACGCTTGGAGCTGCCGGATCAGGCGCGCGGCCGTGTCCGGCTCGGCGGCGCAGTCCATCAGGACGTCCGCCCAGGTGCGCTCTGTGCGAAGGCGACTCATACCTCTACGACCACTGGGAGAATCATCGGTCGCCGGCCGGTGCGGTCGTAGATCAGCTGCCCGAGCCCGTCGTGCAAGTGCTCCTGCAGGAGCTTGATCTCGGTGACGTCGTCTTCCAGCAGCTCTGCGAGGACGCGGTGGGCCTCGGCGCGCATCTCCTCGAGGAGCTCTTCGCCCGGCTCGCCGAAACCGCGGGCGATCAGCTCCGGCTGGCCGGCGACCGCGCCGTTGGAGCCTGCGAGCGTCGCGACCACGATCAGGACGCCGTCCTCGGAGAGGTGCCGGCGGTCGCGTAGCGCCACGTCGTGCACGTCCCCCACGCCCAGGCCGTCGACGAAGGTGACGCCGGCCGCGATCCGGTCGACGAGCCGCGGCACCCCGTCTGCCAGCTCGACCACGGACCCGTTCTCCGCAAGGACGATCCGCTCGTCGGGGACCCCGCCCTCGCGAGCGAGCCGCGCGTGGGCCGCGAGCATCCGGAACTCGCCGTGCACGGGCATCACCGACTTCGGCCGCACGAGCCCGATCATCGTGCGCAGCTCCTCAGCGTTCCCGTGGCCCGAGACGTGCACGGGCGCGATCTCCTGGTGCAGCACCTCCGCGCCACGGCGGGCGAGCTGGTTGATCGCGTCGTGCACCCGCAGCTCGTTCCCCGGGACGGGCTTGGCCGAGATGATGACGGTGTCTCCGGCCTCGACCTTGACGGCCGGATGGTCGCCGTAAGCGATCCGGACGAGCGCCGAGAGCGGCTCGCCCTGGCTGCCCGTGCAGAGGATCAGGACGTCGCCGCGCTCGTGGTCGTCGAGCTCGACCGGCCGGATGAGCACGTCTTCGGGCACGTCGATGTAGCCGAGGTTGCGCGCGATGTTCACGTTCTTGCGCATCGAGCGGCCGACGACACAGACCTTGCGGCCTACGTCGACGGCGACGTCGATCGCCTGCTGCATCCGGTGCACGTTCGACGCGAACGAGGCGACCAGCACCCGGCCCTGCAGGGTGGGGATGATCTGCCGGAACGCCTCGCCGACGAGCCGCTCGGAGCCGGTTACACCCGGGCGCTCGGCGTTCGTCGAGTCGCCGAGGAGCAGGTCGACGCCCCGGTTGCCGAGCTCGGCGAGCCGGCCGACATCGGTGCGCAGCCCGTCGACCGGCGTGTGGTCGAGCTTGTAGTCGCCCGTGTGCAGGACCCGTCCTCCGGGCGTGTCGAGGAGGATCGCGACGCAGTCGGGGATCGAGTGCGCGACCCGCACGAACTCGACGCGGAAGGGCCCCAGCTCGACCGGCCCGCCCTCCGGGTCGGCCTCGCGCAGCTCGGCGGAGCGCAGGAGCCCGTGCTCGTCGAGCTTGGACTTGACCAGGCCGAGCGTGAGGCGCGTCGCCCAGACTTCGCGAACACGGGTCTGCCGGAGGACGTACGGCAGCGCGCCGACGTGGTCCTCGTGACCATGCGTCAGCAGGATCGCCCTCACGGGGCGCTCGAGCTCCGTCAGGTAGCTGAAGTCCGGCAGGATCAGGTCGACGCCGAGGTGCTCGTCGCGGGGGAACGCGAGCCCCGCGTCGACGACGATCGTCTCGCCCTCGGCCTCGTAGACGGTCATGTTCTTGCCGACCTCTCCGAGGCCTCCGAGCGGAATGATGCGCGTGCTGCCGGGCATGCGCCGCAGTCTAGACCCGACGGGAATCACTCTTTCGGGGGAGAGCCGGAACGCCTCGTCCCCCGTATATGAGAGATGCGGCTGTGGCAGCGCCACCCGCTTGACCTGCGGCAGATCGAGCGTCGAAGGAACGGTCCGCGCCGGAGACGTCGGCGAGTTGACAGGTCTCCCCCGGTGTCGAGCGAGTCACGCGCACCGCGCGTGGCTCGCCGGCCCGGATCCTCGGCTAGACCCGCGTGGGCTCGAGCAGCTTCAGGCGCTCGAGACAGGAGCGGATGCGGGCCGTCTCCTCCTCGCTCGCCTCGACCAGCGGCAGGCGTAAGCCGCCGACGTCGTGGCCGAGCATGTTGAGGGCAGCCTTCATCTGGATCGGGCCCGTGACGACGCCGATCAGCTCGATCGCCGGAGCGAGCTCCTCGTCGATCCGGCGCGCGCCTTCGAGGTCTCCTTCGCGAGCGAGACGGATCATCTCCTTCACCTGCGGCCCAACGATGTGCGTGTGCACACAGACGCCGCCCTTGCCGCCGAGCTCGACGAACGGCAGGACGATGTTGTCGTCACCGGCGTAGAGGTCGAGGCCGAGCTCGACGATGTGCCTCGCCTGGGCGAGGTCGGCGTTCGCCTGCTTGACGCCCTTGACGTTGGGGATCTCGGCGAGCTCGGTCATCGTCTCCCGCTCGATGTTGATGACCACGCGGCCGGGGATGTTGTACGCCAGCACGGGCCGGTCGGTGGCAGCCGCGACCGCCTTGAAGTGCTCGACGATTCCGCGCGGCGGCGGCTTGTTGTAGTAAGGCGTCACGACGAGGACGCCGTGGGCACCGGCCTCGTGCGCCTGCTCCGTCAGGTGGATCGAGTGGGCGGTCGCGTTCGTGCCGGTGCCGGCGACGACGGTCGCGCGGTCGCCGACAGCGTCCAGCGCGGCCCGGATCAGCTCGACCCGCTCCTCGTCGGAGAGCGTTGACGCCTCGCCGGTCGTTCCGTTGACCACGACGCCGTCTGAGCCATGGTCGACGAGGTAGATACAGAGCTCCGCGTACTTCTCGGCGTCGACGTTGCCGTCGGCATCGAACGGCGTCACCGTCGCGGTCAGCACCTCGCCGAGCACGGAAACCATTCTACGCCGCCGAGCCCCGATCGCCTGCCGCTCCCCTAACCACCCCCAAGGGGTCCCCCGTGACCCCTGGAAGGCACGGTAGCCGGCCAAACGTCACGCGTGTGTGACCGAAGCGTGACGAAAGTGCGCCTTCTTCGCGCGGCTCAGTCGAGGAGCGAGTCGAGGCCCCGCGTGAGACCCGGCGGGAGCGACCGAAGCCGCTCCAGCGCCAGCAGGACTCCCGGCACGTACGCCTCGCGCGAGTACGCGTCGTGCCGGATCGTCAGCAGCTGCCCGTCGCCGCCGAGGAGCACCTCCTGGTGCGCGACGAGGCCCGGCAGCCGGACCGAGTGGATCGCCGGGTCACCCGGGAGCGCCGCCGCCGTCGCCTTGGCCGTGCCCGACGGAGCGTCCTTCTTCGCCTCGCCGTGCAGCTCCACGATCTCCGCCCGCGGCAGGAACCGCGCCGCCTCCGCGGAGAACCGCATCATCAGGACCGCGCCGATCGCGAAGTTGGGCGCCACGAACAGCGCCACCCCCCGCTCCGCCGCCAGCTCGCCCAACGGCGCCGGCTCCCAGCCGGTCGTCCCCACGACGCACGGAACGCCCTGCTCGAGCGCCGCGCGCACGTTCTCCTCGACGGCCTCCGGCGCCGTGAAGTCGACCATCGCCTCGGCGGCTCCGAGCTCGACCAGCTCGTGACCGGCCGCCTCGAGCGCCGGCGCGAGGACCGACCCAACCTTCCCGCCCCGCCCGAAGAGCGCGACTCTCACGCCGCCTTGGCGAGCCCCGGGTTCACGCGCTCGACCGCCGCCAGGAACCGCTCCTCCTCAGGCCCGATTCCCGCCGCTGAGAGCTTCTCCGGCGCCAGCAGCACCTCCGCCAGCTCCGCCAGCGCTTCCGCCTCGACCGCGTCGATCTCGGCCATGATCCGCTCGATCGAGAGCAGCTCGGTGTCGGTGATCAGCGACTTCCCGAGCCGGCTCATCCGGTTCGAGGTCGACTCCATCGAGAGCATGATCCGGCCCTTGAGGTTCTCCTTCGCGCGCTCGAGCTCCTCGGCGCGGAAGTTCCCCGCGGCGATCTCCGCGATCTGCTCGCTCGCGATCTCGAGACACGTCGCCAGGTTGTCCTCACGCGTCCCCACGTAGATCCCGACCTGGCCGGTGTCGCTGTACTGCGACGCGAAGCTGTAGACGGCGTAGGCCATTCCGCGCTTCTCGCGGATCTCCTGGAAGAGACGCGACGAGGCGGAGCCGCCCAGGATCCCGTCGAGGAGGGACGCCGCGAAGCGACGCTTGTCCGAGCGGGAGATGCCGGGCGCGGCGACGCAAACGTGGTACTGCTCCGTGTCCTTCGCCTGGAAGCGGAGGCTCGGCGCCGGCGCCTTGACGAGGGCCGGCCGCACGCGCGGGCCCTTCCGCACCCCCTCGACCGCCTTGCGCTGCGCCTTCAGCAGCAGCCGCTGGAGGTCCTCGTGCCGGAGGTTGCCCGCCGCCGCGACGACGACGTTTCCCGGCACGTACATCGAGCGGTGGAAAGACGTCAGCGTCCGTCGTGTGACCGACGAGATCACCTCCGCGCGGCCGATCACGGGCCGTCCCAGCGGGTGCTTCCCGAAGGTCGCCTCCGAGATCAGGTCGTGGACGAGCTCTTGGGGCTGGTCCTCGTACATTGCGATCTCCTCGAGGACAACCTCGCGCTCGGCGTCCAGCTCCGCGAACGACGGGGCGAAGACCATCGCGCCCATCACGTCGAGCGCAGTCTCCAGCCGTTCGTCGGGCACCCGCGCGTACACGACCGTGTGCTCGCGTGAGGTGGCGGCGTTGAGCTCGCCGCCGAGCGCGTCGAACGTCTCCGCGATCTCCTGGGCGCTGTGCGACGCGCTGCCTTTGAAGAGAAGGTGCTCGAGGAAGTGCGAGACCCCTGCCTTGGCGTCGGACTCGTCGCGCGAGCCCGTGCCGATCCAGAACCCGATCGCGACCGAGCGCACGTGCGCCAGGCGCTCGGAGATAACGCGTTCGCCGGAATCCAGCTCCGTCAGGACGTACCGCTGCACGGACGGATCGTACTCGCGGCGGTCGCTACCCTCAGTGCGTGGACCCCGAGCTGGACGAGCAGAAGTTCGACGACACGGTCGCAGCGGCGCTCGACGACCTGCCCCCCGACATCCGCGACGCGATGTCGAACGTCGAGATCGTCGTCGAGGATGAGCCGCCGGACGGGCAACCGCTGCTCGGCCTCTACCAGGGCGTTCCCCTCACCCACAGGACGAGCGGCTACGCGGGCGTCCCGCCGGACAAGATCTCGATCTACCGCGGCCCGCTCGAGCGGCACTACGGCTACGACCGCGAGCGCCTGCGCCGTGAGATCAGGCGCGTGGTGCTGCACGAGATCGCGCACCACTTCGGCATCAGCGACGAGCGCCTCGTCGAGCTCGACCGCTATTAGCCCAGCGCGCGGTCGACCGCGGCGCTGATCGAACCGACGTCGTTCTGCACCACCGTCAGGCGACCGCCCGTCTTGCCGACGAGGACCAGCGGCGTCCCGCTCAGCTTGTCGGCCACCGCCTGCCGGTCGAAGCGTGCCTCCTGCGCCTGGACCGAGCTCGAGCTTCGGGCGGCCTGCGCCGCCTGTACTTCGAGGCCGCGGATGCTCGCGAACGCCGAGCTGATGATGGAGTCGTTCAGCCAGCCCGTATTCTCGGTGCCCTGGTTGAGGTAGAGGAGCTGCGTGAAGTCGAAGAAGCGGTTCTGCGCCGCCGCGGCGAGGGCGGCATCGCGCCCGCTCTGCGAGTCCTGGCCGAGGAACGCGACCGGGCGCGCCTGAATCAGCAGCTTCCCGGTGCGCACGTACTTGCTCAGGATCTCGGGCAGTATGTTCAGCTCGAAGTCGCGGCAGAACGGGCACTGGAGGTCGATGTACTCGACCATCGTGACCGGGGCGTTCGGCGAGCCGAGCGCCGCTCCGTGTTGGGGGATCCCGCGGAAGAGCTGAGCGACGGCGCCCGCGTCGGGCAACTTGCTCGCGTTCGTGGTCGCCGGGTTCGAGGAGTCGCCGTTCCTCAGGACGACGGCCAGTACGACGGCGACCGCCGCCAGGGCGATCACGCCGGCGCCGATCGCGAGGACCTTCGGCGAGGCCTTGCGGCCGCCGGTGCTCCGCACGGGCGGCGGAGCAGGGACCCGCCGCTGCCGTCTGGCTTTCTTGCCGCTCGTCATGGCGCCGTCACGGTAGCCGCTCGCGGCGGCGAGAGTGCGCCGAGCAGCAGGAACGCGAAGCAGAGCGCGAACCCCGTCAGCGCCAGCGTCGGGATCGTCATGTAGCCGAACTCGTTGATCCACTTCGTGGCGCAGCCGCCGGGCGCCGAGATGAGGCAGGCCCGAGCCTGCTCGACGACATGATTCTCGACCAGGAGGTGGTACGTCGAGACGCCGGCTCCGACGAGCGGCAGCGGGAGGAGGTAGCGCGACATTCGCCGGTCGTTCGCTGCAGCCGCGAGCAGGCTCGCGATTGTGAGCGGATACATGCAGATGCGCTGGTACCAGCAGAGCTCGCAGGGGACGAAGCCGGCGATCTCGGAGAAGAACAGGCTTCCGCCTGTCGCGACCGACGACACGAGGAACACCAGCCAGAGCTCATAGCCCTCGACGAGCTCCCGTAACAGGAGGGCCGGGCCCCGCAGGCCGCCGAGCCAGGCAATGCCGACCAGCAGCAAGAGGGCCGCGAGCGCTTGGCCCGCGACCCCCAGAGCCGCCAGTGCGACGGTGACGTCGTGCGTCAAGCGCTAGCGGTCGCGCCCGCCGCGGCCCCGCCCGCCGCGGCCTCCCCTACCCCGATCGCCGTCGCGGCGGGGCGGCCGCTCCTCCCGCTCGCGCGGTGGCGCGTTCTTGGCGCGCTCGATCAGCTCCTCGGGCTGGACCAGCGAGCCGTTCTCGTGCTTCGCGATCAGCTTGAGTCCGATCCGGCCCCGCTCCTTGTCGACCTCCTGCACGATCACGTCGAGCACGTCGCCACGGCCGATCACGTCCTCGATGTGGCCCACGCGGCCCGGGCCGACGTTGGACACGTGGAGCAGGCCGTCGGTGCCCTTCTTGAGCTCGACGAAGGCTCCGAACTGCGTCGTCTTCACGACCCTGCCGGTGTAGGTGTCGCCGACCTCGGGCTCCTTTGTCAGACCCTCGATCGCGGCGATCGCGGCGTCGGCCTTGTCGCCCTCGGTCGCGTAGATCAGGATCGTCCCGTCCTCCTCGATGTCGATCTGGACCTCGTGGTCGGCCTCGAGCGACCGGATCGTCTCGCCGCCCTTGCCGATCACCATCCCGATCTTCTCCTGGTCGATCTTGACCGTCGAGATGCGCGGGGCGTGCGACGGGAGCTCCGTGCGGCTCTCCGGCATGACCTCGGCCATCTTGTCGAGGATGGACTCCCGGGCCCGCTTCGCCTGCTCGAGGGCGTTGCTCATGATCTCCTGCGTGACGCCGGTGATCTTGATGTCCATCTGCAGGGCGGTGATTCCCGCGCGAGAGCCGGCCACCTTGAAGTCCATGTCGCCGAGGTGGTCCTCGGCGCCTTGGATGTCGGTCAGGATCACGTAGTCGTCGCCTTCCTTGACGAGGCCCATCGCGATCCCGCCCACGGGCGCCTTGATCGGGACGCCCGCGTCCTGGAGCGCGAGCGTGGAGCCGCACACCGAGCCCATCGAGGACGAGCCGTTCGACTCCAGCGTCTCGGAGACGAGACGGATCGTGTACGGGAAGTCCTCGAGCGCCGGGATCATCGGCTCGAGCGCCCGCTGGGCGAGCGCACCGTGCCCGATGTCACGCCGCTTCGGGCCTCGCATGAAGCCGGTCTCCCCGACCGAGTAGGGCGGGAAGTTGTAGTGGTGCATGTAGCGACGCTCGGACTCGAGCGAGAGGTCGTCGATCCGCTGCCCTTCCTTGGCGGTGCCGAGCGTGAGCAGCGTCATGATCTGCGTCTGGCCGCGGGTGAAGAGCGCCGAGCCGTGCGTGCGGGGGGTGA
>WNGA01008746.1_pt1 | contig 13804 bp, 12 predicted proteins | sample 5400061 | NCBI WGS metagenome assembly WNGA01 (sample SAMN13153366, study PRJNA577476) | soil metagenome | isolation source: 100 cm soil or saprolite under grassland replicate 2 | place: USA:California | collected 2016-06-15 | reverse complement strand
TCTCCACGCCGGAAATCGATGCCGCGATCGCCGTGGCGACAGCAGCGGGCGCGTGGGCGGGCAAAGTCTGCGGGGCGGGTGGCGGCGGGTGCATCGTTTTTCTACTGCCGCCGGATCGGCGCGAGGACGTTCGTCGCGCGCTCGAGGGTGCGCCGGGACGCGTGCTCGACGCCGCGCCAGTCGCGCACGGGCTCTCCATCGAGCGCAGCGGCGGCGCGCCGAGCGAGTCATTTGCCGGGCGCCGTCTCGCGCCGCAGCGCAGTGCCCCGATCGAGCAGCTGTACCTCTACGGCGGCCGAGGGGCGTACAAGCCATTCATCATGGTCGATGCAGTCGTGACGCAGAGTGAGGCGAGGAGCGGAGTGCATCAGACCGTGATGCGCACGTATGCGGCTGCGATCGACGTCGCAGAAGCATCGGTGACCTGGAGCGATGCGAAGTTGATCAATCCCAACACGCTCAAGATGCACGCTGAGCCCGACCCGAACCGGCCGATCACAGCCAGGATCTCGTACGACGCCCTGGCCCAAGCCGCAGCGCAGGCGCAGGAGACGTTCAAACAATTCGTCGCCGACCGCGAGAAGCTCCAGCTCTTCCACAACACCGCATTCGCGGTCTACTCGCAGCCGCCTGAGACACGCGAGAGCTTTCTGGCGCGCTGCAAAGAAGAGGCGAATCGCAGATTGGACAATGAAGCCGAGCGATTGGAGAGCACATTTCGCCGTCGCATCGATCAGGTGAAGGAGCGTTCCGAACGCGACAAGCGCGAGCTCGAATCGAAGGAGCAGCGCCCAAACGATGGCCCCGCCGATAACGTGACCGTCGGATGGGGACAGACTCTGTACAACATCACCAGCGGAAAGCCGGCCGCAGTCGCGGATGCGCCTCAATCCGTGCTGGAGATCGACTATATGGAGAAGATCTCGCAGATTCAGCGCGCGTGGGACAAGGAACTGCAGGCACGCCGCGATGAACTGTTCTCCAAAGCGAAGGAGGTGGAGGAGATCACCATCACTCCGTCGCCGAAGAACATCGAGGTGACGAAGTATCTGATCCTCTGGGCCACTAAGCTTTAGATCGACGCACGGCCGCTTCTGTGACTTCCTCGCCGATCAACTGCATCGTCCGCAAATAGAACCTGACATCATCCGCGTCGAGTGCGTACAGAATGCGATCGCCTCCGCGCCCGATCGCGCTCAGAAAGCTCTCACCGTCCGATCGTATGAAAAGCACGTCTCCGAGAAAATCGTGAGGGAGTGAAGTAATCACCTGCAGAAACTGTATGGGCGTCCCCACACGGTCGATGATGACCCTGGCCACCTGTTGCTGATGCACCCTCATCGCCAGCTCGATCGCGGCCGGCAGGAACGAGGGCGAATCGACGAAAACGAGAGCAGTTCCGCCAATGGAATCGTCCCAAGCTCTCGCTGCGGCTTCGGCCGCACGGGCAATCAACGTCACTTTTTCATCTTTCTTGGCCATGGTTCCTCCTCACGCAGAATGTGCGTTTCCTGGGAAGTAGTGATTGAGAGAGGAGGATTGCTACCCTCCGGTGACCGGAATAGCCGATGCCGCTGCGCGTTACGTGCTACGATCGCGCTTCCCGTCGGGCAGTAGCGCAGCCTGGTAGCGTACCTGAATGGGGTTCAGGTGGTCGCGGGTTCAAATCCCGCCTGCCCGACCAGCTTCCCACCGAGCGCCTATGGAACAGCAAAATCAAGGTCAAACGATCCGCATCACACTCGACGATAACGTCGCGCAGGGGGAGTACATCAACTTCGCGAACATCATCCACTCCCCCAGCGAGTTCGTCATCGACCTCGGCCGCATGGTCCCTGGCCGCCCTGATGTGAAGATCTACAGCCGGGCCATCATGACGCCGCTGCACACCAAACAACTGCTCGAGGCGCTGCGTCACAACATCGCGCTGTACGAGCAGAAGTTCGGCGAGATCCGGGTCGAAGATGCGCAGGCGTTCCCGGTAAACGAACCGTCGAATTGAGGTTGCCGAGTCTCGCGGTCTCGCAGTCTCGCGGTAGACCGACCGCGAGACCGCGTAACCACGAGACCTCGCAACCATGAAAATCAAAATCATCGGCGCCGGACTGGCCGGTTCCGAGTGCGCGTACCAACTCGCGCTCCGAGGCCACGCCGTCGATCTCTTCGAGATGCGGCCGGTGAAGATGACGCCGGCGCATCAAACATCGAATCTGGCGGAGCTGGTCTGCTCGAATTCGTTCCGCTCCTCCGCGATCACCAACGCCGTAGGCCTGCTCAAGCGCGAGATGCAGCTTCTCGGATCGCTGGTGATTCGCTGCGGCGAGGAAGCGAGCGTTCCGGCGGGCGACGCATTCGCTGTCGATCGCGAGCGATTCTCGGCCGCGGTGACCCATGTGATCGCCGCGCAGAAGAACATCATCATATCTCGTGATGAGATAACATCACTCAATCACGACGGTTATGACGCCCTGGTCATCGCCACCGGTCCGCTGACTTCCACTCCTCTCTTCAACGCCATCGACGAGTTCCTCGGGCGCGACGGCCTGTACTTCTACGACGCCATCGCGCCGATCCTCGCCGCCGATTCGCTCGATTTCTCGAAGCTCTACTGGAAATCGCGATACGGCAAGGGATCAGGAACCGATTACCTCAACGCGCCGATGAATCGCGAACAGTACGAGGCATTCGTCAACGCGCTCCTCACCGCGGAGACGTACCCGCTTCACGATTTCGAGAAGGCGGTGCATTTCGAAGGTTGTCTGCCGATCGAGGAGATCGCGGCGCGCGGCATCGACACCCTGCGATTCGGCCCGATGAAGCCCGTCGGGCTCGCGCATCCGATCACCGGCGAGCGACCTTACGCCGTGGTCCAGTTGCGCAAGGAAGATTTATCGGACGAGTATTTCAACATCGTCGGCTTTCAGACAAAGATGAAGATTCCCGAGCAGAAACGCGTCCTCCAGATGATTCCCGGCCTGGAGGGCTGCACGTTCGCGCGCTTCGGCTCGATGCATCGCAATACCTTCATCAACGGGCCGAAGCATCTGCTGCCGACGTTTCAAACCAGACGCAATCCGCGAATTTTCTTCGCCGGACAGATCACCGGCGTCGAGGGCTACGTCGAGTCGGCGGCGGTCGGCCTGCTCGTCGCGCGCTACATCGACGATCCCACTCCGCTGCCGTATCACACCGCACTCGGCGCGCTTGGACGTCACGTTGCGGAGTCGTCGCCCGAGCGCTATCAGCCGTCGAACGTGACCTGGGCACTCATCGAAGACGTCGTGGGGAATGTGCGCAAGAGCGAGAAGCGCGAGCGGCAGGTCGAGCGCGCGATCGCCACGATCGAAGGCCTCGCGCACGATGCGGTGACCGCCTGATGCGCATGCCGGCGATCTTCTTCGGGCACGGCAATCCGATGAACGCGCTGGAGGAGAACGCCTACACGAAAGCGTGGCGCGCGATCGGGAAAACGATTCCGCGGCCGAAAGCGATCGTCGCGATTTCTGCGCATTGGTACCTGCCGGCAACGCTCGTCACTGCGATGGAGCAGCCGCGGACCATTCACGACTTCGGCGGTTTTCCGCGCGAGCTGTACGAGGTGCAATATCCCGCGCCGGGCGATCTGCAGCTCGCATCTCGCCTGACAAAACCTCTTGGCGCGGACCAGGATCATCACTGGGGACTCGATCACGGCACCTGGTCGGTGCTGTGCCACGTCTTTCCCAATGCCGACGTGCCTGTCGTCCAACTCAGCATCGATGAGACCCAGCCGCCGAAGTTTCACTACGACCTCGGCACACGCCTGGCGCCGCTGCGCGACGAGGGCATTCTGATCGTGGGCAGCGGCAATCTGGTCCACAACCTTCACGCCTACGCGTGGGGCCGCCATCCCGCCGAGCCATTTGACTGGGCGGTGCGCTTCGAGAAGCAGGCGCGCGATCTTCTGATTGCCGGCAATGATGAGCCGCTGATCGATTACGAGTCTCTCGGCCGCGATGCCGTGCTCTCCGCCCCCACACCTGATCACTACCTGCCGCTGCTGTATGTCATGGGCGCGCGAAGCAAGGACGACAACGTTTCCTTTCCGGTCGAAGGCATCGACGGCGGATCGGTTTCCATGCTCACCGTGCAATTTGGATAGAGAATTCTTATGGCGCAGCGCGAACTGACGCGCGAAGAAATCGAGCAACTGCTGCGATCGCAACGGATCGTCCGCGTGGCGTTTTCCGTTGACGGACGCCTCTACCTCCTTCCGCTCGGCTACGTCTGGCTCGACGGCGCTCTTCATCTGATGACATCGGCCGGACAAATAACGGAAATGGCAGCGGCGAACGGTCGCGTTGCGTTTCAGGTCGACGACTCCGCAGAGCACGGAATGACCGGCTGGTCGAGCGCGACGGGCGAAGGTGAGTGGGAAATCATCACCGCGAAAATGGAGCAAATGAAAATCGGCGCTGTCCTGGTCGCCCGGTTCCCGGAGTTGCTGAGCTGGGCGAACCGCGAAACCATCAAAAAGGAATCTTCCGCCGCGCTGATCTTCGCGCGCATCAAGCCGCTTTGGATGACCGGCCGCACCTTCCTCGCCGATGAATGATTGACAACGCGGTGAATCCAACCATAGGATTCATTGGTAAGACCAATCACAAATTGGCGTGACACATGTCGGAACTCATTCCGCGGTTGTCGTCGGCTCAAATGCCGCCCGATCTCGCCGAGTATTTGCGGCCGCGGGTCGAGCGGCTCGGCTATCTGGGCGAGTTTTTCCAATGCTCGGCGCATCAGCCGCAAGCCCTCCTCGCGTTCATGCGCTTCACCGAAGAGCTGAAAACGGCGGTGCCCGACAAACTGTCGGAGGTCGTCGCGCTCTCCGTTTCCTGTCTGATGAAGAACGCGTACGAACGCGTGCAGCACGAGCGCTTGAGCCTCAAGCTCGGCTTCGGTGAGCAGTGGGTGCGCGCGGTGCGCGCGCTCGCTCCCGTCAAAGCACGGACAATGTCAGAGGACGAGCGCCTCGTGCAGTTGCTCGTCATCGCTGTCGTCAAACGCAACGGTCACGACGTCCGCTCGGAGTTGGATGCGGTGATCGAAGCGCTCGGTCACGCGAAGGCCGTCGCAGTGCTGATGCTGATCGGCCGCTACATGACGCACGCGCTGATCGTCAACGCGCTCGAGCTGCAGCCGCCGGTGAAATCGCCGATGGAGGAACGGTGAGCCATTCCGAATTCCTCTGGATCAGCGAGGCCGATGTCGTCGAGATGATGGACATCGGCGATGCAATCCGCGCGGTGGAGAGCGGATTCATGGCCGAGGGGCGTGGCGAAGCGGTGAACATGGATAAGACGCACGTGGCATGGGAGGGAGGGACGCTCCACGCGATCGGCGCGAAGTCGGGCGAGTTCGCCGAAACGAAAACGTGGGCTCACACGACGGGCGGCGCGACGCCGCTGCTCATTCTCTATGACAGCACCAACGGCGCGTTGAAGGCCATCATTGAAGCGCGCGTGGTCGGTCAGATCCGCACCGGGGCGGTTTCCGGAGTGGCCACGAGGATGCTCGCCGCTCCAAACGCGGATGTCATGGCCATCATCGGCACCGGGCGTCAGGCCCTGCCGCAGGTCGCGGCCATCGCCGCAGTGCGCCCCCTGCGTCGCGTGCGCGTGTGGGGACGTACCCCGGAGCACGCGCGCGACGTCGCGGCAGCAATCGAGAAAGAGCTGGAGATCGCCGCAGAGGCTTCGCCAAGCGTTGCCGCCGCAGTCAAGAACGCGCACATCATCACCACGGCAACGCGCTCGCGCGAACCATTCCTCACGAGCGAGATGGTTGCGCCGGGAACACACATCAATGCCGTGGGCGCGATCATCCCCACAGGCGCCGAGCTGGCGGCGGACCTCGTCAAACTTTGCGATCCGATCGTCACCGACAGCGTCTCGCAGGCGCGCAAGCTCGCGCGCGAGCTTCTCGATGCCTTCGGCGACAACGAGTCCGCGTGGAAAAGAGTGCAGCCGTTGTGGCAGGCATTTCGTGTGGTGCCGCCGCCCTCGGCGGCGATTACTCTGTTCAAATCCCTCGGCGTCGGAATCGCGGACCTGGCGATCGGGAGCGAGCTCCTTCGACTGGCCACCGAGCGCGGTCTGGGCCGGATGATGCCCCATCCAAAAAGAGCCGAGCCGCGGCTGCGCATCGGCGCACTGTCTGGGCCGAAGAAGAGCTACGCGTTTGTCGATCGCACCGGAGCTCCGGAGGCGAAGCATCGCCCCGCGACGCCGGTGATCATCACCCGCGAAGAAATCGCCGCCGAGATCGAGCGCCTCGCCGCGCTGCCGCGGCCGGAGAACGGCCGGCGCACATCGCAGATCGTGAATCCGGCGGCCGGCGTCGGCAACGGCCTTGCGCCGGGGACCGCCGTTTCACTCTCCGTCCTCGAGCCGGGCGAGCGTACGCGGCCGGTTCGTCACAACGTTTCGCTGGTCAACTTCTGCATCAGCGGCCGCGGCATGTCGATCATCGAAGGGAAACGCATCCGTTTCGAGCAGTACGACGTGTGGAACACTCCGCCGTGGTCCGTCTACGAGCACGTCAACGATACAGACGAACTGCAGGTGCGACTGACATACAGCAACGCGCCGCTCCTGGAGAAACTCAATGTGCACATCGTCGAAGAGGATCCCGCGACGCCTGTCGAGGAGGAACGTGAGACCGATGCCGAGGAACAGGAGAACCCGTTCGGCACATTCCAACTGAGCAGCGACGGCGCGTTTCTCATGCCGTACGAGAAGCTCATCCATCCGGACGTCGTGCGGATGCAGGCGCTTCACTGGCCGTGGAAGAAGGTACAAGAGCAGCTCGACAAGCTCGCGGCCCTCGGCAGCTCTTATGTCGGCCGCCGCCTCTATCTTCTGTATAACCCAGCCACAGGCCGCACGAACGGAACCTCCCATACATTTTTCGCCACGATGTGCCTGCGCCCAGCGAACATCGTCGATCGTCCGCATCGCCACACAGCCTCGGCAATCAATTACTTCTTCAAAGGAAGCGGATCGAGCGTCATTGAAGGAAAGCGCTACACCTGGCAGGCCGGAGACTTGATGCTCACCGCTCCCGGATGGGCGATTCACAATCACTCGTCTCACGACGAAGACGTTTACGAGCTGACGATTCAAGACAGCCCATTACAAATCGCGATGGGCTCTCTATTGTGGCAGGAGGACCTCGAGAAGCCTCCTGAGGTCCTCGGCACGACCGGCGGATTCGCGACGAATCGAGCGAAGCAGGAGGTCGGCCGGTGATTCCGCTCGAGAGCACATTCCTGCGCGGCTCTTATACACCGGTGGTCACACCGTTCCGCGACGGCAAAGTGGATCTCGATCAATTCGCGAAACTGATCGAGCAGCAGATTGAAGGCGGATCTCACGGCGTCGTCATCGCCGGAACCACAGGCGAAGCGACGAGCCTCTCGATCAAAGAACGCTCAGAGCTTTTCACAATAGCGGTCAAGAGCAGCGCAGGACGAATCCCGGTGGTTGCTGGCTGCGGCGCCGGCTCTTATGAAGAGACAATGCAGCTCTCTGCGGCTGCGGAAAAATCGGGAGTCGATGCCTTATTGGTCGTCACCCCGTACTACATTCGCCCGCCGCAAGGCGGACTCGCGGAATACTTCATTCAGATCGGCAGGCGAACGAGCCTTCCGTTGCTCATCTACCACATTCCAGGCCGCGCAGCCGTCTCTGTGACTGCAGAGACGGTGACGCGGATCGCTGACGCCGTTCCGCATCTCGTCGGCATCAAGCACGCTTCGAGCGAGCTCGATCTGGTCACCGAGCTTCTGATCCGCCTCGGTCCTGACTTTCGCGTCTTCTGCGGACTCGAGTCATTGAGCCTGCCGATGCTCGCCGTGGGCGCGGCCGGCGTCATGAATGCTGTCGGCAATCTCGATCCGAAGCGCGTCGCTGCCCTGTGCAATGCGGCGAGCGGCGGGCGGTGGGATGAAGCGCGCAAGATCCATTACGAGCTGTTCTCGATTGCACAGGCAATCTTTCTCGACACCAATCCAATCCCGCTCAAATACATGATGAAGCGAGTGGGTCTGCTGCCAAGCGATGAGGTGCGGCTTCCGCTCGTCTCCGTCAACTCGGGACGCGAAAAGATTCTGGATGACGTACTGAGGAGAACTGGGCTGCTTGACCACTGAGGCGATGCCGGAACGCGCGTTAGACGGACTTCAGGCGATCGAATTGAGGCCGCCGGTCTCCGTCGTCTTCTGGGGCCGTCTGCTTTCCGCGATCGTGCCGATCGCGATTTGGTTTACTCCGCTGCAGCTCGATCCGACGATCCAGCATGCGATCGCCATCTCGCTCGGCGTGGTCATCGCCTGGATCACGCATGCGTACGATCACGCCCTGACGGGGCTGATGGGCTGTTATCTATTGTGGGCGCTGAAGGTCGTCAAATTCGAGACAGCGTTCGAGGGCTTCGCCAACTCGACGACGTGGTTCCTCTTCGGCGCCATGCTCTTCGGCATGATGGCCACGAAGTCCGGTCTGGCGCGACGCCTCGCGTACCTGGTCATGCGACGCGTCGGACACAGCTACTCGCGCCTGCTCCTCGGTCTCATCATCTCCGACTTCCTCCTTACGTTTCTCGTTCCGTCGGGCATTGCCCGCGTCGTCCTCATGGCCGCAGTGGCTCTCGGTCTCATCGAAGCGTTTGGCGTTGCTCCTGGGAGCAACATCGGCCGCGGGATGTTCATCATCCTCACGTATACGGCGACGATCTTCGACAAGATGGTCATCGCCGGCGCGGCATCCATCACCGCTCGCGGAATCATTGAGAAGATCGGACAAGTACCGGTCCTCTGGAGCCGATGGTTCTTTGCATACCTTCCGTGCAACCTGATCACCATCTTCATCGCCTGGCGTCTTGTGCTCTGGCTCTATCCGCCGGAACGGAGCGAGCTTCCCGGCGGTGCCGGCCATCTCGATCAAGAGCTGCAGAAGATGGGGCCGTGGACTTTTCTGGAAAAGAAATCGGCATTGTTGATGTCGGCGGCGATCCTTCTGTGGATGACCGACTTTCTGCACGGGATCCCCGCGCCGCTGATCGGTCTGGGCATCGGCCTCGTGGCCACGTTGCCGGGAATCGGCGTTCTCGACGTCAAAGACGTCCGCAAGGTCAATTACCTGCCCATTTTCTTCGTGGCGGCCGCGCTCAGCATCAGCGAAGTCCTGCGAGTCACTCACGCGTTGGACATCCTGAGCGGGTTTCTGATCTCCGGAATCGAGCCTTACATCACAAACGTCTATAGCTCGAGCTTCGTCCTCTACTGGACAGCATTCGTCTATCACATCTTTCTCGGCGACGAAGTAGGAATGCTCGCGACGTCTCTGCCGATTCTGATGAATTTTGCCCACGCACACGCGCTCAATCCGCTGGTGCTTGGAATGATCTGGACCTTCTCAGTCGGCGGCAAGATCTTCATCTATCAGTCGGCCGTCCTCGTCGTCGGCTATTCGTACGGATATTTCGACGCGCGTGACATGTTCAAGGTGGGCCTCGCGCTCACGATCGTTCAGTCGGTCATTTTGCTGCTTCTGGTTCCCCTGTACTGGCCTCTGATCGGTCTCGTTTAGCGGAAGGAGTCGAACGAAATTGATGAATGGATGGATCTGGACCGTCGCCGGCATCGGCTTTCTGTTAGGCATGCGTCACGCTCTCGACCCCGATCACGTCGTGGCGGTGTCGACGATCGCCAGTGAACAGAAGAGCGTCTGGCGCTCCTCGCTCGTTGGGGCGTTCTGGGGAATCGGTCACGCATTCGCTCTGATGTGCGCGAGCGCCCTCGTGCTCGCGCTGAAGCTGACGATCAGCAAACCGGTCGCTCAGTGGCTGGAGAGCGGTATAGCGGCGATGCTGGTGATTCTCGGCGTCAGCGCGATCATCCGCGGATTTCGTGGGTGGAAGGTGCATGCCCACCGCCATGCGCATGACGGTCATGAGCACATTCATGTCCATGAGCACAACGCGCACACGCCGCACAGGCGGCACGAGCATCGACATATTCTCGGGTTCGGGCTCCGGCCCTTCTCCGTCGGCGTCTTTCACGGCCTGGCAGGAAGCGCTGGCCTGGCAATCGTTGCCGTCGCGACGACCGGCTCCGCGGCAGCCGGCCTTCTGTACATCGCGATGCTCGGCATCGGCTCGGCGGCCGGAATGATGGTTCTAACGCTCCTCATGAGTCTACCTGTGCTCTTCATCGCCGGTCGTTTTGCGGCGTTCCGCTTTGGACTGCAACTCACCGCCGGCTTCGGCAGCATCGCCTTCGGCGTGTGGTGGTTCGGCGCGTCGGGCATTGGAGGATTCTTCTCATGAGCGGATCGAAACGAACGATGCGCGATTGGGTTCGCCACTACGCGAACGGGAGCATCTCGCGCCGCGAATTCGTGGAACGCGCTTCAGTGGCAGGATTCGGACTGCTGGCCACGGAGAGCGTACTTGCAGCCGTCGACGAGAAGAAGAACGGTAAACCGCACGTCGACGAACACCATCATGGTCACGCCCATCCCGAAACGCACAAGAACCCGAACCAGACGAACCGCAATCCTTACGCAGACTGGATGAAGGCGGAAGGTCTGCCGATTTACACGGATTACAGCGTTTTCAATCTGCGCGCGCTCGAGGTCAAACCCTGGAAGCGACTCGGCGTCAGCGGTGCGTACATCGATCTCAAAGGCGGCGAGGGCGTCAATGACGCCTACATCTGCGAGATTCCACCGAACGGCAAGACGACACCGCAGCGGTATCTCTTTGAAGAGGTCGTCTACATCCTCAATGGCGAAGGTGAAACCGCGATCTGGAATGCCGGTTCGTCAGCGAAACAGACTGTTCGCTGGAAAACCGGTTCTGTGATCGCTCCGCCGCTCAACACATGGCGGCAGTACTTCAATCGAGGAATGCAGCCGGTGCGGTTTCTGGCGATTACGAACGCGCCGGTGGTCATTGACCTGTTTCACAATCTCGATTTCGTCTTCAACAATGATTATGTATTCCGCGACCGCTATGAGGGCGAGGCGGAGACGTTCGCAGCAGGACCGGAACAACTTCATCAGAAGGAGACCACCTCCGAAGAGAGTGAACAAGCGGCTGGCGTGTACTCCTGGAGCAGTGCCTTGATTCCCGACGCTCGCACGATTGACGTCAGGACAAGCAAAGAACGCGGAGCGCACAACAAGCGCATCGAGCTGCAGCTCGCCGACAACACCATGCAGGCGCATATCTCCGAATTCGAGGTCGGCACGTACAAGAAGGCGCACAGACACGGACCCGGTTCCCACGTCCTCATGCTGAATGGCAAGGGCTACACGCTGATGTGGAAGGGCTCGCCCAAATTTTCCGAAGCGCCGAATCACGTTCGAGTCGATTTCGTCGAGGCCAGCCTGTTCGTTCCGCCCGACGGCTGGTTCCATCAGCACTTCAACACAGGCTCGAATCCGGCCCGTTATCTCGCCGCCACTTGGGGCGGCGATGGCCGTTGGTTCATGCGCGCCCTCGGCGGCGGCGGACGGACCCATCGTCTCGGAAAGACCAGCATTCGCAAAGGCGGAAACCTGATCGAATACGAGGACGAAGATCCACAAATTCGCGAAATCTTCGAGGCCGAGCTCAGGAAGAACGGCGTCGAGAATCGGATGAAACCTGCGGGAGGACAGCCATGAGCAATTTCCTGGACGACATGATCGCCGGCGTCGTTTCGCGCCGCGATTTTCTGGAGCGTCTAACGATGGCCGGAGCGGGAGCGGCAGTGCTGGCCAAAGCATTCCCGGATGCAGTGGCGCAGGTCCAGGAGAATCCAAAATACAGTCCGGCCAACATCGGCGGCGGCGGCCGGCTGGAACGCAATTTCTATCGCGATTGGATCCGCAAAAGCAAAGTGCCGATGGTCGAGGGGTATTCGATCTTCGATGCACGCGATCAGGAAGCACAGCCGTGGCCCGCAATCGAAGGACGTGGACTGTACCTGAACTTCTCAGGAAACGTGCACATGGATGGAGTGATCATGGAGATCGCTCCAGGCAAGGCTCTCGTTCCGCAGCGACACCTCTATGAGCAGCTCCTTTATGTGCTCAAAGGACGCGGGCACACGACTCTTGGCGAGAGCAAGAATGGACCGAAAACTCAATGGTCCGAAGGCGATCTGTTCACAGTGCCGCTCAATGCGACCTACCGGCATCACAATGACGATTCGGCGCATCCCGCGAGACTGCTCGCTGTGACCACCTTCCCCTTCATGATGCAGGTCTTCGGCAGCCTTGGCATGATCAACGACTCGAATTTCAAGGGTCGGTTCAAGGGCCAGTCCGACTACTACTCCGCCGGTGAGAAGATCCACCACCGCTGGTGGCGCACGAATTACGTCAAGGACATACGGACGACCACAGTGATCCCGTGGGAAGAGCGTGGCAAAGGAAACGAGAGCGTCTTCTGGGAAATGGGAGGCAATACCATTCTCGAGCCGCACGTATCGGAGTTCCCCGTCGACACGTACAAGCTCGGCCACCGTCATCCGTATGAAGCGATCATTCTGACGCTCAATGGCAAGGGATTCTCGCTCGCAGGGCGCAAGAGCCTCAGCGAGAAAGACAATCCGGTGAAGATCGACTGGAAATCGGGTTCAATCGTATCGCCGCCGTATTTCTGGTATCACCAACACTTCAATACGGGCAATACAAAGGCGCGGTATTGGGCCATTACCGAGGGCGATTTCCCGAAACGCCTCGGAATCCCATTGGAAGTCGAACAGATCGAGGCGCCGCAGGAGGACCCGAGCATCAAGACGCTGTTCGAGCACGAGCTCGGGCGTCCAATGAAGGCCGGCGCTCTCGCCAACCCGGGCTTGCACGATCACCATCACGGACACAGTCACGATCATCATCACCATGAGCATGACGCCTAAAGCGAACGACGCGCTCGAGGGAGTCACCGTCGTTGAATTCGGCGGTTACGCTGCCGGACCGGCGATTGGAAAGTACCTGGCGAACTTCGGTGCGCGCGTGATCCACGTCGAGTCGCAGAACCGTCCCGACGGATTCCGTCTGCAGTATCCGCCATTCAAGGATGGCAAGCTTGGGCTCAATCGTTCTGGATGCTTCTCGTATTTCAATGACTCGAAGTATGGCGTCACGATCGATCTGAAATCCTCCGAAGGAGTCGAGCTCGCGCTCAAGCTCATTGAAACCGCAAACATCGTCATTGAGAACATGCGCCCCGGCGTGATGGCACGCCTGGGACTTGGCTGGGAGACGCTGCGCCAACACAAGGCGGATCTCGTAATGTTGAGCACCAGCAACATGGGACAGACCGGGCCGAACGCGAAGCACCCCGGCTTCGGCTCGCAGCTTTCATCGCTGAGCGGCTTTACGGAGCTGATTGGTGACCCCGATGGTCCGCCATCACTCCTGTACGGACCTTATATTGACCTGATCGCCGTCGCGTATGGCGGCGCCGCCGTTCTCGCGGCTCTCGATTACGCACGCCGGACTGGCGAAGGCGTCTACATCGATGTCTCGCAATACGAGACCGGAGTTCAGTTCCTCACCACGGAGCTTCTGGAATTCGATGCAACCGGCACGATTGCGCGCCGCCGAGGGAATCGCGATGCGGCGGCAGTGCCGCATGGCTGTTATCCGTGCCGCGACAGCCGCTGGTGCGTGATCAGTTGCTGGGACGATGAGGAGTGGGGCCGGCTGTGCGGCGCGCTCGGACATCCGGATTGGCGCGATGATCCGAATTTCGAAACTGCGGCCAGCCG
>WNGA01008745.1_pt1 | contig 13805 bp, 8 predicted proteins | sample 5400061 | NCBI WGS metagenome assembly WNGA01 (sample SAMN13153366, study PRJNA577476) | soil metagenome | isolation source: 100 cm soil or saprolite under grassland replicate 2 | place: USA:California | collected 2016-06-15 | reverse complement strand
CGCACCAGCCGTTCGCCGGCTATCCCGAGCAGCTCAAGGACGCGGTCCGCGCCGCGGGCGGGATCGCGCAGTTCGCCGGCGGGGTGCCGGCGATGTGCGACGGCATCACCCAGGGCCGCGACGGCATGGAGCTGTCGCTGTTCAGCCGGGACCTGATCGCGATGGCGACCGGGATCGCGTTGTCGCACGACATGTTCGACGCCGCCCTGCTGCTCGGGGTCTGCGACAAGATCGTGCCCGGTCTCGTGATCGGGGCACTCGCGTTCGGGCACCTGCCGGCGATCCTGGTGCCGGCCGGGCCGATGAGCTCGGGCCTGCCCAACAAGGAGAAGGCGCGCGTCCGGCAGCTGTACGCCGAGGGCAAGGTCGGCAGGGACGAGCTGCTCGAGGCGGAGGCGGCGTCGTACCACTCCGCCGGTACCTGCACCTTCTACGGCACCGCGAACTCGAACCAGATGCTGATGGAGGTGATGGGCCTGCACCTGCCCGGCGCCAGCTTCGTGCACCCGGCGTCGCCGCTGCGCCCGGCCCTGACCGCGGCCGCGGCACGGCAGGTCCTCGAGCTGACGGCGCTGCGTGAGGGTTTCACTCCGGTCGGGCACGTGGTCGACGAACGCGCCGTGGTGAACGGGGTCGTCGCGCTGCTGGCCACCGGCGGCTCGACGAACCATACGCTGCACCTGCCCGCGATGGCCGCGGCCGCCGGGATCCAGCTGACCTGGGACGACATCTCCGAGCTGTCCGCGGCGGTGCCGCTGCTCGCGCGGATCTACCCGAACGGTCCGGCCGACGTGAACCACTTCCACGCGGCCGGCGGGACGGCGTACCTGATCGGTGAGCTGCTCGACGCCGGGCTGCTGCACGCCGGCGTCCGGACCGTCGTCGGTGCGGGGCTCGACGCCTACCGGCGCGAGCCCGTGCTGGACGGCGCCCAGCTGGCCTACCGCGCCGGACCGGACGCCAGCCACGACCTGGCCGTACTGCGGCCGGTCGCCGAGCCGTTCGCGTCCGACGGCGGGCTGCGGGTGCTGGACGGCAACCTGGGCCGGTCGGTGATCAAGGTCTCCGCGGTGGCCCCCGAGCACCAGGCGGTGGAGGCGCCGGCCGCGGTGTTCGACGACCAGCACGACTTCCTCGCGGCGTTCGAGGCCGGCCGGCTGGACCGGGACGTGGTGGCGGTGATCCGGTACCAGGGGCCGTCGGCGAACGGAATGCCGGAGCTGCACAAGCTGATACCCGCGCTCGGGGTGCTGCAGGACCGCGGCCACCGGGTCGCGCTGGTGACCGACGGGCGGATGTCCGGCGCGTCCGGCAAGATCCCGGCCGCGATCCACGTCAGCCCGGAGGCCGCGGACGGCGGTCCGATCGCCCGGGTCCGGGACGGCGACATCGTCCGGCTGGACGCCGGGAAGGGCCTGCTCGAGGTGCTCGCGGACGACCTCGCCGACCGCGAGCCGGCCGGTGCGGCACCCGCCGACGCCGACTGGCTCGGCACCGGGCGGGAACTGTTCGCGGCGTTCCGCCGCAATGTCGGACCCGCCGACCGCGGCGCCAGTGTGATCACCGCCCATGGAGACGTCTATGCCTGACCTGACCAGTGCTGACCTGACCCCTGCCCGGCTGCTCGACCTCGCGCCCGTCGTACCGGTCGTGGTGATCGACGACGAGCGGCACGCCGTCCCGCTCGCGCGCGCCCTCGTCGCCGGCGGGCTACCGGTGATCGAGGTGACGTTGCGTACCCCGGCCGGGCTGAAGGCGATCGCCGCGATCGCTCGCGAGGTGCCCGAGGCGGTGGTGGGCGCCGGCACGGTGAACACGCCGGACCTGGTGAAGGCCGCGGCCGACGCCGGCGCGAGGTTCCTCGTGTCGCCGGGCTGGACCGAGACGCTGCTGGACGCGATGGACGACTCGGGCCTGCCCGCGCTGCCTGGGGTGTCCAGCGTCTCGGAGATGCTGCGGCTGCTGGAACGTGGCCGGCGCGAGCTGAAGTTCTTCCCGGCCGAGGCCTCCGGCGGGACGGCGTTCCTGAAGTCGGTCGCGTCGCCGGTGCCGGAGGTGCGGTTCTGCCCGACCGGCGGGATCAGGCCGGACAGCGCCGCGTCGTACCTGGCGCTGCCGAACGTCGGCTGCGTCGGCGGCACCTGGCTCACCCCGGCCGACGCGCTCGCCGCCGGTGACTGGGACCGGATCCAAGCCCTCGCCGCCGAGGCCGCGCTGCTCGGAGCCACACCCCGGGCATGATGATGCGGAGATGCTGCGGCTGCGGATGACGCTGCTCGGGGTCGGCGCGATGAACTCGCCACGATTCGCGCCGGCCGGGATGTTGCTGCGGTACGGGCGGCGCCGGGTGGCGTTCGACGGCGGGCCCGGGGCCGAGCCGCCGGAGCCCCTCGCCGCACTGCGGCCGGTGCTGCTGGCGATGGCGTCGCGGTGGTCGAAAGCCCTACCCGGCTACCGAGACGAATGGCGACTCCCGCCGCCCGGCTTACTTGATCGGGACGGTTCCGGTCGCCAGTAGGGCGCCCAGCGCTGCGTTCACTCTCCTAGGTGGTCCCCGCCGAGCTGGTCGAACGCCTCTTCCAGCCGTTCACCCGGCTCGACGACCGCACCCGCCACGACGGCTTCGGACTCGGTCTCACCCCGTCTCATCCATCGCCGCGGTGCACGGCGGCACCGTGGACGCAACCGCCGTGCCCACCGGTGGGCTGGACATCAGCGTCCGCCTCCCGCGACGCGATCACGCCGCCACCCCAGCGTCGCCTGCCACCTGAACACCCGAGCCCCCGCCACCTTCGCCGCCAAGGCCGGGCGCGGCATTCCCAGCGTGCTCTTGCCCGAACCGTCTCTCCAATTAGCGCCCACATCGCCGGCGTCGTGGCGTCCACAACAACCTCCACCAGGTTGCACCTCATACGTCGCCCGGCGGTCGACCACGCTCGCTCACGGTTCCCGGCAGCACAAGGGGCCGCGCATATCGTCCATGGACGGATGGGACATCACCGAATCGGCTCGCGATTCGGCGTTCCCGCGCAGCCTCGAGTGGCGCCCGCATTGGGGCTGGTGACAGCCGCGTTACCAACACCCCGATTGGTTCGAAATCCCTGTCAGCAGAACGCACGACGGCGTCGTACCGGGCCAGTGCGAGGGACGCGATCCGCCAGTCCGCGCCCAGCGGCTCGGAACAGCTGACCGCACCCGCCGCGCGGGCGACACGTCGTACGTGATCGGCGAAGGTGCCCGGAGCCAGCAGGTAGGTCGCGACCGCGACCCGGCCGCCGGCACGCCGTACGACGTCAGCCAGGCGCGGGCCGGCCCCGGAGACATAGCCGGTGTCCACGGGCAGCCCGACGACCGACGACAGGAGCGACGCGGTCAGCTCACAGTCGAGCAGCGCGCGGCTGTCTGACGAACCCGCGGCGGCCAGCACCACCCGGTCGCAGCCGCGCGGGTCCAGCCGGTCGGCGAGGATCTCGGCCAGCAGCGGGTCCGGGCCGAGCGCCCCAGCGGCGCGCACGGCCGGCCCGCAGACGCCGGCGATGTCCGTCCGAACGTGGTAGCCGGCGCTCAGCAGCAACGGGACCACCACGGCTTCGGTGCCGTCGGCAACGACCCGGCCGGTCAGCTCGGGCAGTGCGGGCAGGTCGACGTCGACGAAGCCCAGCGACATCGGCAGGTCCGGCCGCAGCCGGGCGATCCGTCGTACCAGCTCGTGCACCACACGGCGGCCGCGCGGGTCCGCGGTGCCGTGCGCGCAGGCGATCAGGTCGGTCATCCGGCCACCTGCGATTCCGGCAGCTCGAGCCGGTAGCCGCGACGCACCACGGTGCGGACCAGCTCCGGGCAGCCGAGCGCCGTCCGGAGCCGGTTCACGGTGACCTCGACGCTGTGCTCGTCGGCCGCGCCGGGCAGCGCCGCGAGCAGCTTCGGCCGCGACACCACCTGGCCGCGCGCCTCGACCAGCGACCCCAGCACCGCCCGCGGCCCGGGCCCCAGCGGTACGACGACACCGTCCAGGGTGGCTCCGCCGCCGCGCAGCACCAGCGGGCCGAAGGCGGTCTCGACGCAGGGCACGTGCTCGTGCGACAGCCGGTCGGTGACGGCCCGGATCAGCGCGCCCAGCCGGTACCGGTCCGGCACCACCGGGTCCAGCCCGACCGCGCGGAACGGCGCCGCGGTCACCGGTCCGACGCACGCGTTCAGCACCCGCCCGCTGCGCAGCACCGCGAGCAGCCGGCCGAGCTGGTCCCCCGCCGCGTCCAGCAGCGCCTGCGCTCCCGGTGCCGAGGTGTGTACGACGGCGTCGACCGCGCCGGCACAGATCTGCGCGACCGCCCGGTCGACCGCGGCGGCATCGGGCGCGGGACCCCAGCGGTACACCTCGATCTCCCGCACGGCCGCGCCGGCGGACCGCAACTCGGCCTGCAGGGCCGGGTCCGACATGCCGTGCAGCTGGACGACGATCTTGCGGCCCGCCACCCCCTGGTGCCGCAGCCACTGGACCACCTCGACGGTGGTCTCGGAGTGCGCGGACCACGCCTCGACCAGCCCGGCGGCCCGGATCGCGCCGCGCGCCTTCGGGCCGCGGGCCAGGATCCGGGTGTGCTCCAGCGTGCTCAGCAGGTCGCCGGCCAGACCGACGCTGTCGGCCGCCTCGACCCAGCCGCGAAACCCCTCGGCGGTGGTCACCACCACGTCGTCGGGCCGGTCCGCGATCACCCGCCGGGTGGCCTCGACCAGCGCGATGTCCTCCTCGATCGGCACGATCTGCAGCGTCGGGGCATGCAGGACCTTCGCGCCGCGCCGCTCGAACGACGAGATCAGGTCGTCGGCGCGGCGGTGCGCCGTGACGACCAGGGTGCAGCCGTTGAGCGGGCCGGGACTAGCCATCGACGATCACCATGCCGTCGACCACGGTGACCGGGTAGGCCGCGACGCTCACCTCCGGGTCGTCCAGGCACCGGCCGGTGCGCAGGTCGAATACCTGCTTGTACATCGGCGACGCGACGGTCGGCACGTCGCCACGGTTGCCGACGATGCCACGGGACAGCACGTTCGCGCCGCTGAACGGATCCTTGTTGCTCAGGGCAAAGATCTCGCCGTCGTAGGTCCGGAACAGCGCGATCTGCCGGCCCTCCACGAGCGCCGCGACACCGCGTTCGGGCAGCAGGTCGGCGTAACGGCAGACCACGGCGGACGCGGATGTGCTGAGGAGCGTCATGACATCACCTCCAGGCGCGGGCCGGCGATCGTCACCGGGCCGGACAGGTCCCGCTCCGTCGCGGGGCGGGGCTGGTTGCGCTCGACCACGTACCGCAGGTCGGCGTCGGGCTGGTCCGGCGCGTTCACGAAGGACACGAACCGGGACAGCTTGTCGGGGTCGTCGAGCGTGGCCTTCCACTCGTCGGTGTAGGAGTCGACGTGCGCGGCCATCGCGGCGTCCAGGTCGGCCGCGATGCCGAGACTGTCATGCAGGACGACGTCGCGGACGTGGTCCAGGCCGCCCTCGATCTCGCGGATCCACACCGAGGTGCGCTGCAGCCGGTCACCGGTCCGGACGTAGTACATCAGGAACCGGTCGATGGCCTCGATCAGCTGCTCGTCGTCGAGGTCGGAGGCCAGCAGCTCGGCGTGCCGCGGGGTCATGCCGCCGTTGCCGCCGACGTAGAGGTTCCAGCCGTTCTCGGTGGCGATCACGCCGACGTCCTTGCCGCGCGCCTCCGCGCACTCGCGGGCGCAGCCGGACACGCCCAGCTTGAGCTTGTGCGGCGACCGCAGCCCCCGGTACCGCAGCTCGAGCGCGATCGCCATCCCGACCGAGTCCTGTACGCCGTACCGGCACCAGGTGGACCCGACGCAGGACTTCACCGTGCGGACCGCCTTGCCGTAGGCGTGCCCGGACTCGAACCCGGCGTCGACGAGGCGCTTCCAGATCGCCGGCAGCTGCTCGATCCGGGCGCCGAACAGGTCGACCCGCTGGCCGCCGGTGATCTTCGTGTACAGCCCGAAGTCGCGCGCCACCTCGCCGATCGTGATCAGACCCTCCGGGGTGATCTCGCCGCCCGGGATCCGCGGCACCACCGAGTAGGTGCCGTCCTTCTGCATGTTCGCCATCACGTGGTCGTTGGTGTCCTGCAGGGTCGCGCGCTCCCCCTCCAGGACGTGCCCGGCCGGGTCCAGGCTGGCCAGGATCGACGCCACGACCGGCTTGCAGATGTCGCAACCGCGCCCGCTGCCGTGCCGGTCGATGATCTCGGTGAAGGTGCGCAGGCCGGTCACCCGGACGACGTCGAACAGCTCGGCGCGGGACAGTGCGAAGTGCTCGCACAACGCCTTGCTGACCTCGACGCCGGCCGCTGCCAGCTCGGTGTTCAGCACGTTCTTCACGATCGGCAGGCAGGATCCGCAGCTGGTTCCGGCCTTCGTTGCCGCGCACAACGACTTCACGTCGGCGCAGCCCTGGTCCCGCACGGCGCAGCGCAGCGTCCCGGCGGACACGTTGTTGCAGGAGCACACCGGGGCGTCGTCCGGCAGGTCGCCGCCTGCCGCCGGCTGCGCGCCCTCGGGCAGCAGGTAGGCCGCCGGGTCGGCGTTCAGCGGCCGGCCCGTCATCGGCCGCAGCGCGGCGTACGCCGAGGCGTCGCCGACCAGGATGCCGCCGAGCAGGGTGCGCGCGTCGTCGGACAGCACCAGCTTCTTGTAGACACCCGCGACCGGGTCCGCGTACACGATGTCGAGCGCGCCCTCGGACGCGCCGAACGCGTCCCCAAAGCTCGCCACGTCGACGCCGAGCAGCTTCAGCTTGGTCGACGAGTCCGCGCCCGGGAACGTCGCCGCGCCGCCGAGCAGCCGGTCCGCGACCACCTCGGCCATCGCGTATCCCGGCGCCACCAGACCCCAGACCCGGCCCTCGATACAGGCGACCTCGCCGATCGCCGAGACGCCGTCCGCACCTGTGCGGCACGCCTCGTCGACCACCACGCCACCACGCTCACCGAGCTGCAGCCCGGCCTCCCGGGCCAGCTCGTCGCGGGGCCGTACGCCGGCCGCGAACACCACCACGTCCGCCGCGATGTCGTTGCCGTCGGCAACCGACACGGCCTTGACCGCGCCGCCCGGCCCCGCCTTCACCTTGGTGACCTGAGCGGAGACGTTGACCTCGACGTCCAGGCCCTCGATCAGCCGGCGCAGCGCGGTACCGCCACCCTCGTCGACCTGCAGCGGCATCAGCCGCGGCGCGAACTCGACCACGGTCGTCTCCGCGCCGAGCGCCCGCAGCGCGCCCGCCGCCTCCAGCCCGAGCAGGCCGCCGCCGACCACCAGGCCGCGCACCGCGCCGTGGCGACGCTGCCGCAGGTCCTCGACATACGTGCGCAGCGCCGCGACGTCGTCGACGGTCCGGTACACGAAGGACCCGGTGAGGTCACTGCCCTTCACCGGCGGCACGAACGGGTACGACCCGGTGGCGAGCACCAGCTCGTCGTACTCGATCGTCTCCTCGCGGCTCGTGCGGACCGTGCGCGCGACCGGGTCGATGCCGGTGGCAACGACTCCCTTGCGCAAGGTCACCGCCGGGTCGTCCCACAGCTCGGGCTCACCGAGCGCCAGGTCCTGCGGGTCGCGGCCGGAGAAGTACGTGGTCAGCGCGACCCGGTCGTACGGCAGCCGCGGCTCCTCGGCGAGCACCGTCACCCGCCAGGTGTTCTCGGTGTCCCGGGACCGCAGTGCCTCCACCAGCCGGTGCGCGACCATGCCGCCACCGACGACCACCAGATGCTTCGCTCTCGCCAGCTCGCTCATCGTCATCCTCCTGGCCGTCGTGGCCGCATCGCCTTCACCGCGGCCCAGCCGCTCCAGTAGTTCGCCGACCGCGCCGCTGCAGCCGCCGCATCCCGTCGTGGCCCGGGTCCGCCGCGCCACCTCGCCGACGCTGGTCGCGCCGCCTTCCCACGCCGCCGTGATCGCCGCCCGGGTCACCCCGTTGCACCGGCACACAGTCCGTCGCCCCGTCGTGCCCTGCCCACCCGGTACGCCGTCCGGCGCGGCTCCCTCGCCCGCGACGGCCGGATCGGCGAGCAGCGCGCTCGGGTCCCCGCCCACCGGGGTACGCCGATCCGCCAGCAGCACCAGCTCGGCCGCCACCTCCGGCGCGCCGATCGCCACGGCCGCCTCGACCACCCCGTCCCGAAGCGCCGCCCGCACATACCGCTCCCCCTCCGGCGCGGCCAGCGTCACGACCTCAACCCCCGGCTCCACCCCGCGCCCACCGGCCGACACCTCGGCCCCGACCCCCGCGCCGGGCTGCGACTGTGCGATCTCGGGCGTGTTCGACAGCAGGTCGCCGAGGACCATCACCTCCAGGCCGGGGGCCTTGACGCGAAGGACCTCCGGCGACGGGGTGTACCGGGCTTCGTCGCCGGCGAGGCGGCGGGCTAGTACCGCGGCCTGGTCCCAGGCGGGCTCGACCAGACCGGTGCAGCGGCCGTCGAGCTCGGCGCAGTCACCGATCGCGTGCAGCCGCGGATCGTGCGGGCAGGTCAGGGTGTCGTCGACGATGACGCCGCCGGTGTCGCCGAGCAGGACGCCGGCGCGTGCGGCCAGTGAGGTCGCCGGCTGGACTCCGCACGCGACCACGAGCAGGTCGCCGTGGACGACCGTGCCGCCGGCGAGGTGCAGCGCCCGGAACGCTCCGTGGCGGGTCTCGGCCCGGACCGCGTCGGCGTTGAGGACGACCTCGATGCCGAGCGCGCGGACCGCGCGGTTGACCCGGCGTCCGGGGGTGTGCCCGAGATGCCGGTCCAGCAGCACTTCACCCTCGTGCACCAGCGTCACCGGGGTGCCGTGACCGGCCAGCGCGGCGGCGGTCTCGACACCGAGCACGCCACCGCCGAGCACGACGACGCGGCGCGCGCCGGACGCCGCCGCGAGCACCGCCTCCGCGTCACCGGCCGTCCGGATGGTGCGGACACCGTCGGGCAGTCCGGTCGCCTGGCCGGGCAGCGCGGACAGCACGGCGGGTCCCTGTGCGAGCCGCGCCAGCGGCGACGTCTGAAGCAGCCCTGGCGCGCCATTGCGCAGGCCGGGGATCGCCGGGATCAGCGGTGCGGCGCCGGTGGCCAGTACCACGTGGTCGAAGGGGTGCTCGTCGCCGTTGCTGTCGGCAACGACTCCCCGGCGCAGGTCGAGGCGCTCGGCCACCGCGTCGTACAGGGTGATGCCGGCGCGTGGGCGGCCGCGCAGGTCGGCGGCGGACGCGCGCCCGGCGACGACCTCGGTGAGCAGCGCGCGGTTGTACGGCGGCTCCGCGGCCAGCACGGCGATCTCGCAGTCCAGGCCGGTCCCGAGCAGCTCGTCGGTGAACCGCATGCCCGCCATCCCGTAGCCGACGACGACGACCCTCATGCCGCCCTCCCGTCGCCCGCGCTCCGGTGCGCGCCGTCCGCGCCACGCTCGGCGGGAACCCGGGTCACCTCGACGGCGCACGCCTTGAACTCGGGCATCCGGGAGACCGGGTCGAGCGCGTCGTTGGTGAGCGCGTTGACCTCGGCGTAGTGGAAGGGCACGAACACGGTGTCCGGCCGGATCGCCGAGGTCACCCGGACGTCGGCGTCGAGCGTGCCGCGCGCGGTGCGGAGCCGGACCCGGCCGCCGTCTCCGACGCCCAGCGCCGCCGCGACCCGCGGGTGCAGCTCGGCGAACACCTCGGGCGCGGCCTCGGCCAACTCCGGGACGCGCATCGTCTGGGCGCCGCTCTGGTAGTGCTGCAGCAGCCGTCCGGTGACGAGGTAGAGCGGCGCGTCCGCGCGTACGTCGTCGGCGACCGGCCGGTGGTCCACCTCGACCACGCGCGCGCGTCCGTCGGGTGTCGGGAAGCCGTCCGCGAACAGCCGCGGTGTGCCCGGGTGGCCCTCGGCCGGGCACGGCCAGAACAGCGCCTCGCCGGCGTCGAGACGTTCCCAGCTGATCCCGGCGTAGTCGGCGACGCCACCCGCGCTCGCCCGCCGCAGCTCGTCGTACACGGCCTTCGGGTCGACCGGGAACGCGCCGGTCAGCGAGGGACGCAGCCGCGCCGCGAGACCGGCGAAGACCTCCAGGTCGCTACGCGCCTCGCCGGGCGGCTCGGTCGCGCGCCGGCGGCGTACGACGCGGCCCTCGAGGGTGGTCATCGTGCCGTCCTCCTCGGCCCACTGCGTGACCGGGAGTACGACGTCGGCGAGCAGCGCGGTCTCCGACGGCACCACGTCCGCGACCACCAGCAGGTCGAGCGCGGCGAGCCGGTCGCGGACGTGCCGCAGGTTCGGCGCCGAGACGATCAGGTTGCTGCCGTGCACGAGCAGTGCCCGGGGCCCGGATGGCGTACCGAGCGAATCGAGCAGCTCGACGGCGCTGCGGCCCGGGCCGGGCAGCTCGTGCGGCCGCACTCCCCAGACGGCGGCTACCGCCGCGCGAGCCGCCGGGTCGTCGATGCGGCGGTAGCCGGGGAGCTGGTCCGCCTTCTGGCCGTGTTCGCGGCCGCCCTGGCCGTTGCCCTGCCCGGTGATGCAGCCGTAGCCGCTGCCGAGCCGGCCCGGCAGCCCCAGCGCGAGCGCGAGGTTGATGCAGGCGGTGACGGTGTCCGTGCCCTTGCTGTGCTGCTCGGCGCCACGGCCGGTGAGCACGAAGCAGCCCGCTCCGCCGCGGGCCGGAGCGGCGGCGGCCAGCGTGCGAGCGGCGGCCCGGATCGCCGCGGCGGGCACCCCGGTGGTCCGCTCCGCGCGCTCCGGCCACCAGGCCGCGGTCGAGCGGTACAGCGCGTTCGGGTCGTCCACCCGCTCCGCCAGGTAGGCGGTGTCCGCCAGACCCTCGTGCAGTACGACGTGGGTGAGCGCGAGCACCAGGGCGAGGTCGGTTCCGGGTGTCGCCTGCAGGTGGATCCCGGCGCCGTCGGTGAGCTCGGCGGTCGGCGTCCGGCGCGGGTCGACGACCACCAGGCCGCCGGCCCCGCGGGCGCCGGCCAGGTGCTGGACGGCCGGCGGCATGGTCTCGGCGAGGTTGCTGCCGACCAGCAGGATCGACGCCGCGCCGCCGAGGTCGGCGAGCGGGAACGGCAGGCCGCGGTCGATGCCGAAGGCACGGTTCGTCGCCGCGGCCGCCGACGACATGCAGAACCGGCCGTTGTAGTCCACGTTCGGCGTCCGCAGCGCGACCCGGGCGAACTTGCCGAGTGCGTAGGCCTTCTCGTTGGTGAGCCCGCCGCCGCCGAACACCGCGACCGACTCGTTGCCGTTGGCAACCTGCAGGGCGCGGATCCGGTCGGCGACCAGGTCGAGCGCGGCGTCCCAGGTGGTCTCGCGCAGCTCACCGCCGGCGTCGCGGACCAGCGGGCGGGTGAGGCGGTCGCCCGCGGTCAGTACCTCGGCGGCCGTCCAGCCCTTCTGGCACAGGCCGCCACGGTTGGTAGGACCCTGTTCATTCGATAGGGCACGCGGTTCGATCGTGACCGGCACCGACCGCCGTACCCCCACGGCCTGGGCCGCACCCGGTTCGCGGGGAACCGGGTGCAGCCAGGTCGCGCACTGCAGAGCGCAGTACGGGCAGTGGGTGGCGACCGTCACACGTGCTCCTTGCTCAGCGGGCCGCCCGGGCGCAGGTAGCAGAACCAGGTCACCAGCAGGCAGACCACGTAGAACCCGCAGAACGTGTACAGCGCCGGGATCAGCGACCCGAGGTGCGCCGTCGACATCGCGAACCCGCGCGGTACACCGAAGCCGCCGTACGCGCCGATCGCGGAGGCGATGCCGATGCAGGCCGCCGCCTCGCGCCGCGCCCGCGGCAGGTCGGTGCTGCCGTCGAGGTCCTTCGTAGTGCTGCGGAACACCGCCGGGATCATCCGGTACGTCGACCCGTTGCCGGCGCCGGTGGCCACGAACAGCACCAGGAAGCTGCCGAGGAAGGCCGGGAAGCTGCCCGCCTTCAGCGACGCGATCGCCGCCAGCACGCCGGCGCCCATCACCACGAACGCCGCCACAGTGACCCTGGCCCCGCCGAACCGGTCCGACAGCTTGCCGCCGAACGGCCGCGCCACCGAGCCGACCAGCGCGCCGAGGAACGCGAGCTTCACCGCCGCGATCTCCGGGAAGCTGGTCTTGATCAGCAGCGGGAACGCCGCCGAGAAGCCGATGAACGAGCCGAACGTGCCGATGTACAGGAACGAGATCACCCAGGTGTGCGCCCGCTTCGCCGCGGTGATCGACGCCTTGAACGACGACGTGGCCACGGTCAGGTTCGACATCAGCCGCCAGGCCAGCACGGCGGCGAGCACGATCAGCGGCAGCCACATCAGGCCGGCCCGGTTCAAGGTCAGGCCGGCGCCCGCCACGATCACGATCGGGACCAGGAACTGGACCACGGCGACACCCAGGTTGCCACCGGCCGCGTTGATGCCGAGTGCGGTGCCCTTGCTCTTCTCGGGGTAGAAGAACGAGATGTTCGTCATGCTGCTGGCGAAGTTGCCGCCGCCGAACCCGGCCGTCGCGGCGACCAGGATCATCGCCCAGAACGGCGTTTCCGGGTGGCTCACCACGTACGCCAGACCGCTGGCCGGGATCAGCAGCAGCAGCGCTGAGACGATCGTCCAGTTGCGGCCGCCGAACTTGGGCACCGCGAACGTGTAGGGCAGCCGCAACGTCGCGCCCACCAGGCTCGGAATCGCGACCAGCCAGAACAACTGGTCGGTGCTGAGCGTGAATCCGGCGGCCGGGAGCGAGACCACCACGATGCTCCACAGCTGCCAGACCGAGAAGCCGAGGAACTCGGCGAAGATCGACGGCCACAGGTTGCGGCGCGCGACCCTGGATCCTGTCTCGGCCCAGAACTGGTCGTTCTCGGGGTCCCAGACGTCGATCCAGCGGCCGCGGCGCGGGGCGTCGACCGTACCCACTGCGCCGTGGGGTTCCCGCAGTTCGACCGAGCTGTCCGGCCCCAGTGCGTCGAGTGTCATGGCGTCTCCGTTCGTCGGATGGCCCGAGAGTGAGCGGGCCGCCCACGACGTCGGGGACGTACCCTCAAGTAGGCCAGGACGCTATGTCGGCGGTGTTTCCAGGCAGTCATCTCGCTGTTACGCAGCCGAAACGGCCTCCGCACAGGCATCCGGACGAGGTGAGAGATCCCGTTCTCAGGCGCGGGCGGCCACTTCCGGGACCGCGAGCCGGTAACCGCGCCGCACCACGGTGCGCACCAGTTCCGGCCGCCCGAGCGCGCGGCGCAACCGGTTCACCGTGACCTCGACGGTGTGCGCGTCCTCAGCGCCCGGCAGCACCGCGAGCAGCTCCGGCCGCGACACCACGTTCCCGCGCGCCGCCATCAGCGACGCCAGCACCGCACGCGGCCCGGGTCCCAGTGGCACCGCGACCCCGTCCAGCGTGACGCCGCCCCGGCGTAGCACCAGCGGGCCGAACTGGGTGTCCAGCGACGGCGCCCGGTCGTACGCCAGCCGCTCCACCAGCGCGCGCACCAGCACACCCAGCCGCGGCCGGTCGGGCACCAGTGGGTTCAGGCCGACGGCCTGCAACGGCGCCGCCGCGGACGGCCCGACGCACGCGTTCACGACCCGCGGGCTGCGCAGCGCGACCAGCAACCGGGGCAGCCGGTCCGACAACGCCGCCGCGTCCAGCAACGCCTGCGCGGCCCCCGCCGACGTGTGGACGACGGCGTCCACCGCGCTGGCGCACAGCTGCTCGATCGCGCGGTCGACGGTTTGCGGATTCGGTGCCGGTTTGAATCGGTTCATCTCGACCCCGCGAATCGATGCGCCCGCTACCCACAAGTCG
>WNGA01028178.1_pt1 | contig 13806 bp, 11 predicted proteins | sample 5400061 | NCBI WGS metagenome assembly WNGA01 (sample SAMN13153366, study PRJNA577476) | soil metagenome | isolation source: 100 cm soil or saprolite under grassland replicate 2 | place: USA:California | collected 2016-06-15 | reverse complement strand
TGCGCTTCCAGGTGAGGCCCGGTCCTGCCGCGGCGGCAGGCGGCGAGTTCCACGTGCGGGCAATCGCAACGGCGAACGGGCAGAACTTCGACCGCGGTTTTCAGGTGATCGAGTATCCGCACATCCAGCGCTATCACATCTATGCGAATGCGGACGCGACGTTGAAGGTCACCGATGTTCGGGTGCCGCAGCATCTGACGGTCGGCTATGTGATGGGCGTCGGCGATCAGGTGCCGCCGGCGATCGAACAGCTTGGCGCGAAAGTGGAGATGATCGGCCCTGACGATCTGGCGTGGGGAAACCTCGCACGGTTTGATGTGATTGTCACCGGCGTGCGCGCCTATGAACGGCGCGACGATCTGCGCGCGAACAACGGCCGGCTGCTCGACTACGTGTTCAACGGCGGCACCGTCATCGTCCAGTACAACAAGTTCGAGTTCAACGACGCGCAGTACGGGCCGTATCCGGCGAAGGTGAGCTCGAATCGCGTGACCGACGAATTCGCGCCGCCGAAGATCCTCGACCCGCACAATCCGATCTTCACCACGCCGAACGAAATCGGCGAAACGACGTGGAAAAGCTGGGTGCAGGAGCGGGGGCTGTATTTCCTGGGTGAAAAGGATTCGCGCTATCACGACCTCATCGAGCTCGAGGATCCGTTCCCCTACAATGCCGGCGTCAAGTCCGGCGCGCTCGTCGACGCGCCGTACGGAAAAGGGCGATGGGTATACGTCGGCCTCAATCTGTGGCGCCAGTTGCCGGCAGGCACGGAAGGCGCCTATCAGTTACTCGCGAATCTGCTCGCGCTTGGCAGGCAGGCTCGCGCGCGCGCCCGATGATGCGTCGGAAATGGAAGTTCCGCTAACACCCCTCGAGTTGGCCCGGCGCACGCGCGCGCTGTATGCGGACCGCGAGGCGCTGGTCGATGGTGACCTGCGGCTGACGTATGCGCAGTTCTTCGAGCGGTGCGACAGGTGGTCCGCGGCGCTGCAGCGGCTCGCCGTCAAGCGGGGCGATCGCGTGGCCTATATCGCGCCGAATACGCACGCGCAGCTCGAATCCTTCTACGCCGTCCCGCAGATCGGGGCGGTGCTCGTCCCGATCAACTACCGGCTCAGTGTCGACGAGTTCGCGTACATCATCGGCCATTCGGGCGCCGCGATCGTCTGCGCCCACGAGGACTATCTCGAAGCGGTGGACCGCATTCGAGGGCAGCTGACGGGCGTCCGCCATTTCGTGGCGCTCGAAGGCCGGCGCGACGGGTGGCTCGACTATGAGACGCTCCTTGGCGACGCGCCCGTCTCGTTCGAGCGTCCGTCGATCGACGAAACCGATCTGCTGACCATCAATTACACGAGCGGCACGACGTCACGTCCCAAGGGCGTGATGATCACGCATCGCAACGCGTACATGAACGTCGTCGGCACGCTGCTGCACGTGCCGATGCGCCTCACCGACCGCTACCTGTGGACACTGCCGATGTTCCATGCGAACGGATGGACGTTCACGTGGACGGTGACCGCCGTCGGCGCGGCGCATCTCTGCCTGCGGAAGGTCGAGCCGGGCAAAGTGTTCGAGCTGATCGCCGGCGAAGGCGTGTCGCTGTTCTGCGCGGCGCCGACCGTGCTGATCGGCGTGGCGAATGCGTCCGCCGCGCTTCGAGCATCGGTTCCGAAGGGCCTCCGCGTGATCACCGCGGGCGCGCCGCCCGCGGCGGCGACGATCGAGCGGATCGAGGGTGAGCTCGGGTGGACGATTACGCACGTGGACGGGTTGACCGAGACGGCGCCGTTCATCACGGTCTGCGAGCCCAGGCCGGAGCACGACGCGCTGACGCCCGGCGAGCGCGCCGTGATCAAAGCGCGGCAGGGCGTGGAGCTGCTCACCTCGGGCGATCTGCGGGTGGTCGACGAGGAGATGCGCGACGTGCCGCGCGACGGCGCGACCGTCGGCGAGATCGTCGTGCGCGGGAACGTCGTGATGAAGGGCTACTACAACGATCCCGATGCGACGGCGCAGGCCTTTCGCGGCGGATACTTCCACAGCGGCGACGCCGCAGTGGTCCATGCCGACGGCTACGTGGACATCCGCGACCGGCTGAAGGACGTGATCATCAGCGGCGGCGAGAACATCTCGTCCGTGGAGGTCGAAGGCGTGCTGCTGCGCCATCCGGCAGTTCAGGAAGTGGCGGTTGTCGGGCTGCCCGATGCGAAATGGGGCGAGGCACCGCACGCATTTGTCGTGCTGAAGCCTGGCACGTCAGCGACGGCCGAGGAGCTGCGCGAGTTCACGCGCGAGCGGCTGGCGCATTTCAAGACGCCGCATGCCTTCAACTTCGTGACGGAGCTGCCCAAGACCGCCACCGGGAAGATCCAGAAGTTCGTCCTCCGCGGCCGCCGCGCGGCGATTGCTGCCCAATAGCGTTCGTCATTCTCGCGGGCGGACACGCCTGTGAGCCCCTACGGGCGCCACTAATCCGTTTTGCTTTTTGCTGTAGCGCGACGGCTTCAGCCGAGCGGGAGACGCGGCTACCGAATCACGCTCGGTTAAAACCTTCGCGCTACGACGATCTGCGAATCGCTCTGATGCATTTGTCAGGTTCGTGTAGCAGCAGATCACCGCGTGTGTCTGGAGGGCGCGGAGATCATGGAGGCCACGGTTCAACCACGGAGACACGAAGACGCGGAGACGCAGGGAGAAGACGCCAGCACAACCCGAAGCGGGCAGCGTGCAGCGGGATCGCGGTTCGACGGGCGTCGCGAAGCGACGCGCGGGGCCGGATCGACCGGAGACACGAACCACATGGGGTGCATCGGTTCGTGTTTCCGGTCGAGTCCGGCCCCGCGAGCCGGCCTGCTGCGCAGGCCATCCCGTCGAACCGCTCTACTCTGCGCGTCTCTGTGCCTTCGCGCCTCCGTGTTTATACCGTGGGCTCCGCAATCTCGGCGGCCTCGGCCAACCGCTAGACCAAAAAGAAAAGCGCTTTAGCGTCTCGGTCTGCTCAGCCACCGGAAGAACAACACGATGCCGAGCGCGGGAATGAACGGTCCCCACCAGGTGTCCAGCCCGAACGCCGTCAGCGTCGTCGATCCGGTTTTGACGAACGCCATGATCGCGCCCGCCCACGCGAACGCGCTGACGAGATTCAACGCGCTGAACTTCAGCGGCTTCGTGCCGGCGTACGCGCACGCGATTGGGATGGCTGTCCGGAGGCCGGGTAGAAAGCGGCTGGCCAGGACCAGGCCGGTCTCGTTCGCGTGCACGCGGGCAATGACGCGGTCGCGGTACTTGCCCAGCTTAGGGTATCTGTCGAGCCAATGAATGCGGCCGCGCAGCAGGTAGAACCATATCTGGTCGCCGGCCGCGCCGCCGAGCGCGCCTGACGCCAGCACGAGCGGCCAGAACAGCCGCCCGCTTATGGCGTCCGCGCAGACCTTGCTGTAGTAGATCTCCCCTTCGAGAACGGCCGCGATGAAAATCGCGAGATAGGAAAGCAACGTTCCCTACGTTGTCGACAGTACGTCGCGGACAACCCGGGCGACCCGGTGCAGCTGCTCGACAACGGCATGTCCGGCGGCACATCCACGTGCAGCGTCTCGATGTCGATTCCGCGCCGGACGCAGCGCACAACCAGGTCGTCGCGCGCACGATCGTCGGGACCGTACGCGCAGTATTGGTAGTACACGTGCGTTCGATCCGGCGGCGCGACCGGCACCTGAACGCCTGGAATGCCGCCGAGCACCGTGTTCATGTAGCGGGCGTTGGCTTGCGCGCGCGCGGTCCATTCGTCGAGATGGTCCAGCCCCGCCAGGCCGATGACGGCCTGCACATTGGCAAACCGCTCCGCGTACTGCTCCGGAAGCGGATCGAGGCCCCGGATTTTTTCCCAGAGGAATACGTCCGGGTTCGCGCCGATGAGCGCCGACACCCAGAGCACCGGGAAGAGCGAAATCGAGAAGACCCACGGCTTGATGAAGATGCGTTGCAGCCGGCCGAGGAGCAGGCGATCGCTCACGCGCTTCTCGCTCGGCCATGGAAGCGCGTCGACGCTGGCGCGCACCTTGCCGGCCAGCACGGGATCCTGGACGAACGCCATGCCGCCACCGTAACAATTCAGCGGTTTCAAGGTCTGGAAGCTGAATAAGGCGCCGGCCCCGAACGTGCCGACCGGACGTCCTTTGTACGTCGCTCCGAGCGCATGCGCGCAGTCCTCGATCACCGCCAGGTTATGCCGCGACGCAATGTCGAGAATGCGATCCATGTCGCACGGCAGACCGTACAGGTGCGTCGGCACGATGGCGCCCGTCTTGTCCGTGACCACCCGCTCGACCGACTCCGGATCGAGGTTGAACGTGCGCGGATCGACGTCCGCGAAGACCACCTGCAGCCCGGCCACGCGCGCGAGCTCCGGCATGACCCAGAACGTGAGTGAAGGAAAGATGATCTCTGACCCGGCGGGAAGGCCGAGCGCCTTGAGCATGTAATAGAACGCGATTCGCCCGTACGCCGCGGCAATCGCGGTTCCGCCGCCGGCGCGGCGTTCGAACGCGCGCTCGAACTCCGCAATCTGCGGCCCCTGGATGAACTCACCGCGGGCTTTGCAGCCTGCGATGAGTTGCTGTGTGTTCGGCAGGACTCGCGCTCCGTAGCGCGAGATGGCGGTCAGCATGTGGGAAGGGTACTACCTGAGCCGTCGGGTCAACACGCCACAGGCCGCGAGAAGTCGGCGATCTCCTCTCGCGCGTGGCGCCTGTTGACCCGGCGATCGAGCCGGCTCACCCACTCGCGCACGGCAGTGTTCTGGATCTTCATGAAATTGGCCAGATACGACGGCCTCACATAGAAGCGTGTGTATGCCGCCCCGAGCAAGAACCGGAGCTCGCGTTGGCTCAGGTTGGGGTGCCTGAACGTCGGCGTGTAGCCGTCGAACTTCTCCCAATCCGTTTCGGTGACGAGCGGCTCGAGCTGCCTGAACATCGGCGTTCCCGGATACGGCGTGAGTATCTTGAATTGAGCGAACGTCGATCCAAGATCGGTCGCATAGTCGATGGTCGATGCAATCGACTGCCAGTCGTCCTGCAGGAAGCCGAGCACATAGAACGCCGCCGTGACGATCCCCTTCGCGCGGCAGTGCTCGATGATCGTCCGCTGGTGTGCCTGCGGAATGGGCCGCCGCCCCGACTTTTTGAGCGTCGCCGGATCGGTCGACTCCACGCCGAAGCTCATCGCCCGCAAGCCCGCCTCGTGCAGCGTGTTGACGAGCTCGGTGTCGAGCCGGTCGAGGCGCGTCTCGGCCTCGAAAGTGAGCGCAAGACCCCGCGCACGGATTTCGTCGCAGAGAGCCAGGCATCGATCGCGCTGCTCGGTGAACAACGGATCGCGGAAGATCACGTACGGCCGATCGTGCTGCTCGCACAACAGCTCGAGCTCGTCGGCGATATTCGCGATCGATCGCGCGCGGTAACCGGCAAGGATGCGATGCGGACAGTACGTGCAGAACTCCGGACACCCCCGGCTCGCGAGCAGCGGATAGCCGCCGCCGATGGGCCGCGCCGACCATTTGATGCCATACCTCCTGGGGCGGTCCTCGGTGACCAGATCCCATCGCGGAAACGGCAGCGAATCGAGATCGTCGATCTGCTCGCTGACGACGATGCCGCTCGGAATCGCGCTCTGCGCCAAGCGCATGACGCCGGCTTCGGGCTCGCCGCTGAAGATGAAGTCGCAGTGGTCCGCGAACAGCTGCGGCATCTTCGACGCCGCGATCCCGATGAAACCGACCTTGACGCCCCGCGCGCGCGTGCGATCGGCCCAGGCCGTCTCGTTCCTGTGGTCCACGATCGACGACAACACGAGGGCGACGTCGGCATCCGCGGTCGCCCCCCGAGTCCAGTGCACATCGTGTCCCGCCCGCGACAGGATGGCCGCGGCGTAGGCCATGTGCACGCTTGGCACGTCGTGAAACTGTTGCTTGAATGTTGAAATGAGTTGCGTCACGCGCGAAAACGGTTCGAGCCTCGATCCGTATCCGCCGACGACCGTGTCTTTGCTGACAAATCCACGATCGGATTTCAAATCTGCGAGAAGAACCCGCATTGGACACCTCGATTGACAAGCACGATTCCGGTCCTGAACGGAGCGTCAGACCGGATCGGGAGGTCCTCGAGGAGATCGCGGCGAGAATGCGAGGGTCGCAAGAGCGCCCTCGAACGGGCCGAGGACGATGCCGAGCGGCCGGAGACCCGGAATGGCCCGGTCGTCGCAATCGAAGGCGGTCGCCGCGTCGTCGTTTTGAATGGCGTCGCGGTCGTCGTCGAGATGCGGCCGCGCCGTCCGGTGCAGGCACGCCCTGAAGTCGAAGATCAGACCCGTCTTCGACTTCGCCCGCCGGTTTCGCGCGACAGGACCACCAGCCGGCTTCTTCGGATGGTGCACCTTCCGAAGCGTCGCATGTGGATCGCACCGGGCTCCAATGAGGGCACCGGCGCGGCGCGGCGCCGCCTCCGCGAGCGAGGCGGTCAGCAGCCAGAGCAACGCCACGCTGGCGGCCTTCATCGCCGTACGGAATGCCGGGGAATTCACGCGCATGAAGAACTGTCGTTTCGTGCGGGACCGATCACGCCCACTATTCCACAGGCACGGCTGCGGGGCAACCGGCCCGGCGATATACGCGCCAATCCTATAATGTTGCGGTGATCGCCTCTTCTTCGCCCCATGCAGTGCTGGTAGTGGGAGCCGGCCCAGCGGGCGCCACGGCTGCGCGGGCGCTGGCGCTCGCCGGCATCCCGGTGCTGCTGATCGATCGAGCGGTCTTTCCGCGCAACAAGCCGTGCGGCGGGGGAGTGAGTCTGCGGGTGCTGCGGCGGTTCCCCTATCTCGAGGCTCAATTATCGCGAATCGCGACCCACACAGTGGGGCGGCTGTATCTGGAGGGACCGGACGGCGAGTCAACCGTGATCGAGTCGGACGGTCCCGCGGCGTTGATGATTCGGCGCGTCGAGTTCGACGCGCTGCTCGTGTCCCTGGCCCGTGAGGCGGGCGCCAGGATGGTATCGGGCGTGGACATCGTGCAGGCTCGCGAGGAACCGGACACCGTCACGCTGACGGCCCGCGACGGGCGCGTGTTCAGGGCGCCGCTTGTCATCGCCGCGGACGGCGTGCACAGCGTCATTGCGCGGCGTCTCGGCCTGAATTCGGGCTGGCCCGCCTCAGCCGTTGCGCTCGACATGATGGAGGAGACGCCTCGCGGCGATCTCAGAGACGTGGATCCGTCGACGATGTGGGTGTCGTATGGGTTTAACCCTGAGGGGGATGCGGCGGTCAAAGGTAAGAGCGCGCCCGAGGGATATGCCTACATCTTTCCCAAGCGGGACCACGTGAATGTGGGAATCGGGTATGTGCTGTCGCACTACCGTCAGACGATTGCGAAAGCCCCGTACGACCTGCAGCGCGCACTCGTCGATCGGCTTCGCGATGGCGGCGTTGTCGTTGGCGAATCAGTGCGCAAGAACTTCACGCCGTTTCTGATTCCTGTGGGAGGGCCGCTGGTCGGTACCGCCGGGCGTGCAATGACGAAATTGGTAGGGAGCTGCGGGATTCGGTGCGTGTCCAGCGGTATTTGTTCGCCGATCGGCGCAGAATTGCGCGGATCATTGCTGGCGCGTCACGTGAAGCGGTCACAACCCGCGTCCTTCTCGACTGGCTGGTCGGCCGAGTGCCGTACCGTCTGGCACGCCGCAGGGTGATACGGCGAGCGCCGCTCATGGCCGCACGTCTCGCGTGGGATGCGATCGCGAAAAAACCCATTGTTCCGACCCCGCAGGGTCATTAGGATCTGAGCAGCACGTCACCAGGAACTGAGCAGGAGAACGCCGGATGGCCCGTAATTCGGATCGGCAAATCGAACATCTGCTTCGGCGAGCGGGGTTTGGTGCGCGTCCCGACGAGCTCGACACCTATCGCGAGATGTCGATCAGCGAGGCGATCGACACGCTCCTCAACTACGAACGCATTCGCGACACGGTGGACGACAACATCGGCAAGTCGGGCTATGTCGGCATGACGCTGCGCGGCGTGTTCTCGCCGCAGTCGAACATCACCGACAGCCGGCAGCGCTGGCTGTTCCGCATGGTGCACAGCGACCGTCCTCTGCAGGAAAAGATGACGCTGTTCTGGCACAACCACTTTGCGACCGGCTACAACAAGGTCGCGGGCACGTATGGCGCGACCGAAGGCGCGCGGTACATGGCCGCGAAGGCCTCCGAAGATCCGGGCAAGGTGCGCGGCCAGATCGAGATGCTGCGCGACAACGCTCTCGGTAACTTCCGCGACATCCTCGTGAACATCGCGAAGGACACGGCGATGCTCGTGTTTCTCGACGGGCGGACGAACACGCGCGCAAAACCGCAGGAGAACTTCGGCCGCGAAATCATGGAGCTCTTCACGGTGGGCGTCGGCAACTACACGGAAGAGGATGTGTACGCCGCCGCCCGCGTGTTCACGGGCTGGAACCTCCAGCGGCCCGGCAGCGCGACCGATGGGTCCCAGCGCTACGAATTCATCTACAACGCGAACCAGCACGAGACGACGGCGAAAACGTTTTCGTTTCCCATCTACGCGAACGGCAGCAAAACCATTCCCGCCCGTGCGGCCAGCGACGGCATGCAGGACGGCCTCGATCTCATCGAGGGATTGGCCGCCAATCCCAACACGGGGCGCTATCTGGCGAAGAAGCTCTTCAAGTTCTTCGTCAGCGAGTTCCGCGAGCCCGACGCGGCGTTCGTCGATCGCATTTCGTCGGTCTACCTTCAGAGCCGGTACGACATGAAGGCCGTCGTGCGCGAAATCTTCCTGTCGCCGCAGTTCTGGGACGGCGCGTCGTATTTCGCGCGGTACTCATGGCCGGTGGAATTCGTCGTCCGCGCGTTGAAGGACATCGGCTGGGTCGGCTACTCGGTCAACGACGCGCTCCCGCCGCTCTCCAACATGGGGCAGGTGCTGTACGAGCCGCCCGACGTGAGCGGATGGGACGCCGGCCAGACGTGGTTCGCGACCGGCGCGATGCTCGCGCGGATGAATTTCGCGGCATCGCTCGCGGCAAACCAGAAGTTCAATCTTGCGCAGAACGCGAAGATTGCCGCCAAGACGCCGGAGGGACTGCTGTCGCACCTGCAGAATGAACTGGTGACCGCGCCGGCCGACAGCGGGACGTCTGCGGAGTTGATGACCTACCTGCGCGCCACGGGCACATGGACGGCGACCGACGCGCAAATCCAGGCGAAAGCCGCCGGCATCGCGCACCTGATTGCCGGTTCCCCGGAGTACCAGCTCGTATGAACGTCACCAGACGGCAATTCGTCAAAGGCGGCGTCGCCGCGTTCACGGTGACGTTCGCCGCGCCGGAGTTCATCTCCGACCTGGCGCGCGCGCAGGGCGCGCACGTCCGCAATCTCGTGGTGCTGTACCTGAGCGGCGGAAACGACTCGCTCAGCATGCTCATTCCCTACAACGATCCGTTCTACACCAGCCGCCGTCCGTCGCTGGCGGTGCCCGCGGGGCAGGTGCTGCAGATCGGGACCGACTCGTCGAAGGTGGCGCTCGGCCTGCACCCGCGGCTCACGGGCCTCAAACAGATCTTCGATCAGGGGCGTCTCGCGCTCATTCAGCGCACCGGCTACGAGAACCAGAGCCGCTCGCATTTTCAGGGCGTCGACATCTGGTCGACGGCCGACCCGGCCAACTCGCAGGGCCTCGGCTGGGTCGGGCGGTATCTCGACATGCTGCCGTCACCCGTCGATCCGCTCATCGGCTGGAACACCACGGGCACGCTCCCGCGCGTACTGCAGGCGGCGCACACGTCGGTGCCGGCCATCTCGAACCCCGCCACGTATTCATTCTCGAGTCCGAACGCTGGCGCCGAAGCAACCGCGGAGCGCAACACGGCGCTGCGGATCGCGTCGCACGTGCCGGTGGATCGGCCCGAGCTGGCGTTCGTCTACGGCAGCGCGCAGGCGGCGATGGCGACGCTCGATCGCGTGGCAACCGTGGCGCAGTACACCCCCTCGCTCACGTATCCAAACACCGGCCTCGGGCAGGCGCTGCGCGCCGTCGCCGGCGCGATGTTCAGGGGCATCGGCACGAGAGTCTTCTATGTGACGACCGGCGGATTCGACACGCACTCGAATCAGAACGTCAACGCCACAAACGGCTCGTACTTCGCGCTGATGGCGACGCTCAACGATGCGTTGCTCGCCTTCTACAACGACCTGAAGAGCCAGGGCTTGCTCGACGACACGCTCGTCATGAGCTTTTCGGAGTTCGGCCGCCGCATCAACGAAAACAGCACCGGTGCGAGCGCCGGCACGGATCACGGCGCGGCGTCGGCGATGATGGTGCTGGGAGGCCGTGTCAGCGGCGGAGTGTTCGGAACCGCGCCGAACCTCAACACCGATCCCAAGAACCCGACGCTCGAGAACAACGCCAACGACGTGCACTACGAAACCGACTTCCGGTCCGTGTACGCGCAGGTGATCGACGGCTGGCTCGGCGCCGATTCGACGCGCCTGCTGAACGGCAACTTCCGGAAACCGGGTCTCGCGTTCATCTAAGAGCGCTTCACCACGGAGGACACTGGGGGCGCGGAGGAAAACCTTAGGGTTTGAACCTCGGTGTCCACCGTGTCCTTCGTGGTAACTATTTTCCTCGTCGGCTAGACTTGTCTCGATGCCGCCGATCAAGCGAACCAAGTTCAAGCTTTCACCGGAACAGCTGCTCGAGATGTTCTATTGGGTGAAGCTGATTCGCGCCTTCGACGAGCGGCTGAGCATCCTCGTTCGCCAGGGGAAGGTCCGCAGCGGCGTGTACACGGGCATCGGCCAGGAAGCGATCATAGTCGGCACGTGTTACGGATTGCGGAAGGAAGATTTCATCTGCCCGCTGCACCGCGACCTGGGATCGTTCCTGATGAAAGGCGTCGAGCCGCGCGTGATGATGTCGCAGATGTTCGCGAAGACGACCGGTCTGTCCAAGGGCCGCGATTCGGCGCTGCACAGCGGCGTCTCCGAGCTCGGCATCTTCGGCAACACCAGCATGCTCGGTGCGAACCTGCCGGTTGCCGCCGGCCTCGCGCTCACGTTCAAGATTGAACAGACCGACAACGTCGTCGTCGCCTACTTCGGCGAAGGCGCGAGCAACGTTGGCGATTTTCACGAAGCGCTGAACTTCGCGGGCGTGCAGCAGCTGCCGGTCATCTTCATCTGCGAGAACAATCAGTACGCCTACTCGGTGCCGGTCGAGAAGAGCATGGCGATTGACGACGTGGCGATCCGGGCGGAAGGCTACGGATTCGACGGCGTCGCGATCAACGGCAACGACGTGCTCGCCGTCTACCAGGCCACGCAGGGCGCGCTCGCTCGGGCGCGGGGCGGGGAAGGGCCGACCCTCATCGAATGCAAAACCTACCGGTGGCACGGGCACTCCGAGCACGACAAGGCGTTCTACCGCAGCGATGAAGAGCTCGCGATGTGGAAGAGCCGCGACCCGATTCCGACATTCACCACCTATCTGCGTGCGCGTCATGTGCTCGACGACCAGAAGCTGGCGGACATCGAGGCGAAGGTCGCGTCGACAATCGACGAGGCCGTGGAGTTCGCGACGAATGCGCCGGAGCCGCAGCCGGAAGATGCACTGACCGATCTGTATGCGTAAAACCGATCAACCACGAAGGACACGAAGGACACGAAGGAAAAATCCTGGGGGGCCGTGCCTTTGTGTCCTTGGTGTCCTTTGTGGTGATTCAGGGCTGGTATGAGCAAGGAGCTCTCGTACCTCGAGGCTATCCGCGAGGCTCTCCAGGAGGAGATGCGCCGCGATCCGAAAGTGTTCGTGCTCGGCGAGGATGTCGGCGCGTACGGCGGCGCGTTTGGCGTCACGCAGGGGCTCCACGAAGAGTTCGGCGAGATGCGTGTCATCGATACACCGATTTCGGAATCGGCGATTGTCGGCATCGGCATCGGCGCGGCGCTGCGCGGGTACCGCCCTGTGGCAGAGATGCAGTTCGCGGATTTCATTTCGTGCGGGTTCGATCAGATCGTCAACCAGGCGGCGACGCTTCGCTACCGGTACGGCGGCCGCGCGTCGGTGCCGATTGTGGTGCGCGCGCCGAGCGGCGGCAACGTCGGCGGCGGGTTGTATCACTCCCAGAATCCGGAGGCGTGGTTCGTCCATCGGCCCGGACTGAAAGTGGTGGCTCCGTCCACGCCGTACGACGCCAAGGGGCTGTTGAAGGCGGCAATCCGCGACGACAATCCGGTGATCTACTTCGAGCACAAGCATCTCTATCGCCGCGCGAAAGGGCCTGTTCCGGAAGGCGACGACATGGTGCCGATCGGCGTTGCCGCAACGCGCCGCGAAGGCGACGCTGTGACGCTGATCACGTACGGGGCGATGGTGACGCCCTCGCTCGAGGCGGCGGACCGGATGGCAAAAGACGGCGTCGAGGTCGAGGTGATCGATCTGCGTTCGCTGCTGCCGTTCGACAAGGATGCCATCTGTCGGTCGGTCGAGAAAACCAGCCGCGCCGTGATCGTTCATGAGGACGTGAAGACGCTTGGCATCGGAGCGGAGATCTCCGCGGTCATCATGGAGGAGCGTTTCGCGTCGCTCGATGCACCGGTCCTCCGCGTCACCTACCCGGATACGCACCCGCCGTTTTCCCACGTGCTGGAACACGCGAACCTGCCGAACGCCGACACGATTGTGGACGCGCTTCGGCGGCTCGCGGCGTATTGAAACCGGCCCGCCTCGGCGGCCGTAGAGACCACTGGATGCACAGTCCACCGATGGCGGCGAGAGCGTCGTACGATACAATCCCTGCAAATCTCAATTCCCGCGGACCGGTCATGCAGCCTTCGGAAGACACCGGCACGGATATCGCCCTTCTCGATCGCATTGTCGCGCGCGACCAGGATGCCGTTGCGGCGCTGTACGACCGCCACGGCCGTCTGCTGTTCGGGCTGATTCTGCGGATCCTGCACGACCGCAGCGAAGCCGAGGAAGTGCTGCAGGAAGTGTTCGTGCTCGTCTGGACTCGCGCCGAAACCTACAACGTCGCGCTGGGATCGCCAGCGGGATGGCTGGTGCGGATCGCGCGAAATCGCGCGATCGATCGCCTGCGCGCGAACTCTGTGCGCCTTCGCGCAGTGGAGTCGGCGCCCGAGCCGATGGCCGCCGATAGTCCGGAGTCGCGCGCGGCGCAAAGCGAACAGCAGCGCGCGGTGGCGCGTGCGCTCGACACGCTGCCGCCGGACCAGCGCATGCTGATCGAACAGGCGTATTTTCTGGGGCTCACGCAATCGGAACTGGCCGAGCGTTTCAAGCTGCCCCTCGGAACCGTCAAGACGCGCATTCGCACGGGAATGACCGCGCTCCGCGAGCAGCTGTCGCAGATCGTGATCGAGCAATGACCGACGACGTGGATATCGTTGAATTCGACGAGGCGCTGTCCCTCGCGCTCGCCCGGACGGCCGCGGCGAATGCGCCGCCGCTCGGCGCTGAGGTGAAGCAGCGCCTGTTGGACCGGGTGCGCGAAGCCACCGAGCCCGCGGGCTTTGCGTTCTACTGGGCGCGCGACGATGTCTGGATGCCTCACCCCGTGCCGGGCATCAAAATGAAGGTTCTCGCGCTGAACAAGGCACGCGGCTACACCACGCTGCTGCTCGACGTCGCGCCCGGTACGAGGTTTCCCGCCCACCATCACGGCGGCGCCGAGGAGTGCTACGTGGTGGCGGGCAGCCTCTTCACGTGCGG
>WNGA01010490.1_pt1 | contig 13807 bp, 9 predicted proteins | sample 5400061 | NCBI WGS metagenome assembly WNGA01 (sample SAMN13153366, study PRJNA577476) | soil metagenome | isolation source: 100 cm soil or saprolite under grassland replicate 2 | place: USA:California | collected 2016-06-15 | reverse complement strand
TTTCCTTCCAGGGAGACCCCGCGGCGGCGCTACTCGAGGTCCTGGATCCGGCACAGAACGACTCGTTCACGGACCATTACCTCGGCGTGCCGTTCGACCTCTCCGAGGTGCTCTTCATTGCGACCGCGAACTTCGTGCAAAGCATTCCCGGACCGCTGCTCGACCGGCTCGAGACCGTCAACTTTGCGGGCTACACCGAGCGTGAAAAGCTCGAAATCGCCAAGCGGTACCTCGTGCCGCGACAGCTGCGCGAAAACGGCTTGCTGGCCGGGCAGTTGACGCTGAGTGACCGGGCGCTGAGCGAGATCATCTCGAGCTACACGCGCGAGGCCGGCGTGCGGCAGCTGGAACGCGAAATCGGCAAGCTGGGCCGCAAAGTCGCCCGCAAGATCGCCGATGGGGCGGCGGAGAAGGTCACGGTCGGACCGCAGGATATTCCGGACCTGATCGGCCGTCCGAAGTCATGCGCGGCAAGGGGGAGCTGGTCCTCACCGGACAGCTCGGCGACATAATGAAGGAGTCCGCGCGCGCGGCCCTGACCTATGCCAAGTCGCACGCCGAGCTGCTGGGGATCCCGGAAGGGGCTTTTGTGGACACGGACATCCACGTCCACGTCCCCGCCGGCGCGATTCCGAAGGACGGTCCGTCGGCCGGAATCACGATGGCGACGGCGCTGGTCTCTGCGCTGTCGCGGCGGCCGGCCCGGCATGACATCGCCATGACGGGCGAGATCACGCTGCGTGGCCGTGTGCTCCCGATCGGCGGGGTGAAGGAGAAGGTGCTCGGCGCAATTCGGGCGGGAATCACGTCGATCATTCTGCCGAAAGAAAACGAGCGGGATCTCGAAGACCTCCCGGAGGAGGCCCGCAAGACGCTCGACGTGCACCTCGTGGAGGAGTTGGGCGATGTACTGAGCCTCGCACTGCGCGGCGCCCGATTCGAGTCCGGCCATCTGATCTTCGAAACCGAAGCGCCACTCGGCCTAGCGCGCGCTCACACCGCCCACCACTAGCTCGACCGCTGCCTCGCGCCACCGCTCGCGCAGCGCCGGTTCATCGGCCCCGAGCGGCCGCGCGCTGGCAGCGACAACCGCTTCCAAGCTGAGGTAACCCACCATCAGGATCAGCGCCTGAGCGGCGGCGAGGTGCGGGTCGAGATCGTCCCGCACCTGGCCCAGGCCCTGACCTTCGGCGAGCAGCACGACCAGGCGATTAATGGCGGGCGCGAAGGCGGCTCCCCCCCCCGGACGGCTTCCCTGTCCCAACAGCGCCACCATCTGCGGATGGCGGGCGAGAAACTCGAATTGGGCTTGCAGCGTGAGCCGCAGGCGTTCGAGCGGCCCACCGGCGGGGAGCGACAGACTGGTCAGAGCGGTTTCCAGCTCACCGGCGGACTCAGCGAGGACCGCCTGGAAAAGGCCGCGCTTCGAGTGGTAGTAGTAGAACAACAGTTGCTTGTTGACGCCCGCGCGCCGCGCGATCTGTTCGACGCGCGCGCCCGCAAAGCCGCGCCGAGCGAACTCTTCGCGGGCCGCTCGTCTGGCGCCGCCACTGGCCGGGCATTCGGCTTCGGCGCCGCGGGCCAACTCACGCCCAAATCGTTCCAGTTCAGGATCGTGTTGAACACGAGCGCGAAGCTCCCCTGTGTCTCCCACCGCCAGAACGGACGGATCGCGAACAGTACGACGTGCCCCTTACCGACGGGGGCATCGAGCACCGCGGGGCGACCGGCCAGCTCCTCTCCATTGACGAGCAAGCCCGATAGCCGCAGCGAGTCACGCTTCTGATGAAAGCTCAGCACCACCCGCGGCCGCGTTCGCGCCTGCTCGGCGGTCAGGCCCGCATCCTGATCCTCGGGAATGTCGGTGCTGGTGTCCACCTGGAAGAGCGGGGTCTGATTGAAGTAGACCGCCAACGTGTCGGCATATCCGTACGCAATCGGACTGCGCCCGTCCTTTAGGACGGCACGATAGATCCCGCCCGAGGCCCGCAGCTGCCGTGCGGGGCTGATGTCGACGCCCCGGGTCACGCCGTAATCCGTGAACACGGCCGCAGTGCCGCCCTCCGTGATCGCCACGCCACCCGCGTCGATCCACTGGCTGAACGCCGTCATGCCCTCGAGGCCGATGCCGGGGCGCACGTCGTCCGTCGAATCCATTCCGCCGAGGTTGGGCGTCTCGGCAGTGCGGCGCCACGGAATCGGCGGGCCGTTCATCGGCAACCCGTTCACGATCTGCTGTGCGTTGTTGCTGACGTACGGAAGCATGAGCACGTTGAACTGCTTCAAGAGGTCTAGGGTTTTGAGCTGCTGCACGCTCAGATAGGTGTACGGGATCCCCAGGACATCGAAGACGTACCGCACCCACCCTTCATTCTGCGTGTTGAGCCAGGAGTGCACCAACGCAATGCGGGGCACGTCCAGCTCGTGCCGCGCAACCTGTGGTGCCGGCCGCACGCCGGTGACGCTCAAACCGAGCGACTCCGCGGCTTGTGTGATGCGGCTGTCCGCGCCGTCGCCTGCTGAGACGATCGTTGTCCCACGCCCCCAGGTCCGTCGATCGAGCGTAAACGAGTCCTCGCTCGCCCACATCCGGACATCGCGCAACGCGAAGCGGAATTGGATCAGCCCGCTCTCGGTCGTCGGCGCGATCAGATACGCCGCGGGCGCCCTGACGCCGGTCACCTGACCTTTCACACGCGCATCCGCGGTCATCAGCGTCGCGGGCGCGCGCAACACGCTGGTGTCGTTGATCGCATGGAGCGCGACGTTACGCACGTACTGCAGCGTCCAGCCCGTATCATCGTACGGCCGTGGATCGTCGGGGCCGTAGTCCTGCTTGCTGAAGTAGCTCTTTGCGAGCGGGCCATACGGCTGGTCGAGTCGCACGACGTAATCACCCGCCGCGACGTCCATGCCTGCCGCTTTGAACGGGCGGTCGGCGCGTCGTACCTCGATGCCGTGAAAGCGGAGCAGGTTGACGAGATTCGCAGCCTCGACCGCACGCGCCTGGCCCGCGGGAATGTGATAGGCGTTCGGTCCATCCTTCGCGCGCCCGCGCTCGACGGCGCGCACGCCCTTGCGATAGAACTGATCGAGGTAGCGGCGCCCGTTGCGCGCCATGTAGTTCAACGCGATGAGTAGGGCCGACTGCTGGTAGTTGATGTTGTTGCGGATGCACCAGCGCACCCCGTTGAGCGGCGGATTGGGACGGAACCACTCGATCGAGGTCTGTCGCTCCGGGAGCTTGACGGTGTGGCAGTCGGCGCCGCGCGATGTGTACGTCTCGTAGAAGCGGCCGATGGAGTTGTGGCCGTTCGCAACCCAGAACATGTAGTTCGGCGTCCAACCGTCGTAGAAGTCGTGGGTCCAGACTCCCGGCAACCCGCGCCTGGTCAGCTCGGTGATCTCCTGGAATGCCAGCTCGTGCCATTCGCTGATGACGATCGGATCAAGCTCTCGGTTGTACGGTCCCGTTCCTGTGGAGGTATAGAGGAAGGGGACGGACTCGTGGAGATCATGCAGCACCGTGGGATGCCAGGCGAAGAACGTGTTCATCATCGTGCGCGTCAGAACCTGCGACATCACCATGCCGTCGCGATTGTTGTCGTGGGCCGTGTACTTCCCCCAATAGATGAGGCCGGGCCCGATGTTCTTGTTCGCCTTCCGGTAGCGGTAGATGTCCACCATGCGGTCACGGCCATCCACCTCGGTCACTGGCGTGATGAGTGTGATGATGCTGTCGCGAATCTGCCGGGTAAGTGGCGTGTCTTCCGTCGCAAGCCGGTAGGCCAGCTCCATCAGCATTTCCGGCGAGCCGGTCTCGGGCGAATGGATAGAACCCGTCGCGTAATAGATCGGCTTCCCCGTCGCGATCAACCGCTGGGCGGAATCGGCGGTCAGCCGTCTCGGGTCGGCCAATGCCGCGGTAATGTCGCGATAGCGGTCGAGCTGGGTGATCGTCGCCGAATCCGCGATGGCGGCCACGATCAGGGGCCGGCCCTCATCGCTGGTCCCCAAGTCGAAGACCTTTACCCGCGGCGATGCTGCATCGAGCGCTCGGAAATACCGCGTGATATCCGCGACGTACGACAGCCTGCCGACCGTGCCCGGCACGTAGCCGAGGACTTTGAACGGGGTCGGTACCCGGGGGTCGGCGGGCAGATGGTCGGTGAGCTCCGTGTTGAATCGGGGCTCAGTCGTCAGCTCGCGGATCTTGGCGGTGTAGGCGGAGTCTAGCGGTTGCTGGAGCGCGAGGAGCGCGACAACGGCGTGGACCATGCGACGTTCTCCGGAATGCGGGACAGACCTTCCTTGAGGAAATCCAGCAGCAAGCGGTTCACTTGATCGGGCGATTCCTCCGGCGCGTCATGGCCGCTGTGCGCCACCACGACGAACTCGCTGCGCGGCAACTCGCGCGCAAACCGGCTGCCGTCGCGCAGCGAAATCCACCGGTCGGCGTCGCCCCACAGGATCAGCGTCGGTGTCTGCACTGTGCCGAGGCGTCCGCCGAGGCTGTCGAACCTGAACTCCCGGAGCACACCTCGCAAGGCACGCCCATAGTCCCGATCCGGAACGGGCGCGTAGTACTGATCGACGTCGGCTGCGGTGACTTTGTGGGGATCGGCAAACGTCGAGCGAAGAATGCGGCCCGTGGCCCACCGGCTCCGGAACGTCGTGGCGATGGCTCCCAGAAATCGCCAGCGCGCGATCTTCAGGACGCCGGGCCACCGGACGCCGTAGCCGGCCGCGTCGATCAGAACCATGCCGCGCACCCGATCGGGATTCGCGAGAGCGACCTCGGCAGCGATGGCGCCACCCATCGAATGCCCCACGAGGACCGCGCTCGCGATGCCGAGCGAGTCGAGCAGCGCAACGACGAGATGCGCATACGCCGCGTTGCCGTATCCGTGCGCCGGCTTATCCGAGAATCCAAACCCACGATTGTCGAACGCCACGCCGCGGTAGCCGGCCGCCACGACTGCCGGCAGCGCGTATCGCCAGCCATACAGCGATGCTCCGATCCCGTGAATGAACACCACGGGCGTCCCGTTGCCCGAATCGATCATTCGGAGGCGCGTGCCGTCGATCGTTCTGTATTGAGCGCGAAACGGCGTCCCGGCTGGATACCGCCGCGCTTCAGGAATCGGGGAAGCACGGCAGGCGCTCGCAAGCAACAGTACCCAGCCCACCGTCAGTCGCACGCTCATGAGACAGTCTGCAGAGCGCGTCGCGCGAGGAGCACGACAAGCGGATGGGAAGTCCAGAGGCCGGCGATGGCCTCTGCTTGGCCCGCGGTGATCACCAGCTGTGACTCGTCGATCACGAGTATCGTCGCGTCCGGTGCATCCTCGGCGGCCGGCGTGATCCAGGAGGGCGGGTCGGGCGGCAGGTCACCGCGGATCAGCAACTGGATCTGCGCCCGCTCAGCCGCGCGGCGCCAGGCGGGCAGCGTGGGCCGCCACAACTCGCTGGCCATTATCCCTTCTACCCGACGCTCGGCGCGGGCGACCAACTGTTGCACGAGATTGGCCACGGCCCGGCTGCCTGACACTTCTCTGGTCACCGGATCGCCGGGACGTGTTAACCCGCGCAAATCGCGGCCCAATCGATCCAAAGCTGCCCCCTGGTCCATGGCGAGCTGCGCGATCAGAGCCTGCGGATCGGTCGGCCGATAGCGAGCCGGGCGAGCGGGTGGCGGCGTCCGCGTTGCGGCGCCGCGGGTAACCAATCCCTCCAGCGCCGCATAGGCATTCGCACGGGCGAGGCGCGCCCCGCGCGCGACGGCGTAGCCCGTCGTGGGGCCCAGTCGCAGCAGTGTCGTGTAGACGAGCGACTCGGTCGGCGTGAACCCGAATGGCGTCAAATCGACCCTCATTGTAGTAGCAAATACTACTACGTTGTCCCGAAACCGCTATATCACACGATATTCAGGGGCATCCCGAGCAGCTTGGCGATGAGCGCCAAGCGGAACGTCACGTCGGTCTGGCGCTGTGCGGGGCTCTTGCCCGGGCCTTCGAGAGGGAAGTAGTGCGATACGACAGGATTAGTGGACTTGGGCATGACACGAAGTCCAGCGGGACTCCAAACCCCTTGATCGTCGGTTTCGCTGTAGAGCCGAGCCAGCACCTTCGCCGCACTTGGTACCTGGCGCACGATGCCGAGCCGAGCCAACAACTCCAGCCAGTAAGCGGCGAATGCCACGTCCGTTACCCGGCCCTGGGCGTCCGCGTGGAGGGGGTCGCCCAGCAGCTCGAACAGCGGTGGGAACGTCTTCTTTCCCGCCAGGATCGAGAAGGCCCGCCGTGGGGTGGGAATCGAGAAATAGGCCGCCAGCCGCTCGAGAAAGCCGGCGCGCTCGCGCTGGACCGCCGGCATGAAGGCGAGCATCTCCACCGAGAACACAGTCGGCGGATACACGAGCGGATCCAGCACCGTCTTGCCGTGGACCTTCCGGAACGGCTTCTGAGCCACGTCACTTCGCAAGTACATCGAGATGTCACTCGCGATGCGATGCGCCGCGCCGCGTAGCCGCGGATCATCTTGATGGGCACCACGAGCTAGTGCTGCCGCGGCCGCCTGCGCGCCCATACTGCGGGCCCACAGGCCAAGGCCCGGGTCGGCTTTGGCGGCGCGCTGGAACTCGACCAGCAGCGCGGGATCGTCATCCCGCGACAGCAGGCGAAACAGAAAGCGATCGGCGAAACGGAACGAGCGCCCTTCGGGGGGCCAGCCGAGCTCGAGCAGCCGGCGGTACTGAAAGATCGTTCCGACTTCTTTCCATCCCATGGCCTTCGAGGGCGCGGGCGCGAGCAGATTCCCTCCCCACAACCCCGTGTCCTTCTGTTTGCGGATGATCGCGAGCGATTCCTTGTAACGCACGATCTCCTCGCGCAGCGCCGCGACTCGTTCGATGTCGCGCGACTGCTCGGGGACGACTTCAGTCAGAGTGCGATACTGGATGGGGAGACTGGCGGCCTCGTATAGCCACGACAGAGGCACGGTATGTGTGGAGGGAATCTCCAACCGCCGCTCCAGTGGTAGGAGGTCGGACCAGCTGGTGCTGCTCGGTCAGAAGCGCGCGCAACTTATCCGTCCCCAGCACAAAGGGCAATCGCCTGTGCTTAACCCATTATCCCCCTTGATGTTCCCCTTAGGGCTGCGGGCGCTGAAACTCCGAAGCGGGTAGCCACCGCGGCAGGCCAGGGCCGTTTGCGATCGCCCGCGCGGTCCGGACGGTCACGCGAACCTCCTGCGCCATCCCCGCGTAGCGGAACGTGGGTTGATACTCGTCACTCGGCTGGTGATAGCGCTGCGCGTTGTAGATGTCTTCCTGCGCCTGGCCCCACCCGTTCGGACGCCCGACGAAATCGACGCCCGGCTTGATCGATAACGCCGGGACGCCGGAGCGAGCGAATGGGAAGTGATCGGAACGGAAGAACGAGCCGCGTATGTCGGGCTGCGACTCCACCGTCAGACCCTCCGCACGCGCGGCGGACTCAAACAGCGGACCGAGCGTCGAGCGGTCGATGCCGAGGGCGCCGATGTCGCGCGTCGCGCCGCGAACGTTCGTCACATCGAGGTTCAAGACCGCGGCGGTCTGGGCGAGCGGCAGCAGCGGCCGCTGCACGTACGCCTCGCTGCCGAGCAGGCCACTCTCCTCTGCCGTAGTTGCCACAAACACGATGGACCGCGCCGTCCGGGGCAGCTGCGTCAGCGCCTTGGCTGCGCCGAGCAGGGCCGCGATGCCGGATGCGTTGTCCTCCGCACCGTTGTAGATCGAGTCCCCACGCACGGCGGGGCCGATCCCCTTGTGGTCCCAGTGCGCGGTCAGCAGCACCGCTTGAGCGGCGAGCTGCGGGTCGCGCCCCCCCCCGCCCCCCCCGCCCCCCCCGCCCCCCCGCCCAGGTAGCCGTGCCGCGACGTTTTCCGACTCGACGCGCCGGAGATCGCTGTGCACGCGCACCACGGCCTGCAATCCGGTCGCGACCGGACGAAAGTCTCGGCGCGCCGCCGCGCGGCTCAGCGAGTCCAGATTCAACCCGGCCTTGGCGAGCGCAGCGCGGGCAGCGCTTTCCGTCACCCAACCGGCGAACGCGATGCTGGGAGCATGGGGTTGGTCCAACTTGAACTGCTCGACGGACCACGATCCGCGCACCACTTCCCACGGATAGGTCGCGCTTTTGGTCGTGTGAACCAGGATCGCACCGGCAGCGCCTTGGCGGGCCGCCTCCTCGAGCTTGTAGGTCCAGCGGCCGTAATAGGTGAGAGTCTTTCCAAGAAATACCGTGGAGTCGACGAGACCGGGGTCGTTCACGAGCAGCAGCAGCACCTTGCCGTGCAGGTCCGTGCCATTGTAGTCGTCCCACTGCCACTCAGGCGCCCGAATGCCATAGCCCACGAACACCAGGTCGCCGGTCGCGGCGATATCGGCTTCGGGCCGTTCGCCCCAGGCCACGAACGCATCACGGTAGGCGAGGCTGTCTGGCGCGCTGCCCGTTTTGCCCCATGCGAATGCCGGATGCGGAGTCATCCCGACGAGGGCAACGGGCTGGAAATACGTGCCGTTTTCTCCCGCCGGCTGCAGCCCCATCGCCTGGAACTGCGCGGCAATGTACTCGGCCGCGAGCCTGCCACCGCGCGTGGCGGGAGCGCGGCCTTCGAGTAAGTCGCTCGCCAGAAACCGCAGATGGGCGTCCATCGCCGCCGTATCCACGGGGATCTGTTGCGCGAGCGCGCTTGTCGCACCGACAGCCAGCATCGTGACAGTGTGAAGCCATTTGATCGCCATCGACTGGTCTTCTCCCGTTAGAGACCGCAGCTGACCGTATGAATCGTCCCCGGCCCGGTCGCGCCGGCTTCGCTCGTCAAGACAAAGGTCGTGTCACCAAGAAAGTCGATCGCCTCGCCGCCGTTGTCGATCCCGGCGATTTTGCATGGACGCTCCCGCGCGAGTACCAGGTGTCCGCCGATTCCCGGATAGAAGAGATAGAGCTCGTTGTACGTCCTGAGGGTGACCAGACGGCCGTCCGGCCGGACGGCCCCACCCGTAACGACTCGGCCCGCCTCGGTGTTGGGACGAATGTCGAGCGTCTGCACCAGCGTGGCCACCGCAACCTCATCGCTTGTATCCGGACTGCTCCAATGCCGTCGATCGACGCGGTACAGTCGAATCGCACTTCCACGACTGGCTCCCTTGCTGACGAAATACACCGCGGTATCGCGCGGCGATACATAGATCGCTTCTACATCATGTGCGCCGTCCGGATACCGCACGCGCAGCACGGCCGGCGCCCTGCTCGTCCCGAGCGTGTCGCCAGGGCCCTCCGGTGGCTCCGGCTCGGGGATCGCATACACCGTGACGAACGGCCGTGCCTCGAGGTTGTCTCCCGTATCGCCGAGATAGATGCAGGTCGCGGCGTACTGTCGCGGCCGCGGTTGCAACAGGAATGGCAGCGGGCAGGGGCCCAGGGCGATGTCTTCCCAATCGATCGCCTGTGCGCCGGGCACAAGCAACGCGCCGCGGTCGGCGCCTTGCAAGTCCGTGGCGTACAGATAGGGACCGTCGCCGGAATCGTTGTGCGTCCACAGCACACCCGAAAACGCATGACTCACCGCGACGCCGGAGCTCTCGACGAGGCGCGGGCTTTGGAAAGTCGCTTGCAGGAGCAACAACGCGGTTGCGAACATGAGGCTCCAAGAAGATACTTCGCGCATGCGCGACACAAATGTTCGCCTGCAGGGCCGGATTCTTTACCTGACCGAGGATCCTGGCTTCGTGCGCGCGCAGCTCGCCGGCCATGATCCCGTCTGGACGCCAGCCAACACGCTGCGCGACGACATCTCGACCGACGAAATCACCCCGGCGTACATCTGCTACTACTACGACGAGACGCTGGGCGAATTCCCCTACCTCGGCCTCAAGTGCCGCGACGAATTCCCGATCACCCGCGGCTCCGTGAAGCGCGGTGGCTTCGTAACCGCCGTGAGCGGCAAGCGCCGGGGCAAGGGCTCCTCGCGCGAGCAATCGCCGTACGCGGAGATGTGCGCGGGGATAAGGCTTGTCGTCGCCGAGAGCATCGAGCGCATCTACCGCGAAAACTGCCAGAACCTCGGCGTGCTCACGACGACCGACTTCTCCATCCTCGACAAGGTGAAATGCGGCGAGGACATCCCGCTATCGGCCTTCACCGCGGGCGAGGGGGAGATCACGCGCGGCATCATCGAGCACGGCGGGCTCTTCAATTACAACATGGCCCGGCTGCAAGGTCAGGTGGTGGTGCATCCGCCGCAGACGCCGCGGCGTCCCATGACGCTGGGCGAGAAAATCCTGGCGCGGCGCTGGGTCGTAGACCCCGCGAAAGGCAAGATCGGCGTCCCCGCGGTAAAGCCGGGCGATGAGGGATTCGTCTTGACGGACATTCGCTTCAGCCACGAGTACGTCACGCCCATGGCGGCGATCTTCTTCGAGCAGCTCGTCGGCAAAGACGCCAAGGTCAACGATCCCCGCTCCATCCTGATGTTCCGCGACCACCTCACGTTCTTGCCGGAAGCGATGACGCCTGAACGGGTGAAGGAAGGGTTGCTCGACGTCGCGTTACAGCTCGAAAAGAAACAGCGTGAGTTCGCGGCGGCGCAGGGCATCAAGCTCTACGGCGAGCTGCGCCTCGGTCATCATGGCTCCGAGGCGATTTGTCATTCCAAGATTCTCGAATCGCACGCCCTACCGGGCCAGGTGATCATCGGCTCCGACTCGCACACGCCCCACGCCGGCGCCGTCGGCTGCGTCGCGTTCGGCGTGGGAACGACGGCGATCTTCAATTCCTGGATCACCAAGGACGTGCGGCTGCAGGTGCCGGAGACGGTGAAAGTGGTCATCACCGGCCAGAAGCCCGAAAACGTGACCGCCAAAGACTTCATGCTCGAGGTTCTGCGCCATCCGTACGTGAAAACGGGGAGGGCGATCGGCAAGCTGGTGGAGTATTGTGGCGATGCTGTCGAGTCGCTGTCGGTAGACGAGCGTGCCACGATGACGAACATGACAGCGGAAGTCGGCGGGTTTACCGGCTACGTGGCGCCCGACGACAAGACGGTCGCGTACCTGATGGACTACCGCAAGCTGTCCCGGAAGGATGCGGAGCAGCTCTGCGCCGGCCTGGCAAGCGACGCCGCTGCGGAGTACTGCGAGGTGATCGAGATCGACGCCTCGGGGCTTCGTCCCATGATCGCGCTGCCGGGCGATCCCGGAAACGGGCTGTACATCGATGCCGTCGCCGAGCGCATCAAGGTGGACATCGCCTACGCCGGCTCGTGCACCGCGGGCAAGAAGGAAGACATGGACATGTATGCCCGCGTGCTGGCGGAGGCCGCCGGACGCGGCGAGCGGGTGGCGCCCTGGGTGCGCTTCTTCATTCAGTGCGGCTCTCAGGACGTGAAGCGCTATTGCGAGGAGCGGGGCTATCTCGACGTGTTCCAGCGGGTGGGCGCCACATTTCTGGAGCCGTCGTGCGGCGCGTGCATCAATGCGGGGCCGGGCGTCTCGAAGACGCGCGAGGAAGTGACGATCAGCGCGATCAACCGCAACTTCCCGGGCCGCTCAGGGCCGGGGCAACTCTATCTCGCCAATCCCTACACGGTCGCCGCTTCGGCGATCAGCGGCTACATCACTGCGTGGGAGCCGGGGATGGTGCTGGCTGCAGGATGAGACCGTTGGCCCCGCCAATCATCGGTGAGTCTCCGGCTATCCAGCGGCTCGCCGCTCTCGCTCGTCGGATCGCGCCGACCAAGCATCCGATTCTGCTCGTCGGCGAAACCGGGGTGGGTAAGGAGGTCTTTGCCCAGAACATCCATGCCTGGAGCCGGCGGCGTGGGCGGATCGTGGATCTCAATTGCGGCGCTTTTCCGCGTGAGCTGATGGAGGGGTTGCTGTTCGGCACGCGGCGCGGCTCATATACGGATGCAGTGGACTCGAAGGGCCTCGTCGCAGCCGCGGCAGGCGGGACGCTCTTCCTCGACGAGCTGCACTGTCTTTCGTTGGAGGGACAAGCGAAGCTGCTCCGGGTGCTCGACACCGGAGAAGTGCAGCGGCTCGGCGACGAGCGGTCGCGGCGCGTACGGTTTCGCCTGGTTGCAGCGGTGCAGGAGGACATCGGCGAGCGGATTGCCGCCGGCGAGTTCCGGCGCGATCTGTTCCAGCGCGTGGCGGGGTTCGTGCTGGACGTTCCACCGCTTGCGGAGCGGCCGGAGGACTTGATGCCTCTCGCGCGCCACTTCGCCGCGGGCGAAGGCCGAGAGTTGCACCCTGCATGCGAGCGGGTGCTGCGGCGTCGCACGTGGCCCGGTAACGTGCGAGAGCTCAAATTCGCGATCCAGCGGGCGGCGGGCTTGGCCGAGGGCGAGGTCATCACTCCTGTGGTGCTCGGCAAGTCGCTGGCGATCGTCCCACCCCTGCTGGCTGAGCGCCAACCAGTGTTCCCCTCGGACCTCGACATCCTCGAATCGTGTGAGGCGCAGCGGTGGCACGCTCAGCGCACCGCCGACTGCCTGCGCATCTCGCGTATCACGCTGTGGCGGCGGCTCGGGGCCATGGGGTTGTCGCTGCGAGCTGCCAAGAAACAGATGAGAATTGTTTCACGAGTCGCAGAAAAGTTCGCACTCCGGGCCGAACTGTAAGGGCAACCCGAGCAATAACTTCCGGCCGAGCAGTCGAGTGAGTCCAACGCGTCGCAAATGTGTGAAACAATCGCCGAGAGTCGTTCTCGCAACTCGTTGTAATCCCTGAACATCCAGCAGGGCCCGAGCGGCACATGTTGTGCCCTATAGAGCGGCAACTCTTTCGCCGGGTGCCACGTGTTCCGCCGTCACCTCTGCTGCTCGAGTCTCGTCGCGCTTGCTAGCGCACTTGTCTCACGCTCCGTCAACGCACAGCAGGTTACCGTGTCGATCAGCCCACCCACCAGCAACATTGCTTCAGGGCCGTTATCTGTATCCATAGCGTGGTGCGCGACTGGCGCAACACTCGATCCATCGCAGCGTTGGATCACCTTCAACGGTCAGCAGGTCAATTTCAGTTGGAACCCAGGCAGTCAGTCGGGCTGCGACGACTACGCGACCTCAAGCGGGATGGTAACGCTTGGGCCGGGGGCGAACACCTTTAGTGCTTCAGTTTCGGCCTATTACGAGCCACCGCCACCTCCTCCTGAGTGTCCGCCGATCTGCGACCAAAGACCGCAGCCGCCCCTTTGGGAGCTCTCGGCGCGTGGACCTCGTAACATCGATCCATTCTTCCCAGCCGCAGTAGCTGAGGTCAGTCCTGCCACAACCGAATGGGTTTCGGGAGGCAGCTCGGCTACATGGTCGACGCTAGCACCGGTCGTCTCCCTCGCCCCACACAGTTCCGGCATTCTGGCGGGGAGCTTTGACGTGGTGTTCGGTCACAGTACCCCAGCGTACTTCTCGCTTGGCCAGGCGCGAGCCCTCACGCTGGCATACAACAGCTCTACCGTGAACCCGACGCCCGTCATTTTCCTCGACGTCAGCAACCCCCCAGGGTCGTCACCGACGGCATACTCAATCCAGTTGCGCCGCGCCAGCAACAATTCGCTGCTCACCCTGTTGAACGGCTCACAGACCGTGTACTACGCACCGTCCACCGGGATACCGGTGCGCCTCGCGGTGGCCCTCGACGCGCAGTCGAATGGGTTGGCGACGGGTGTATTGGACGTGACTGTAACGGTGACGGCGCATCTCGCATCGGGTAATCAGAGCACTGTCGTGCCGACGCGTGTACTTGCAGTAGATCAGACGACCG
>WNGA01008742.1_pt1 | contig 13809 bp, 11 predicted proteins | sample 5400061 | NCBI WGS metagenome assembly WNGA01 (sample SAMN13153366, study PRJNA577476) | soil metagenome | isolation source: 100 cm soil or saprolite under grassland replicate 2 | place: USA:California | collected 2016-06-15 | reverse complement strand
GCACGCCGGTGAGCGCAGGCCGCTCCAGGCGACCGAGCCGGGCTCCCCGCGGCGGCGTCGTCACCGCCATCAGGCGATCTCCTCGCCGGTGAGCAGGACGAACACGTCCTCGAGATTCGCGGGCCGCCGCACGCCCTCGGGCACACGCCCGTCCGCACCCTCCACGCCCAGCACGGAGACGCTCGTTCCGGTCCGCCGCGTGCGCAGGCCCGCGGCCCGCGCGTCGACCTCGACCTCGACGAGCCTCGGCGGCGGGCCGTAGACCTCGACCGCCTCCCGGCCCGCGTGCTCGGCGACGAGGTCGGCGGGCGGGCCTGCGGCGACGGCGCGGCCGTGGGACATGATGAGGACCGTGTCCGCGAGGCGCTGCGCCTCCTCGATGTAGTGGGTCGACATCAGGATCGTCGTACCCTCGGCCCGCAGAGCGTCGATCAGCGCCCAGAGCTCCTGCCGGACCTGCGGATCGAGGCCCACCGTCGGCTCGTCGAGCAGGACAAGCCGCGGGCGGTGGACGAGCGCGCGGGCGATCAACAGGCGCCGGCGCATGCCGCCGGACAGCTTGTCGACGCGAGTGGCGCGACGATCGGCGAGGTTGGCCATCGCCAGTGCCCGGTCGATCGCCGCGCGGCGCTCGTGGCGGCCGATCCGGTAGAGGTGAGTGAAGACGAGGAGGTTCTGCTCGACGGTGAGCGTCACGTCCAGGTTGTCCAGCTGCGGAGTGACGCCGAGCTGGGCGCGGGCCTGCTTCGACTCGTCCGGCAGGCGGAAGCCGAGCACCTCCAGCTCGCCCTCGTCGGCGATCGCCTGTCCCGTCAACATGCGCATGGTCGTCGACTTGCCCGCACCGTTCGGCCCGAGCAGGCCGACGCAGGTGGCCTCGGGCACGTCGAGATCAAGCCCTGCGACCGCGGTGATCAGTCCGTACCGCTTCACGACTCCCCGCAGCCGGACGGCCAGCTCGCCTTTCATGTGATTTAGCCTGCCAGAAGGCCCGTCGCGTACATGCTGACGATGCCGCCGCGCTCGGAATCAGGTAGCGCTAGTCACTCGCAGCCCCAGCCGTCACCGTCACCGTCGAGCCGATGCGGATCGGCGCCGATCACGCGGACGGGTGCGATGCCGAGTGCGCGGATGTCGGCGCAGTCGACGTCGGGCGGGTAGGGCGGCACGCAGCCGCCGGAATAGTTCGGGTCGCACTTGCCGTTTGGCTTCGGTGCGCTCACGGAGCCGGAGCCACTCCGCCCCGTGGATACGGCGCTCGTCGGATCGAGGATGGTCGACGCGCACGCCTTCCAGAGCCCGCGCTTCGCGGCCTGCGCCTGCCTCGCGGCGGCCAGCAGCGCCGCCGCGTAGCGACCCTTTTCGCCGCGGCAGAAGTAGGGCGCCGCCGCGCCCTCGCGGACGAGCTCGAGGTTGACGTTCGTTCCCGTGCGCCGGACGTAGCGAAGCAGCCGCCCGTAGCGGTCGACGCGGTCGAGGCTGCCGTCGGCTTCGAGCGCGATGCGCGCGCCGAGCGGCGCCAGGCGAAGCAACGCCGTCCGCGCAGCGCGGGAGTAACACTCGCCGGACCCGAGCTCGGGCGTGTCGATCTGCAGCAGCCGCACGCGGCGTCCGTCGCGAAGCGTCAGCGTGTCGCCGTCGTACACGGAGGCGACGACGGCACTTTCCGTCGAGCGCGCCGCTTCGTTCGTGCCGCCGAGCAACGCCATGGGGACGACGAGGGCGCCGAGCAGCGCGATGACAAATACGAGAGGACGCATGCGAGCCCCAATCCTGCGCAGGTCGAGCCCGAAAGAGCCATGGGCCGACCGGACTATCTCGCTGGTCGGCGCGACCTAGTGGTCTGACCGGCAACGTTCGCCGGGTTCCTGGCCCGCGATCACGCGGCGCCAGCGTCCCCGCTCGCCTTGTCAAGGCTGAAAGCCTTGCCTGCGGACGATCGCGGCCGCTGGCTTGGTGCTCGCGACCCAGGAACCGGGCAACGTTACCGGCCAAACCACTAGCCGCCTCGCGGCAGCCTGGCTGAAGCTGACCCCGCCGTCGTTCGGCGGCACGCTCGGGTGGGAGAGCATGCGGAAGCCGTTCGCCTCCAGCCGGCGGCGCGTCGACGCGAGCAGGCGCAGGTTCTGGAACGTCCCGTCGCTGAGGACCCACCCCCGAGCGCGTGCTCCCGCGCGAGCCCGTAGACGAACGGCCGGAAAGCCGACGCCCTGAACGATCCCGTGACGCGGCTGCGCCGCCGTTCACGTTTTCGCGGCCATGCCCGAGGAAATCCTACGAAAGCGTTGTCGGGCCTTGTCCAACTGATCGCCGCTCGCCGGCCTATCGGTGCCATCCCGACGCAAACATGGTCCGCTCGGCGGCTCGTGAACAAGATCGATCTGCTGCCTCAGCTCGACTTCGACCTGGAGAAGTTCCTCTATCACCTCGACGCCGTGCACCCGGGCGTGGAGCACATGCTCGTCAGCGCGCGCGCGGGAGAGGGGATCGACCAATGGCGCGAGTGGCTGCTGCGGGCGGCAACGCGCGAGCCGGCGACCGAATAACCGAGCTGCTCGAGCGCCGCGTCGCGGTGGGCGACCGGTTCTTCGGCGCGGAGGCGGAGCGGATCGCGCACCTCTGCCTCGTGCTCGCGCAACGCTTCGTGCGCGGCGGCCGGCTGCTCGCGGTCGGGGGCTCGGCGCAGGCCTGGTCGGACGCGCACCACATCGCTGTCGAGTTCGTGCACCCCATGATCGTCGGCCAGCGCGCATTGCCCGCGCTCGCGCTCGCGCGCGACGACCTCGCGCTGCTCGCGGGAGAGCACGACATCGTCGTCTCGTTCGAGCCGTTGACGATTGCGGGGGAGACGTTCGCGCCGCCGACCGACGACCCGTTCGTCGCACAGGAGCTGTGCGAGACTCTCTACCTCGTCGTCTGGGAGCTGGTGCACGTCTTCTTCGAGCATCTCGGCGGCTCGAGCGCGGGAGCGGGCGCGGGCGCGTCCGCGTTCCTCTACCCGTTCCTCGAACAGCCCACCGCGTCGCTCGGCGACGTCGTCGAGGACGTGCGCCGCTCGGTGCTGATGAAGAGCGCGGAAGCCTCGGCGCTGCGCACGCAGACGCTCGAGGAGGGACGCGAAGAGCTCGTCGCCGCTGCCGCCGAGCTGCAGCGCGCGCTCGCAGCTGGTGGCACGCTCCTCGCGTTCGGCAACGGCTGCTCCGCGACCGACGCCGAGGACGTCGTGGCCGACTTCCGTGACGCGTATCGCGCGCTCAACCTCTCGGCCGACGCCGCGATCCTGACCGCGCTCGCGAACGACATCGGCCCCGATGTGCTCTTCCAGCGGCAGGTCATCGACTACGGACGCGACGGCGACGTGGCGCTCGCGCTGTCGACGAGCGGCAACTCGGCAAACGTCGTCGCGGCGCTCGCGGAAGCGCGGAAGCGCGGCCTGCGGACGATTGCGCTGGTCGGCTACGACGGCGGGCGCGTTGCGCACGAGCGGCTCGCGGATCACGTCGTCGTCAGCCGCTCCGAGCACAGCCCGCGCATCCAGGAGGCGCAGGCGAGCGCGTATCACGTCCTCCGCGAGCTCGTCGGAACATAGTGCCGGCGCTCAGCCCGAAGAGATCGGCTCGGCCGCGGAGCGCTGAGCGGGCCTGGGCTACGCGGGCTGGCCGAGCGGGCTCGCGTCTCGCGCGAGCAGGGCCGCGAGCTCGGTGCGCGAGCGGACGTGCAGCTTTCTGTAGACGCGGCCCAGGTGCGCCTCGATCGTCTTCGGGCTGAGGAACAGGGCGGCTCCGGCCTCGCGGTTCGTCGCTCCCCCGGCGACCAGCATCGCCACCTGCAGCTCTTGCGGCGTCAACTCTTCCGCCGCGCCGGCTTCCCGGCGGCGCAGCGTCTCGCCGCTCGCGCGCAGCTCGCTCTGCGCACGCTCCGCCCACGGCGACGCGCCGAGTCGCTCGAAGCGCTCGAGCCCGGCGCGCAGATAGACGCGCGCCTCCGAGCGCCGGTTCGCTCGCCGGAGCCGTTCGCCCAGGCACAGCTCGGTGCGTGCCTTCTCGAACGGCGCCGGCAGCCGGTCGTGCAGCTCGAGCGCGCGCGCGAATTCCGCTTCGTACTCCTCGTCGGACGCGAGCAGGCCGCGGCAGCGCGCGGCTACGGCCGCCGCCCAGACGCTTCCGCTCGCCTCCGCCTCACGCTCGAAGGACGCGAGCGCCGCATTCGCCTCGTCGCGTCTCCCGGTGCGGACGTACGCCTCGATCAGATCGGGTCCCCACTGGATGACGGTCGGCTCGCCGAGCCCGTGCTCGCGCGCACGGCGCGCCACCTGCTCGAGCTGGGCGATCGCGTTCTCGCCGCGGCCGAGTCCCAGCTCGAGCAAGCCCGCGGCGGCGCCGGCGAACGCCGTCACCGCGCCGACGCCGAGAGCCGCGAGGCCGACGGCACGGGTAACGTGAGCCTCGCACTCCTCGCCGCGCCCGTGCGCAGCATCGATCCGCGCCAGCACGGCGAGCGCGAACGCGAGCGCGGCCGGCTGCTCCGTCTCGTCCGCGAGCCGGACGGCTTCGAACGCGTTCGCGTACGCCTGCGGCCACGCTCCGGTTCGGAAGTCGAGCTCTGCCAGCCCCGTCAGGACGTAGGGCAGGAGGCTCGGCGTGCTCTGACGCCGCGCGCCCTCGATCACGCGCGTGAAGACGTCGCGGGCCTTCCCGTGCTCCTCGAGCCAGACGAGAGCCTGCGCCGCGGGCCAGACGACGGCGTAGCTGCGCCCGAGGAACTCCGTGTCGTCGAGCATCGGCTCGTACCGCCGCAGCAACGGCTCGGCCCGTTCGCGTTCGCCGCTCAGGAGCAATGCGATCCCGAGCAGCGCGGTCGCGAGGATCTGGGCGAGCCCGCCGGTTCCCTCGGTGAGCGCGAACGCGCGCTCGGACGCGGCGCGGCCGGCGGGGATGTCGCCGCCCATGAAGCACGCCCAACCGGCGTCCGAGAGCATCCACGCCGCCTTTGCCGGATCGTCCTGTTCGATGCGTGCCGCATCCTGCATCAGGTGCTCGTACGCCGCGAGCGGCGCGCCGCGCCACATCTCGACGACGCCGCGAAGGTGCTGGATCCGAGCGCGGAGCCTCGAGCTTGCCGTCGCGGCCAGCGCCTCGTCGAGCAGGGCGAGCGAACGCGCCGCCTGGCCTGATCGGCGCATCTCGTCTGCGGCGCTGCGCAGCAGGCGGGCGCGCTCCTCGGAGTCGACCGTCAGCCGCGCCGCCTGCTCGAGCGCCGCGGCGGCCTCGGCATGCCCGCCGCGCGCTCTCGCAGCGAGCGCCGTCTCCTTGAGCTCGGCGGCAACCCTTGCATCCGGCTCCGGCGTCGCGGCGGCGAGATGCCACGCACGGCGGTCGCCGCCGAGTCCCTTCGCGACCGCTTCGTGTGCGGCGCGGCGCAGCGCAGCCGGGGCGCCGTGGTAGACGGCGGAACGCAGGAGCGGGTGCTGAAAGTCGAACCTGTTCCCGTTCACCACGACGAGGCCCGCGCGCTCGGCGCCATCGAGCTTGGCGGGATCGATCCCGGCGCCCGCGATCGCGGCGGAGATCGAGTCGAAGTCCGTCGAGCCGCTCGCGGCGGCGATCACCAGTCCGCGCTGCGTCTCGTCGTCGAGCTCGCGCACGCGGCGCAGGAACGCCTGCTCGAGCCCTTCGCTCGTCGGGAGCGGCTCGTCGAGCTGCTCGACGCCCGCGAGCTGTCCGGCGCTGAGCAGTGCCGGCGTCTCGAGCAGCGCGAGCGGATTACCGCCCGTTGCGGCGACCAGGCGTTCCGCGACCTCCGGCGCCACGGGCGCCTGCAACAGCAACGTTGCGGACTCACGGTCGAGGCCGCGCAGAGCCAGCTCGGGCAAGCCGCTGCCGTCGAAGGGCGTCGCTTCGCCGTCGCGCGTCGCCACGAGGAAGGCGATGCCCTCCGCGTCGAGACGGCGCGCGGCGAACAGGAGCGACTGCGCCGACGAGCGGTCGAGCCACTGCGCGTCGTCCACCACCGCGAGCAGCGGCCCCTCCTCCGCCGCCGTGGCGAGCAGGCTCAGCGTGGCCGCGCACGTCGTGAAGGGATCACCGGCTGCGGGAGGGCCGAGCGCGAGCGCGGCCTCGAGCGCAGCGGCCTGCGGAGCGGGAATGTCGGCAAGCCGCCCGAGCAAGGGGCGCAGGAGGTCAGCGACGGCGGCAAACGGGAGCTCGGCTTCCGACTCGATCCCCTGTGCCCGGACCACGGTCAGGCCCTCGGCGCGGTCGACCGCGTAGGCGCAGAGCGTGCTCTTGCCGATTCCCGGCTCGCCGCGCAGCACGAGCGCGCCCGAACGGCCGCGTCGCGCCCCGTCGAGGAGCCCGTCGATCTGCGCGCATTCCCTGTCGCGGCCGACCAGCATGCATTCACCTTGACAGCAATCTGGGCGCAGGAGGACACTCGGCACGCGGCAACGATGGCCCTCGCACAGTCACTTCACCTAATCGGCATAGGGTTTCCCCCGAAGCGATGCGAGCGGCCCGGTTCGTACTGTCGGAGCCATGATTCGCTCCTTCGCCGGCGCCCGCTGCGCCGCCCTCGTGCTCGTCGGGACGGCCTGCGGGTCGACGCGGCCGAAAGCGGTCCCTGACGTGACCGGCAAGCGACTCGACGTCGCGGAGGACACGCTCGACGCCTCGGGGCTCGAGTACCGGACGGCCGGCGGCGGCGCTTTCGGAATCATCGTGCGCTCGCACTGGTACGTCTGCGAGCAGGCTCCGGAGCCGAAGAAGGTCGCGAGGAGCGTGCTGCTCACCGTCGCGCGTTCCTGCACGGTTCCGGACGTCGTCGGCGAGTCGCTCGAGGACGCCGAGGAGGAGCTGAGAGGCGTCGACGTCGAAGCACACAGCCTCGACGACGACACGATCGTCGTCGAGTCGTTCTGGACGGTCTGCGAGCAGGAGCCCGACCCCGGCGCGCCGGCGCAGCCCGTCGCGCTCTACGTCGCGCACGACTGCTGGGACGTCGACCCGTGACGGGGCCGACCCAGGCGCAGCTCGACGAGTTCGCACGGCGCCTGCGCGCGCTCGAAGCGGAATTCGCGGCGATGCAGCAGCAGGCCCGGGCGGAGCCTGAGCGCATTCCCGCGGCGCTGCAGGTCGCCGCCGAACGGCTCGACGCGGGCCAGGTACGGCAGGCCGTGCGGGAGCTCGAGCGCCGGCGGAAGACCGCGCTCCACGCGAGATCGATTCACGAGTTGGAGCAGATCCTCGAGCTCGCGCGCGCCGCCGCGGAGCAGAAGTCCGGCGCAGCCCGCCGGCTCGTCTACGCGATCGAGCAGAACATTCGCTTCCTGCAGCGGACGCGTCCGGAGGCGGCGCCCGCGATGCCGCCGCCGCCGGAGATGCCCCCCGCGCCTGTGCTCCCGCCTCCGCCGGAGGTGTTGCGCGAAACGCCGACGGTGCGGCAGCCGCCGCCGAAGCCGCAACCGCCGGCACAGCCGCCCGCGCCGCGCGAACCGCTGTTCACGCTGCCGCGGCTCCCCAAGCTCGAGCCGTCCGACCTCCTGGGTGCGCGTGCACTCGCCGTCGCCGGCGGTGTCGTGACGCTGCTCGGGATCGTCTTCTTCTTCGTGCTCGCCGTGAACCGCGGCTGGGTCGGCCCGGTCGGCCGCGTCGGGCTCGGCGGCGCGGCCGCGCTCTGCGTCTTCGCCGGCGGGCTCGAGCTGCGCCGGCGCTACGGCGACACGTACTCGTCGCTCGCCGCCGTCGGTACCGGGATCGCCGGCGGCTACGCGACGCTGCTCTCGGCGGCGGCGCTCTACGACCTGCTGCCGGATTACGCGGCGCTCGGCGTCGCGTCCGCGATCGCGTCGGTCGGCGTCGCGACCTCGATCTTCTGGCGTTCGCAGCTCGTGGCCGGATTCGGGCTGATCGGGGCGATGCTCGTCCCCGTCGCAGTTGTCGCGCAGGGTGGCTTGAGCACGCTCGGCACGGCGTTCGTCGCGGTCGTGCTCGCCGCCACGGCGGTCGTCTCGGTGCGGCTGCGCTGGCGCGAGCTGCTCGTCGCCGGAGTGGTGGCGAGCGTGCCGCAGATCGTTGCGCTCGTCTTCCAGGCGGAATACGACGCGCAGTCGCCGTGGCGAATCGTCCTCCTCGCGGCCGTGTTCTCCGTGCTCTACGTCTGCGCGGGCGTGGCCGTGCACCTGCGCGACGGCAGCAGCGACCTGGGTGCGCTGACCTCGTCTCTGACGTTCGGCGGCGGTGTGCTCGCGGCCGTGTCGACGGTCCGGCTCTACGACACGCCGAGGGAGCAAGGCTTCGCGCTGCTCGTGGTCGCCCTCGTCTACGGGCTCGGAGCACTGTTCTTCGCGAGGCGCGCGACGAGGGATCTCAGTGCCCTGCTCGCCTCCGTCGGCTTCACCCTCGGCGCGTTCGCAGTCGCGGAGCTGCTCGACGGCCGGCCGCTCGCGTACGCGTGGGCCGCCGAGGCGGCGGCAGTCGCCTGGCTCGCGCGGCGGGCGCGCGACCTTCGCTTCCAGGTCTGGGCGGGGATCTACCTCGTGCTCACCGGCGCGCACGTTTTGATCCTCGACGCGCCGCCGAACCGGCTCTTCGTCGCGTCGGCGCATCCCGCGAGCGGTGCGCTGACCGCCGTTGCGCTCGCCGCGGCAGCGTGCGTCTTCGCCTTCTACGCGCGCCCGTGGCCGGAGCCGCTCTCTCGCTCGGGCGGGATCTACAAGATCTTCGCGGGCTTCTTCGCGCTCGTGCACGCGCAACAGCACGTCCTGCGCAGCGCTGCGCTGTGGGGCGCCGGGATCTTCGCGACGTACGCCGCCTCGCTGGGCGCACTCGCGCTCTTCGACAGCTTCGACTGGGGCTGGGTCGCGGTGACGGGGATCTGGAGCGTCGCCGGCCTCGCAGTCGTCGTCGCGAGCCTGCGCCGCGAATCGGTCCAGCTCCGCGAAGGCGGGCTCATGTGGCTCGCGTCGGTCGGTGCGACCGTCGTCCTGATGTGCATCTACTCGCTTGCGGAAGCGCCGCGCTCGTGGGCGCTGCTCGTCCTCGCGGCCGTGCTCTTCGTCGCCGGAGCGGCGTACCAGCTGCTCGACGTGAGGCCGAAGCCTCAGGGGATGGACGTGAGCCTGTACCTCGCGACGGCCGCGATCGTCATCGCAGCCTTCGCCGCCGCCGGCCTCCTCGGCGGGCAGCCGCTCGCCTACGCGTGGGCGGCGGAGGCGGCGGCACTCGCCTACACGGCGCGGCGGCTGCGCGCGCCGCATCTGCAGGCGCTGACGCTCGTGCCGCTCGGCCTGTCTCTGATCCACGTGCTCGCGCTCGACGCACCGCCGAGGCAGCTGCTCGACGACGTCTCGCATCCGGCGCGCGGCGCGCTGACCGCGCTTGCCTTCGCGCTCGCCGCCGGTGTCGGCGCCGCCCATGCGTGGGGATGGCGCGACACGAGGCCGTACGCGGCGCTCGAGCCGGCGATGTCGCCCCTCGTACGCAACCAGCGCCTCTTCCGTAGCGCGTCGCTCTGGGTCGCCGGCGTCGCCGGCACGTACACACTCTCGCTCGGCACGCTCGCGCTCTTCTCCGGCTTCGACTGGGGCTGGGTCGCGCTCGCGGGGATCTGGTGTGTGCTCGGGCTCGGCGCGCTGATCGCCGGACTCGACGTGCCGTCGATGCAGCTCCGCCGCGGCGGCATTGCCTGGCTCGCGTCGGCGACGGTCCTCGTCACGGCCCAAGGCTTCGCGTCGCTCGCGCAGACGCCGCGCGCGACGGCGTTCCTCGTGCTTGCCGCCGCGCTGCTCGTCGGTGGGCTCGCCTATGCACTGCGGGTCCGCGGCGTCCCGCTCGAGCCGATCGCCGTCGCCGCGACGCTCGTCAGCCTCGCGCTGAGCTGGTACGCGATCTCCGCGCCGCTGCACGGCCGGCGTGAAGGCGGCGCGCTGCTCGCGCTCGCCCTCCTGTACGGCGCGATCGCCGCCGCGCTCTTCGTCCGCACACGGCTGCGCGACCTGACGACGCTCTACTGGGGGATCGCGCTCGTGCTGGGCGCCTTCGCGGACGCGCTGCTGCTGGACGGCACCTACGCCGTGCTCGGCTGGGCCGCGGCCGGCGCCGCACTCGCCTGGCTCTCGGCACGCGCCCGCGAGCAGCGTTTCCTGATCGGCGCCGCGGCGTACCTCGCGCTCGCGCTCGGTCACGCCGTCGGCTTCGAGGCGCCGCCGAGCGACCTGTTCGTCGCGCGCTCGCATCCCGGCGCGGGTGCGCCCGCGATCCTGATCGTCGCCGTCGCCCTCGCCGCACTCGCCTATTTCACGTCGATCCGCCCCGGCCGCCGCGCCGCGTCGTGGCTGACCGGCGTGCTCGCCCTCTACGGGCTGTCGCTGTCGATCCTCGAGCTCGCCATGGCCACCTTCAGCGAAGGCCTGGAGACGGAGTTCCAGCGCGGGCACACCGCCGTCAGCGCCTTCTGGGGCCTGCTCGGGCTCGCCCTCCTCTACGCAGGCCTGAAGCGCTGGCGCTCGCTGCGCCTGGCAGGGCTCGCACTCTTCGCCGTAAGCCTCGGGAAGCTCTTCCTCTACGACCTGCCGTCGTTGAGCTCGGTCACGCGCGCGCTTTCGTTCCTCGCGGTCGGCGCGGTCCTGCTGCTCGGCGGCTTCTTCTACCAGCGGCTGAGCTCGGGGGACGAGACCCCCGCGGAGCCCGGCGGGGCGACGTCGTGAAGCGGTTGCCGCGGGCGGCGCTGCCGCTCGAGATCGCGGCGGTCTGGATGCTGCTCACCGTCGTCGCCGCCGAGATCCTCGTGACGTACTCGCGCCTTCCGGCGCGCGAGCTGTACCACGTCTCGGGCGGGGGTCTCTCCGGCGGCGCCGGCCGCGCGCTGGTGTTCTCCAACTTCCCGGTCGCGCTCGTCGCGATCGTCGTGCTCGCGCTCATCGCGGATCGGATGTCGAGCCGCGTAGTGACATCGGCCGCCCTCGTCGGAGTCGCGCTGTGCGCCGCCGTGGTCTGGCCGGGCGTCGTCGACGAGGCCGACTTGGACGCGAGACCCGTGAACGCTGTTGCTGCGGTCGGCGTGCTGATCGCGTTGGCGTTGACCGCGATCGCACTGCGACGGGGTGCAGCATGGAGCCGCCGGCAACCCGGCGACCGCATCCGCGTTGTCGCTGCGGCCGTCGCTGTGTTCATCGGCTTGCCGTGGATCGCCGCCGAGCTCGGCTACTTCCTGACCGGTGTGCCGGGACTTGCGAGCGTGTTCAAGACGGGGCCCTATCTGCCCGCGCCGCACCCGCCGGCCGTGCATCACGGCCATCATCACGGCATGGACGGCGTGCTGCTCCTGCTCAGCGCCGCGTTGCTCTCACGAGTCGTCCCGTCGGTCCGCCGCCCGTGGTTGCGCGTCGCGTCGGGCGCATACCTCGCCCTGATGACCGCCTACGCAATCGGCAACATCGCGAACGACGCCTGGACCGAGCAGGTCGTCAAGCGCGGCTGGACGAGCTGGATGGTTCCGGACGTCCTGCACCCGAGCCTGACGATCGCCTGGGGCCTCATCGTCATCGGGGCCGCACTGCTCTATGCAGCTTCTGCCTGGTGGATTGGCAGATCGGCGCGAGAGCTTCCTGCGCTCGCGCCGGTCGCCCACGTCTGAAAGCATCCAGCCCATGGCGACCATCCTCTGCGTGCTCTACGACGACCCGGTCGACGGCTACCCGACCTCGTACGCCCGCGACGGCATCCCGGTGATCGAGCGGTACTACGACGGCCAGACGACGCCGACTCCGGAACGCATCGACTTCACGCCGGGCGCGCTCCTCGGCAGCGTGTCGGGCGGGCTCAGGCTGCACACGTTTCTCGAGGAGCGCGGCCACCGCTTCGTCGTCACGGCCGACAAGGACGGACCCGACTCCGAGTTCGAGCGCGAGTTGCCGGACGCCGACGTCGTGATCTCGCAGCCGTTCTGGCCGGCGTACCTGACCAGGGAGCGAATCGCGAAGGCGCCGAAGCTGAAGCTGGCGATCACGGCGGGCATCGGCTCGGATCACGTCGACCTGCAGGCGGCGATCGAGCGCGGCATCACGGTCGCCGAGGTGACGTACTCCAACAGCATCAGCGTGTCGGAGCACGTCGTGATGATGATCCTCGCGCTCGTCCGCAACTACATCCCGTCGTACCAGTGGGTCGTCGACGGCGGCTGGAACATCGCCGACTGCGTCTCGCGCTCGTACGACCTCGAGGGAATGCAGGTCGGCACGGTCGGCGCCGGCCGCATCGGCTCCGCCGTGCTGCGCCGGCTGCAGCCGTTCGAGGTCGGCCTGCACTACACCGACCGTCACCGCCTGCCGGCCGCAGAAGAGGAGAGGCTCGGCGTCACGTACCACGCGGACGTCGAGTCGCTCGTGCGCGTCTGCGACGTCGTGACGATCAATGCGCCGTTGCATCCCGAGACCGAGCACATGTTCGACGACGCGCTGATCGCGCACATGAAGCGCGGCGCGTACCTCGTCAACACCGCGCGCGGAAAGATCTGCGACCGCGACGCGATCGTGCGCGCGCTCGAGTCCGGTCGGCTCGCCGGCTACGCCGGGGACGTGTGGTTCCCCCAGCCGGCGCCGAAGGACCACCCGTGGCGGACGATGCCGCACCACGGCATGCCGCCGCACGTGTCGGGCACGAGCCTCTCGGCGCAGGCGCGCTACGCGGCGGGCACGCGCGAGATCCTCGAGTGCTGGTTCGACGGGCGCCCGATCCGCGAGGAGTACCTGATCGTGGACGCCGGCAAGCTCGCCGGCACAGGGGCGCACTCGTACACCGCATAAGTAAGTTGACACTTACGTAAGTAATTGCTTAAGTACAGCCGTGGAGGCTGCCCTGAAGGCAATCGCGGCGCCGCACCGGCGCACGATCCTGCGGCTCGTCTCGGACGAAGAGCTGTCCGCGGGCGAGATCGCGGCGCATTTCGACCTGACGCGGCCGGCGGTCTCCCAGCATCTAGGTGTGCTGAAGGAGGCGGGGCTCGTGAGCGAGCGACGCAACGGCACCAGGCGCCTGTACCGGGCGCGCCCCGAAGGGCTCGCCGAGCTGAAGACATTCCTCGACGAGTTCTGGGGCGACCGGCTCGAGGCGCTCAAACGCGAAGCGGAGAGAGAGGAGAAGCGGCATGGCAAGAACGGCTGAGAAGGTCTCGCTCGAGCGCGAGATCGCAATCGCGGCGAGCCCGGAGACGGTCTGGGAGTTCCTCGTCGACCCGGACAAGGCGACGCGGTGGATGGGGCAGGCGTGCTCGTTCGACGCGCGTCCCGGCGGCAGCTACCGCTGCGACGTCATCCCGGGCCATACCGCGAGCGGCGAGTTCGTCGAGCTCGACCCGCCGCGCCGGCTCGTCCACACGTGGGGCTGGGAACCGGGCGAGGAGGGGCCGAACCCGGTGCCGCCGGGCTCGTCCACGATCGAGATCGAGCTCGTCCCCGACGGCGAGGGAACGCTCCTGCGCTTCACGCATCGCGATCTGCCCAGCGCCGAGGCGGCCGAGTCGCACGGCCAGGGCTGGGATCACTACCTCGAGCGGCTCGAGGTCGCCGCGACGGGCGGCGATCCGGGGCCGGACCCGTGGCTCAGCGGCGAGATGTAGGAGGAGGACTGCCGGAGGCGGGCGCAAGGCGCGCCCGCCTCCGCGAACCGCTCAGACGCCTGCGCGCTGCATGCCGAGCGACTTGCTGACCTGCTTGACCTGCTCGAGCGCCTCGCGCTCCTGGTCGAGGTTCTCCTCGAGCAGGTGGACGATCTCGGTCTCGCCGATCATCCCGGCGAGGTCGATCATCCCCTCGTA
>WNGA01008741.1_pt1 | contig 13811 bp, 15 predicted proteins | sample 5400061 | NCBI WGS metagenome assembly WNGA01 (sample SAMN13153366, study PRJNA577476) | soil metagenome | isolation source: 100 cm soil or saprolite under grassland replicate 2 | place: USA:California | collected 2016-06-15 | reverse complement strand
GAAAACAAGGGCGCTGAGCCGCGTGGGAGTTTGTGCGGGACGTCCGGAGTACCTAACGTTCAACGAAGATCGAGCGCAGTGCTCGACATCAACGTTCACGGAGGGAAGCAGTGAACAAGAGCCAGTTGGTCGAAGCGCTCGCTGTGCACTTCGACGGGAATCGCCGCGCGGCGCAGCACGCGTTGGAGTCGGTCATCGACACCGTCCAGCGTGAGCTGACCAAGAAGGGCGGGAAGGTCGCGATCACCGGTTTCGGTGCGTTCGAGGCCGTCGAGCGGGGCGCCCGAATGGTTCGCAACCCGCGGACCGGAGAGACCAAGCGTGCCAAGAAGACCGTCGTTCCGCGGTTCCGCGCGGGCGCCGAGCTGAAGGCCGTCGTCTCGGGCGCGAAGAAGCTGCCGAAGGCCGCCGCCGCGAAGGCCGCCCCGGCTGCCAGCGCCGCCAAGGCCGCCGCCACGAAGGCGGTCGCGAAGAAGGCCCCGGCCAAGGCCGCCGCCACCAAGACGACGGCGACCCGCGCCGCCGCGACCAAGACGGCCGCCACCAAGACGGCCGCCACCCGGACCGCGACCAAGACGGCCGCGACGAAGGCCGCTGCCACGAAGACCGCTGCCAAGAAGGCTCCGGCGAAGACGGTCGCCAAGAAGGCGCCCGTCACCAAGACCGCCGCCAAGAAGGCCCCGGCGAAGACGGTCGCGAAGAAGGCCCCGGCGAAGGCCGTCGCCAAGAAGGCCCCCGCGAAGAAGGCGCCCGCCAAGAAGGCCGCCGCTCGCTGACCTTCACCACCAGACCCGATCGGCTTACCCGATCCGGTCCCAGCCCGAGAAAGAGGCCGGCACCCCACTGGTGCCGGCCTCTCGCATTCCCACCCACGGCCATCCCCTCGAGCCCCGCACTTCCCTTGCCGGCACGCCGCACATCTGGCAAGTCCACTTGCAGGCTCGCCGGTTCCGGCGCCTCCCGACGGCGTGCCTGCAAGGCATGTCGGCTCGGAGCGGCATGTCGGCAAGGTAAGTGGCCGAAGGGCGCAGCGGCGTGTGGGCGATGCGGTTGGTGCGCCGCAGGGTTAGGGAAGGGTGATGAAGTGGAGGGCGGTGATGGTGAGGGTGGGGCCGGTGCCGGTGGTGTCGAGGCGGACGCGCTGGCCGGGGCGGAGGAAGCGCACGGGGGTGGTGGCGAGGGCGTCGGCGGTGAAGGGGAGCTCCACGCCGGTGTCGGTGAGGACGGCGCCGCTGCGGGTGGTGTCGTCGTACCGGCTGACGGTGGCCTGCATGGTCGTCACGCTAGCCGTTCGGCCGGTGGCGCCGACAGGTCCACGCCGATGGACGCCAGCACGGCGGCCGTGCGGGGACCCACGCCGAGGGTGATCGCGGCGGCCAGGTCGGCCGCGGTGTCGACGTCACGGCGCAGCGAGTCGATACCAGTCACCGTCACCGGGGTCGCGCCGGACAGGCGGTGCGCGGTCGCGGAGTTTCCGCCGAAGTGCGGGGTGAGCGGCTGTCCGGAAGGCGCCGCCAGCAACGTCGTACCGGTGCCGGCGGCATCCGCGACGAACCCGCGGGCGGGTACGCAGGCGGCAAGCGCCGCGGCAAGCTCCGCCGGTCGCAGGGCCGGCAGGTCGGCGGACAGCGCGGCCACGCCCTGCCCGGCGCGCACCGCGGTCTCGGCCGCGTGCTCGAGGGCGGGGTTCAGGCCGGCGTCGGGCTCGTCGGGTACGACGTCCGCGCCGAGCGCGGTGACCGCGCGTCGTACGGCTGGATCGTCGGTGATGACCACGACGGCCGCGACGCCACGGGCGCGCAGCGCGGCGGCGGTAGTGTCGACGGCGAAGGCGAGCGCGAGCTCCGGACGGGCCCGCGGGTAGGCGGCGGCCAGCCGGCTCTTCGCGATCGCCGTACGCTTCACCGGAATCACCACGGTCCAGGAAGCGCTGTCGAGAAAGGCGTCAGAAACATCTGCCATCGGGCAGGATTCTCCCATGAGCAACCGATCCACCGTCCGCCAGGAGGTCTGAGTGACAGCGCAGCCGGACAACGGCGCGAACCGCCCCCGGAAGGGCTTCTGGTTCGGGGTCGTGGTTGCGATCGTGAAACCGGTCATGCTGGCGCTCACCAAGCGGGACTGGCGCGGAGCGGAGAACCTGCCGAGGTCCGGCGGCATCGTCGTGGTCGCGAACCACGTCTCGCACGTCGACCCGGTGGTGATCGGCCACTACATCTACGACAACGGCCGGATCCCGCGGATGCTCGGCAAGGCGTCGCTGTTCAAGATCCCGGTGATGGGCCGGATCATCACGAACGCCGGGCAGATCCCGGTGTACCGCGGGTCGGCGGACGCGGCCCACGCGTTCCGGGCCGCGGTCGACGCGGTCGAGCGCGGTGAGTGCGTGATGGTCTACCCGGAGGCGACGATCACCCGGGACCCGGCGCAGTGGCCGATGACCGGCAAGACCGGCGCCGCCCGGATCGCGCTGACCACCGGGTGCCCGGTGATCCCGGTGGCGCAGTGGGGGCCGCAGGAGCTCTACCCGCCGTACGGGCACAAGGTGAGCCTGCTGCCGCGCAAGACCATGCACCTGATCACCGGCAAGCCGGTCGACCTGAGCGCTTTCCAGGGCAAGCCGATGACCCCCGAGCTGTTGCGGGAGGCAACTGCTGTGATGATGCGGGAGATCGCCGTACTGCTCGGCACGTTGCGTGGCGAGACGCCACCCGCGGAGCTGTACGACGCTCGCAAGGCCCGGAAGTCCGATGGTTCCGATGGTGAGGAGAGCCGATGACGAAGGTTGCGGTGTTCGGTGCCGGTTCCTGGGGTACGGCGTTCGCGAAGGTGCTCGCCGAAGCCGGGAACGAGGTCTCGGTATGGGGCCGCCGGGAGGTGATCTGCGAGACGATCAACAGCCGGCACAGCAACCCCGACTACCTTCCCGGGATCCTGTTGCCCGAGTCAATCACCGCGACCCACGACCCGGTCGCGGCGGTGGACGGCGCCGAGGCGGTCGTGCTGGCGGTGCCGAGCCAGTCGCTGCGCGAGAACCTCGCCGAGTGGGCCGCGATCCTGCCGGACACACCGCCGCTGGTGAGCCTGATGAAGGGCGTCGAGGTCGGCACCACGAAGCGGATGAGCGAGGTGATCACCGAGCTCACCGGCGCCGGCCCGGAGCGGATCGCGGTCGTGTCCGGGCCGAACCTTTCCCGGGAGATCGCCGAGGGCCAGCCGGCCGCGAGTGTGGTCGCCTGCGCCGACGAGGGCACCGCCACCCGGCTGCAGAAGCTCTGCCACTCGCCGTCGTTCCGCCCGTACACCACCACCGACGTGATCGGCTGCGAGCTCGGCGGCGCGACCAAGAACGTGATCGCGCTCGCGGTCGGGATGGCCGTCGGGCTCGGCTTCGGCGACAACGCCCGCGCCTCGGTGATCACCCGCGGCCTGGCCGAGACCGCCCGGCTGGGCGCGGCGCTCGGCGCGGACCCGTACACGTTCTCCGGCCTGGCCGGGCTGGGCGACCTGGTCGCGTCCTGCTCGTCGCCGCTGGCCCGGAATCGCAGCTTCGGCGAGAAGCTCGGCCAGGGACTGTCGGTCGAGGAGATCAAGGCGTCCACCCGGCAGGTCGCCGAAGGCGTCGCGTCGGCCGCGTCGATCGCGCAGCTGGCCCGCAACCACGACGTCGAGATGCCGATCGTCGAGCACGTCACCCAGGTCGTGGCCGGGGAGCTGACCCCGAAGGAGATGCTCATCAGCCTGATCTCCCGCTCCGCCAAGGCCGAGCGCTGGGGCTGACCACTCAGGCTTCGAGGGCCTGGCTGAGGTCGGTCCAGAGGTCGTCGACGTCCTCGATGCCGACCGACAGGCGGATCAGGTTCTGCGGGATCGTGGCGGCCTCCGAGAGCCAGCGGCGGCGGCGCTCGAGGCTGGACTCGACGCCGCCCAGGCTGGTGGCGTGCACCCACAGCCGGGTGCGTTCGCAGACCCGGTCGGCCGCGTCCGCGCCGCCGGCGACCTCGATCGCGACGATCGCGCCGTAGCCGTCCATCTGCCGGGTCGCGAGCGCGTGGCCGGGATCGCTGATCAGGCCGGGGTAGCGGACGTGCTCGACGCGCGGGTGCTCGAGCAGCCGCGAGGCCAGTACGGCGGCGTTGTGCTGGGCGCGTTCCAGGCGCAGCGCCAGGGTTCGCATCCCGCGCAGCGCGAGCCAGGCGTCCATCGCGCCCGGGATCGCGCCCAGGTTGCGGCGGCGTGCCGCCAGCTCGTCGTACCGGGTGTCGTCGCGGGTGACGGCGGCGCCGAGCAGGACGTCGGAGTGGCCGGCGAGGTACTTCGTTGCCGAGTGCACCACGATGTCCGCGCCGTGCTCGAAGGGTCGCTGCAGCAGCGGTGTGGCGAAAGTGTTGTCGACGGCAACGATCGCGCCGGCATCGTGCGCGGCGGCGCGGATCGCGGTCAGGTCGGCGACGTCGAGCGCCGGGTTCGTCGGCGACTCGACCCAGACCATCGCGGCGGCGCGCGCGGCTTCCGGCAGCTCCGCCACGCTCACCCGGTTCGCGACCAGCCGTCCGGCGGCGACCTGCTGGTCGACCAGCGCGTGCACGCCGCTGTACGCGTGCGCGGGCAGCACCACCCGGCCGCCGACCGGGACCAGGTCGAGCACCGCGCTGACCGCGCCCATACCGGACGCGAACGCCAGCGCCCGGCCGCCTTCCAGCGCGCCCAGCACGTCCTCGAACGCGGCCCAGGAGTCGTTGCCGAAGCGCCCGTACCCGAGCGGCCCGCCCGCGACGTACGTCGACGCCAGCACCGGCGGCACGGTCAGCGGAGCATCCGGCTCGCGCGGCGGCCGGCCGGCGTGCACGACGACGGTCGACGGACTCAGCTCGTTGTCCATAGCGCGATTCTCGCGCCTCCGGAAAGCCGACACCCGCCCTCACGGCGCGTGAGTAGCGCCGAGCGCCTCTTGTCCGCCGTCGCTTCGCGTTGCCGGCGCCCGGATGGGCACCTCGCGGCGTTGTCGTCGTCGTCCGAAGCTCCGCATCGATCTCCTCCTCCGCCTTGCGATGCACCCACCCGGACACCGGCACCGTTGAAGCGACGGCGGACAACAGGCACTAGGGTCTTGCCGATGAGCCAGTCAGAGCACAAGCCCCGGGTCGCCGTCGTGTTCGGTGGCCGGTCCAGCGAGCACGCGATCTCCTGCGTCACGGCGGCCAGCGTGCTGTCCGCGATCGACCGCGACAGGTACGACGTGGTGCCGGTCGGCATCCGCACGGACGGGCGCTGGGTGCTCGAGTCCGGCGACACCGAACGGCTGAGGATCACCGACGGAAAGCTGCCCGAGGTGGACGCCGCCGCGCTGCCGGTGCTGTTCGGCACCGAGCGCGACCTGGTGGTCAGCGAGCCCGGACAGGTGCCGCGCACGCTCGGCGAGGTGGACGTGGTCTTCCCGCTGCTGCACGGCCCGTGGGGCGAGGACGGCACCATCCAGGGCCTGCTGGAGATGGCCGAGCTGCGGTACGTCGGCGCCGGGGTGCTGTCCAGCGCGATCGGCATGGACAAGCACTACATGAAGGTGGTGTTCGAGGCCGCCGGGCTGGAGGTCACGCCGTACGTCGTGATCCGGGAGCGGGACTGGCGCCGCGACGCGCAGACCTGCCGGGACCTGGTCGGCAAGCTCGGCTACCCGGTGTTCGTGAAGCCGGCCCGCGGCGGGTCCAGCGTCGGGATCAGCAAGGTGACCGGCCCGGACGAGCTGGACGCGGCCGTCGAGCTGGCCCGGGAGCACGACCCGAAGGTGATCGTCGAGGCGGCCGCGAGCGAGCCGCGCGAGATCGAGTGCGGCGTGCTCGGCGGGCTCGGCGGCGGGGCGCCGGACGTCAGCGTGTGCGCGGAGATCGTCGTCGACGGTGGCGGGCACGACTTCTACGACTTCGAGGCGAAGTACCTGCCGGAGGGCGAGGAGTACACCACGCTCACCGTGCCGGCGGACCTGCCCGAGGAGGTCGCGGCGCAGGTCCAGGCCCAGGCGCTGACCGCGTTCGACGCGATCGAGTGCGAGGGGCTGGCCCGGGTCGACTTCTTCCTGGACTCGCACGGCCGGGTGATCATCAACGAGATCAACACCATGCCCGGGTTCACCCCGACGTCGATGTTCCCGCGGCTGTGGGCCGCCAGCGGCGTCGACTACCCGTCGTTGGTGGACCGGCTGATCCGGCTCGCCCTGGAGCGCCCCACCGGCCTGCGCTGACGCCACCCCGTCCGGCTCGCCGGACCGCACCGCGCCCGACCGGCTCCGCATGTGCACGAGTCGCCACACCCGGTTAGCGTGTGCACCAGTCGCCAGGTCGGCCTCGTGTGTGCGCGTCTCGCCTTCGCCCGGCCGGCTTCCACGGCAGTTTCCGAACACGGTTGAGGAACCTGTGGATCCGTGAACACACAAGGCCGGCTGTCCCACGTGTGCGCAGCTCGCCAGGTCCGCCTGGTGTGTGCGCAGATCGCCTTCGTCGGGCTGGTTTCCACGGCGGTTTCCGCACACGGGAGGCGGACCTGTTGATTCGTGCACACGCCGAGCCGGGGGATGCGTGCGGCGGGGCCGGCTGTGCGTGCGCGGATGTGTCCGGCGAGCGTCAGATGCAGGGAGTCACCATGGGGTTGTCGCGGCTCATCGCGCCGGACAGGTCGGTGAGCGCGTTCGCCTCGGGGGCGTAGGAGTTCGGCACCGCGACCTCGACGTACAGCTTGCGGCCGATCGTGGTGAAGACCACGCCGTTCTCGGCCGGTTCCGCGAACCAGCCGACGCCGTTGACCTCGAAGCACTGGGACTGGGCGTTGGCCAGCCCAGCCGGGGGCGCCACGCCGCAGACGAGCTCGATCGGCGGGTCGCCCCAGGCGGCAGTCAACAGGCTGGTCGGGACGGTCTTGCGGCGGCCCTCGCCGAGCACCTTGCCGGGCAGGTCGGCGACCAGCTTCTCGCAGGCGTCGATCACCGCGGGCGCGGGCGTAGGCGCGGCCAGCGGCACGCGGGACTGGCAGCCGGCCGTTGCCAGTGGCAACGTCAGCAGCAGGGCGGCGACCAGGTGGTACGGCTTCAGATGTGCACCACGGGGCAGGTGAGCGTCCGGGTGATGCCGGGGACGTTCTGGACCTTGGCCACGACCAGCTTGCCGAGCTCGTCGACGTTCCGGGCCTCCGCGCGCACGATCACGTCGTACGGACCGGTCACGTCCTCCGCCAGCGTCACACCGTGCACGGCCGCGATCTGCTGCGCGACGTCGGCCGCCTTGCCGACCTCGGTCTGGATCAGGATGTAAGCCTGGACCACCACGTCGTTCTCCACTCCGTCGAGCCCACGCCAGGCGGGCGGCCCGTCGAGCCGTGTGTACTGCCGGCCCTCGGGGCGTACTCCTTGGGCGATCACGGTACCCCGTGCGGCCGACAGCTCACACCCCACCTCTGGCGAGCCGCCGTCCGCGTGTCGCTCACGTTGACATGTCATAGGGTCGAGACGCGGCGAGACGAGAGGACACGTAGTGGGCGAGACACTGGCCGGCACCGGCGAGTTCGGGTTCATCGACGCCGTCACGAGCACGCTGAAGCAGGGTGACGACGTGCTGGTCGGCCCGGGCGACGACGCGGCCGTGGTGGCGGTGCCGGACGGGCGGATGGTGGTGACGGTCGACCTGATGGTCGAGGGCCGGCACTTCCGCCGGGACTGGTCCGAGCCGTACGACGTGGGCCGCAAGGCCGCGGCGCAGAACCTCGCAGACATCGCCGCCATGGGCGCCAGGCCGACCTCGATCGTGGTCGGGCTCGGCGCCCCCGCGGACCTGCCGGTCGAGTGGGGGATGGAGCTGTCCCGCGGCCTGGTCGACGAGACCGAGCCGTACGGCGTGAGCATCGTCGGCGGCGACACCGTCCAGTCGGACAAGATCGTGGTCTCGGTGACCGCGCTCGGCACCCTCGAGGGCCGCAAGCCGGTGCTGCGCTCCGGCGCGCGACCCGGTGACGAGGTGGCCGTGGTCGGGCGGCTGGGCTGGGCCGAGGCCGGGTACGCCGTACTGGCGCGGGGGTTCCGTTCCCCGCGGGCGGTCGTGGACGCACACCGCCGCCCGGAGCCGCCGTACGACGAGGGCCCGCGGGCCGCGATCGCCGGGGCGTCGGCGATGTGCGACGTCAGCGACGGGCTGCTCGCCGACCTGGGCCACATCGCCGCCGCCAGCGGCGTGACGATCGACGTCAGGTCCCGGGCGCTGGTCGTGGACGAGCCGCTGCAGGCGGTCGCCGCGGCAACCGGGAAGGAGCCGCTGTCGTTCGTGCTGACCGGCGGGGACGACAACGCGCTGGTGGCGACCTTCGAGCCCGCCGACGTGCCGGACGGCTGGCGGGTGATCGGCGCGGTTGCCGAGGGCAACGACGACCGGCCGCCCGGCACCGTGACCGTGGACGGCCAGCCGTACGAGGGGGAGCAGGGACATGCCCACTTCCGCGCCTAGCCGGGTGCTGACGATCGCCGGGTCCGACTCCGGCGGCGGCGCCGGGATCCAGGCCGACCTGAAGACGATGCTGGCCTGCGGCGTGCACGGGATGAGCGTGCTGACCGCGATCACCGCGCAGAACAGCGTCGGCGTGCAGGGCGCCTGGGAGCTCGGCCTGGACGCCGTCCGGGCGCAGTTCCGCAGCGTGGTGGACGACATCGGCGTGGACGCGGTCAAGACCGGCATGCTCGCGTCGACCGCGATGGTGGAGTGCGTCGCGGACCTGCTGGAGACGCTGCCGGACGGGGTTCCGGTGGTGGTCGACCCGGTGTCGGTGTCCAAGCACGGCGACCCGCTGCTGGCCGCGGACGCGATGGCCGCGGTGCGCAAGCGGATCGTGCCGCTGGCCACGGTGCTGACCCCTAACCTGACCGAGCTCGGCCCGGTCGCCGACGTCGAGCTGCACGGGCCGCAGGACCGCGAGGAGGCCGCCGCACGGCTGCTCGCCGCTGGCGCCGACTGGGTGCTGGTGAAGGGCGGGCACGACCCGGGCGACGCGATCGACGTGCTGCACGGGCCGGGCGGCGCGCGGCAGGAGTTCCGCGCCACGCGCGCCGACAACCGGCACACGCACGGCACCGGCTGCACGTTGGCGAGCGCGATCGCGTCCTACCTCGCCCAGGGGTACGACGTGCCGGCGGCGGTCGGCGCGGCCAAGGAGTACGTCACCGGCGCGGTGCACGCCGGGTTCGGCCTCGGGTCCGGGATCGGCCCGGTCGACCACGGCTGGATGTTCCGGTGAGCCCGCAGGCGCCCGTCGAGGGCCGCTGCGACGAGTGCGGCTTCGACTACGACGAGCCCGGCCTGACCGCCGTTCTGGCCCGGCTCAGCTCCCAGGCGGACGAGTACGACGGCCTGCTGGCCGGGGCAGCCGACGACGTCGTGCGCCGCCGGCCGGAGCCGGACGTCTGGTCGGCGCTCGAGTACAGCTGCCACGTCCGGGACGTGCTCGACGTCCAGCGCCGCCGGATCGCCCAGACCCTGGTGGAAGAGGTTCCGTCGTACGTGCCGATGGACCGGGAGAAGAGGCTGGTGGACGGGCGCTACTCCGAGCAGGATCCGGCCAAGGTCGCGGCCGACCTGGCGGCCAACGCGCGTGAGTTCGCGGCCGCCGCGGCGGCGCTGGACGAGAGGCAGCTGCGGCGGACCGGGATCTACCAGTACCCGAGCCCGGCCGAGCGGCCGCTCGCCTGGCTGGTCCGGCACACCGCCCACGAGGTCCAGCACCACCACTACGACGTCGTCCGCGTGCTGCGCTGACGCGGCCGCGGAGGAGTTGCTCGGCCGGTTCGGCGGGCCGGACCCGGCCGCCGGCTACCGCGCCTTCGCGCTCGAGCAGCCGAACCTGTACCGGTTGCTCGTCGAGCACCCGCTGGACGATCTCGGCGTACCGGCCGGGCGCCGGCGCCGGCTGCTCGAGGACGTGCTCGCCGCGCTCAGCCCGGCGGGGATCGCGGACGACGCCGCGCGCGACGTCCGGATCCAGCTGCACGGCTCAGTCGCTGGCAGCGGATCAATCAACCCCTCACCGATCATTCGTCGCATCTCGTGGTCCCTGTGGACAACGCGGTCAGCTGACCGCCGGAGTGCACATGATCGGTTGTCCACAGGGACCACGAGATGCGACGAATGATCGGAACAAGGTGAGGCCGCGCGGGGCGGGATCAGTTGAGCGGGACGTCGTACCGGGTTAGTAGCTCGCGCAGCGCGGAGGCGCCGGAGGCGGGTGGGAAGTGCTCGGCGTGCAGGCCGGCGGTGCGGGCGCCTTCGACGTTCAGCAGGTTGTCGTCGACGAAGAGCGCGGCCCGGCCGGGGACGCCGATGGCCTCCAGGATCGTGCTCAAGTACGCCGGGTCGGGTTTCGCCAGGCCGAGGTCGCAGGAGTAGAACTCGGCGTCGAACACCTCGTCGTAGCCGAGTGCGCCCCGCATGTACGCCGCCCGGTACGCCTGCTGGTTCGTCGCCAGGTAGCACCCGGTGCCGGCGGCGCGCACCGCCCGGACCACGTCGAGCTCGTCGGGGTAGACCACGATGTCGTTCCAGTTCGCGAGTACATCGTCCAGCGGCACGGCCACGTTCCAGCGGGCCAGCACCTTGGCGAGCTCGTCCGGCCAGCTGGACTCACCGCGTAGCGGCGGCAGTTCGGCGGCGAACAGCTCGGTGACGAACTCGTCGGCCCGGTCCGCCGGCACCAGCGCGGCGAGCCGGTCCTTCCAGCCGGGACGGGCGCCCTGCAGCACCCCGTCGGCGTCGAACAGCACAGCGCGGATCACCCGCGCATCCTCGCACGGCACAGCAAAGGACCCGCTGCCCGGAGCGGGCCGCGGGTCCTGTGCGGAGAACATCAGGTCAGCGGGTGACCTTGCCCGCCTTCAGGCAGGAGGTGCAGACGTTCAGGCGCTTCGGCGTCTTGCCGATCAGCACCCGGACGCGCTGGATGTTCGGGTTGAAGCGCCGCTTGGTACGACGGTGCGAGTGCGACACGTTGTGTCCGAACTCGGGGCGCTTGTCGCAAACGTCACAAACGGCAGCCACCGGAACTCCTCAAGAATGTTTCACGCGAAAGTCAGGTCAGTGTCATCAGTGTCGCCCCTCGGACCACGGCCGAACCCCAGCTGAGCGGGCAACCGTACAAGGTTATCCGATCACGCCCGCGTGGCGCCAATCCGGGCCACCCGCAAGGGTTGAGTAATCTTCCGTGGGTGGCAGCCGAGCAGACCCTCACCATCGCTGTACTGCGCCGATGGGCGAGTTCCGCGCTGCACGCGCTCGGCGCCGCGCGGGCCGAGATCGACGACCTGAACGTGTACCCGGTGCCCGACGGGGACACCGGCACCAACATGTACCTCACCTGGGAGGCCGCCTGCCGCGCGCTGCCCGAGGGCGAGGTGTCGTTCGCCGACACGGTGGCCGCGTTCAGCCACGGCGCGCTGCTCGGGGCACGCGGGAACTCCGGCGTGATCACCTCGCAGCTGGTCCGCGCGGCCGGCGCCCGGCTGGCGCAGTCGGACGCCCCGGACGCGAAGGACCTGGCCGCGGCGCTGACGGCGGCCGCCGACGCGGCGTACGGAGCGCTGGCCAAGCCGGTCGAGGGGACCATGCTGACGGTCGCGAGGGCCGCCGCGGTGGCCGCCGAGGAGGCCGCGAAGGAGGGCGGCCGGCTCACCGAGGTGTGGTTCGCCGCTGCGGCCGGCGCCCGGGCCGCCCTGGAGCGGACCACCGAGCAGCTCGAGGCGCTGCGCCGCGCGGGCGTGGTCGACGCCGGCGGGGCCGGGCTGGTGGTGATGCTGGAGGCGATGGACGCGGTGATGCAGGGGCCGCGGCTGGGGACGCGCAGCTCGGCGCTGCCCCCGCGGGTTCCCGCCGGACCGCCGGGGAGCGACCTGGACCCGGACGGCCCGGCGTACGAGGTGATGTACCTGCTGGACGCGCCGGACGACCTGGTCGGCGGGTTCCGCGACACCCTGGACCGGCTCGGCGACTCCGTGGTGGTCGTCGGCGGCGACACGCTGTGGAACGTGCACGTGCACACCGACGACGTCGGCGCCGCGATCGAGGCCGGGATCGCGATCGGCCGGCCGCACCGGATCCGGGTCACGCACTTCGCGGATCTCACGCCACCGGAGAAGCCGAGCGGGCGCGCCGTGATCGCGGTCGCGGCCGGCGCCGGCCTGGCCGAGCTGTTCCGGTCCGCGGGCGCCCAGGTCGTGCGCGGCGGGCCCGGCCGGCGCTGCTCGACCGGTGAGCTGCTGGACGCGATCGAGGCGTCCGGCGCCGCCGAGGTGGTGCTGCTGCCGAACGACTCCGACACGATCCTGGTCGCCGAGGCGGCCGCCACCGCGGCCCGGCAGACCGGCGTCCGGATCGCGGTGATCCCGACCCGCGCCCAGGTGCAGGGGCTGGCCGCGATCGCGGTGCACGACGCGAGCCGCAGCTTCGACGACGACGTCGTGCACCAGTCCGCGGTCGCCGGGCAGACCCGGCAGGGCGCCGTCACGATCGCGGTGAAGGACGCCTGGACGATGGCCGGGCAGTGCCACGTCGGCGACGCGCTCGGCGTGGTCGACGGCGACTTCGCGCTGATCACCGAGGACCTGCAGCAGGCGGCGGTCGGCGTGGTGGACCGGCTGCTCGCCGGTGGCGGCGAGCTGATGACCGTGGTGTGCGGCCGGCAGGCCTCGGCGCTGCTGGTCGACACCGTGGTCCGGCACGTGCGGCGCCGGCGGCCGGACGTCGAGGTGTGCGTGTACGACGGTGACCAGGAGAGGTACCCGTTGCTGATCGGGGTGGAGTAGGTGGATCTGGACACCCGGCTGCCGCGGCTGGTCGGCGGCCCGAGCGGGAAGAAGTTCGCCGAGGTGCTCGGCCTGGAGACCGCCGGCGACCTGGTCCGGTACTACCCGCGGCGCTACCTGAAGCGCGGCGAGCTCAGCTCCTTCGACGAGCTGCTGCCGGGCGAGCTGGCGACCGTCGCGGGCCGGGTGACCGGCGTCCGGCTGCGGCTGATCGGCGTGAAGGGCCCGGACATCCCGCTGTCGGACTGGCCGAAGTACACCCGGCGCAAGACCCTGACCAAGGTCGTGATCACCGACGGGCGCCGGACGCTGGACGTGCCGTTCTTCAACCAGGCCTGGCTGTGCGGCCGGCTCACGGTCGGCACCGAGGCGCTGTTCTGGGGTGAGGTGGCGGTGTTCAACGGCGCCCTGCAGCTCAAGAACGCGGGCTCGGAGGTGCTCGACGAGCAGAACCTGACCCCGGACGAGATCGCCGCCCGGGCCCGGCCGTACCAGCCGCTGTACCCGGCCAGCGCGAAGCTCGACACCAAGAAGATCGAGAAGGCCGTCGGGGTCGTGCTGGACACGCTCGGCGAGGTCGACGACCCGATCCCGGACGTCGTACGGGCTCAGCACGGGCTGATGGACCTGCGCGACGCGCTGGAGAAGGTGCACCGGCCGGACGGTCCGGCGGACTGGCAGGCGGCGCAGCGCCGGCTGCGGTTCGAGGAGGCGCTGGTCCTGCAGACGATCCTGGCGCAGCGCCGTGCGGTCGCGGACGCGCTGCCCGCGAAACCGCGGCCACGGACGTCCGGCGGGTTGCTGGACGCGTTCGACGAGCGCCTGCCGTTCGCGCTGACGCAGGGGCAACGAGAGGTCGGCGACGAGGTGTTCGCCGACCTGGCCCGGCCGCACCCGATGCACCGGCTGCTGCAGGGCGAGGTCGGCTCCGGCAAGACCGTGGTGGCGCTGCGGGCGATGCTCGCGGTGGTCGACGCGGGCGGCCAGGCGG
>WNGA01016182.1_pt1 | contig 13812 bp, 15 predicted proteins | sample 5400061 | NCBI WGS metagenome assembly WNGA01 (sample SAMN13153366, study PRJNA577476) | soil metagenome | isolation source: 100 cm soil or saprolite under grassland replicate 2 | place: USA:California | collected 2016-06-15 | reverse complement strand
CACCGGAAGTCCGCGACGTGACGCCTCCCCCGGAGCCGGAGCCGGAGCCGGAGCCGGAGCCGGAGCAGAGGGCGCCCGAGCCGAAGCCCGAGCAGCAGCCGAAGGAGTTTGCGCCCGAGCCCGCTCTCGCCCGTCTCGGCGGGACCGTCTTGCGAGGCGTCGGTGTGCCTGCGTTGGCGAGCGGGATCATCGCCCTGATTGGTTGCGCGGCGCCGTGGGCACACGACGACTACGGCGGCCTGATCGGCTACGTACGCTACTTGCGGCTCGGGGTCGCGGCGCTGGTGCTTGGAGCCCTGCTGCTTCTCGCCGTCCCCGTGTTGAGGCGGAGCGTCCTGGCGCTGCGCGCCGCTGTCGGGCTGGCGGCAGCGGCGACCGTGCTGGCCGTCGCCGGGCTCGTCGCAATTTCACCCTCGCCGCCACGGGGTGCTTCCTGCTTTTTTCCGGGTTGTTCGCGATTCGACAATCCAGGCGTGAGCGCGTCCCCATTGGCGCGCCTGCCGCGCGGTGAGCGATCTGCCTCACGCGCTAGACGCCGGCGCCAGCTAGCGTCTGGGCGTGGGTGGGGTCTTCGCAAGAGCAGACGCATGAGGCTGCCCGCGACGCTGGTCCGGCAGCGGCTCGCCGTCGATCTCGGTACGGCAAACACGGTGGTCTTCCGCCGTGGGGACGGGATCGTCCTCTTCGAGCCGTCGGTCGTCGCGAGCGACGAGCGGACGGGCAAGGTGCTCGCCGTCGGCGATCAGGCGCGCCAGATGATCGGTCGGACGCCGGCGCACATCACCGCGAGTCGCCCGCTCCGGCACGGTGTGATTGCCGACTTCGAGACGACGGAGCAGATGCTCCGCTACTTCATCGGCAAGGTGGGCGGAGGCCGCAGCCGGCGGAGCGAGGTGATGGTCTGCGTGCCCAGCGGGATCACGCAGGTCGAGCGCAATGCGGTCGTCGAAGCGGCGCATTCGGCGGGCGCGCGGCACGTGTATCTGATCGAGGAGCCGCTGGCAGCGGCGATCGGGGCCGGTCTCCCCGTCGCAGAGGCGGTCGGCTCGTTCGTCGTCGACGTCGGCGGCGGCACCAGTGAGATGGCGGTGACCGCGCTCGGAGGGATGGTGATCTCGCACTCGATCCGCGTCGGCGGCTACGAGCTCGACGAGGCGATCGTGCGAGACGTTCAGCATCGCGAGCGGCTGCTGATCGGGCAGGAGCAGGCCGAAGCCGCGAAGCTGGCGATCGGGACTGCGGTCTCCGGGTCGGAGCAAGCCCCGTCCACGACGGTCGCCGGCCGTGACACGACGACAGGGCTGCTGCGACGAGCGACGATCGACGCCGGCGAGCTCCGAAGCGCGCTTCTGCGGCCGCTCGGCCAGATCGTCGCTGCGGTCAAGGATCTGCTCGAGCGAACGCCGGAGGAGCTCTCGGCCGACATCGCCGATCACGGCCTGACGCTGGTCGGCGGGGGCGCTCTCCTGCGCGGCTTCGACGAGCTCCTGCGGCACGAGACGCGTCTGCCGGTGACGGTCGCCGACTCACCGTTGACAGCCGTTGCGCGCGGGACAGCGGGATGACCGACTTCACCCTCGAGAGCGACGCCTTCCAGCACGCGCAGGCGATCCCGACCCGACACACGTGCGAAGGCGAGGACCTCTCACCGCCGCTTCGCTGGGGGAACGTGCCGGCCGAGACGCGGTCGCTGGCGCTGCTCGTCGACGACCCGGACGCCCCGGGTCGCGTCTTCACGCACTGGGTCGCGTGGGGGCTCGATCCCGATGCAGGCGGGCTGGCCGAGGGGCAGGCGGCGCCAAGCGAGGGGCGCAACGATTTCGGCACGGTGGGCTACCGCGGGCCCTGCCCGCCGCCCGGACACGGGAGCCATCGCTACCTCTTCCGGCTCTACGCCCTCGACGGTGAGCTCGAGCTCGACTCGGGTACAGGGAAGGCCGAGCTCGAGCAGGCGATCGCGGGACATGTCCTGACGACCGCCGACTTGGTCGGCACGTACCAGCGCTAGCTTTCAGTAGCGGTCGATCTCGATCAGACGCTCGTCGCTGATCCCGAAGTGGTGGGCGATCTCGTGCAGGACAACCCGTCTCACCTGCTCGCGAAGTCGCTCCGGGTCGTGCCCGTAGAGACGGACGAGCGGGCCTCGGAAGATCGTGATCTTGTCGGGCAGCACCGCGCCGTAGTGGCCGCTGCGTCTGGTGAGCGGCACACCCTGATAGAGGCCGAGCAGCCGCTGGCCCGTGGGCGGCTCGTCTTCGACGACGAGCTCGACGTTCGACATCCGCGCCCGCAGGTCCGCGGGCACCGAGTCGAGCGCCGCGGCGGCGTATTCCTCGAAGCGCGCAGCGGAATCGAGAGGACCGGAGTCCACGCTAGCGTCCGAGTCTCGTCCGGCGGCGCACGCCGAGCCTTGCCTGCAAGGCCTTGTCCTCCTGTCCGTCCTTAAGCGCTGCCCAGACGAACAGCGCACCCATGACGACGGCGGGCAGGACGACGACGAGGACGACCACGATCGCGACCGAGATGTTCATATGAGCACCGAGATGTTCATATGAGCACCGAGATGTTCATATGAGCAGAGTTCCCGTCGCCGCGGATCTCACTCTCACGCGGTGACTAGCCGGCTTCCACCTTGAAGACGCGAACGAGGCGGTCGAGCTCTTCCGCGGTGCGGGCCAGCTCCTGCGCCGAGGCCGCGATCTCCTGGGTCGAGGCCGACGTCTGCTCGGTCGACGCCGACACCTCCTCGGTCGACGCCGACGCCTGCTCGGCCACCCACGCGACCTCCGCGGTCGCCTCGACGATCTGCTGGATCCGCGACCGCATCTCCTCGACCGCCGTGCCGATCGCCTCGAAGGCCTGACGGGCGAACGCGACGGTGGCGACGCCGTCTTCGGTCCGCTCGGCGCCGTCGTCGACCACCTGGACGGCGCGCGCGGTCTCGGACTGGATGTCGAAGACGAGCGTGGCGATGGTCGCGGCGGCGCGCTGCGACTCCTCGGCGAGCTTGCGCACCTCCTCGGCGACGACGGCGAAGCCGCGCCCTTGCTCGCCCGCGCGGGCGGCCTCGATCGCAGCGTTCAAGGCCAGCAGATTCGTCTGGCCGGCAATGCCGGTGATCGTGTCGACGATCCCGCCGATCTGATCCGACTTCGCCGCCAGCTGGGTGATCGTCTCGGTGACCGCGCTCGCCGAATCGCGGACCGCGGTCATCGCCTCGTCGGCGCGCTCGGCGGCCTCGACGCCTTGGCGCGCGAGGTCGGCGGCATGCTCGGCCGTTCGCGACGTGTCCGCGGTCGACGCGCGTGCCTGCTCGACCACGCGCACCTGCCGCTCGGCGCCCTCGGCGACACCGCCGATCGCGCTCGCGATCTCGCCGACCGCGCGGCCGGCCTCTTCCGACGTCGTCGCCATCTGATGCGAGGCCGAGCTCATCGCGCCGGCTGCCTGGGTCGCCTCGCCGACGATCGCGCGCAGGTTCGTGACCATGGTCGAGATTGCGTTGCCGATCGTGTCGCGCTCCGACTGCGGCTCGACCTCGACGGTGAGGTCGCCGCCGGCGATCGTCTCGGCCGCTTCGGCGACCCCCTTCAGGTAGCCGATCATCGACCGGAACGCCGCGGCCGTCTCGCCGAGCTCGTCGCGCGAGCGAAGATCGACGCGCTGGTCGACGTCACCCTCGGCGATCCCGCGCGACGCGACGAGCAGCTGCCCGACCCCGCGCGTGATCCCGCGCGCGACGAAGAACGCGAATGCCAGGCCGGCGACCGCGGCGAGCGCGAGCGGTGCGACCGCGTTCAGGACGACGCTCGGCACCGACTCGTCGACGAGGTAGCGCCCGTCGGAGTTGATCGAGCCGATCCTCGACAGGGCCAGGACACCGGCGCCGGCCACCAAGAGCACGATGCCGATGAACCCGCCAAAGAGCTTCATTCGAACGGTGAGCCGCACGTTGTGTTCCTTTCCTGCGAAGGGGTCGGCGCGGAAGCGTCGGTCGCGTAATCGACCGGAATCTCGAAGCCTGTAGGACATTGTCGAACAGCAAGTGGTAGTGGCGAACGATCACCTGGCAAGATCTGTACAGAATCTCGCATGTGTACTACATTGCCGAATATGACTCGACATAGTCGAACACCCGTCGCAGCAGCGCCCAGATACGTGTTCGGCCTGGAGGAGCCGTGCGAGGGAGGGCGGGATCTGCTGGGCGGGAAGGGCACAGGTCTCGCCGAGATGAAGCAGCTCGGTCTGCCGGTGCCCGACGCGTTCACGATCACGACGGACGCCTGCCGTGCCTATCGAGCCGCCGGGGGCCAGCTGCCGGCCGGTCTCGAGGTGGAGCTGGACGAGCAGCTCTCCGCGCTCGAGGCGCGTACCGGGAAGCGCTTCGGGGATTCGCGCGACCCGCTGCTGCTGTCGGTGCGGTCCGGCGCGGCCGTCTCGATGCCGGGGATGATGGACACGATCCTCAACCTCGGCCTCAACGACGAGGCCGTCGGCGGGCTCGCCGAGTCGACGGCGAATCCGCGCTTCGCCTACGACTCGTACCGGCGCCTGATCCAGATGTACGGCGAGGTCGTCGAGGGCATCGCAGCCCGTCACTTCGAGGTCGAGGTCGACCGGCTCGTGCTGGAGGCGGACCTCGTCGCTCTCGTCCACGCGTTCAAGCGGGTCTTCGAGCAGCGCGCCGGCTTCGCCTTTCCACAGGATCCGCGAGACCAGCTCATGCGGGCGGTGCGAGCCGTCTTCGAGTCCTGGGACAACCCGCGCGCGCGTGTCTACAGAGCGCTGAACGGCATCCCGGACGACCTCGGCACGGCGGTGAACGTCGTTCAGATGGTCTTCGGCAACAAGGGTGCGAGCTCGGGAACAGGGGTCGCGTTCACACGTGACCCCTCGACAGGCGCCCGCTGCGCCTATGGAGAGTTCCTGCTCGACGCGCAGGGAGAGGACATCGTCGCGGGCATTCGCACGCCCGAGCCGCTCGAGCGCCTGGCGGTGCGCCTGCCCGCGGCTCACTCGGAGCTCCTCGAGACGATGCGCCGGCTCGAGCTGCACTACCGCGACGTTCAGGACATCGAGTTCACGATCGAGGAGGAGCGGCTCTATCTCCTGCAGACGCGTGCGGCGAAGCGAACCGTTGCAGCGGCGCTGAAGACCGCAGTGGACATGGTCGAGGAGGGGCTGATCTCGCGAGCGGAGGCGGTCGCGCGGGTCGATCCGGCCCAGCTCGATCAGCTCTTGCACCCGATCATCGATCCGGAGGCCGAGGTCGAGCCGGCAGCGATGGGGCTGAACGCCTCGCCCGGCGCGGCGAGCGGTCGCATCGTCTTCCACGCGGTCGACGCCGAGGAGCGCGGCAAGCGAGGAGAGGCGGTGATCCTCGTGCGTACCGAGACGACGCCGGACGACATCCATGGACTGGTCCACGCACGAGGGGTGCTGACGGCGCTCGGCGGCATGACGTCCCACGCGGCCGTGGTGGCGCGGGGGATGGGAACGCCGTGCGTCTCCGCCTGTACGGCGCTCTCGATCGACCTGGAGGCGAAGCTCGCGACGATCGGGGGCTACCGGCTGCGTGAGGGCGACGCGATCACCATCGACGGCTCGAGCGGGCGAGTCATCGTCGGTGAGGCGCCGCTCGTGGCGCCCCGCTCGAATCCGGACCTCGAGACCGTGCTCACCTGGGCCGATGACCTACGCCGGCTGCGCGTTCGCGCGAACGCAGACACGCCCGACGACGCGCGCAAGGCGCGCGAGCTGGGCGCCGAGGGGATCGGGCTCTGCCGGACGGAGCACATGTTCATGGCCGAGGAACGGCTGCCCGCGATGCGGGAGATGATCCTGGCCCACGACGAGCAGGAGCGACGCGAGGCCCTCGAGCGCCTGTTACCCATGCAGCAGGCGGACTTCGAGGAAATCCTCGAGGCGATGACCGGCTACCCGGTCACGATTCGTCTGCTCGACCCGCCGCTCCACGAGTTTCTGCCTCCGCTCGAGGAAGTCACCGACCCACGCACGCGCGCGCGGCTCCTGCAGCTGCAGGAGCGGAACCCGATGCTCGGGTTGCGTGGCTGCCGGCTCGGACTCCTCTATCCGGAGATCTACGAGATGCAGGTCCGCGCGATCGTGCGCGCTGCGCGCGCGGTGCGGGAGCGGACCGGCGCGTCAGCCGAGGTGGAGGTGATGCATCCGCTCGTCGGCTTCGGCGAAGAGCTGCGTCGTCTGCGCGAGCTGACGCTCCGTGTCGTCGCCGAGGAGGGCGAGCAGGAGTGCCGGGTCGGAACGATGATCGAGCTCCCACGCGCCTGTGTGTGCGCGGACCAAATCGCTGAGCACGCCGACTTCTGCTCCTTCGGGACCAACGACTTGACCCAGACCACGCTCGGGTTCTCCCGCGACGACGCGGAGGAGAAGTTCCTGGCGCGCTATCTCGAGGACGGGGTGGTCGAGCGAAACCCGTTCCAGGTGCTCGACCGGGATGGAGTGGGAGCGCTCATGCGCATCGCGGTCAGCCTGGGTCGCCAGGCTCGACCAGGGCTCAAGCTGGGCATCTGCGGCGAGCACGGCGGTGACCCGACCTCGGTGCGCTTCTGCCACGAGCTCGGGCTCGACTACGTCTCCTGCTCGCCGTATCGCGTTCCTCTTGCACGCCTTGCCGCGGCTCACGCGGCGCTTGCCGAGACCGGCGTCGCAGCCGCCGTCGACGGCGGCTGAGCTAGCGCGCGAGCGTTTCGCTTTGGTTACGAGCGAGTTACTTGACTTGTTCCGAAGAGCACGTTATGTTGCGAACCGCGTTCAGGATTGTCGAACGCGGTTCTAGGACTCACGAGCCAAGGACCGGCGAACGAGAAGCTCGCCAGTCGCAGAAAGGAAGGTTCGCGTGGAAGAGCATTCGACTGCTCAGCGGGCAGTAGCGGAGTTCATCGGCACCGCCCTGCTCGTGTTCGTCGGCGCCGGCTCCGTGCCGGCGATTCTGTTGCTCGAAGGTGGTTCGAAGGCGCCGTTCTCGGGCGCCGATCTCGGCTTCATCTCGATGGCCTTCGGCCTGATCGTCGTGGCGATGGTCTACACGGTCGGCAAGATCTCCGGCTGTCACATCAACCCTGCCGTCACGTTCGCGCTCGCCGTGACGAAGAAGTTCCCGTGGCGGGAAGTCCCGCTCTACTGGGGCAGCCAGATCGCCGGCGGCATCGCGGGCGGCATGGCGATGTGGGCTGCATTCGGCGGTCGTGCGATCGATCTCGGCTACGGCTTCGGCGTCGTCAACTTCGACCGCTCCGTAACCAGCTGGGGCTCGGCGATGTTCGCTGAGGCGCTGGGTACGGCGATCCTGCTGTTCACGATCATGGGCATCGTCGACTCGCGCTCGCCTGCGGGCTGGGCCGGCCTCGTGATCGGTCTCGTCATCGTTGCGATAATCATCGTCGTCGGCCCGATCACGAACGCTTCGCTGAACCCGGCGAGGGCGATCGGAACGCTCTTCACCGCCGACGTTGCCGGAGGCGTGCACAACTGGACGAAGCAGTTCTTGGCCTACATCCCGGCCAACCTGTTCGGGGCGGCGTTCGCGGTTGTCGTCTACGACTGGCTCGCCAAGCCGCGCACGGTCGAGCGGCCGATCGAGGCAGCCGTCGACCGCGTGCCCGCGGAAGCTCCGGCCAACTAGCCGTTGTCCAACGAGAGAGGAGACACGATGGCAATTGCTGTAAGCGTCAAGAAGTTCCTCAACAACCCCGAGGACGTCGTCAAGGAGTCGCTCCAGGGGGTCGGCGCGGCGCATGCCGACCTGGTCAGCATCGACCTCGAGAACAAGCTCGTCCTTCGTAAGGACGCGCCGGTGTCCGGCAAGGTCGCGCTCATCTCGGGTGGCGGCTCGGGACACGAGCCGCTCCACGGCGGCTTCGTCGGGAAGGGCATGCTCGACGCTGCGTGTGCCGGCGACGTGTTCACTTCGCCCGTGCCCGATCAGATGCTTGCGGCAACGAAGGCGGTCGACGGCGGCGCCGGCGTCATCCACGTCGTCAAGAACTACACCGGCGACGTGATGAACTTCCAGCTCGCGGCGGAGCTTGCCGCCGACGAGGGGATTCAGGTCGAGTCGGTCGTGACGAACGATGACGTGGCCGTCGAGGACTCGACGTGGACGGCGGGTCGGCGTGGCGTCGGCGTCACCGTCCTGCTTGAGAAGATCGCCGGCGCCAAGGCCGAGGCGGGCGGATCGCTCGCCGAGGTTACGGCTATCGCCCGCAAGGTGAACGCCAACGGGCGCAGCTTCGGCGTCGCTCTCACCTCCTGCGCCACCCCGGCGTCGGGCACTCCCACCTTCGACCTCGGTCCGGACGAGATGGAGTTCGGGGTCGGGATCCACGGCGAGCCCGGCCGCCGGCGCGAGAAGCTCAAGTCGGCCGCCGAGATCGTCGAGGAGATGACGGACGCGATCGTCACCGATCTCGCCCCCGCTTCGGGGTCGAACGTGCTCGCGTTCGTGAACGGGCTCGGCGGCACGCCGCTGATCGAGCTCTACCTGATCTACAACGAGCTCACGAAGCAGCTCGCCAAGCACGGCCTCAAGGCGACCAGGAGCCTGGTCGGCAACTACATCACCAGCCTCGAGATGGCTGGAGCGTCGATCACCCTGCTGACGCTCGACGACGAGCTGACCAGCCTCTGGGATGCCCCGGTGCACACCCCGGCGCTGCGCTGGGGGGTGTAACCAAGCAAATGGAAGGAGTGACGAGCGTGAATGCACAGACCGTCCGCCGCTGGATGGATGCCGCCGCCGCGTCGATGCGCGCGCAGCGCGACTATCTGACCCAGCTCGACGCCGCGATCGGGGACGCCGACCACGGTACGAACATGGATCGCGGGTTCACCGCCGTGACCCAGAAGCTGGACGGTCTCGAAGCGACGCCCGGGCGGCTCTTGACCACCGCCGGGTCCACGCTCGTCGCAACCGTCGGGGGTGCGTCCGGTCCGCTGTGGGGCAAAGCCCTGCTGCGGGCCGGCCGCGCCCTCGGCGAGGCCGAGGAGTTTCAGACGAAGGAGCTCGCCGACGCGCTGGAGGCGGCGCTCGCAGGTGTTGTCGAGCTCGGCGCCGCAAAGGAGGGTGACAAGACGATGGTCGACGCCCTGGCGCCGGCGGTGCGTGCGCTGAGGCAGCAGGTGGCTGCGGGAGCTCCGGTCTCCAGAGCCGCCGCTGCCGCGCACGCTGCGTGCGAGCAGGGAATGCGCGCGACCGTGCCCATGCAGGCGAGCAAGGGCCGCGCCTCGTACCTCGGGGAGCGCAGCATCGGCCATCAAGATCCGGGCGCAACGTCGACGGCGCTGATCCTCGGCGCGCTCGCCGCAACGGTCGCGAAAGAATCATGAGCCAGCAGGTGCTCCGCGGTCTCGCTGCTTCGAGCGGGATCGCGGTCGGGAGCGTGCTCGTCGTTCGGGACGTGGAGCCCGAGGCCGCGAACGGCGCTGGCGGTGGCGCGGCAGAGCGCGACCGTGCGCGGGCGGCGCTCGCGCAGGTCGCCGAGGAGCTCGGGCGCTTGACCGAGGCCGCTCTCGCAGGAGGGCGCGGGGAGGAGGCCGAGATCCTGGCCGCCAACCGGCTGATGGCCGAGGACCCGGCGCTCCTCGCGGAGGTGGAGCAGCTCACGGAGAACGCTCCCGCCTCGATCGCAGTCGCGCAGGCGACCGAGCGTCACGCGAGCCTGCTCGCCGCGCTCGAAGATCCCTATCTTGCGGCCCGCGCCGCCGACATCCGCCAGCTGGGCCGGCGAGCGGCGCGCATCCTCCTCGGAGCACCGACGATTCCGCAACCGGAGCAGCCGTCGATCGTGCTCGCACGCGACCTCGGCCCGGCCGACGTCGCCGAGCTCGAGCTCGCGGAGGGCCGGATTCTCGGAATCGCGCTAGCCGAGGGGGCGGCTACGTCGCACGTCGCGATCATGGCGCGGGCGCTCGGCCTGCCGCTCGTGGTCGCGCTCGGTCACGAGCTGCTGCAGGCAGGCGACGCCGAGACCGTCGTCCTGGACGGCGACAATGGCGTCGCGGTCCTGTCGCCGACTTCCATGGTGCGCGAGCGCGCCGAGCGCGCGGTCGAGTCGCAGAGACGAGAACGGCAGGAGCTTGCTGCGACGCGTGGGCTTCCCTCAGTCACAACCGACGGGCACCCGGTGCGCCTGCTCTGCAACGCGGTGACGGCGAGCGAGATCGAGGCTGGGCTGGATGCCGGTGCGGACGGTGTCGGGCTGCTCCGCACCGAGCTGGCGTTCTTGGAGGCGCCACAGTGGCCTTCGCTCGAGGAGCATCTGCAGGTGCTCGAGCCGGCGCTCGCTGTCCTCGACGGTCGTACGGCGACCGTGCGGACGCTCGACTTCGGGGCGGACAAGACGCCGCCGTTCCTGGACGGGATCGAGGAGCGCGGCCTCGCGCTTGCTCTGGCTCAGCCGTCGACGTTCCTCGAGCAGGTTTGCGCCATCCTGCGCGCCGGCCGGGAAACGCAGCTTCGAATCATGGTTCCGCTCGTCGAGAGTGCGAGCCAGTTCGAGACTGCACGCTCGCTGCTCGACGAGGCGCTGTTCGAGGTCGACTGGAGCGGCCCGCCGCCGCAGCTCGGCGCGATGATCGAGACGCCAGAAGCGGCCGAGCAGGCGGGAGAGATCGCCGCCGTCGCTGACTTTCTCTCGATCGGAACGAACGACCTCGTCCAGTACACGCTCGGCCTCGATCGCGAGCTGCGTCCTGCTGATCGGTGCCGGCATCGACGAGCTGAGCGTCTCGCCCGCGCGCATCGACGCCCTCCGCGGCGTCGTCCGCAGCATCTCCGCTCGCGACGCAGCCGAGGCTGTCAAGTCCGCCTTGGCGGCCAGGTCGGCTGCCGGCGCAGTCGACGTCGCGCGCGAGCTGCTCCGCTCGACGGAAGCTGCAGAAGCCGCAACGAACGTCGACTCCGACCGGAGCCGGCGAGGTTCGGTGGTCTGAGATGCCGCTCGCGGCGGTACAGCTCCCGCCCGGCTCGATCTCGCTGGGCTGCCCGGCGACCGTCCTGCTCGTCGAGCCCGAGCGCGCAGTGCGCATCCTCCTTGCCCGGATCCTCAACGAGTCCGGATACGAGGTGGTCAGCGCCGGCGACGCCGGCGAGGCGCTCGAGCTGCTACGCAGGAACGGAACGGGCGTCGATCTCGTCCTCACCGAGGTCGTCCTGCCGTCGATCAGCGGCGCGAAGCTCGCCACGCAGATCCAGCGCGACTATCCAGGCATCGCGGTGCTCTATATGACCGGCTGGTTCGACGACGTCGTCGAGCGGCACGGCATCGTCGAATCGCACGTGGAGATGCTTCGCAAGCCGTTCGGGCCCCGCGATCTACGGCGCCGGGTGGGCGAAGTCGTGGGTCCGCAGATCAGGCGGCACCGCTCACGGTACGCGGCATAGGACAGCCGGATGAGCTGCCAGGCAAGCGTTCCTACAGAACGCCGACGTGTAGCTCGCAGAGGTGACCGGCGCTCAGGCGAGCTGCGGAATCAGCTCACTGAGGGTGGCGATCGCGTCGGCTGCGTCGTCCCCGGACGCTGTCAGGCCGAGCACAGTGCCGCCCGTCGCTCCGAGGGCGAGCACCTCGAGAATGCTCTTTCCGTTCGCCCGCTTGCCGTTGATCGCGATGACGATGTCGGCGGCGAACCGGCACGCCTCGCGGACGACCACGCCAGCGGGGCGGGCGTGAAGATCGACGCGAGCCGGCAGGACCGCGGAGGTCGTCATCGACTCATAGCTTTGCTGCATTTCGAGCCTCCTCTGCTGCCTTTGCGACGATTTCCGGCGGCGCGCCTGTCGAGGCAGTCACCGCCGCTGCTAGCGCGCCCTCCACGAGCGGCGCGTCCGCGACGAACACTTTCTCGAGCTGTTCGGGCTCGAGCTCCGAAAGCGCAGCACGAACAGCCAGGATCGAGCTGCCGATATCCATGACGACAACCGTGCCGCTTCCGTTCACTGCGTTTTGCAGCGCGCTCATGACACGGCCCCCGTCGGTCCCGAGCGAGCCATCGCTCGCACCGCCGATCGCTTCGATCGACACGTCGGGACCCGCAACCTGGCTCAGAAGCTCGGCCAGACCCTCCGCGATCCTCGCGCTATGCGAGACCAGCAGAATCTGCGTCAGTCCGCTTGGGCTGGCGGATGCCATGCACGGCATTCTACAATGTCGAACACCATTCGGCAAGGGAAAACGCAAAAGACGATGATCCAATCCGTCGATCGGGCCGCGAGAATCCTCAAAACACTCGCAGGAGGACCTGGGCGTCTCGGCGTGAGCGAGCTCTCGCAACGCCTCGGCCTCGCGAAGGGCACGGTGCACGGACTGCTGCGGACGCTCCACGACCACGGTCTCGTCGAGCAGCACGCCGACACGGACAAGTACCAGCTCGGCCCCCAGCTCCTGCAGCTTTCGAACCGCTACCTCGACCTCAGCGACCTGCGTTCACGCTCACTGGCGTGGTCCGAGCTCCTGGCGACGAAGGCGGGCGAGGCGGTGCGCGTCGGCGCTCAGCACGGCGACGGCATTCTCGTCGTGCATCACGTCTTCCGCCCCGACTCGAGCCTGCAGATCCTCGAAGTCGGTGCGCTTTTGCCGCTCCACGCCACCGCGCTCGGCAAGGCGGTGCTCGCTCATTCCCCTGCCGACGCGTACGCGGGCCTGCTCGAGAACGGTCTCCCGAAGCTCACGGCCAAGACTCTCGCCAAAGCGGCGCTCCGAAAGGATCTCGACGGGATCCGTGAACGCGGGTATGCGATCGAGAAGGAAGAAGCTGTGCTCGGCGAGGCCGGTATCGCCGCCCCGATCTTCGATCGCCTTGGCGAGACGATCGGTGCGATCGGTGTCGCCGGTCCTCGCGAGCAGGTGCTTCGCAGGGGACGCGAGAAGGTCCTCGCAGACGCCGTGGTGCAGGCCGCACGTGGGGTCTCGCGCGACCTCGGCGCGGGGCGCTGGCCCTCCCTCTAGAGCGATCTCGCCGCGGTAGCTGCTGGAGATAGGCCGGCGAGGAGTAGTAGTCTCCGCGAGGTGACACGAGACACGAGTGGGGGGCCGCGAGCGTGAACGCGCAGACCGTCCGACGGTGGCTAGCGGCGGCTTCGGCCTCCATGCGTGAGCAGCGGGACTACCTGACGCAGCTCGATGCCGCGATTGGTGACGCTGACCACGGGACGAACATGGACCGGGGCTTCGCGAGCGTCGTCGCGAAGCTCGAGCAGAGCGATGACGCGATGCCGCCGGGACGGATCCTGATCACCGCCGGATCGACGCTCGTGTCGACGGTCGGCGGCGCCAGCGGGCCGCTGTGGGGCACGGCGCTCCGCCGCGCCGGGCGCACCCTCGGCGAGCAGGAGGAGTTCGACGGCGCCGATCTGCTCGAGGCGCTCGAGGCCGCGCTCACGGGCGTCGTCGAGCTCGGCGCGGCGCGGGAGGGCGACAAGACGATGGTCGACGCGCTCGCGCCTGCCGTTCGAGCACTCGGTGAGCGCCTCTCCTCGGGAGCGAGCGTGAGCCAGGCGCTCAAGGCCGCGAGCGAGGCTGGCGAAGCGGGGATGCGCGCGACGACCCCGATGCAGGCGGCCAAGGGACGCGCGTCCTATCTCGGCGAGCGCAGCATCGGTCACCAGGATCCGGGCGCTACGTCGACGGCGCTCATCCTGTCGGCGCTCGCCGGCGCCGTCGCTTAGCTATAGCCTCGGAACGAGCTCCGCGAGGCTCGCGAGAGCCTCGGCCGCGTCGTCGCCTTCCGCGGAGAGCGTGAGCGTGGCGCCGCCGAGGGCCCCGAGCCGGA
>WNGA01008739.1_pt1 | contig 13813 bp, 11 predicted proteins | sample 5400061 | NCBI WGS metagenome assembly WNGA01 (sample SAMN13153366, study PRJNA577476) | soil metagenome | isolation source: 100 cm soil or saprolite under grassland replicate 2 | place: USA:California | collected 2016-06-15 | reverse complement strand
ATGGGAATCGTCACGAACAGGCCTCACGCGCGCGCGTCGGATGAGACAAGACGGCGGAGTTCGGGTACGATGACGAGGAACGGACAGGAGGTCCTCATGCGTGCTCTCGTGATCGCTCTCGTGCTCGTGACGGAGGCCACCGCGCAGACGTTGACACCAACCGAGACCATCCGGAACCAGGTGGACCAGGCGCTTCACACGGGAACCGCGGTCCCGAGCGGGACATCCGAGTCGGCAGAGCAGCGCCGGACCCAGATCCGCCGGGCCGCGGACGGGCTCTTCGACTTCGCGGAGATGTCGCGGCGGGCGCTGGGTCGCTACTGGGCGGGTCGCAGCCGGGCGGAGCGCGATGAGTTCGTCACGCTCTTCGCTGATCTCTTGGCGCGCGCGTACCTCGGCAGGATCGATCGCTACGCCGGCGAGTCCATCACCTATATCGCCGAGCGTGTCGACGGCGATCTCGCCACGGTGGACTCCCGGGTGATCACCCCGAAGAAGACCGAAGTCCCCATCGAGTACCGGCTGCGCCGGGTGGGCGACCGGTGGGCGGCCTACGACGTGCTGATCGAGAACGTGAGTCTGGTCAGCACGTACCGGAGCCAGTTCGACCGTATCATCCAGACCAGCTCGTTCGCCGAGCTGTTGAGACGGATGCGCCAGAAGGAGCAGGACGCGCTCGCGGGCCCGACGTCGCGCTGACATCGGAGAGGGGCCTCGACGGCTTCCGGCGAGCCCCCCCGGGATGACGCATAATAGCGCTGGCCCATGACCCCTGCTGCCGCCGGCGGCGCCCTCACCTGGCCCGACTACGCGGTCCTCTTCGTCGCGCTCGCCGGCCTCCTCCTCATCGGCGGCGCCTTCAGCCGCGAGCAGCGAGACACCAGCGACTTCTTCCTCGCGCGGCGCCGCATCCCGTGGTGGGCCGCCTGCCTGTCCTTCCTCGCCACCGAGATCAGCGCGGTGACCATCATCTCGGTGCCGGCGACCGCCTACAGCGAGAACTGGGAGTACGGCCAGTTCTTCATCGGGTCGAGCCTGGCCAAGTTCGCGGTGGCGCTCCTGTTCATCCCGGCCTTCTACCGCTACGACTGCACGACCATCTACGAGTTCCTCGAGCACCGCTTCGGCCGCTCGAGCCAGGTCACCGGCTCCATCTTCTTCTTCATCACGCGCCTCCTGGGCTCGGGCGTGCGGCTCATGGCAGCCTCGGTGGCGGTCGCGGTGCTGGTGGGGTGGCCCCTGCCCGCCACCATCGCGCTCTTCACCGCGGTGTCCATCGTCTACATCGCGCTGGGCGGGGTGAAGGCCGTCGTGTGGACCAACGTGTTGCAGGCGAGCACCTTTCTCCTGGGCGGCGGTATCACGGTGGTGTTCCTCGCCACCCAGATCGAGGGGGGGCTGTGGGCGATGTTCCAGACGGCCTTTCAGGCCGGCCGCCTGAACGTCATTGACTGGGGTCCGGCGCCGGGCGCGCCGGACTTCTGGGGCCGCGTGCTCACCGACCCCAACATCGTCTGGCTCGCCGTTCTGAACGGCTTCGTGGGCTCGATGGCCGCCTTCGGGACGGACCACGACCTGATGCAACGTCTCCTCACCGTCGAGACGCGGCAGGAGAGCCAGCGCACGCTCTCCCTCACGCCCATCGGCACCCTCGTCACCCTGCTCATCTACCTCGCCATCGGCGCGGGGCTCTACACCTACTACGCCCAGCATCCCGTCGCGCGCCTTCCGCGCCCCGACGAGATCTTCCCGTTCTTCATCCGCTCGGCCATGCCCGAGCTCTTGCGCGGCCTCATGCTCACCGCCATCGTGCTCGCGTCCATCGATTCGCCGCTGGGCTCGCTGGCCGCCTCCTTCGTCACCGACATCTACCGGCCGCTGCTCGTCCCCGGCAAGACCGAGCGCCACTACGTGAGCGTCTCGCGCGCCGCCGTCATCGTCTTCGGCCTCATCCTGGCCGCCCTCGCCTACGGCTTCTCGTTCTTCGACCGCTTCCTGTGGCTCGCCTTCAAGATCGCCGGCGTCACCTTCGGCTCCCTCCTCGGCGTGTTCCTCCTCGGCCTCGTGACGCGGGTCCGGGCGAACCGGGCCAACGTGGCGGCCATGGTCATCATGGCGCTCGTGAACCTGGCGCTCCTCGTCCTCGCGGAGACGGGCCGCCTGGCGCTGGGCTGGTCCTGGCTCGTGATCCTGGGCACCGTCGGCACCATGGCGCTCGCCTCGGTCTTGGCCAAGGTCCTCGATCGAGCGCCGGCGCCGCGCCCCGCATCCCCCTGAGCGCAGTGCGGCCGGCGAGCGAGAACCAGGTATGGCGAAGCAAGTTGCCCCGGTGCCGCCTCGAGGGCGTATCATCGGCCCCATGGAGCCGGAGGTCTTGATCGCCGAAGACTCACGCGTGCGCGTGCGAGCGGGCATGATCTCGCTCGCGGTGGCGGTCGTGCTTCTGGGCGCCAAGTACCAGGCCTATCTGCTCACGGGGTCGACCGCGATCCTGTCCGACGCCCTCGAGTCCATCGTCAACGTGGTGGCCGCCATCTTCGGCCTCGGCGGCCTGATCTTCGCCGGGCGCCCCGCCGACCGGAATCACCCGTACGGTCACGGCAAGATCGAGTTCTTCTCGGCGGCGTTCGAGGGCGGGCTCATCGCCTTCGCCGCCGTCGTCATCATCTACGAGGTCGTGCGGAGCTTGATCCACGGCGGCGAGGTCCGTCGGCTCGAGTCCGGCCTCCTCATCGTCCTGGGCGCGGGGCTCGTGAACCTCGTCCTCGGGTGGTATCTCGTCCGCACCGGCCGGACGCACGCCTCGCTCACCCTGGTGGCCGACGGCCAGCACGTACTCTCGGACTTCTACACCAGCGCCGGCATCGTCGTGGGCCTGTTGCTCGTCCGGGTCACCGGCGTCCCCTGGCTCGATCCATTGGTGGCGGCGGTGGTGGCGCTCAACCTGATGTGGACGGGATTCCGCCTCGTGCGCCACGCCGCCGGCGGGTTGCTCGACGAGGAGGACACGCGCCTGCTCAATCGCCTGCTCGACGTGCTCCGCGGCCATGTCGGGCAGGGCGTGATCCGCATCCACCATCTGCGCGCCATCCGGTCGGGCCGCTTCCATCACGTGGACGCCCACCTCGTCGTGCCGGAGTTCTGGTCGGTGGACCAGGCGCATGAGCTGGCCGAGGACCTCGCCCGCCAGGTGATCAAGGAAGTGGGCGTGGAGGGCGAACTGGTCTTCCACACCGACCCCTGCCATCGCGCCTACTGCGCGATGTGCGACCTCGAGGACTGCCTCGTCCGGCGCGAGCCCTTTCGCGCCCGCCCGCTTCTCACGCTCGAGGAAGCGGTGCGGCCCGACATGCCGTGAGCCCCTGAGATGGCCGACGATCTCCTGGCGAGGGTCCGCGCGCGCGCGCACGCGAACCTGTTCTGGCGTCACCTGGGCATCGAGGTGGACGAGGCGGAGCCCGGCCGGGTGCGGCTCCGCGTCTCCGTGCGCGACGAGCTACGCAACGCGGCGGGCGCGCCCGTTCACGGCGGCGTCTACAGCGCGCTCGTGGATACCGCGGTCGGGGGCGCCCTCAGCACCCTGCACGAAGTCTCGGAAGGCGGCGTCGGCCAGACCACGCTCGACCTGAACGTGAGCTTCATCGCCGGCGCCCGCGCGGGCGACATCGTCGCGGAGGGACGGATCCTGAAGCGCGGGCGCGCCATCGCCTTCGGCGAGGCGCGGATCAGCGACGGGACCGGACGGCTCCTGGCGGTGGGGCGGGCGACCTACATGATCCTCGCCCGCCCCGAATCGTAGGCGAATCGGAAACTGCGGCGGCCGCGGAGGGACGGCCGCCGCAGCCCCTAGGCCCTGAACCGGCGCGCGGTCTGCGCGTGCGCCTCCCAGATGGGCGCCGGCAGTCGCGACCCGAACTGCGCGTAGAACCCGCGCAGTTCATCCAGGGCCTCGAACCACTCGTCACGGTCACAGTGGAGCGCCGCCTCCAGCCTGGCCGCCGGCACGTCCAGGCCGTCAGTATCGAGGGACCCCGGGGTCGGGACATAGCCGATCGGGGTTTCCCTGGCGGCGGCCTTGCCGCGGATCCGCTCGACGATCCACTTGAGGATCCGCACGTTGTCGCCGTAGCCGGGCCAGAGGAACCGGCCCTCGCCGTCGCGGCGGAACCAGTTCACGCGGAAGATCCGGGGCGGCTTGGCCAGCCGGCTCCCGATGCCGAGCCAGTGGCCGAAGTAGTCGGCCATGTTGTAGCCGCAGAACGGGATCATCGCCATGGGATCGCGGCGCACGACACCGACCGTGCCGGTGATGGCGGCCGTGGTCTCGGTTCCCATGGCCGAGCCGAGGAACACGCCGTGGGGCCAGTCGAAGGCCTCGAAGACCAGCGGCACCACCCGTGCCCGCCGCGACCCGAAGATGAAGCCGGAGATGGGCACGCCTTGCGGGTCTTCCCAGTTGGGGTCGATCGAAGGACATTGCCGGACGGGCGCGGTGAACCGGGAGTTGGGATGGGCGGCGGCGCCTCCGGGCTGCCAGGCCTTGCCTTGCCAGTCGACCAGTCCCGCCGGGGGCGCGGCGTCCATCCCCTCCCACCAGGGCTCCCCCGACGGCGTCAATGCCACGTTGGTGAAGATGGTGTTGGAGCGGACGGTGGCCATCCCGTTCGGATTGGTCTTGGGGCTGGTATTGGGCGCCACCCCGAAGAAGCCGCGCTCGGGGTTGATCGCGCGCAGCTGGCCGTGGGCATCGACATGGATCCAGGCGATATCGTCCCCGACCGTCCACACGCGATACCCGGGGAGCTTGGACACGACCATGGCGAGATTGGTCTTGCCCGAGGCGCTCGGCATGGCCGCGGCGAGATAGGTCACCTCGCCGTCCGGATCCTCGAGTCCGAGAATCAGCATGTGCTCGGCCATCCAGCCTTCCTGCCGCGCCTGCGACGACGCGATGCGGAGCGCGTGACACTTCTTGCCGAGGAGCGCGTTGCCCCCGTACCCGGAGCCGACGCTCCAGATGAGCCGCTCCTCGGGGAAGTGCATGATGAAGCGCCGGTCCGGTGACAGGTCGCCGAGCGAGTGGAGCCCGGCGACGAAGTCCTCGGGATCGCGCATGTGCCGGAGCGCCACGTCCCCCACGCGCGCCATGATGTGCATGCTGGCGACCACGTAGGCGCTATCCGTGACCATCACGCCCACGCGGCTCATCGGCGACCCGGCGGGGCCCATCAGGTACGGGATCACGAACATGGTGCGCCCGTGCATGCTCCTGCGGTAGAGCGCGCCCACCCGTTCCTTCGCCTCGTCGGGCGCCATCCAGTTGTTGGTCGGCCCCGCATCGTCGCGCGTGCGCGTGCAGATGAAGGTGAGCTGCTCGGTGCGCGCCACGTCGCTGGGATGGCTCCGGTGGAGATAGCAGTTCGGGTAGGTGCGCGGGTTGAGCGGCAGCAGGGTGCCGTCGCGCACCATCTCCTCGATGAGCCGCTCGTACTCCGCGTCGGAGCCGTCGCACCAGACCACCCGGCTCGGCGCCGTGAGGTTGGCGGCTTCGTCCACCCACTTCTCGACGAAACGGGTCGTGGCCATCGTGGGGGTCCTCGCGGTGTTCGGGGTAGAAGGTGTCCGCATCGTCGGGTCTCGTCCTCTCCCGTCCCATCCCGCTTGCGTGGAACGATTCCAATGTAGCCCGTGGCACCGGGGCCCTTCAATCGGGAAATCGCCTGAATCCGGCGGGGGTCCAGCACCGAATCGGGACGCCGTGATCACCGGACCCCTTCAGGCGAGCAAGCGGGTCAGGACGGCGTCCAGCTGGCATTTGCGCCATCCGTAGGCGGTGACGCCGGCGGTCCCTCCGCGCAGGTACTCGGCGTCGTAGGGGTCCCGCATCAGGACGACGGCCAGGGCGCGAGCCCCGCTCTGGAGGGAGTCGAGCAGCTGCCGGTTGGAGGGGTAGAGATGCGCGTCGTAGAGGAAGAGGATGGTCGCGTCGGCCGTCTCCGCCCGCCCGCGCGCCCGCGCGATCTCCGCCTCCGTGGGCTCGACGCCGACCACCTCGACCTCGGGCTCCACGCCGTATGACAGCATGGCCTCGCGCAGATAGCGCGCCTCGTCCAGGAGGCCCGGCTCGACGGTGATCCGGTCGGCGAGAGCGGACAGCCGCGGGAAGATCGCCGCGACGCGCCCGTTCAGGCGGCGCCGCCAGCCGGGCGGCGCGGGGGCGACGAAGGTCGCGGCGCGAGCGGCCAGCGCCCTGGCGAGCGGCTCGCCGTCCCGCTCGGGCCGCGGCGGGCCGCCGTCGAAACGAGCCGGGCGCTTGGCCACGAGCGCGTCGAGCCGCGCCACGCTCTGCTCGAGGGGGCGCCGGGGGAGCGCGCGAGTCCGGTACGCCTCGAGCAGCGCCGCGTGGGCGGCGCGCTGAGCCGCCTCGGTGTGGCAGACGAGCAGCAGGTCGTGCCCGGCCGCCGCCGCGCGGATGGCCGCATCGCCGATCGCGCAGAGCTCCCGGACGGCTCCCATCTCCAGATCGTCGGACACGATGACGCCACGGTACCCGACCTGGCCGCGCAGGTACTCGTCGACGATGAGACGCGAGAACGTCGCCGGCGTGGCGGGCGTGGGATCGAGTCCGGGATAGAGCGGGTGGGAGGTCATGAGACAGTGGACTCCCGCCTCGATGGCGGCCATGAACGGCACCAGGTGCACGGCATGCATCTCGCCCCAGTCGGACTCGATCACGGGCAGCCCCAGATGCGCGTCCACCCCGGCATGCCCCTTGCCCGGGAAATGCTTCGCGCAGGCCGAGACGCCCGCGGACTGGAGCCCCGTGATCCGCGCCGCGCCGTAGCGCGCCACGCGCCCGGGATCCTTGCCATAGGACCGAATGCCGATATTCGGGCTGTAGCGCTCCGTCAGAACATCCAGCACGGGCGCGAAATTGACGTCCACGCCGAGCCGGCGCAGCTCGCGCCCCTCGAAGACGCCCTGGCGGTGGACGAAGCCGGCGTCGCCGGCCGTCCCCGCGGCGAGATTGTCGGGGAAGATCGTCACCGCGCGCCCGAGCATGATGATCCGCCCGCCCTCGTGGTCCGTCGCGATCAGCAGCCGGCGGTCGAGGGCGCCCTCGAGACAGGTGAGCAGGCGCTGGAGCCGCTCGGGGGTCTCGAAGTTCCGGCGATAGAGGATGAGGCCGCCTGCCCGCGTGTCCGCGAAGAGGCGGATGTCGGCCTCCGTGGCGTCGGGCCCCGGCAGGCCGAACATCAGCCGGCGGCCGACCAGCTCCTCGAGGGTCATCGCGCTCATCGGTAGAGGAGGTAGGGCCGGCGGGCGCGCGCGAAGCGGGTCAGCTCTCGGCGCCACGAGCGCTCGAGGCGGCCGAGCGGCACCCCGCGCTCGATGGCGCGGCGGATCCCATCGCCCCCGCAGAGGAGGTCGATGGGCAGCCGCCTCATCTCGAACTCGTAGGGCGGGCGCCGCCAGCGGAAGAGCCGCGACTGGCGGCGCGCCTCGACGATCACGGCGAGGTAGGTCGCGAACGGCTTGAAGCGCGCGGGGTCGGTCAGGTGGAGCTGCACGCCGTGGCAGACCTGTCCCTCGTACTTGTGAAACGCCGGCTGGAAGGCGGCGGCGCGAAAGGTCACGCCCGGCAAGTCCCGACGCGCGAGGGCGCGCGCGAGCCGCCGCCCGTCGAGGAAGGGCGCGCCCAGGAGCTCGAACGGGCGCGTCGTGCCGCGCCCCTCGGACAGATTGGTCCCCTCGATCAGGCAGCCGCCCGGATAGACACGCGCCGTGTCCGGCGTCGGCATGTTGGGGGACGGGGCCACCCAGGGCAGACCCGTGTCCTCCCAGGTCATGGCGCGGCGCCAGCCGTCCATCGGCACGACGGCGAGGTTGCAGCCGATGGCGTGGGTCTCGTTCAGATAGGCGGCCAGCTCCGCGACGGTCATGGCGTGGCGGGCGGGCAGCGGATAGAGCCCGACGAAGGACGCGAAGCGCGGGTCCGGCAGATTCCCTTCCATCACGAGGCCGCCGAGCGGATTCGGGCGGTCCAGCACGACCACCGGGACGCGAGCCCGCGCGCACGCTTGCATGCAGAGCGCGGTGGTCCACACGAACGTGTAATACCGGGATCCCACGTCCTGCAGGTCGACGACGAGGGTGTCGATCTCCGCGAGCATCGCCGGGCTGGGGGCCAGCTGTCGGCCGTAGAGACTCCAGACGGGCAATCCCGTCGAGCGGTCCCTCAGCGATCCCACTCGCGCGTGGTCCTGGGCCGCGCCGGCGATGCCGTGCTCGGGGGCGAAGAGCGCGGTGAGCCTCGCGCCGCGGATCAGGGCGACGGCGTCCACCGCGTGGGTCAGCTCACGGGTGACCGAGGCCTGGTGGCAGAGGAGCCCCACGCGGCGTCCTCGGAGAAGCTTGGGCAGCCGGCTCACGAGCACGTCGAGGCCGCAGCGGACCCCCGTCATGGACTCTTATAGTAGGTGTTGCGCGGCCGGAACCCAAGACAATCTCCGGGGCGCTCCCGGAAATATTCCGGCGTCACGTATGCTATCGTCAGCTTGCTCGCGAGCGATGGCGATGGAGTTCTGGATCGAGCAGGCCGACGCGGCGGAGATGGCGGGCGGCGAGCGCGCGCGGTGAGGCGCGGGATCCGCTACGAGCGGCTGCCCACCGAGCGGCCCGATCCGCGGAGCCGCGACCTCGACCGGCTCTCGCCGGCCGCGGTCGCAAGACTCATGAACCGCGCCGACCACGAGGCGGTGACCGCCGTCGCGCGCGCCGCGCCCGAGATCGGCAGGGGCGTGGAGCTGATCGCGCAGGCGCTCTCGGACGGAGGCCGGCTGATCTTCGTCGGCGCGGGCACGAGCGGGCGGCTCGGCGTGCTCGAGGCCGCGGAGTGCCCGCCGACCTTCGGCACTCCGCCCGGGCTGGTTCGGGCGGTGATGGCGGGAGGGCCCCGCGCCGTGTTCCGGTCCGCCGAGGGCGTCGAGGACGATGCCGCCGAGGGCGCGCGGCAGATCCGCCGCCGCGCGCGGGCCGGCGACGTCGTGGTGGGCATCGCCGCGAGCGGCGTGACCCCCTTCGTGAGGGCGGCCCTTCGCGAAGCCCGCCGGCGCCGGGCCGCGACCGTGCTCGTGACGGCGAATCCACGCGTGGCGCGCCCCGCCGCGCGCGTGATCATCCCGCTCGCCGTCGGACCCGAGGTCCTGGCGGGGTCCACGCGACTCAAGGCGGGCACCGCCACCAAGCTCACGCTCAACACCCTCACCACCGGCGCCTTCGCCCGGCTCGGCAAGATCTACGGCAACCGCATGGTGGACCTGCGACCGCGCTCGGCGAAGCTCCGGGCGCGGGCGCGCCGTCTCGTCCGCGAGATCGGCAAGGTGGGCGATCGGGAGGCCGCCCGTCTCCTGCGCGCCGCCGGGGACAGCGCCAAGCTCGCCATCGTGATGGCGCGTCTCGAGGTCGGATCGACGGAGGCGCGGAGGATGCTGCGAGCCGCATCGGGCTCCCTCAGGCGACTCCTCGGTTGAGATAGAATGACGTTGGGCACGGAGGCGATGAAGGGGCGAGGCGTGATGGGGCTCGGCGTCGTCGTGGCGACGCTCGCGGTCGCGAGCGTGGCGTTCGCCCAGCCGGGAGAGGTCGCCAAGGCGGCGGCCGAGCCCATCATGAAGCAGCTCGAGGCCTTCCGCCGGGACGATTACGACATCGCCTACATCTTCGCGTCGACGGAGGTCAGGCGGATGTTCGATCGCGAGGCCTTCGAGCGCATGGTCAAGGGCGGCTATCCCGAGATCGCCCGCTCGACCTTCGCCCTGGTGTCCCGGACGGAAGTGGCGCCGGACGGCCACGTGTACATCAACGTCAAGATCCGGGGAGCGAACGGGAACAGCATCGAGGCGCTGTACGACATGGTCCGCGAAAACGACGGCTGGCGGATCAACGGCGTCGTGACCAAGCCCGATCCGGGGCTGGTCTAGCTCGGCCAGGACCGAGGGACGATCACACCGGGTTCACGCCCACGCGATGGCGCTGGGCGAGCGCCTGATAGGCCGTCGGGTTGACCTCCACCCAGTGCGCGGCGGGCGTGCCCGCCAGCGGGCCCTTGACCTTGCACGGCGCTCCCATCGCCAGCATCGCGTCGGGGATCCGGGTCCCCGGCGTGACGAGGGCGCCGGCGGCCACCATGGCGCGCGCGCCGATCCGGGCGCCGTCCAGCACCGTGCTGCTGTTGCCGACGAGCGCCTCTTCCCCGATGTCGGCGCCGTGGATCAGGCAGAGATGAGCCACCGTGGCGCCGGGTCCCACCTCCACCCCGTTGACGGGCGTGACGTGGAGCACCGCGCAGTCCTGGATATTGGCGCCTCGCCGGATGACGATCGGGGAGAAGTCGGCGCGGACGACCGCGTTGTACCAGACGGAGGCGTTCTCCTCGACGGTGACGTCCCCGATGAGGGCCGCGGTGGGCGCGATGAACGCCGTGGGATGGACGCGCGGCGACTTGCCTTCGAACGAGTAGAGCGGCATCGGTGGTCCTTTCTATGTGCCGTCGGCGCGCGTCCGCGCCCGACGGTCGGGGAAGTCAAGGCACGTTTGGGACGCGACGCGTCCGATCTTGCCTGCGCCGGGTGGACAAGGCAAGAGGGCGAGCGTATCCTGCGCCCATGAGCGAGCGTCGGATGATCGCGCGCGCGACGGCGCTCTGCCGCCGGGACCAGCCCCTGCTGCTCCGCCGCCGACGAGCGGCCAGCCTCCGCTGGTAGGATGCGTCTTTTCCCGGCGCTGCCGAGGGCCAAGGACGCCGTCGAGATGCTCGACCGGCCGGCGCGATTCGCGGACCTCTCCCAGAGCCTCGCCGACATCGCGCGGCTCAACGCGCTCTTCGGCGGCCGCCGCATCACCCTGGCCCACGTCAAGCGGCTCATCGCCGGCGCTCCCCGCGATCGCGAGATCACCGTGCTCGACGTGGGGACGGGAGGCGCCGACATCCCGAGGTCTCTCGCGCGCTGGGCGCGTCGCGCCGGACGCCGCATCCGGATCCTGGCCCTCGACCGGGATCCTCCCACGCTCGCCGTCGCGCGCCGCGCCGCCGCCCGCTATCCCGAGATCGTCCTCCTCCAGGGCGATGCGCTGGCGCTGCCGGTTCGGCCCCGCTCGGTCGACGTGGTGATCTCGGGGCTGACGCTCCATCACCTGGAGCCCGCCGCCGCCGTCCGGTACCTCGCGGAGATGGATGCGACGGCGCGGGTGGGCTTCGTCGTGAACGACCTGGTGAGAAGCCGCGCCGCCTACGCGGTCGTCTGGCTGGCGACGCGAGCCCTCACGCGGAACCGCATGTCCCGGCACGATGGCCCCCTGTCCGTGCTGCGCGCGTACACGCCCGACGAGGTGCGGGCCTTGTGCGAGAAGGCCGGGCTCTTCGACGTGCGCGTGATCCGGTACCCGCGGCTGATGCGGCAGTGCGCGGTGAGGGCGAAGCCATGAAGCGCGTGGACGTCACCGTGGTCGGGGCCGGGCCCGCGGGGAGCGCGGCGGCCATTCTCCTCGCCGAGCGCGGCTTGACGGTCGTGCTCCTGGACAGGGCCGGGTTCTTGCGCCCGAAGGTCTGCGGCGAGTACCTGTCTCCGCAGGCCGCCCGCATGCTGGACCGGCTGGGCGTGTTGAAGGACGTGGACGCGGCCGGCGCCTCGCCGCTCCGCGGGATGCGCCTGGTGGCCCCCGACGGGACGGCCCTTTGCGCCGCCTATCCGACCGCGGGAGCGTGGCGAGGGTACCGGGATCACGCGATGGCGATTCCGCGCGAGGTCCTCGACCGCATCCTGCTCGAGCGCGCCCGGAGCTTGCCGGTGGAGGTCCGGGAGCGCTACCGGGTCACCGGGCTCATCATCGAGGACGATCACGTGACGGGAATCGAGGGGGCCGACGCCCGGGGACGGCCCTTCGCGGTGCGGAGCCGGCTCGTCGTGGGCGCCGACGGCCGGGCTTCCGTCGTGGCGCGCGTGCTCGGGTTGGTGCGTCCCCGCCGACCGGAGCGCCTCGCCCTGATCCAGGATGTCCGGGGGCTGGACGGCTTCGATCAGATGAGCGAGATCTACATCGATCCGCCCGATTACTCGGTCCTGAGCCCCGTGACGCCCGGGCTCGTCAACCTGAGCCTCATGGTTCCGCTCGCCCACGCCAGGCCCTTCCGCAACCGGCTGGAGACGTTCTTCCACGCGCGACTGAAGCAGCTCCGGCACCTGATGCCGCGCCTTCGCGGCATGCGCCCCCAGGGGCGCCCGGTGGCGATGGCGCCGCTCGCGTACCGGGTGATCGCGCCGCGCCACGGCGGCGTCCTGCTCGCCGGCGATGCCGCCGGCGTCTATGATCCGTTCACGAGCGAGGGACTTCATGCCGCGCTCCACTCGGCCGAGCTCCTCGTCGAGGCCGCTCACCGCGCCCTCGCCGACGGCGATGTGTCCGCGCGCGCCCTCGGCGCCTATACGGAGGCGTGCCGCGCCGCCACCCGCGACAAGGAATGGGTCTCCCGCGCCCTTCGGTTCATCATCGCGCGGCGCCCCCTCGCCGACCGCCTCGCGCGCGCCCTCGCCCGCCGCCCGGCGCTGCTCGACGCCCTCATGGGGGTGATCGGCGACTTCATCCCGCCGCGGGAGCTGCTGCGCTGGTCCACCCTGCGCCAGCTCCTTTGAGCTCGGCGCGCGAGCCTGCCTCCGGCAGGCTCCTGGCCCAGGCCGGTCGAGGCGCCGGCGCCGTGTCCTCCCGTTCGCGCGGGGAGTTCGCCGGCACGCCCGCACCGTGAAGGTACTCATCGCCGGCGCGACCGGCCACTTCGGCGGCTTGATCGCCGGGCATCTCGTCGCGCAAGGCCGCGGCGGCGAGCTGGTCGTCACGAGCCGCACGCTGGCAAGCGCTCAACGCCTCCAGGGCGACCTCGACTCCCCGGAGAGCGCGGTGAAGATTACCGGGCGCGAGCTCGATGTCGCATCGCTCGAGAGCGGCCGGCGGGCGGTGGACGGCTGCGCGCTCTGCATCGACGCGGCCGGGCCCTTTCAGGCTCGGGACGGCACGCTCGTCCAGGCCTGCGCGGAGGCTGGCTGTGATTACCTGGACCTCTCCGACGATGCCGGGTACAGCGGCCGCGTCGCCGAGGCGGCGGCGTCGGCCCCGATCCGCGTGTTCACGTCCCACTCGACCTTCTCGGCGACCGTGCTGTTCCTCGTTCACCACCTGGCCGTGCGGCACGGTGCGCCCCGGCAGGTCCGGGTGGGCCTGGTGATGGCGACCCGCGGCGGCGCGGGGCGGGCGACCATGCGCGCCTTGCTCGCCACGCTCGATCGTGTTCGTCCGTCTCGCGCGCCGGGATTCGCGCTCACGTTTCCCCGTCCCGTCGGCCGCCGGGAGCTCTGGGTCTATCCCACGCCCAACGACCGATGGCTCCGCGAGATCCTCGAGGTGCCGGAGTGCGTGTCCGCCATCGGGTTCACCAACCGCGCCATCGGTCCGGTGCTCGTGCTGCTGAGCGGGCTCGGGCTCCGCCTCTCGGCCGTGGCCGGACCGCTTCGTCTCGGTCGGGCGATGACGGAGTGGTGGCCGGGCTCCCGGATGCTGGGCTGCCTTCAGATCTGGGCCCAATGGGAGGACCGGGAAGACACGATGAGCCTTCTCGCCAGGGACAGGGCGACCGACGTTCCCTGCTTCCCCGCGGTCCTCACCGGTCTCGCCTATCTACGCGGCACGCCACCCTCGATGCCGTCGGGGCTGCGCTGGCTCCACGAATGGCTGCCGTGGTCCGACTGGGAGCAGTTCTGCC
>WNGA01023354.1_pt1 | contig 13815 bp, 12 predicted proteins | sample 5400061 | NCBI WGS metagenome assembly WNGA01 (sample SAMN13153366, study PRJNA577476) | soil metagenome | isolation source: 100 cm soil or saprolite under grassland replicate 2 | place: USA:California | collected 2016-06-15 | reverse complement strand
GGCCGGGACCGAGCATTCGGCGGGTTCGTGGGCCCGTAAACCGGACACGCATGCTGGTCTAGTCGGGCAGCTCAGCCAGGTAGAGCAGCAGACTCTAAGGCTGAAGCTCTTAACCTGAAGGACGAGTCCATCCGACTCGCCCGGGGAATGGTCGAGGGTTCAAATCCCTCCGGGCCCGCCATAAACACGGTTCAATACCGTTATATTTAGGTAGCGTGCAGTATGCTGTAGGTTGCCTAAGGGAATAGCGACTTCAGAATACGACTATCTTCTAAAGAATCCAGATTTTAGGCGCTGGTACGACAACATCGCTAGGGGAAGCATCGTCACTGCCCACATCTGGCTCAGAAGGATGGGTTTTGTTCACAAGAAGTTCGACAAGGCTCCTGAAGACATTGTCAAGATGAGCCCCAAGCAGGCTGCTAATTTCCTCATGGATCTAATAGGAGCGCTCGAGAAGGAAGGCAGGGCTGGGAGCTACATATCCGGGGTCGTGAAACCACTGAAGAACTGGCTAGACTTCAACAGCATCCACATATCGCAAAGGATCAAGATACGAGGCAGGGACGAGCTTGTCCGATTCGCGGACGAGAGACCTCCCACCCCCGAAGAGCTTCACAAGATAATGGCTGTCGCCGATGTCCGGGCGAAGTCAGCCTTGGCGATCGTGGCTTTTTCAGGAACAAGGTTGGAGGTCATTGGCAACTATCTTGGAAACGACGGGCTCCGTCTAAGCGACCTCCCCGAGATGAAGCTGAAGGGGAAAGAGGTGGAATTCCAAGAGACGCCTGCTATTTTAGTGGTAAGGAAACCGCTCTCCAAGACAGGGAACCAGTACTTCACTTTCCTAGCTGACGAGGGCTGCGAGTATGTGAAGCACTACTTGGAGTGGCGACTACTCAAAGGAGAAAAGCTGACTGCAAAATCTCCGCTCATCACTCCGAATCATCCCCTTCACATAGGCGAGTTCATACGGACGACCAATGTCGGCGACTTGATACGTCGACCCATAAGGATGGCTGGGTTCGATTGGAGACCCTACGTGCTGCGAAGGTATTTCGACACCAGGCTGATGATGGCAGAATCAGACGGTCTGATAATCCGGGACTACCGTACCTATTGGATGGGAAGGAAGGGCGACATCGAGTTCGTCTACACCGTGGGAAAGGCGGTCTCAACTGACGTATTGGAGAAGATGCGCGACAGCTATGCCAAGGCTTCGGCAAAGTATCTTGAGACTGCTGGGAGGAAGGAGGGTGTCACTAAGGCGGACATGGTCAGTGAATTCAACAAGCAATTCCTCCGGCTGTCAGGGTATAGGGAAGAAGAGATCTCAAAGCTGGGAGACCTGTCCCAGATGTCCACGGAACACCTGCAGGAGATGATACGGAGGAAGTCGATGGAGGCTCTTGGGCTGAACGGCAATCATCAGAAAATTGTGCCTTTGCTCGAGCTGAGGAACTACATCATGCAGGGGTGGGAGTATGTCTCGCAACTGCCCAACAATGAAGCGATAATCAGACTGCCGACAAACTAGGACCTGGCCTGAACTGACGGATTTCGGCGATCGCAAAGACCATAGGTTCCAGTTCATGATTTGCTAGCTGAACATGCATTCGGCCAGCCCCCGGCACTTCCAAAGAGTCAGAGAACTCCTCAGGAGTAGGGAGACGAAGTACGCGATAGTGATGCTAATCGTCTCGGGCGTGGCTGTGAAGTGGCTTTTAGACGCGTACACAGTCGACAAGAATGTCGATACTCTTGGACCAGCATCTTTTTGGAACTCATATGACAGCAGCTTTGCCCCATGGCCCCATGGAGAGCCTATACCCCCTTGCACTGTTCAGCCTCCGTATTACCGTGAATGTGAGCTTCACGGAGTCCCCGACTTGAGCCCCGTGGACAGGAACATTCACACCCTTCTGAACCTGAAAGTTCCTATCCTAGATGTGGCCGTCGCTCCCTTCATTGTAGTTGGAGCAATCTTCGTTCTGACTTTCGTGGTCTACAGTCTGGGTAGTAGGCGGGGAAAGCCGACGATCAGGAAATTCTCGACAAAACTCGAAACGGACTGAACTAGCTATCTACCTTAGTTCCTGATGGAGAAGCCTGACGAAAACGTCCACCTTTGCTAAAGCAACCACTCTGGGCAGATTGTCAGGTTCAGACATGATTAGAGTCAGGAGGTTGCTGTTCGCTGGAAGCATTCGTCTCGCCAAAGCCTTCAACTCTAATAGGCTGACAGAATTTGCTTCTTGCCCTTCCTGAACGCGTGAGGAGCTTGCCAAAATAATCGACCACTGGCTAACTCTGTTCCAGCACGCCAGACCTCTCAAGTTGCCTCAGGGTATCCTCGTGGAGCTCTCCTCTTCGGTTTCGAATCTCTCTCCTTGAGAACCACCTCGCTTCTCCAGCGTCAGAGCCCACGTTCACCCTTCCGGTTTTGCTCTTGACTACGTAGTTGACGCATACCACATGGAGTCTCGTTGCAGAGCCCTGACGTACGATTCGGTCCAAAACAAATGGATCCCCTGGTGCGCTGACATCAAGGTTAGTCTCCTCCCTGATTTCCCGGGCGACTCCGTCAGCAAGACTTTCTCCTACCTCCAACCTTCCCCCAGGGCAGATCCACTTGCCATACCAGAACCCTCCACGCTTTGCTTCGGAGTGCTTTACCAGGAGAACCCGGCCTTCCCGGTCAACTACGATGCCTGCGACTGCGACTGTAATCCCGTGTCCGAAGTCTGTGACCCGTGTCACCTGGATCTCCAAGCCAAAGACATCATCGATTTCAGTTGGGAAACAGCCCGGTCTGGAGTTACCACCGGGACTTTGACGGCTGCAGCCACGAGCTTGTTGGAAACAGAATCAATAACTTCGTGTGGGGAAACTACAAGGACGCCAAGACCTTCGTCCCGGTTCTTCTTCACATTGTCGACGATCTCACTCTTTCCCAGCTCTACCTCAACCGCTATTCCATGGACGAGAATGTCGGTGCGCTTGCCTCCACCGACATCGTACTCCACGGAAGCTTTCCAGTCTTCCTTCTCAAATTGCTCCACCAGCCACTGCACGATGTATCGATGTTGCAATCCGCCCCTCGCGCGTGAATCGTTGACAGCCTTTCCTATACGTTGGGCAAACTGAATTCCCTTGTCTGTTAGCACCAGTGTCTCGGGACTTCGACCCTTTCCTGAGAGCCTCGTGAGTCGGGTAGGGGTAACAAGCCCTTTCTCAACAATAGCGTTCTTTGACTTGTTCGCTTGGTAGTCACTGATACCGAGTCTTGAATACAGTTCAGTGATGGTGAGAATCCTGTCTCCAGCAACCATTTCCAGAATGTTTCTCTCAACGTCGCTCAGGCCATCCTTATCGGACGACAGAGGAATCAGATGCTGGCTATTCTGTTCAGAGGAAGGCAGAATCTGGCTCGGATTATCAGCAGGAATTGGTTTTTGGGATGGAATCATTTGTTCGGGCTCAATGTCTTCCATTTCAACCTTGACGAAAAAGGGCCGGGGGTCATCGCTCAGCTTCACAAGTGCTTCCCCGACTGAAAAATTCTGGATTCTGGAAACCTCTTGCTCGTTTAGACCGTAGGCTGACTTGAAGAAGTTCAGATACTTGGGATGCTGAGTGCGAAAAATCACTGCGGTTCCGGCGTTGGCGAGTATCGACTCGCTTAGGTCCGGAACGTCTTGGCTACTGGTCCAAAGACTCAGCCCGTGCTTTCTCCCTTCTTTACAGAGGACGACCGGAAGTGAGTCCTCTCTGCGGCAAAGTTTCCAGGCTTCGTCCAGCGCAACAATCAGCTTGACTTCGTCTTGTATGCCGTGGACTCGCATTGCCGACTCCAAGTTCTGAAGGATCGTCCACGCGATCATGTCCTTTAGTGAAGAGCTGGTAATCTTGGATAGGTCGACGCATGTGAATCCTTGACTGAGGGCGTTGATCGACACGGTCGACTTTCCGAATATTCCGAAGGCACCCGAGGCAACCGCCTGGAGTCGGTCCATGAGTGATAAGACCGTCACTTGTTTCATCGGCTTTAGATGGTCTACGTCTTGTTCCATCAGCCGAATGATATCCTGAATTGTGGGAGGCTCGCCTTTCCAAGTCTCCTTTTCCGTTGGCTTAAACCCCTTGTCCCCGTACGCGCGAGCGACGTACCAGGCAAACGCATTTTTTTGGTTCACCGTACGGAAATCGCAGTTATGATCGAAGGAATCAACGACCTGACGGATTCTGTCCGCGAGAGTGGCCAAACCAAGCTCAAACGGATTTATCGTATCCTTGGAGAAATCGATGACCGTTCCATTTCTGGACAGCACCCAGTCCCTGTATTCACCGGCATAGTCGATGATGATTACTGGGATTTGGAGTAAGTCTCGAGTCCTCACGAGAAAAGCCTTGATGAACGTACTCTTTCCCGCGCCGCTGGCCCCCAAAGTGCAGCCGTGAGGGTTGCTGTACGAGTTGATGTCCAAACAGGCAGGCATCCCTCCGTACGTCCTGCCGATGTAAACCCCGGCCAGCATCTTCTCGAACGGAGGCAGTCTAGGTCGGGTTAATGGGACAAGATAGGCAAGGTCCCATGTTAGAACCCGGAATGTTTTGGAAGGTGAGACTACGCTGGAAGCACGAAAAAATTCTGTGACCGTCCTGTACATGTCATAGCCTCTCAGTCTCTCTGCCTTGATTCCAAGGGTCGACTCGAGTGCGGAAATTAGGGTCTTGGCGTTAGTCTCGAGTTCTGACAGGAGCTGTTTCTCGGTGCTCCCGTCCACCATAACATGAGCGAGAAATCCAACGTCTTTTGCCCGCTCTCCCTTAGCCATCCGGTCATAGATTCTCTGCAGCCTCTGTATTCGCGCCTGCCTGGCAGGGTTGACCAGCGTTCCTTCGGTATTTGCAACCAGCTTCTGGTCTTCAATCTGCTTGCCCACTGTCTTCAAAAAAGCATCAGACGTTATCGGAAGGATCCTTGGGATTATCTCAAAGGGAAAACCGAGTGTGCCAAGTAGACGAACGAAATTTCCCACGAGTTGCGTTTTCCGGCTCTCCGGTTGATCATCTATTAGGAATGGAATATTGCTTATTCTGATGTAGGCGTGGAGAACCAGCCTCCCGTTTTCATCCTGGACACTAACGTGGTCATGCTCGATTTTGAGATTCCTGATTCCCAGCAGCCCTGGGATTTGTGATGATTCCACCGTTCGGTTCTGGACGTAGGCATAGAATCCGAGCCTTCTTCTCTCGACGAACACGATTAATGTCGAGCCTACGCATGCTGCAGTAACAACGATCATAACAGCAACGTAGCTATTGACAGCAGAACTGGTCCGCACCTGGCCCAGCACCAGACCGATGGTTGCGGCGGCAACAGCCAAAAACAGAATCTTCATCGATACCATCCTAGGTTTCACCTCCGTAGCGCTTCTCCAATAGCGCCACCGAAACAAACGCTACCAGCAGAACTGGAATCGATATCTCGACCAGCAGGACCGCATCAGAGAAATCACCTGTGGACAGAAGCGACAAAGCACTTAGGAGCAGAGAGACGAAGCACGCCGTCGCAAACCTGGTGTGGAGAAATCTCATTCCGCCAATCCCTTTGCGAGCTGCTTCGACGGCCCGAGAAAGAAGGATGCGGTTGGCATCAGAGAAGACCCTCCGATCAGGTTCACAACGCTACGAACTAGAAGCGATAACGCGAACAGATACGCGATTGGAAACAGGATTAATGAGATTATGACCGCGGCCATCAAGGTGGCCACAGTCTGGGGAAGAGAAGCAATGATCGTGGGAATTGCGAGCGGGTTTGTCTGGATTTGCGATGCAAGATCTACGAGACCGCGAAGAGACCCTTCGTATCCTATGAACGCCTGGAGGTCTAGGGCTAGAGATGGGAGGATGGGAAGAGCTACTGCAATCACGATTGAAGAAGACATAAGGTAGGCTCCGAGCCTGCGGCCCAAGCGGAAGGGCAGAGCGTAGAAAGCTACACCCACTAGATACGACCACAACCATATCCTAGGGTAAACGCTGATAACGACGGCGATGAGACTCCAGAGAACCAGAGCGTTTGTCGCGTAGAACGCGGACGGCGCAAAGACCCCCCGACTCATGAGTTCCGCGACCGGACTCAGGATTACTGTAGCGCTTAGTGCTGTGACGATTAAAATGAGAGTTGTATCGATCAAGACTAACTGGGAGGTAATTATTGCGAAGGACGCGGTCGACGAAGAGAAAGGCCCTGGAAACGATTCGTTGAGAAGTGCCGAGAGCCAATTCATCAGAAGCTGGACAGCGGAAACCGAGGAGATTGCGAACAGGCTCACGGTTGCGTCCCAACTTAACATGGGGCCATACGCTCGCCACTCGTGGCGCGGGACGGGAAGGGTTCGAAAGACTGCTCCAAGCGAATAGTTGAAAGCGGAAAGGGCATACACGAGAGCAATTAACACCGCGATCTCTGTCATTCTTATCACGCTGCTGAAGATAGAAGCACGGCAACCCACGCGATCAGAGAGGTGATCGTGGAGTAGATTGCTATCTGAACCAGCGCCTGGATAGCTTGGATTTCCAAGCTCTGGCCGAATTCTTTGACCGACTTGATTGGGATTGGGGCGCCTTTGAGAACCGAGGCAATCCCCCACGACAATGCAGCGATTACAACCGCGAGCAGAGAGACTTGGGTTGCCAGCGTCGCAATGGTTCGGATAAGGACATCAAGTGGCATCTTTTAGGCCCCGCTCAGCGTTAGGCTCCACGAGTAAGTCGCGGCTGGTGTCAGTGTGGAAAGTTGAACGACATATTTGGTGGCCAGAACCGCTGACGGACCAAGACTCTGGCCGCTCAGATCTCGCCAGGTCTGCCCGCCGTCGTTCGAGAAAAACCACTGGTCGGATACGTATCCCGTAACAGAATTGGCACTGAGGTCGGATGTCCAGGACAGAGTCAGAGCGTTGCTGCCTTGGTTACGGACCCAGACATAGAAAGCAATCCGATCGCCTGGGTGGAAAGTGCCCCAATCGATAGAACTTGGAACGGGCTGGGTCAAAGCAGCGTCCGCATATACTCCAAGGCTCGATGTCGTTACGCGTATAGTGTTAGATGTTGTCCAAGTGGTGGAGACAGCACAGCATAGGCGGCTGTGGCTGCAGAAACGGAGACGACCAGAAGAAGAATGATAATTTGTAAAGTGTCAACCTTGAATCGACGCCATGGTCTTGCCATGATTTTCGATAGAAATATGCGCGCACATTGAATTACACGAACCGGTCAGGAAAATGCGCATCGAAGAGTGTCTTCGAATAGTCGGTGTGTAGAAAATTGAACTACAAAGCTCTCCATATCTCCGAATATCTCGTCTCCCTAACCTCGTTCTTCCCTAGAACTGGACCCTATGCATCTAATGAGAAAGAGCGCTGGAAAGTTGCTTTAGCTCGGTTATCTCAAGGGGGTCAGCAATTTCCTCCATCACATCCCACCTAATTGTGCTCCCACAGTGGGTGAGGAGTTGCCTTAGATCGTCTACGTCAGTCGTTCTTCCCGCTCTGTGCTTTGCCAATATTAATCCCTCAAGACAAATGACTCGGATCGCCTTCCGGCCAAGGCGGACCTCCACCGCTTTTTTCAGAATCCAAGCCGCAGGTATCCGGCCCAAGTCCCTGGTGTAGAAATCTACCTTGATTCCGCGTGGGGTGGACCACGAAACTCCTCTGGATTCTTCCCATTTCGTATATCCTAACTCGATTAGTTTCTGCTCGTCCAAGGGCGAGGCTATGACGAGGTCGATGTCCCTTGTTGTGCGATATGTTGAATAATGGTTTACCGCAAACGCGCCAACAAAGACGACGTTGCCGAGCTCGTCGGAGATTTTAACGGCTTCGTGTTCCAGATTGAGAGGCAAGCTCCTCTCTGACCTTCAATACATCTTCAGCCTTGAATACTCCTCTGACACGGGGATCCAGCTTTTCGCCGTGAAGGATTTCGATCGCTATGGCATCAAGTAAGCTTCTTCCACCGTAGGCAATGCAGTCGAGATAAACCCGTTGAATTTCGTTTTCGAATGCTCCGGTCCGCTGCATGATTGCAACTCTGCCGCGGGTGCCCTCCGAGAACTTGTGCTTTCTCAGCATTCTCGCTGCTTGGTCAGTATCTTCAACGTAAATGGAAAATAAGTGAGGAAGCTGGAGTTGCGTTAGTTCGTAAGCGCGATAATCGAGTGTTAGCATGCCCTTCAGAATTTGCCGAGCGAGTCTCACATCGTTCTCATTGTAGGATAAGCCAAAGAATCGCGCTTTCTTCAGGGCTTGCAATGATGGAGAGAGGTACTCCCATAGACTAAATGGTTGAAATAGACTGGAACGAATTGTAAAATAACCTTCTTTGAGTCGCTCCGCGAATCCAACTTCCCGGAGTTCGTTCAGTGCCCTGTATGCCGTGGCTCGGGAGAATCCGGTTGCTTTGCTAAGGTCATCTATATTGTAGACTGGCTTTTCACGTACGCCTATCGTTTGTGTTATCGCGAGTTCCGGCCTGATTGTCATGCATAAATCTCTGTATTGGTGAATATATAAAGATGTCTCATTTTTGAGACATTGCATATAAGGTACAAAGCCTATATCTTCCGATTTACGGCTGGCGCTACCAGCGGGCACTCGTTAGACGAGTTAGACGAAGTATCTTTTCCCATCGATTTCCAGAAGCACAGATTCCTGGTTCAAACTGTCCTTCAGTTGCTTGGCATGGTCCAACAGCTTGGCGGCCTTCTCGTTATTCAACTCGGAGGAGAACGTCTCTATTACTGTCACATCTTCGGGAACAAGTTCTCTGTGAGAGTTGATTGAGACGCCTTCTCCCAGAGTAGCTGTTAGTCCCTTTTCATCTTCATCTGCCAAATCCATAATGAAGCGTTTGGTCTCTTCGAGTTTCTGTTGCCTGTTTTCTATCGATTTGTGATGCCTGTCCTTACTCGGAAACCAGAGTCTCATGCTGTGTCGCTTCCCTGGCGGAATTTTAAGGACCACTTCAAGCAGTCTGTATCTCTCGGCGATTCCATAGAAATGACCGGGACCCAGTTCTCGCTTCCGTACAATGTATCCTGCTTTCAAAAGCCGATCTAAAGTAAGACGCAATCCTTTCGTGCGCAATCTTCGATGAGCCTCTTCCCCGTCTTTGACTGAAAACAGGTTCTCTGCAATCATTCTGAGATTGCAGGGTCCATGCTCGGCCAGTATGCTTAGGATTCGGTAGGGCCAAGTTCCCCAGGCAAAGCCAAAGCATTCTCTCAGTCCGTCCTTTATTTCTGGAGCAATTGAAAAAAGGAGGGGCAGGAACAGATCTCTTGGCTCTCTGAGGAATCGTGTGAAGAACTCCCAGGGGTCGAGGCGGTTGCTATCCCTAGACCGCGTCTTCTTTCCGTTCGGCCTCGTCTTCACAGCAGCTCTCTTGTCACCAAGCCTGTGAACCTCTACGTCCTCGGGCTCACGGAACGGGACCACCAGGCCAATCTGGTCGTTGTCGGCAGGTCGGTTCAGCGATATTCTTCTGACTTGCCTCTCTGACATGTTCTTACGTAACGTAGAGTGACGTAACGCGTATATAAGCATCTAGGAAGAACGTATCTCTAATATACTAGTGTACCGCTCTACATTCCCCGTGGAAATAGCCCGAAGTAAGGTCGTCGGAAAAGGGAATAGTTTGGGGCTGACACTCCCAAAGGTGGTCCGAGAAAAGCTTGGCATCGAGAAAGGTCACGAAGTTTCGTTCGTAATTGAAGGAGATAGAGTCTATTTCAAGAACCTCGGCACCCTCGAAGAGCACAAGGAGCTTTTCGCTCGGGAGTTTGGTGAAGTCATTCGGACCCGGAAGGGACCAGATCTAACTCCTTTGCTGAAGAAAGAACTGGAAGCGGCCAGAAAGAGAATTGAGCAAAAACTGGCGGAGACGAAATGACCCTTCGGCTACCACTTCAAGCTGTTCGTTGTGGGGCAAGGCCGAACTCGCCACCTGAGGGGAAACGGGCTCAGTTTCTACCAGGCTGCCACACCATTATCAGACCCTCTTTTGGAGACGCGAAAGTCGACACTCTGTCCATGATACATGAACTGGGTCACAACCTTATCGATCAGAATACAAACCTAGGTGAACTGCGCCAACTAATTCATCTGAAAGTAGTCGCCTTGGCGCTATTGGTGGGTTTCCTGCTGTCTCTTCCGACTACACTGGGGATTAGACGTCTGGCTTCTCGCTCTCTGGAGAAGATGCAGTGTTACCTTCTCACTCTGGAGAACCTTGATTGGGAATCCTTCCTGCTGGATGAGACATTTGCCGAGCTGCTCGTGGAGCACTACATGGAGGAGAACAACTATGACCCCAATGATATCGAAAAAAATCGAAGTTGCTTCCTTAGCACCAAGGGATATCGTCACTGTGAGGAGGCTCTAGAACTCTCTTCTCCTCTGCTAGAGAAATTTGGAATCAAATTCATTGCGACAATATTCAGGTTTGCAGCGAACTTGGACATAGACCCGCTGTGGAGGCACCGCGAAATGGAACTAAGGTATAGGCAAATGCCGATGCGTGCTGAGGATTCTCCTGACACGCGCCTACTCCTCGTGTTAAGGTACTGTAATGAGAACGTGTATGACCTTGAGGATCCAGAGTTCTCTGTTCGTCTTAGCAATTATCTTGACCGCTTAGGCATCCATTCCGCAAGATCTCTCGTTGACAAGAGATATTTCTACAGGTACGAGAGGGCATTTTGGAAAGAAGCCCTTAAGGATGTACCTGCGAATATCAGGCGAAAGCTGGAGAAATTACCTCCCTCTCGCTACTGGACCCTAGACGGCCTGTCCAAATACTGGGAGGATATGGCAAGACATCTCATCTTGAAACAAAGACATTGGACTGACACGCTTGACGCCCTACAATGGTGGAACGCCAATGAGCTCGCCGTGTACCTCGAAGAGACACCTTCAGGCAAATTCGTTATCAAGGACGAAAAAGACACGGACTACAACGTGGCAAAGTGGCTTGGTGAAAATCTAGTAATAACTATCCACTTCAACCGCGCCTTGCTGGGCGCCTTTGGAGGATGTCTGAAGAAAGATATCACAAATGTTTCATGTCCTGGCCCTGAGAAGGAGCAAGACTGTACCCACTGTCATCTCGGTGCTGTACTCTCTCGCGTCCTACCTCAAGTGTACCGTACCTTACGTTTTACTTCGTGGAACTGAATGCGAGTCCAAGGCTATTCCCTAAGTCTTTCCGCTGGCAAACGAAGACGATTGGACGGAGTGCTTGGTTTACCCTGATACTCCTCTGCAATCTGACAGAGACGATCTCGCAGCTTCTCCCGGTAAGGAGGCAAGACCGACCGGCTTACCTGACGTGCCAAAAGAATCCCCGCCACCCCTAGCCAATATCCGCTCACTCCGTTCTCATACTTTCGATCCATTACTTTGCGATACAGCTTTTCGAAAATGTCCATATCATAGTCAGAGCGAAGTAAACATCAACTACCTTAGGCTTTCAGCCTCCTCACTACTGTCATGATATTTGTCGAATCTAGATAAATAGATGAGCCTCGAATGGCGAGTTACAAGAGGAGACCTAGTGGAAATCCCTATGTCTAATGGAGAGGAATGAGTGAATGCTTACGAACGCTGGCTCTGCAAGGAGACATGAGCCAGAGTTAACGGACGACGATGTGAAACAGCTGTGTGAAGAGTTCAGGGGGCTCTACACCCTCGATGACGTCAACTCCTTCTTGGATAAGAAAGGACTAGAACTTTCAAGCAAGGACTGGACTAGAGTGCTACAGCGCCTTATCGAGACTGACGCCTCCCGCTGGTTACTCGTAATAAGCGAGAAATTGAAGGATCTCGCTTCCGAGGAAGCCGCTCTCATATCTACTCTTGTCCCGTTCGCTAGAGCAATCGGCAGCAAAGGAACGCCTGAAATTATTCGAGAAAACCTGAAGACCATCGGCCTGGCGGACCCGCGCCTGGGTCTAAGACTTCACCTGAGAATAAGCCAAACAGGAGAACCGCTCCTGATAGACTGGTCAGGCTCCCTTATGTCTGGATATCTTATAGAGAGTCCGCCGGAAGCACTCAAGTGGCTATCGCAAGAGTTCGACAAGAGCACAGGACCATCAGCAGTTGCGCTACTTAGAGCAGTGGGCTCGCTCAAAGGTTCAGGGGTAGCGAAGAGTTATCCTGAGGTTTTCGATTTGTTGAGAAAGGCGACGGAACGAGAAAGAGAGCTTCAGCTTGCTGCAATAGACGCTTACTTCAATTTGGCTGACTCTAACCCGGAAGAATCGGCCAAGCAACTTCTCGACCTTTCCCGAAAGAATGATGACGAAGTGAAGTTCGGGATCGCGAGAAACTTGATGGTCAAACAGTTTCCTGACCCAGAGCTTGAGTGGGGAATAATTAGAGTCCTAGCTGAAAGCGACTCAGCAGGCGTTCTGAGCGTTATGATACATCCGATTTCGCGTCACATTCCTACACATCTCCCAGATGTCCTCGGGCTTTTCAGACTCTGGTTCGAACGCCACGTGTATTACGGCATCCAGAATGTTGAATGGCTCTTTGACGTTATTGGAGAAAGAGATCCAAACACGGCTCTGGATATCATCGAACGATGGATCGGTCAGAGCGACATCGTTGATTTTCACATACCGAAGACCCTCTCCCGAATTTTCATGAAGAATGCTAGACCTCTCTTGCCATCCCTGGAGAAGTGGCTCCAGGAAAGTCCAGAGCTTCGAGAAATCGGTCTCAAGACATTAAAGGAACTCCTCTCCGACGTGTTCCATAAGAAGGGCGACCGGTCGATTGTCGACCCGAGCTTCGCCACAATTGGTGAAGCAGCCAGGAAGTCTGGAATAGACGTGTCGAAAGCCGTCGGCAACCTGAACGACCGCACAATGCAATCGCTCGTCCTCATCCACGAAATCATCTCGCCAGAACGCCCAATTGATTATGACAGAGTGTTTCGAAGTTTGGACCGCTATCCGGCTTTCCGGGATCTTATCGGTCGTGACTGGTTCAATGAAAGGAGGAAGGAAAATAGCAATCACGGACTGTTGAGGCTATTTGCTGAAGCAGAAATAGACTGGGAGAAGGTAAAGCGCCAAGCCGAGCTTGCCAAGGGTGAAAAGGAAGACTTTGCACGAGCCATACGCATCTTGTCCGTTAAGAGTCGCCTGAGTCCGGCTGTGTATCTTGAAAACCTCAATGACTTGACCTCATACATAGAACCGACCGAGAAAGGAACCAAATCGATTCGCGAAAAGCTGAAGCTGGAGGACGAATGGCTCTCGGCAGTAAGTGAAATCGACCTTGCCGGCAAGTTGCGCTCAAGAAAGGTTGACGTAGAACTTGCCCCTGCGATCAACGGCGATGAATTGGACCTCAGAGTGAGAATCGACGAGGAGATCCTTGTCGAAGTCATCAACCCCGAGATGTGGACCCCGCTGAGAGTTGTCTCGGGTGCGTTAGAAGTACGCAACCAGACTGGTCCAAAATTTCTGAGGGAGTTCGACAAACACCTGAAAGGAAAGGATCTCAAGGTCCCGGTGCTGATGGCTGTAGACAGTTCAAGGTCCGAGCTCGACGAAGAGTCGGTCGAGGACTGTCTTGCTGGGACCCCCCGTTTTACATTTCTTGTTAACAAAGATACCCAAGAGGTCAAAGAAGGCGGCTGGTCGAGAGCACCAGATTCACTTGGTGAGAAAAAACCAGAACTGAATGTCATCAGCGGGGCCATCATCTATAGGGTTGCAGTGGACGACGA
>WNGA01015701.1_pt1 | contig 13818 bp, 10 predicted proteins | sample 5400061 | NCBI WGS metagenome assembly WNGA01 (sample SAMN13153366, study PRJNA577476) | soil metagenome | isolation source: 100 cm soil or saprolite under grassland replicate 2 | place: USA:California | collected 2016-06-15 | reverse complement strand
GCGGCTCGGCGTCACCGGCGCAGCGACCGTGCCCGTCGAGATGATCAAGCGTGTGCGAAGCGAGCTGACCTTCGAGACGATCGTCACCGGCTACGGGCTCACGGAGGCGACCGGCATCGCCACGATGTGCCGGCACGACGACGACCCCGAGACGATCGCCAACACCGCGGGACGGCCGCTTCCCGGGATGGAACTGCGCATCGTCGACGGCGACGGCAACGACGTCGCCGCCGGTGACCCGGGCGAGGTCATGGTCCGCGGTTACAACGTGATGAAGGGCTACTTCGACGACCCGGCGGCCACGGCGGCGACCATCGATGCCGACGGGTGGCTCCACACCGGCGACATCGGTGTCGCCGACGAGCGCGGCAACATCAAGATCACCGACCGCAAGAAGGACATGTTCATCGTCGGCGGGTTCAACGCCTATCCGGCGGAGATCGAGAACATGATCCTCGCTCACCCCGCCGTGAGTCAGGTCGCCATCGTCGGCATTCCCGATCCCCGGCTCGGCGAAGTCGGCATGGCGTACGTGGTGCTGCGGCCGGACGGGAACACCGACGGCGACGCGCTCATCGCCTGGTGCCGGGAGCGCATGGCCAACTACAAGGTGCCGCGCCGGGTGGCGATCGTCGACGCGCTCCCTTTGAACGCGGCCGGCAAGGTCCTCAAGTACGAGCTGCGCGCCAGGAGTGCTCTGAAGTAATGGCGTGTGCAGGTCGCCGAGCGCTCGGCGTCGCTCGCCAGGACGCAGGACGAAGGTTCACGCAACGCGTTCTGACCCGGCGGTAGGTTGGCGGGCCGTTCCGACGAATTGCGGGTCGCGGACGGAGAGAAGGCGGTGTGGACCGGTGACGGCGAGAGACATCGAGTACGACGTGGACGGTCTGACCATGATCGGGCGCCTCGCGTTGCCCGCTGGCGATGGGACGCGGCCGGCCATCCTGATCGCGCACGAGGGCAACGGGCTCGACGACTACCAGCGGAGCCGAGCCGAACGATTCGCCGACCGGGGCTACGTAGCGTTCGCGCTCGACTATCACGGCGGCGGCCGGCCCCCCGAGGACCGCGACTGGATGATGGCCCGCGTCGGCCAGCTGTTCGAGAGCCCCGAGCGCACCCGAGCGCTCGCCACGGCCGGTCTCGACATCCTGCTCGCGGAGCCGAGGACCGACGCGTCGAAGGTCGCGGCGATCGGCTACTGCTTCGGCGGGACGATGATGCTCGAGTTGGCGCGCAGCGGCGCCGACCTCAAGGCGGTCATCGGATTCCATCCAGGACTCAGGACCACGCGACCGCAGGACTCCGCCAACATCGTCGGGAAGGTGCTCGTCTGCGTCGGGACGGAGGACCCGTTCGTCCCGCTCGAACAGCGACTCGAGTTCGAGACCGAGATGCGAGCCGCCGGAGTCGACTGGAGGATGATTCTCTACGGCGGCGTCGAACACAGCTTCACTCACCCGCGAGCCGAGCAGGCGGGCGCGCCCGGCCTCAAGTACCACCAGCCCACCGACGAGCGGTCGTGGCGAGCGATGCTCGACCTGCTCGACGAGGTGTTCGCGTGACCCGCCAACCTACGGGACCCTAGAGGTCAGGGCTCGGCGATCGCCCCCCACCACGGTCCTTGAGCAGGAGCCAGTTCTTCTCGTCGATCGCCTTCGGCTCGGGCTCGGGGATCTACTAGGAGTGTCACCCGAGCGTCAGGTCGAGCTCCTCGGAATGCTCGGGTGAGTTGATGCTCGTCTCGGTGGCGAGCGCCCCGTCCACTCGGAACGTCAGCGTCGCGCCGGCGCGGCACCCTGGGACGGAGTCGGGGCCGACGACGCTCAGGATGTAGCCGTCGAAGCTGCCCGTACCTCTGACGGACGCCACGCCACAGAGGGCGTCGTCCACGTAGGCCTCGACGACCGTCGTGTCCGACTCCGGCCATGGGATCGGAGCGGTCACGAAGAACTGCTGATCGCGGAGGAACGTCCAGAGCAGGACTTCGCTGCCGGGCCGGCCGCACCCGAGCGACTCGTCCGCAGAGAACACGGCGATCTCGTAACGCCCGGCTTCGATGGGTGGCAGCTCGGCCTGGCACGGCGTGACCAACCCGTTCTCACGGACGACGGCCCCGATCCATTGGGCGTCGAACGGGGCACCATCCAAGCGCGCGTTGCCGGTGATGACCGTCCGCGTCGAAGCGCCGTCGTCGGTGGGATCACCCGGACGAGGCTGGAGCTCGAATGTGTGGTCGAGCGCGCTGAGGTCGTCGACATCGAGGTTCGTGCCGTCGGGCTTGCGGTCGCGCTCGACCCAATCGACGAGCGCGTCGAACGCCGCTTCCTGTTCGCCGGTGGTGAAGCCGCAGTGGCCGGGATCATCGATGACGCGCTGCCTCAGCCGGTCGCTTTGTCCGGCCGCGCTCACGCGCTGGCGCAGGATCTGAGCCTGGTTGATCGGGACCTGACCGTCGCCGGTGGTGTGGACGGTGAGGAGGGGCATCTGCAGTTCGCCGGTGACCTCGGTGCCGTCGGCGAATCGACTGAGCGCCGCGTCGTCGGTGGGCAGGCGCACCGCGTCGCGATTGAACGCCCTGCTCGTAACGCCGGCGTCGGCCCGGAGCTCATAAGGCGCATCGCGGGGCGGGACGAGTCGCGTCGCGACGAGTAGCGACGCCCGGCGCCAGTTCGTCTCCTCCTCGATCTGGATTCCCTCGCGGGCGAACGCTCGTGGCCCACCAGTGAGGTCGATCATCAGGTCCTCGAAACGGGCAGCCGCTTCCGGATCATCGAGCGCAGGCCGGATCCGTCGCTCGATCAGGTCCGACGCGCTCGGCGCCGAGTCGAACTCGGCCTGCGTCACGCCGGCCACATACGCCCCGGCGACGAGCACCTCGGCGCTGATCCGTAGGCCCGGCGTCGTGCCGGCGGCGCCGCACAGCCCGAGCGCCCCGTCGAAACGGTCCCCGTACCGCTCCGCCGCGATGTGAGCGGCCCAGCCTCCCATCGACATACCGGCGACGTACGACCACGTGGGCCGTCCATGCTCGGTGACGAAGTAGTCCCACAGCGCGGCGGTCTCGTCGGCGGCGCGCCCGGGAATGAGCGAGGTGCTGCTGAAGCTCGACGCGGCCCACGCGAAGCCGTGCGCGATCAGGTAGCGGCGGAAGTCCGGCGCCGTTGCGTTCGCCTCGGGGGCGAGATCCTCGAAACCGTGCATCCACAACACGACCCGGCCGTTCCACTGGTCGGGCATCTCGATCTGGTACACGGCACCGCCGAGCGTCCCGAACTCCGCGTGCGCTCCCGGCAACGCCTCGAAGGCCGGATCGGCCAGCGCCACGCCATCCGGGCGATCCCGAACGGACACCGGGGGCGGTAGCGGGCGATCCCGCAGCGGACTCATCGTCCGCGTCGCGGTGGTCGTCGTCGACTCGGCGCGATCGCGGCCGGAGCCCCCGGTACAGGCCGCCAATGCCACGCTCGACACCAGCGCGAGACGCAACCCGCGCGCCCAGGCCGTCATTCACGTGAACGGTACCTGGGTTCTGTGGGCACATTCGGTGCGACATGACACGAAACTGCCCACAGAACGGCAACCGTTCGGGGGCGAAGCAGTGGCGCGTCCCGCGTACCCTTGGCCGGTGGACCCGCGGATGGAGGAGGTCGACGCCGGCGACACCGTCTGGTCTGGGGTCGCGGCTGCAAAGGGATCCTCCCGGAACCGGCGGAGCACCTTGGTCATGGCTGCTGCTCGATCGGTGCGGATCTCGGCGACGAGGACGAAGCGCGGATGATCAGCGCCCTCGCGGCCACGTTGAGTCCGACCCGCTTCCAGCATCACGCGGCCGCACGTGACGGCGGGATCTTCAGCGACGCCACGCGTCTCCACACCCGCGTGGTCGATGGCGCGTGCATCTTCCTCAACCGGCCCGGATTCGAGGGCGGCTCCGGGTGCGCGTTGCACCTCGAGGCGCTGGCTCTCGACGAATCCCCCGTCGACTGGAAACCGTCGGTGTGCTGGCAGCTGCCTATCAAAGTGGACTGGGAGCTCCGGGACGACGGCACCGAGGTAGCCACTGTGCGGGGGTGGAACCGCGGAGACTGGGGCGCCGACGGAGAGACGATGGCGTGGTGCTGCACCGAGGAAGAGGATGCCTACGTCGGGGACCGGCCCGTTGTCGATTCGCTCGGCGACGAGCTCCGGGCCATCGTCGGCGCGGGCGTGTATGTCGAGCTACGCCGCCGGCTCGATCAGTAACCGCGTATGCCCGTCTGCACCTCGGCCGGCAACGACGGGTCGTCCAGACGGAAGGCGGTGCCTTCGGTCCACCCTTCGACCCGCTTGATCGCGGTGGCGAAGACGTCCATCTGGGCGTCGTCGAGCGCGTCGACGTACGCATCGACCGCCACGCCCATCTGGGCCGGCGCGTACTTGTTCATCGCCTTGGCCACCGTGATGTGGCCGTAGCCGTGCAACACCTTCTTGATCGCCTCGAAGCCGGTCGCCTCGTCAGGGAACACGGCGAAGCTGCCGGCCGACTTGGTGTTCGCCTTCTTACCCGGGTACGCGCCGTACCGGTCGCCACTTCGGATGTTGCCGGGGTTGCGGGCCCGCCACGAGATCGTGCCCCCGGCGCGCACCTCGTCGGTGAAGATGATGTAGCGCTTGCCGCCGGCAAACACCTCCAAGCCCGGATCCGCGGCGGTGGTCGGGGACGTGTCCGAGGCTTGGTGAATCGTGTCCTCGTCCCGGTAGTAGCTGGCGTGCTCGTACTCGGCCGAGGTGGATTGGCTGGCGCCCGGGACCGCGTCGCCCTCCGACACGCCGAGCGCGGCCCAGGTCTGCGGACCGATCTCGTTGCCCTCGTAGATCCCGTACGCCGCCTGGAACGCCTGCACCGCGGCCGCGAACTCGGCGTCGTAAATGCCGGTCGGATCGGTCTGGAGATAGCCCTGTTGGCGGAGAAGGTCACCGGCGTACGCCACCCACTCCGAACAGACCAACTCGTAACTCTCCTGGTCGAGCACCGGCAGCGACATGACACACCTCCGCAGAGAGCGAACTGCCGCAGACGGTACACACGCGACACGACCATCGCTGGCCGGCCGATCGCCCCGTCGAACACGACGGGGCCCCGGGGACGCGGATGATCGCCGAGCCGTCAGGTCAGTGCGTTCGCGTTTCGCCGGATTGTCGGACGCATTCGCGCACCTCGACGCCGTTCAGCGGACGGATCATCGGCCCCCTCGCCACATCACCTCGCGTTCTGCTACGGTGCCCGCCCGTTGCATCTGGGGGTGGGGATGCGAGCAACGGGACACGAACAGGGGGACCTGGTGAGACGAACTTTGGTTTCGATAGCGGCTGTCATCGCGCTCGCGGCGGCGGTGGTCGGTTTTGCCGGCGGTCCAGCCGCCGGTGACGAGCAGAGCGCGAGCGCGGCTCGGGCCGCCGGTTACTCGGCTGGCCGCTACATCGTCACCTTCGCGGACGACGCCGTCGCGACCTACGACGGGTCCGTGAAGGGCTTCCCCGCGACGCATCCGAGCGCGGGCCACAAGCTCGACCCCAACTCTCCCGCCGTGATCAAGTGGCAGCAGCGCCTCGTGGCGCAGCACGACGCGGCACTGAGCCGGGTCGGTGCCAGCAAGATCTACGACTACACGATCGCCAACAACGGCGTGGCCGCCGACCTCACGGCCGCGCAGGCCGCCCAGCTCGCCAAGACGCCGGGCGTAATTGCCCTCGTCCAGGACGAGCTCGCCCAGCCCGATACCACCGAGTCGCCGCACTTCCTCGGCCTGGACGCCGCCGGCGGGCTGTGGTCGCAGCTCGGCGGGGCCGACAACGCCGGAGCCGGCGTCGTCGTCGGCGTGATCGACACCGGCATCTGGCCGGAGAACCCCGCGTTCGCGGGCAACACCGGCATCCCGGTACCCGCCGACTGGCACGGCACTTGCGTCGCCGGCGAGCTGTTCTCGAAGAACACGTGCAACGACAAGCTCATCGGGGCCCGCTACTACGTCGGCGGATACGGCCTGAACAACATCGCGATCGCTGACTACGTGTCACCACGCGACGGCGCCGGCCACGGTTCCCACACCTCCTCAACAGCAGCCGGCAACCACGGCACCACGGTCACTATCGACGGCAACCTCATCGGCACCGGCTCCGGCATGGCTCCGGGCGCCAAGCTGGCGATGTACAAGGTTTGCTGGGAAGGCCGGAAAGGTAATCCCGCCGGTTGCTACAACTCCGACAGCGTCGCCGCCATCAACGACGCGATTCTCGACGGGGTCGACGTCCTCAACTACTCCATCGGTGGCAGCACGGAGTCGAGCCCGCTCGATCCGGTCGCCATGGCTTTCCGGGGCGCGTCCAACGCCGGCATCTTCGTCGCCAACTCCGCCGGCAACAGCGGCCCCGGCGCGAGCACGCTGGACCACCCGGCACCGTGGGTGACCACGGTCGCGGCCGCGACCTTCCGCCGCGCGTTCCAGGCGGTCGAGCTTGGCAACGGCGCCCGCTACGTGGGCGCGTCGACCACACCGTCTTTGCCCACGGCTACGCCGCTCGTCACCGCCGCCAGCGTCAAGCTGGCCAGTGCCGCCACCACGGATGCCGCCCGCTGCTTCGCGGGCACCCTCGACCCCGCGAAGACCACCGGCAAGGTGGTCGTCTGTGACCGCGGCGTCATTGCCCGGATCGACAAGAGCTTCGAGGTGAAGCGGGCCGGTGGCGTCGGCATGGTGCTGGCGAACACGTCGCCGAACTCGCTCAATGGCGACTACCACCCCGTGCCGTCGGTGCATGTGACCGATGTCGACGGCACGGCGATCAAGGCCTACATCACGAGCGCAGGTGTCGCCGCGACGGCGAAGATCGTGCCGCTGACGGCAGCCGAACTCGCGGCCGCGCCGCAGGTCCCCGAGATCACCGACTTCTCCTCGCGGGGCCCGTCCACCACGACCGGCGGTGACATCCTCAAGCCCGACATCGCGGCGCCCGGCAACGACGTCGTCGCCGCCGTCGCCCCGCCGAGCAACCACGGCCGGCTGTGGGACTTCATGAGCGGCACGTCGATGTCGTCGCCGCACATCGCCGGCATCGGGGCGTTGCTCAAGGCGAAGAACCCGACGTGGCTCCCGTCCGAGATCAAGTCGGCGCTCATGACCAGCGCGACCGACACGGTGTCGACCGCGGACGATCCCTTCTCGCAGGGTGCAGGGTTCGTGAACCCCAACGGCGCCGCCGATCCGGGGCTCGTGTACTCGACCTCCGCAACCGAATACCGCCAGTACCTGGTCAGCCTCGGCGTGCACTTCGCGCCGCCGAACGACACGCTGACCCCGATCTCCGGGCCCAACCTCAACCAGGCCTCGATCGCGGTCGGCAGCCTGCCCGGCTCACAGACGGTCACCCGCCACGTGAAGAACGTCGGCTCGACGAGCGCTACCTACGAGGCGTCGGTCGCCCTCGACGGCTTCGCCACGGTGGTCACGCCGCCGTCGTTGACGCTCGCTCCCGGCGCGGAAGGAACCTTCACGGTCGCCTTCACCCGTACCGACGCGGTGCTCGGCGACTGGGCCAAGGGCTCCCTCACGTGGAACCAGACCGCAGGTGGCGCTCACCACGTTCGCATCCCGATCGCCCTGCGACCGGTGGCGGTCGCCGCGCCGGCTGAGCTGCACGGAACGGGTGCCAGCGGGTCGATCGCCTTCGAGGTGACGCCCGGGTTCACGGGCTCGCTCGACAGCAGCGTGGCTGGCCTCGTCGGCGTCACGCCCACCGTCGACAGCGTCACCACCGGCGCCTTCGACATCGAGAACCCGGTGGCCGACGCCGACACCGACGTCTACCACGTCACCGTTCCAGAGGACGCCACCGCAGCGCGGTTCTCGCTGGACTCGGCCGACGACACCGCCGACCTCGACCTGTTCGTCTACATGGACGGCGAACTCGTCGACCTCTCGGCGTCGGGTGCCGCCGACGAACAGGTGACGCTCATCGCGCCGGCCGACGGCACGTACGACGTCTACGTCAACGGGTTCGCCACACCCGGCGGCTCCACCACGTACGGCATCAGCAACTTCGTCGTCGATGCGGTCGACGCAGGCAACACGACCGTCACGCCAGATCCGGCCGCGGTGACGACGGGAGTCCCGATCACCCTCACGGCGACCTGGACGGGGCTCGACACCGCGAAGCGCTGGTTCGGCGTCATCTCCTACGCCGGCGCCGATTCGGTAACCGTCCTGTCGGTCGGCTGACGCAGTAGCTCATCTCACAATCGAGAAGGCCCGGCGGGTCAGCCGCCGGGCCTTCGTCGTCAGGGCGCCGGGTCGCGGTGGTCCTCAACCCTTCACCGCACCCATCGTGAACCCGGAGATGAACCGTTCCAGCAGCAGGTTGAAGACGAACGCGATGGGCAGCGCCACGAGGAGCGCAGCGGCCTCCAGCTCCTGCCAATGGAACACGTCGCCCAGGACGAGGTCGGTCGTCACCCCGACGCTCACCGTCTTCTCGGCGCTGGCCGAGACGAAGGCGCTCGCGTAGAGGAACTCGTGGGCTGCGAGCGTGAACGAGAACACGACCACTGCGACGATGCCGGGGAACGCCAGCGGTACCGCGACGCGCCGGAACGCGGCCAGCCGGCTGTAGCCGTCGACCATCGCCTGCTCCTCGAGGTCGCGAGGGATCGTCTTGAAGAACCCCGTGAGCAACCAGACCGATACGGGGACCGTGATCGTCGGATAGATCACCACCAACGCCCACTTCGAGTCCTGCAGGCCGAGCCACGAGACCACCCGTGAAAGGGAGACGAAAAGGAGCGACGGCGGCACGAGATACACGAGGAAGATGCCGATCCCGAGCGCACCGCTCCACCGCAGCGGCAGGCGGGCGAGGCTGTACGCGGCGGGGATGGCGAGCAGGAGCGTGATGGCCACGACGACCCCACCGACGATGAACGTGTTGCGCACGAAGGTGACGAAGCCGGTGTCCGCGAAGAGGTAGCGAACGTGCTCGGTCGTCGGGTCGAGGTTGTACACGAACGGGTTGTTGCCCGGCGTGTAGAGGTCCTGGTCCCGTTTGAACGCGATGATCCCGTTCACGATGAAGGGGAACGCGGCCAGCACGGCCGCGACGACCGCGGCCACGTAGAGGACGACCCGGGCCTCGACGTGGCGCCGAGCGGCGCGCCGGCGGGCTCGAGCGATGTCGAGCTCCGCGCCCGGAGAGACTTCGGCCGGCGCCGTGTTCACCGCACCTCCATGCCGCGGACGGCTCGAAGGATGGCGACGGTCGCGGCCAGCAACAACGGGAGGAGGAAGAGCGCGACGGCCGCGCCCTGGGCCAGGTCGCCGCCGCCGATCGCCTTGGTGTACGCCCAGCTCGCCAGGACCTGGGTCTCGTTCACGGGTCCGCCCCGGGTGAGCACCCACACCACGCTCATGTCCGTGAACGTGAGGATGGCGCCGAACAACGCCGCCACCGCGATCACGGGCAAGGTGAGAGGCAGGGTGATCTCCCATTGCTTCCGCCAGAACCCGGCGCCGTCGATCGCCACCGCATCGTCGATGTCGTCGGGGATCGCCGTGAGGCCCGCCATGATGATGACCGCGGCCAGCGGCACCAGGCGCCACACCTGCACGGCGATCACCGAGGCCTTGGCCAGGCCGGGTTTGCCCAGCCAGATGGTGTGGCGTCCGTCGGCAAGGAGCCCGACGTGCTGAAGGATCCAGTCGATGGGGCTCAGCAGGTTGTCGAGCATGAACAGCCACGTGATCGCGCTCACCGCCGCGGGCGTGGTCCAGGGCAGCAGGACGAGGAAGCGCACCAGCCACTTGCCGCGGAACCGGGCCACGAGGATGCGGGCCAGGACGTTGGCCAGCACGATGGTCGAGACCATCGTGATCGCGGTGAACACGAACGTGTTCCCCAGCGCTTGCCGGAACACCGGGTCGTGCCAGATAGCGCGGTAGTTGCGCAGGCCGACCCAGTCGATGCTCGGGTCGCCCGCGGTCACGTCGCTGAAGCTGAAGGCGATGGCGAGGACGAACGGGAAGCCGACGAGCAGGACTATGTAGAGGACCGACGGCAGCAACAGCACCCGGGCGAGAAGACCGTCCCGGTCGGCGAACGACGCTCGACGGCGCCGCCCGACGTCGGCGGCCACGACGTCAGACATCGAGCGCCACCGGGTCCCGAGCCCGCGCCGTGTCGGCGTCGAAGAAGCGCAGGTCCTCCCGGCGGAGGGCGAACTCGTGGACCGTGCCGACATCGATCGGCATCAAGACCGTCGCAGGAAGGCGCACGATCACCGGGGCCGCATCGCCGAGTCCGGACGCCACGCCGTGGAGGTGCCGGTCCCCGGACAGGTACTCGATCCGGTGGATGTCGATCGTGAACACGACGTGGCCGTCGGTCCTTCCGCTCAGCACCTCGGCCGGCAGGGCCTTCTCCGGCCGGAAGCCGACCACGACATCACCTCGCGGGACGAGGTTCATGGGCGGCGACCCGAGGAACGTCGCCACGAACGTGTCGGCGGGATGCTCGTACACCTCCTGGGGTCGTCCGATCTGGCGGACCGCCCCGTCCAGCATCACGACGATCCGGTCGCCCATCCCCATCGCCTCGACCTGGTCATGGGTGACGTAGATCGTCGTCGTGCCGACCCGCTGATGGAAGTCCTTGAGATCGTCGCGAGCCAGCGCCCGCAACTTCGCATCGAGGTTCGACAGGGGCTCGTCGAGCAGGAAGACGCTCGGCTGGCGCACCAGCGCCCGGGCCAACGCCACCCGTTGCCGTTCGCCGCCCGAAAGGTGGCGGGGCTTGCGGTCGAGCAGCCCCTCGATGCCGAGCAACTCCGCCGCCCACTGCGCCTTCTCCCGTTGCTCCGCGGGCGCGAGCTTCTCGGCCTTGAGCGGAAAGACGATGTTCTGGAGCACCGTCTTGTGTGGATAGAGGGCGTAGCTCTGGAACACCATTGCGATGCGCCGGGCCCGTGGGGGTAGCCCGTTGACGACCTCACCCCCGATGCGAACCAGGCCACCGGTGGGCTGTTCCAGTCCCGCGATCATCCGCAACAGGGTGGTCTTGCCGCACCCCGACGGCCCGAGGAGGACGAGGTACTCGCCCTCCTCGGTGGTGATGCTCACGCGGTCGACGGCCGGGGCGGCGCCGCCCTCGTAGCGCTTGGTCAGATCGACGGTCTCGACCGCGACCGACGGCATGGCGCTACCGCGATCCTCCGACCAGCCCCTGCGCCCGCCACTTCTCGAAGATCGGCTTGATCTGCGCCTCGGCGTCGGCCACCGCGTCCTTGGCGGACAGTTGGCCGCGCGCCGCCTTCGCCATCATGTTCGGGATGATGAAGGTCCCGAACACCTCACCGATCGCGGTGTTCTGGGGACCCGGGTAGCCGATGTTGGTCGACCACTTCACGGCATCGTCGATCGTGAGGAAGCCGAGCTTGTTCGCGGGCTGGGACCCGAACGGATCGGCGTGCAGCCACGCGTCGAGGTTGGGCACCCGCTCGACGAACGCCGGGAAGTCGTAGAGCTTCGAGTTGTACGTCGCGTGGGCGAAGTTGGCCGTGTAGTGGAGCAGGAACTCCTTGGCCGCGTCCGGGTTGCCGGCGTGGTTGGGGATGATCCAGTTGTAGAGGACGTGCTGGGCGGCGAGCGCGGTCGCGGGGCCTTCAAGCGCGGGTACGAAGAAGATGTCGTCGGCGACGACCGGGTTGTCCTGCTGTGCCGTCCGGTATGCGGAGATGGAGTTGAGGATGTAGGAGAGCGAGCCGGCGATCAGGCCTTGGTTGTTGGACGCCGCGTTCCACGCGAAGACCTCGTCGGTCATGGTGTCGCCGAAGAGGCGAGCCATGAAGTCGACCGCGTCGATCACCTCGGGCGAGTTGATGACGACGTTCTCGTCCTCGTCCTGCTCGGAGCCACCGAACGACCACATGAGCGCCCGCGCGGCCATGTTGGAGTCGATCTCCTGGGACATCCCGATGCCCATCTGGATCCCGAGCTTGCTCTTGATCTCTTTGCCGCCCTCGAGCAGGTCGTCCCACGTGGATGGGCCGTCCTCCATGCCCACCTGTTGCCAGAGGCTCTTGCGGTAGTCGCCCGGGTCAGGGGCCCAGCCCGGCGCGTACGCGAAGAACTTCTCGGTGTTCGGGTTGAATGTCGACCGCCGGCAGATGTCGAGCATCTCCCCGTAGCGGCGCTCGGCTTCCTCGACGACGTCGGCCATGTCGAGGACGCTCGGCTCGAATTGCGAGAGGCCGGCGATGTACTGGATCAGGTCATGACCCTGTCCGGCCGCGACCTCGGCGGTGATGCGGCCGGGGATCTCCGCGTTGTTGATGTGGTCGACGGTGACGTTCACGCCGGCCATCTCGCCCCACTGGCGGGCGAACGGGTCGAACCACTCGTCGTGGCTCGGGACGAAGTGGCTCCACAGCAGGATGGACAAGTTGCCCGAGAGGGTCGAGCCAGGGGCTTCGAAGACCGTCGCGCTCGGGGCCCCGACATCCTCGGGCGCGGCCGTACTCGGCGTGAGCGCTTCCTCGCCCTTGCCGCAGGCCGCCAAGATCGGTGGCGCGAGCGCGCTGGCAGCGATCGCGTGGATGAAGCCGCGTCGGCTGAGCCCGGCCGGGCGCCGGGATGGTGGCAAGGGCCTTGGCATTGGGGTCCCCCTTCCGCCCGCACGTAGGTTCCCCACCTCGCCGCCCCAATGCCTAGCCGATCGCGAGCCCGAGCGCTGCGCATTCACGGTCGAAGCCGAGCCTTGGTCCGGTTAGCTTCCGCCGGGTGGACAGCGCCGCGGGCCGGATCGCGGTCGTCGACCGGCTGGTCGCGGCGGGTTGCGTCGCGGCCGAGGAGGAGGCCGCCGAGTTGGTCGCAGGTGCGGCCGACGAGCTCACCCTCGAAGCGTGGCTGCGCCGGCGCGAACAGGGTGAGCCGCTGGCGTGGATCACGGGCTGGGTCGACTTCTGCGGCCGGACGCTGCATGTCGCGCCGGGCGTCTATGTCCCCCGGAGCCAGAGCGAGGAGTTGGCCCGCCGCGGCGCGGCGCTGCTCCCCGACAACGGCCGGGCACTCGACCTCTGCACGGGCGCCGGTGCAGTCGCCGCTCACCTGATCGCGCAGGTACCGACGGCTGCGGTCGTCGGCGTTGATGTCGACGTGCGGGCGGCCGCCTGTGCTCGGCGCAACGCCGTGCCGTCGGTCGTGGGCGACCTCGCCGAGCCTGTGCATGGTCAAGAGGAGTTCGACGTCGTCACCGCCGTGGCTCCCTACGTCCCGACCGGTGAGCTCCGACTGCTGCCGGCCGACGTCCAGCGGTACGAACCTCGCGCCGCCCTCGACGGCGGTACCGATGGCCTCGACCTCGTCCGGCGCGTCATCGCGGCCGCCGGGCGTGTCCTCCGCCCGGGCGGGTGGCTGCTGCTCGAGGTCGGCGGCGACCAAGACGAGGCGCTGGTCCCGACCCTCGCCGCTGCGGGCTTCGACGTCGCCACGCCCTGGAGCGACGAGGACGGAGACCTACGAGGAATCGCGTCGCAAGCGACAGGCTGGCGCGCCTAGCGGCCGTCGTCCTGGAGGAAGGGGCACGGCTGGAGGCGGGCTATTGCCTTTATTTCGGTCGGTCAGCGCCGTCGAAGCGGATCGCTTGCTCCGCGAAGGGGCCTGACGGCCTGTGGCCGCGAGAGGACCTTGCCGTTGCCGGCCGTCCGGGCCGCGGGAGGAGCCCACCCACAAGGTCCACCTCCGGATGCTCGTCAAGAACGAGGACCCCACCTTCTGGGCCGGCCTCACCACC
>WNGA01014656.1_pt1 | contig 13818 bp, 15 predicted proteins | sample 5400061 | NCBI WGS metagenome assembly WNGA01 (sample SAMN13153366, study PRJNA577476) | soil metagenome | isolation source: 100 cm soil or saprolite under grassland replicate 2 | place: USA:California | collected 2016-06-15 | reverse complement strand
TGATTCGAGGTGCCCTTGGATGGGAACCAACGCCCAGTCATGCTCGACCGGTGACCATCCAAAGGGGGACTGGGCGCGCGTATCGGGGAGCAGGGACGGTTCCATGACCGCGCCGAGGCCGGCGAGCGGCTGGCCGCGGCGTTGCTGGACCGTGTCCACAGACCCGCGCTGATCCTCGGCATCCCGCGCGGTGGCGTGATCGTCGCCGCTACCGTTGCCCGCCGGCTCGGCGCCCCCCTCGACGTAGTGGTCCCGCGCAAGATCGGCGCTCCCGGAAATCCCGAGCTGGCCGTCGGCGCCGTTGCCGAGGGAGTCGAGGCGATCGACCACCAGGCCCTGCGCCGCCTCGGCTTCGACGCGAGCGCGGTGCGCGGCGAGGTCGCCCGTCAGACCATGGAGGTCGCCAGGCGCACAGCCGCCTACCGCGCCGGGCGCCCCCCGCTGCGGTTGGCGGGCCGCACCGCGGTGCTGGTCGACGACGGCATCGCCACCGGCTGGACCGCGGTCGCCGCCGCGCGCTGGTGCCGCCGGCAGCGCGCCGGACGGGTCGTCATGGCGGTGCCGGTCGGCCCGCCAGACCTCGAACGGCGCCTCGGATCGGAGGTCGACGACGTGGTCGTGCTCGAGCGGCTGGATCCCTACCTCGCCGTCGGCCAAGCGTACGTTCGTTTTGAGCAGGTGAGCGATGAGCAGGTCCTGGCCTGCCTGCGGGCTGTGGACGATCCCGGGTGAGGCGCCGAGCCTCAAGGTAGAATCGCGGTATCCCTGACGGCTTCGACCCCAGGTGGTCCTGATCGAGGGCCACCGCTACGGCTGTGCTTGGAGGAAGCGAAGTATGTCGAGCACCCTCTCGTCATCGGACCTGGACCTCGTCGCCAAGTCGATCGCGTTGCACCCCGGCGAGGCGGAGCTGCGCACCTTCACCGACGCCATGCCGCAGGCGCGCCAGACGCGCTTCGGCAACGTCAACGTCCAGACGAAGGTCCTGGCCCGCTCCACGGCGTCGACCTACATCGTGACCGACACCCCCGCCCAGCACAGCGGCCAGACCATCAGCCGCCAGGAGGCGCGCCGGATCGCCCAGATCCAGGACGAGTACATCCGCGACCACGACATGGTCGTGGTCGACGGGTTCATCGGCCACGACGGCCCGTACCGTGCGGCCGCCCGCCTGATCATCGAGCGGGCCAACGCCAATATCGCCGGTATGCAGCGCTTCCTCTATTACGACCCGGTCGACGGCGACCAGGCGCACGATCCCGAGATCACCATCATCTACACGCCCAACCTCACCATGCCGGGCTACCCGGAGGACCGCGTCATCGCGGTCGACCTCGACGCGGGCGTGACGCGGGTCCTCAATTCCGACTACTTCGGTGAATCCAAAAAGGGCGGCCTGCGGATGTGGAACAAGAAGGTCTACGAGGGCGGCGGACTGGCGATGCACGCCGGCTGCAAGGTCATCCCGACCGCCGACGGCCACAAGACCATGCTGATCGTCGGGCTGTCGGGCACTGGCAAGACCACCACCACCTTCACCAAGCAGAACGGTTCCCAGGCGGTCCAGGACGACTTCATCGGACTGTTCCCGGGCGGCGAGGTGATCTCGACCGAAGACGGCTGTTTCGCCAAGACCTTCGGGCTCGACCCCAAGGACGAGCCGGCCATCTACGGGGCCGTGACCAAGTCCGACGCTTACCTCGAGAACGTCAGCCAGACCGGGGACGAGCTGGACTTCTTCGACACCTCGTACACCCAGAACGGGCGCTCCGTCTTCAACATGCGCTCGATCGACAACTTCCCGCCCGACCAGGTGCCGCCGGCCTCGTTCCTGCTGATCCTCAACCGCAACGAGAACATCATCCCGGCGGTGGCCAGGCTCAACATCGCCCAGGCCGCCGGCTACTTCATGCTCGGCGAGACACAGGGCACCTCGGCGGGCGGCGCTGACGAGGCCGGCAAGGCCCTGCGGGTACCCGGTACCAACCCGTTCTTCCCGCTGCTGCACGCCCAGCAGGGCAACCGCCTCGCTGAGCTGCTCTCCACCCGTCCGCTCGAGGTCTACCTGATGAACACCGGCCGGGTAGGCGGCCCGGACGAGGACGACCGCTCCAAGAAGGTCCGCATCCCGCACTCGTCCGCTGTCGTGGCCGCCATCGCCGAGGGCAACATCGCCTGGGAGGAGGACCCGGACTTCGGCTACCAGGTCGCCAGCGACCTGCCCGGCATCGACGACCTCGAGCTGCTCCAGCCGCGCCGTCTGTACGACCGGCAGGGACGTGCCGATGAGTACCGCAAGCACGTCGAGCGGCTCAAGGCCGAGCGTGCGGAATACCTGGCCGGCTTCCCCGGCCTCGAAGCGGCGATCGTCAACTCGGTGACATAGCTCCACGGATCGTGGGAGGAAGCCCATACCCACAGACGACGGCCTGGAATCGCTGGGCGAGTTCGGGCTGATCGCCCGGCTCACCTCCCAGGTCAAGAGCGGTCCTGGCGTCGAGGTGGGCATCGGTGACGACGCCGCCGTGCTGGTCCCCACGCCGGGGCGCCGCCTGGTGATCACCACCGACGTGCTTGTGGAGGGCCATCACTTCACGGCCGCCCTCTCGGACCCGGCCGACTGGGGTTGGAAGGCCGTGGCGGTCAACTGCTCGGACGTCGCGGCCATGGGTGCGCTGCCCCGCTGGCTGGTGCTTGCGCTGACCGTCCCCCAGGGCACGCCGGTCGGCCGGCTCGAGCAGGTCTACGCCGGCATCGGCGAGGCCTGCCGCGCGTTCGCGGTCGACCTGGTCGGCGGCGACACCTCGCGCGGCTCGGCCCTGTCGCTGGCGGTGACCGCGGTGGGCGAGGCGGAGCGGGTGGTGACCCGAGCCGGGGCCCGGCCGGGCGACCGCCTCGCGGTGCCGCGGCGCACCGGCGACCGTGCCCGGACCTCGGCGCCGGCCCCCGTCTGGCCACGGGCGGGGTGACCGCCATGATCGACGTCTCCGATGGGCTCGCCGGGGACTCCCTGCACCTGGCGGAGGCGTCCGGCACGGGGCTGGAGATCGACGAACGGCTCGTGCCGCTGGCCCCGGGCGTCCGCGAGACGGCCGCGCTGCTGGACCGCGACCCCGTCGAACTTGCGCTCGGCGGGGGAGAGGAGTTCGTGCTGGCGGTGGCACTGCCGGCGGAGGTCGACGCCGCCACCCTCGACCTGGTCGTGTGCGGCAGCTTCACCGGCACACCCGACCGCCGCGTCCGCCTCACCCCAGGTGGCCCCGCCCCCCTCGCCGGCCTCGCCTTCGACCACTTCCGGCCCGCTTGACCGCGTCCCTCGATCGCCCGCCGGGCGGCCCTGACGCGCCGCACCCGCCGCAGCCCCCGCGCCGCACCCGCCGCCGGCCCCGCGCCGCACCCGCCGCCGCCCCCGGCGCGGCCGCCGGCGCCCCGCCGCCACGGCTCCTGGCGGTAGCCTTTGGTCGGAAGGACGTGACGAGACGAGGGAGGATCTCCGGTGCCCGTGCCCGCACGCGTGCTGACGATCGCCGGGTCGGACTCCGGAGGTGGCGCCGGCATCCAGGCCGACCTCAAGACCTTCCTGGCCCACGGGGTCCACGGCATGTCGGCGATCACCGCCGTCACCGTCCAGAACTCGATCGGGGTCCAGGGCTTCTACGAGCTCGAGCCGCGGGCGGTGTTCGAGCAGATCGAGTCGGTGGCCACCGACATCGGCGTGGACGCCGCCAAGACCGGCATGCTCGCCTCGGCCGCGATCATGGAGGCGGTGGCCGACGCCTGCGAGCGCTTCGCCGTCCCCAACCTCGTGGTGGACCCCGTCGCGGTCTCCAAGCACGGCGACGTACTGCTGCGCCCCGACGCGGTGGAGACGCTGCGCACCCGCATCCTGCCGCTTGCCACCGTCGTCACTCCGAACGTCGGCGAGGTCGAGCAGCTCACCGGCGTCGCCGTGCGGGACCACTCCGACATGGAGGCGGCCGCGCGGGCGGTCCACGCGCTGGGGCCTCGCTGGGTGCTGATCAAGGGCGGCCACCTGGCGGGGCCGCGGGCGGTCGACCTGCTCTGGGACGGTCACCAGGGGACCCGGCTGGAAGCCGCGCGCATCGACACGCCCCACACCCACGGCACCGGCTGCACGCTGTCGTCGGCGATCGCCGCCAACCTCGCCTGCGCCCTAGACGTGGTGACGGCCGTCCGCGAGGCCAAGCAGTACCTGACCGGCGCCATCGCCGGCGCCTTCCCCCTCGGCAAGGGGATCGGGCCGACGGACCACGTTTGGCGGCTGCGCGCCGCTGGACTGCTGCGACCCGGCGGGCCGAGCCGCCCTGCGTCCTCCGGCTGGCCCTTCGCGGCCAACCCCTACGAGGGCTGACGGCCGGGCATGGTGCCGGGGTCCTCGCCCGGCCCTTCCGGCCAGGCGCCAGGGTCCTCGTCCGGCCATCCCGGCCGGTCCTCCGGCCAGGCGCCGGGGTCCTCGTCGGGGACCTGGCGGCGCAGCAGTTCGGCCAGGCCCGCCCTGACCTCGTCGCGCGGCAGCCCGCCGGTTTCCAGGTCGGCATCCTGGAGCGCGAGCAGCCGCTGGTAGCAGGCGATCCCGGCGTCGACGAGACCGGTGTCCGCCGGCAGGTCCTCGATCGCCTCGAACAGGGTGTCCTCGGCATCCGCGTAGCGGCCCAGCGACTCCAGCACCCTTGCCAGGGCGAGCCGCTGGTTGGCGTTGAGCGCCGTGCCGCTGGTCCGCTCCATTACGTCGCCGGCCAGCCCGGTGTCGAGCAGGTCCTCGGAGCGGCTCGCCAGGTAGCCGGCCAGGCTGAGCGCGCGCCGGTACCGGCTGGCCGCGGCCTGCTGGTTCCCGGCCTGCGCGTGCACGTCCGCCTCGCTCTTGACCGCCTCCAGGACCGACGCGACCCGGCGCAGGTCCGGCATCGACCCGGAGGTGAGCAGCGAGATGAGCTGCTCGTCGGTGAGGGTCGACACCACGCGAGCGCTGACCCCGAGCAGCGGCTGGTACACCTGGTCGAACATGACCAGCGCCTGGTCGGGCTCGCCGCCCAGGGCCTTCTTCATGATCGCGGCCAGCGCCCGCGCGGCCTGCTCGATCTGCCGCATCAGGTAATCGCGCTGGTACATGGACACAGCCTATCGTTCAGAGCCGACGGTAGAGCCTCGAACACGAACGACGACCGGGCGGTGAGCCCGGTCGTTTCGATTCCTGGAGCGGCGCCGGGACGGCGCTAGATCGCGCGCTGCACCTTGTTGGCCTTGATGCAGGAGGTGCAGACGTTGCGGCGCACCGGCCTGCGACCCTCGAGGATGCGGATGCGCTGGATGTTGGGGTTCCAGCGCCTTGGGTTGCGCTTGTGCGAGAAGCTCACCGACATCCCGAAGCCCGGGTGCTTGCCGCAGATGTCGCAGACGGCAGCCATTGTGAGAAGCCCTTCCTGCTTGCTGATGATGAAAGGGGAGCGCGAACGCGCTCCCTCGAAGCCCGCGCGACGGTACCACGACCTGCGACGGAGCGGCAATGCGCCCAAAATCCATGAGCATGTCAGGCGACGGCCCTATACTCGGGCGCGTGCCAGATCCCAGGGCTGACCCGCTCACCACCCCGCTCGCCCGCGCGCCCGGAGTGGGGGCCTCCCTTGCCTCCACGCTCGAGTCGGCGTTCGGCTACCGCACGGTCCGCGACCTGCTGGAGCACTACCCGCGCCGGTACCTGACGCGCGGCGACCTCACCGACCTGGCCCACGCCAAGGCCGGGGCGGACGTCACCCTGGTCGGCACGGTCAAGGGCATCGCCCGCAAGCTGCCGCGCCGCAACCTGAAGATCCTCGAGATCCGCGTCGGCGACCGGGGCGGCGCCTGGGTGTGCACCTGGTTCAACCAGCCCTGGCACGCGGCCAGGCTGCCGGTCGGGACCATGGCGGCGTTCTCCGGCAAGTTGGTCTGGAAGGCCGGCCGGCTCACCATGTCCAACCCCGGCTACGAGGTGCTGCGCGAGGGCGACGACCCAGAGGGCTTCGCCAACGAGATCATCCCGGTGTACCCGGCCACCAAGGACATCTCGTCCGGCCGGCTGCGCCGTGCCGCGGGCGCCCTGCTGGGGGCGTTCGGCCAGGTGCCCGACTTCGTCCCCGAGGACCTGCGCCGCGCCCACCGGCTGCAGGGCCGGGCCGAGGCGCTGGCCGCCATCCACCGGCCGCCCGATATGGCCGCGGTCGCCCGCGCCCGCGACCGGCTGGTGTACGACGAGCTGTTCGTGCTCCAGGTGGGCCTCGCCCTGCGCCGCCGCGCGCAGGCCGGCCAGCAGCGGGGCCACCCGCTGCAGCCCGACGGCGAGCTGACCAAGCGCCTGGTCGGCTGCCTGCCCTTCCAGCTCACCGGCGCCCAGTCCCGCGCCATCGCCGAGATCGGCGCCGACCTCGCCCGCCCGAAGCCCATGCACCGGCTGCTGCAGGGCGACGTCGGGTCCGGCAAGACCGTGATCTCGCTCTGGGCGCTGCTCGCCGCGGTGCAGTCGGGCTTCCAGGGCGCGCTCATGGCGCCGACCGAGGTCCTTGCGGACCAGCACTTCATCAACCTGCGCGGGCTCCTCGGCCCGCTCGGTGAGGGGTCCGGGGGGGATTGGGGCGGCGGCGGGCTGTTCGGCGGGCCGCGCCTTGCGGTGCTGACCGCGAATGTCACCGGCGCGGCCAGGGAGCGGCTGCTCGCCGAGGTGGCCGGCGGCGACGTCGACATCCTGGTGGGCACCCACGCGCTGCTGTCGGAGGGCGTGAGCTTCCGGCGGCTCGGCGCCGTGGTCGTCGACGAGCAGCACCGCTTCGGCGTCCACCAGCGGGTGCGGCTGCGAGAGAAGGGCGACCAGCCCCACGTGCTGATCATGACCGCCACCCCGATCCCGCGGACCCTGGCGCTCACCCTGTACGGGGACCTGGACGTCTCCACGCTGGACGAGCTGCCGCCCGGCCGCACGCCGGTCGCCACCCACGTGGTCGCCGACCCCGACCTGCGGGAGCGGGCCTACCGGCGGGTGCGCGAGGAGGCCGCCGCCGGGCACCAGGCGTACGTGGTGTGCGCGCTCAAGGACGAGTCCGACAAGCTCGAGGTGCGCTCGGCCAGGGCCGAGGCCGAGCGGCTGCGCGGCGAGGTCTTCCCGGACCTGCGCGTCGGCCTGGTCTATGGCGACATGCCGGCCAGGGAGAAGGAGGCGACCATGGACGCCTTCCGCGCCGGCGAGATCGACGTGCTGGTCTCCACCACCGTGATCGAGGTCGGCGTGGACGTCGCCAACGCCACGGTGATGCTGGTCGAGGACGCGGACCGCTTCGGGCTGTCCCAGCTCCACCAGCTCCGCGGTCGGGTCGGCCGCGGCACGGCGCCAGGGCTCTGCATCCTCTTCGCCGACCCGCAGACCGACGAGGGCCGGGCGCGCATGGCCGCCATCGCCAGCACCACCGACGGCTTCGTGCTCGCCAACGAGGACCTCCGCATCCGCGGCGAGGGCACCGTCTTCGACGCGCGCCAGTCGGGCCTGTCCGACCTCAAGCTCGCTCGCCTGGTAGAGGATTTCGAATGGGTCCGCAAAGCGCGAGCTGATGCGTTTGCACTGGTCGAGGCCGATCCGGAGCTTAGGGACCCGAGCCACCGCGCGCTCCACCGCGAGGTCCTGACCCGTCTCGGAGACGGCCGCGCCGAATGGCTCACGCGGGGGTAGGGAACCCTAGCCAGGGGCTCGGAGAGGAACTACTCTCCACGGATGGTCGGTGAGGCGCAACGGGGCGACGAGGACCAGCTTATCGCGGGCCTGGCCGAGTTCGGGCTGGGACGCAATGAGGCGCGGCTCTACCTGGCGGCGTTCGGCCGTCCGGCCATGCGGGCCGCCGAGCTCGCCCAGTTGGCGAACATCGGCCGGACCAAGGTCTACGACGCGCTCAGGCTCCTGATCGACAAGGGGCTGTTCACCGAGGAGCCGGGCCGGGTGGCCCGCTTCTGCGCCGCCGACCCCAGGACCGCGGTCCAGCGGCTGCGGCAGCAGAGCTTCCTCGAGCGGGCCCGCCTGGTCGAGGACACCAGCAGGCTCGTCGCCGACCTGTTCCAGCGGTACTACGCCGCGCCGCGTGCCGAGGACCCGTTCGACTTCGTCGAGCTCCTGCAGCAGGGCGAGACGGCCTGGGCGAGGCAGGAGGCGATGCTCGCCGGCGCGCGGAAGGAAGCGGTCCGCGTCCGCGGGCTCCCGCCGCCCGGTGCGGCGCCGCCGCCAGACCTGCTGAGCCTGCGGCCGGACGTCAGCTACCGCTCCATCTGCGAGCGCGGTGCTCTGCCCGACCGCCGGTTCAGGGCCTGGCTGCTCGAGCGGGAGGCGCAAGGCGAGCAGATCCGCTTCGCCGAGCAGGTCCACGGTGAGCTGTGCGTCGTGGACGGCAGGTCCATCATGCTGAGCCTGAACCGGACCGGCGCGTTCACCGGGCAGGGGAACTGGCTTGCGCTCGAGCATGCTGGCCTCGGCGGTCTGATCACCGAGGTGTTCGAACGCCAGTGGTCGGCGGCCCTGCCGGCGACCGCGCTGGACGGGGCCAGATAGAATCCGACAACTTTCATTAGTCTACGCAAAGCAGCTTGACTTCCTTTCCACCCCTGCCTACTGTTCGCCTCATCCGTTGTCCCTGGTCGGGAGGACAAAGAATGCCGAGCGAGTCGCGGGAGGCCGAGCTGATCGACCGTCTTGCTCGCTATGGCCTCGGCCAGGGGGAGGCGCGCTGCTACGTCGCCATGCTCGCGCGGCGGGCGTTCAAGGTCAGCGAGGTCGCCCGCAGGGCCGGGCTGCCCCGGCCGCGCACCTACGAGCTGATCCGCTCGCTGGTGCGGGCCGGGCTCTGCTCTGAGGTCGCCGGCAGCAGGGTCGCACGCTTCCGTGCCGTTCCGCCGAACGAGGCGATCGGCCGCCTCGAGGCCTTCCTCGGTGAGCAGGAGCGCCGCCGCAACGCCGCGCTCTCGACCATCCTCCACGCCCTCGACAGTCGCGAATCCGGCGGTGGCCCCGGCTCCGACGACGAGTCCGTGCAGACGCTGCGCCGCAGGGACCAGGTCGTTGGTGCCTACGACGGCCTGCTCTCCGACACCAGGGAGGAGATCGTCGCCGTGCTGGCCATGCCCTGGACGCCCGTGCTCCGCCCGTCGCCGATGGAGCGTCTGGCCGCCGGGGTGCGCATCAGGGCCGTGCACGAGGTCGACGTGTGCTTCAGCGAGCCGCAGCGGACGTTCGTCAGCTTCTACTGCGACCAGGGTGTCGGCACCCGCGTGGTGGACAAGGTGCAGGCCCGGTTCAGCGTGTTCGACGGCCGCCGCAGCCTCCTGCACCTGACCATGCCGGCGACCGGCACCGACCAGCTCGAGTCCCTGCTGATCAACGACGCCGGGTTCGGGCAGACCTTGCAGCAAGCCTTCGAGTGCCTGTGGGAGCGCGGGACCCCGTTCGACCAGGCGTTGCGCCAGGTCGTGGGACCAGGCCCCGCAGGCGCTCAGCAGCACCCGCGCGAGCGGCGCGAGCTCCCGCCGCGCGGGCCAGAGGGACGGTTCGTCGGCGACGACTGAACCGGCCAAGTAGGTTGGACGGCGGGGGAACGGCCTTGGCCCCCCCGGGCTCGCCCCCCGCCTCCAACCACCGGCGCGAGCGGCGCGCCCTCGCCTCCCCGGCGTCGCCGCTCGGCCCGGGGGCGCGGCGGGCAGGCTCACGCCACGGCGGCGGGCAGGCCCACGGCCACGGCACCATCGGCGGGAAACGGAGGCTCGCATGCGCGTGGTGGCGGGACGGCTCGGGGGGCGGCGGCTGCGGACCGTGCCGGGGAGCACCACCCGACCGACCAGCGACCGCGTGCGCGAGGCGCTGTTCTCGGTGCTGGGGGACCGGGTGGCGGGAGCCCGCGTGCTCGACCTGTTCGCGGGCACCGGCGCGCTCGCCATCGAGGCGCTGTCGCGCGGCGCGGCATCGGCCGTGCTGGTGGAGCCGGCGCCGCGGGCCACCGCGGTGATCCGCGCCAACCTGGAGGCCCTGGGCCTGGTCGGTCCCGCGGTCGTGCGACGCACCAAGGCCGAGGTGTACCTGCGCGGCCAGCGGGACGGCCCGTTCGACCTGGTCTTCCTCGACCCGCCCTACGCCCGGCCCGTCGGGCTCCTCGCAGGCCTGCTCGACCGCCTGGCGCGCAGCGCCCTCGCCCCCGGCGCCGTGGTCGCGCTGGAGTCCTCCGCACGCGCCGAGGTCCCACCCTGGCCGCCCAGCCTCCACCCCGACCGCCCCCGCCGCTACGGCGACACCGCCCTCCACCTCGCCACCCACGAGCCCGAGACCTCCTGACGGGATTCGCTGGTGGAGCGGCTCGGGTCGGACTGAGCGGGCGGCCGGGGCGAACCACACGCGCGAACCGGACGCGGGCCGCAGCGGGGCGTTGGGTACTATGAATCCCCTGAACAGGAGGCTGGACCAGTGCGGATCGCTTGCTGCCCAGGCACCTACGACCCGGTCACGAACGGTCACCTCGACATCGTGGCCAGAGCGGCTCACGTCTTCGACGGGGTCGTCGTCGCCGTGCTGGTCAACCCGGCCAAGCAGCCCCTGTTCACGGTGGAGGAGCGCATCGCCCTGCTCAAGGAGGCCACCGCCGACATCCCGGGAGTCGAGGTCGACTCCTTCGACGGGCTGCTGGTCGACTTCGCCCGCGACCACGGGGTCAGCGCGATCGTCAAGGGCCTGCGCGCCATAAGCGACTTCGACTACGAGCTGCAGATGGCCCAGATGAACTACCGCCTCGCCGGCGTCGAGACCATGTTCATGACCACCAACCCCTCGTACTCGTACCTGAGCTCCAGCCTGGTCAAGGACGTGGCGCGCAACGGCGGGGACGTGAGCGGCCTGGTGCCGGAGCCGGTGCTCGCCAGGCTGCGGGAGCGGGCCGCTCGCGGACAGCCCTGACCTGCGTTTCACCTTCGTCTGGTCCGTCTGCTACTCTGCCTCGGGCGGCTCGCCGTCCCGAAGGCCCGTGCCCGCGTCCCCGTCGCCGGCACACGAAATGCCAAGCTCGAGATGCCCAGGGTCTCTCACATGAGCAAGCAAGCAGCAGCACCTGCGCTCGCAGTCAACGTCCGTGACCTGCTCAACCAGCCTGGAGCACACAGGCACGTGGTCCGGCGCGGACCCGTGCCCGACCTGGCCACCCCGGTGGCCTGGGTCGAGGCGGGCACCGAGGTCACCGTCGACGCCGAGGTCGAGTCGGTGGTCGAGGGCCTGCTCGTCACCGGCCAGGTGAGCGTCCAGGCCAAGCTCGAGTGCGCGCGCTGTCTGCGCGTGACCGACCACCAGCTCCGCGTCGACGTCCGCGAGCTGTTCGCGCTCGACCCGCGCGAGGCCACCGACGACGGCTACGCGGTGCTCCCGGACGACCGGGTCCCCTTGGACGCCATGGCCAGGGACGCGGTCGTGCTCGCCTTCCCCGCGGCTCCACTGTGCCGGCCCGACTGCGCCGGGCTCTGCCAGCAGTGCGGCGCGGACCGCAACGTGACCGACTGCGGCCACCGGCAGGGCGCGGTCGACCCTCGTTGGGCGGGTCTGGCCGAGCTGGACCTCGGCGCGCAGCAGGGCGGCGAGAACGGGAAGAGCGATACGTAACCTGACAGATCTGACAGGAGGAGCAGATGCCCGTCCCGAAGCGGAAGACGCCGCGGTCCAAGGCGCGGCAGCGCCGCGCGCACTGGAAGTCGAGCGCACCGACCTACGCTGCGTGCCCCCAGTGCCGGCAGGCCAAGCTGCCGCACACGGTCTGCCAGAACTGCGGGTACTACGGTGGCCGCCAGGTCGTTGAGGTTGACTAAGCGGCTCCCGCTCGAGAAGACGCTCGGGGTCCGCTTCGGGAACCAGGAGCTCTACACTTGGGCACTGACCCACCGTTCCTACGCGTACGAGCACGGCGGCCTGCCCACCAACGAGCGGCTTGAGTTCCTGGGCGACGCGGTGCTCGGGGTGGTCATCACCGACCTGATCTACCGCGCCTTCCCCGACCTGCCCGAGGGGCAGCTCGCCAAGCTGCGCGCGGCCACGGTCAACATGAACGTGCTGGCCGACGTGTCCCGCGAGCTGGGGGTCGGTGACGCGGTGCGGCTCGGCCGGGGCGAGGAGCTGTCGGGCGGCCGCGACAAGTCCTCGATCCTGGCCGACACCTTGGAGGCCCTGCTCGGCGCGATCTACCTCGACAAGGGCCTGCCCCGCGCCGCCGGCCTGATCCGCCGCCTGTTCGAGGCCCGGGTCATGGAGGCGGCCGGCAGGGGCGCGGCGCTCGACTACAAGACCTCCCTGCAGGAGCTGGCGGCCTCCAGCCTTGGCGGCATGCCCTCCTACTCGATCGAGGAGGAGGGGCCGGACCACGCCAAGCGCTTCACCGCCACGGTCTCGGTGGCGGGCGTCGCCTATGGCACCGGCCAGGGCCGCTCCAAGAAGGAGGCCGAGCAGAACGCCGCTCGGGAGGCCTTTGAGGCGCTGGCCGCCTCGCAGATGATCGCCGGCTCCAACCCGGACGGCAACGGCAAGGCCGGCAGCCTCAAGGCGGACGTCGTTCCCGCCGACAAGCCGGTCGCCGGTGCCCGAGCTCCCAGAGCTCGACGTGCTCGCGGAGAACCTGCGGGCGGGGCTCCGTGGCGCCGGCGTGCGGGCGGTCAGGGTGGTCTCGGTGGCCGCGCTCAAGACGTTCGACCCGCCGGTCGACGCGCTCGCCGGAGGGACCGTCGTGGGCGCGGGGCGGCGGGCGAAGTACGTCTGGCTCGAGACCGAGGGCGGCGAGGGCCACGAGGGCCGCCTCTACCTGGTGATGCACCTCGCCCTCGGTGGCCGGCTCTCGCTCGGGCCCAGGCCCGCGTCGCGCAAGGTGGCCGTGCTCACCATCGAGCTGGAGGACGGCCGGGTCCTGTCGATGACCGAGGGCTCGACCCAGCGGCGGGCGGCGGTGTGGCTGGTGCGGGACCTCGCCCGGGTCCCGGGGCTGGCCGGGCTGGGGCCGGAGCCCCTCGACGCCGACTTCACGGTCGAGCGGCTGGCCGCGATCCTCGGCGCCGGGGGCCACACGCTCAAGGGCATGCTGACCGATCAGCGCGGGATGTCAGGCGTCGGCAACGCCTGGAGCGACGAGGTGCTGCACCGGGCGCGGCTGTCGCCGTTCGCGCGGCCCGAGCGGCTCGACCCCGACGAGGTCACACGCCTGCACGCCGCTCTGGTCGAGGTGCTCACCGAGGCGCGCGGCACCATGGCCGAGCAGGTCGGCGACGCGATCCAGATCCCCAGGGCGGCCGAGCGGCTGTTCGCCGTCCACGGCCGCGCGGGCGCGCCCTGCTTCATCTGCGGCGACACGATCCGCTCGGTCTGGATGGGCCAGCGCGAGACCTCCTACTGCCCGACCTGCCAGACCGGGGGCCGTGTGCTGGCCGATCGCCGCAGGAGCCGGTTCCTCCGTTAGAGTCCCTTTGCGTTGATTGCCTTGAGCCCGAGATACGTGCATCGCCGGGGCCGTTGACCTACACTGCACGCCCGCCGGTCTGGCGCGCTGGGGAGGGAGCTGTGCCCGAGCTGCCCGAGATCGAGACGCTCCGTCGCGATCTGGAAAAGGAGATCGTCGGTCGCAAGATCACCGACGTCGAGGTCATGGCCGCCCGGACCGTGCGCCGCCACCGCAACCGCAAGGAGTTCGGCAAGCGCCTGGTGCCCCACCGCATCGCCGCGGTCGACCGGCACGGCGCCCACCTGCTGCTCTCGCTCGACTCGGGCGACGCCCTGGTGGCGGC
>WNGA01012442.1_pt1 | contig 13818 bp, 12 predicted proteins | sample 5400061 | NCBI WGS metagenome assembly WNGA01 (sample SAMN13153366, study PRJNA577476) | soil metagenome | isolation source: 100 cm soil or saprolite under grassland replicate 2 | place: USA:California | collected 2016-06-15 | reverse complement strand
GGCAATAATGCATCAAGCATGATATAACTTACGGTTGTGTTCGTTTGACCGGTGAACTTAATATTGCTAAATGTAAACTTGCCTGTTAAACTTGTATTGGAAAATGTATTGTACTTTGTTTCTACATTAAGGGTATTGAAAATTGCTTTTTCACCACCATAGTTGACGCTATTATCTTTTTTCACAAACTGGTAACCAACCTGCATACGAAATGAAGTGGAAGGCGTGTAACTTAAACGCGGTTCTGTAGTAAACATTTTTATAGCATAGTTGCGATTGTTAAATGAAGGCGTGAATAAATTATTGTTTCCTGTTTTTTGTATTAACTCAAGTGTATATGCTTTTGAAAAATTGATGCGCCCTTTTATTGTCCATTCTTTAAACTGACTCGTTTCTGATCCATAAGTCAGCAGCGATTTATTATAGTTGATAAGATTGGTAATATCTATTCCCCAATTTGTACTGAAGCGGTTAAATGAAAGCGTATTGTTGAGAATGTAATTCAAATTAAGTAAGGCTGTATCATTGATCTTTCCTTTGAATGGATTGAATAATGGCTCGCCCTGGGATAATTGTTTTTTAAAAGTTTGTAAGGAAGATTGCAGGTTAAAACGTGTAATAAAATTTTGCCATTTTTTATTGTGCATTGTTGTGGCCAATGCTTTTGGACTCAATGAAACAGCATAATTGAATTGCGTATAATTTGCTTTGATATATTCACTGGTTGGCGTATATACCCTGATATATTTCGCCTGGTCGGGAAATAACGCCAATACAAATTCATTGAGCTGGGGAATGCCATCGTTGTTATAATCAATCCATGCATATTGTCCTTGTCCTGCCGGCACTTCCACATAAGTGAACGCACGTTCTGGTTCTTGACCAGCACCAAGCTCATATAAAATATTTCCTTTTAAAAAACCATTCCATTCATTCACCAAATATTCTGTTCTTCCGAGAAGACTGTTATCAGATTCTTGCGTAGTAAGTTTTGCATTGGTGATAAATAACTGCCTGTATGTTACATTCAGCCTGAATTGATGGTGCTGATTTTTTAATAACTCAGCCTGGAAATTATAGTTGTGGCTTCTGTCACTTTGCAATAAAGTTTTTTCAAAAGGAAGTTTATCGCTTCGTGTATAATAAGTGAATGACCAGTGATTATTCTTCGATGCATTAGAACGGATATATGCAGAAATGGTTTCAAAAGCAAAGCTTAATGGTGTGGTGGTATCTGTAAATTTATAATTCATTTCATTATGTTCAAGCGCATAATTTGCACCGATTGTATAATTATGAAATGATGAGAAAGTTTTATTGACATCTATGAACGGGCGAAAATAATATCCTTTATCATCCGGAGTGTTGCTGTTAGTAAGATTAAAGATGCCATTGATGTTCCAGCCTTTTATATTCTGCATGGCGTTAACAATATTTCTCGTTCCTTTAAAACCATCACTGCGTATATAACCGTCAAATTTATATTGCACATTATTGCCTTTATCATCACTCACCTGCATTGAAAAAGATGGAAGCTGTTCTGTAGCAGGTGTAAGCAGCAAGGGCAACCCCCAATCTCTTGAAAACTCCACAGGTCTTAAACGTTCAACCGGCTGAAAGTTTTTATCAACCCATTCGTAACCGGCAATGGTGCTTATTTGTAAATCTTTTCCTGAACGTATTTTCCATATTCCGTTTCGCTCAATTGAAACCTTGCCCGCATATCCTTTATCATTGCCCTTGCTTTTCAAAGAAAAAGTGTTTACATCATATATGCTTGCAGCAAGTTCTGTTTTTACAATTGTTCGCTTATCAAGTTGATAAGTAGCCCCAATACTCATCACCTGTTGCTTCTTTGGTGTAACAAGAAAAGCAGCGGCTTCAAAATTGCCTTGAGGTATGCCATTCAGTGGCTGTACCCATTGAAACACCTGTCCATTCGCTGAGCTAAATAAAGGCACATAGTTTCCTTTGTTCAATCCCACTTCTACAAAAGATAAACTGTATTTCGCACTGTCAGGATTGGTTGAGTAAACATAGATGGAATCATGCGCTCCGTCATATAATGTATCAATTTTTTTGTAAAGAATTTTTGTTGCAGAAAATGAATCAATAGCAGAGTAAGGATAAAATGCATTTTGAATACTGTCTCCAAGATTAGCAAGAAATTGTTTTTGCGGGTTATCCAATTCCTGGTTAATGGGTGAATTTTTTGCATCAACATTACTGTATAAAGCCACATTAAGTTTAATACGGTTATTGAAATTCGTTTCATTTGAAACGTATAACATAGAGTTGAGATAATTTCTGTCAGCATATTCAAACTCTACCTGTATACGTTTATCTTTTGTGATCATCTGCTTTGGCGTAAACGTAATCTCCGCAGTATTATAATTGATCACATAATCCTGGTCTTCTCCTCTTTGCATTTGCACACCGTCAATAAAAACTTTTTCTGTGCCGGCTAATACAATAAAAAAGAATTCATTGTTGTTTCCATACAACCGATATGGACCCTGGTTGCCTTCAAGACCCTGGAAAATATTTCGTGCAAATTTCCCTTTTGCAATAGCACCGCTTGCTAATGTTTTATTTGCTGTGTTTTTAAAAACATTAAATTGTTGCGTGTAAGAAACACCTTGTAAACGTTTATAAAATTTAAGAAAATAATTCTGCTCCTGCCGTAAATCAATATCACCAAGATTTATTTCCCAGTTCTTTTTTCTGAACTGCAACAATACTCTGTCAAACTCATTTAAATCCTGTGTAGTGCCATCAGGCTGGATAGGAATATTATTATCTGTGATTGCAGCAGCCATTTCAATACTGTCCCATTGCAATAAAATTATTGCGGATACTATCAAAGGAAAATCGCTGAGCCACTGCATTTAACTTAAATGGAAAAACACGATAGGTTATATTAACACTATCAAAAGTTATTTTTCCTTTCCATATAATTGTTGCGTTTACAAAGTCAAGCAAATAGTGAGAAGTATCAACTCCGGTTGCTAAAAAAGACCCAGGTACTATACTTAATGAATCAATTTGGACAATACCGGATGCAATAATTTTTTTCTTCCTCATAGAAGAAAATTGTGCATCCGTCTTAAGGCAAGACAACAGAAACATAACGAAGAATATAGTCAATAACCCACGCAGCAATACAGTAGTTTATGGAATAACAATTTTCGCACAAAATTTATTGTTGAAGAAAAGTAATTTACAATATCAGGAAAAGTTTTGGATGATTTTGTTTTTAAAATTTTTTCAGCAGATGTACATGTATTAAGCTTTTGTTCCCATACGTACGGGACTCTTGTACTTTTGATTATGAGTGAGCAGCTCAAAGAACGAAAGGTTGAAAATGAAAAATAATACTGACTTTACCGACTTTTCGACTTTACTGACTTCCCTTCCTACTGCTCCAGTAATTTATATAACTCATCCAGTTTAGGTGAAAGAATGATTTCCGTTCTCCTGTTTTTTGCCCGACCTTCTTCTGTTGAATTAATATCCACAGGATCATACTGGCCATGGCCTGATGCAATCACTCTTGCAGGATCAACTTTATAATCATTTACCAGGATGCGCACAATAGAAGCTGCACGTGCTGTGCTTAAAGCCCAGTTATCCTGGTATTTTACCCTGATAGGAATTGAATCTGTATGTCCTTCAATATTTACGGAAATGTCCGGACTTCCATTCAATACTTCCGCGAGTTTAGCCAATGCTTCTTTACCTTTTTCATTTACTACAGCACTGCCTGAGGGAAATAATAAATTCTCACTTAAACTCACATATACTTTTCCATTCTTTTGGGTTATGCTTAAATCACTTGCATTAAAGCCCACCAATGCCTCACTCATTTTCTTCCTTAATTCTTCCGCTTTTTGTTTTTGCTGATCCAATAAATTTTGCAATTGTTGCAATCGTTGTTGCTGCTCCTGCAGTGATTGCTCACTTTTGGTCAACTTGCTTTGTGTGGCATTTGCAGTATTGTTTAAATTTTCTATTTGTTTGTTCAGGTTAGCAACCTGTTGTTGCAAGTTTGCAATTGTATCGTTAAGTGTTGAAACTTTATATGCTAATTGAGTACTGTCATTTTTAAGATAACGCAGTGTAATCTGGGAATCAAGATATTTTTTTCGCGAAACACAGCTTGCAAAAAATATTACAAGAATTGAAAAAAGAATTAAGCTGGTAATATTGGTTTTCATAAAAGATGTGTTTTTGAGATGCGCCACTATTTCATCAAAAATATTTTAGTTAAAAAAGCAACAAGTTCATAGTAAAAATTCATGCAATATTAATAAAATGATTTAAGGATGTGTTCTGGGTTCTTTTAGCATAAGACAATGTCGTACTACTACCCAAACTATTCATTTTTTAGTATTTCTCCCTAAATTAAAATAGTAATACTTTTTTATTTTGTAACACTTTAATATATTTGTAACCCAAGATAAAAATTGTATGGAAACTTCCGTGTTAACAACCAAAGGACAATTACTTATTCCCAAGCGGATTCGCAATAAATATGGAATTAAATCTGGAGTAAAGGTAATTTTTGAAGAAACAGACAACGGTGTAATAATCCGACCAATGAATGAACACTATTTTAAATCTTTCATGGGTATTCTTAAGGGTGATGGAAATTTGAAAGAAGAGACAAAGAAGATGAAAGAAGAAGAAAAACGGTTAGAGGAAGAAAAGATGAGTAAAATTTTTAAGAACAAAGGAAACAGGAAAACAAAATAACATGGCACATTTTGTTTTGGATAGTTATGCACTGCTGGCTTTTTTTAGAAATGAGCCGGGTGGCGAAAAAGTTGAACAATTCCTAAATGAAGCAGCGACAGATAAACACGAATTATATATGACATGTATTAATGCCGGTGAAGTATTTTATATGTCCTATCGAAAAGACGGAACTGACAAAGCAGAGATTGCCTGGAAGGCTCTGCTACAGTTTCCAATTCATATAATTGACGCTGATCTTGACTTTTCATTAGCTGCTGCAAGAATCAAAGCACGATATTCTATTTCTTATGCAGATGCTTTTGCTGCGGCATTAACTATTAAAAGAAAAGCCACTTTGATAACAGGAGATGATGAGTTTGATGCATTAATCAAGGAACCTAATTTTAAGGTGAAATACTTGTAGCTTTAATTATAAAGCAACTATTGAAACAACTCTGGCTGATTCGCTTCAGGTTCCTTTTTCTCCCATGCCATTTCGATTGATTTACTGTAATCCATAAGCTTAGCACCAACAGCTTTCCAGCCCATTACTTCTACCATTTTTGCAATCTTGAATTTTGCCCTTCTTATTTGGGAACCACGACCTGTTTGAACTGCAAGTATCGGCTCTTCATCTGTAGTCACAGTTTCAAGCGCATTACCTTCTTTTATAAAATAAAACTTGCTGTGCAATGTGGTGGTTTCAATTTTAAAACGCTTTACATTGTACTGCAGTTTTTCATTATCAAGATAGATTGCTGTAACAATCTTTACAGGATTAAATTTTTCAATGAGTAATATTTTATCTGCTTCAAATCGTTGTGTTAATTCTGTATCTGTAATTTCATAATAACCATCACTGTAAATGACAAGTATTTTTTCATCTTCAAAACTTCCCAGAAATGTTCCTTTCTCTTCTGTATTAAGACGGCCAAATTTATCATCGAACCATAATTTTCTTCCTGCCAAAGTACTGCGTCCTGCCTCTTTAAACCTGACTAATTTTACCGGATATTTCGTTACCTGGTTGCCCATGCTGCTCCTGCCTTTTATGTCGAGCTCTTCAAAATAAAATTCAAGTTCTTTATTTCGCGCAGAACTACTTGGACTCAAAATTATTCTCATCACTTCGGCCTCACCATTTGGATTGGCTGAAAAATAATGCACTTTACTTTTATCGCTTCCTTTTGTAAGATCATACTCCTTGTCTCTTGTAACACCGGTAACATTGAATCGTTTTGCATAAGTTATACCGCTTTCACCGTCAACATAAATCATGTTATATGTAGTACGCTCATCATTTTTATTGAACACTGCTGTATGCAAAATATCTTTGCCAATAAAAACTTTTTCACCTACTCTCACTACTTTCATGAGACCACGTTTTGTAAAGACAATGATATCATCAAGATCAGAGCAATCGCATACAAACTCGTCTTTTTTTAAACTTGTACCAATAAAACCTTCCTCGCGATTCATATAAAGTTTTGTATTTGCAATGGCTACCTGTCTTGCCTGGATAGTATCAAAAAGCTTGATCTCCGTTTTCCTTTCCCTGCCTTTACCATATTTTTTCAACAGGTTTTCAAAATGGGCAACTGCATAATCTGTGAGGTGTTCGAGATCATACTGCACTTGTTTAATATCTGCTTCTATTCCTTTTATCTGCTCGTTCAATTCATCAATGTCAAGCCTGTAAATTCTTCTTACAGGTTTTTCAGTAAGCTTTAATATGTCTTCACGCTTTATTTCACGTTTCAATTTCTTTTTATAAGGAGCAAATGCTTTGTCTATTGCTTCAATTACCTTTTCCCATGTTTCATGTTTTTGCTCAAGCTCTTTGTAAATTTTTTCTTCAAAGAATATTTTTTCAAGTGAAGTATAATGCCATTTATCATGCAGTTCATCCAGCTTAATTTCAAGCTCACGCTTCAGTAAATCTTTTGTATTATCTGTTGAAATCCTCAACAATTCATGCACGTCAATGAAACGTGGTTTCTGATCAACAATAACACATGCATTGGGCGAAATACTTACTTCACAATCTGTGAATGCATATAAAGCATCAATGGTAATATCAGGTGAAATACCGGGAACAAGTTCAATTTGTATCTCCACTTCACTCGCTGTTAAATCTGATACTTTCCTGATCTTTATTTTGCCCTGCTCATTTGCTTTTGTTATACTATCACATAACTGTGAAACCGTTATGCCATAAGGCACATAGCGGATTACCAAAGTTTTTTTATCCAACTCTTCAATATGACAACGCACTCTTACTTTGCCACCTCGTTTACCATCGTTATAGTTGGTAACATCAATCATTCCTGCAGTTAAGAAATCAGGATATAATTCAAATTTTTTTCCACGCAAATATTTGACAGAAGCCTCGCACAACTCACAAAAATTATGTGGCAAAATTTTAGTTGATAATCCAACAGCAATGCCTTCCACACCTTGCGCAAGTACCAAAGGAAATTTCATTGGCAATGCTACAGGCTCCTGTTTGCGGCCATCATAACTCAATTGCCATTCAGTTGTCTTTGCATTGAACGCAACTTCCAGTGCAAATTTTGAAAGTCTTGCTTCAATATATCTTGGTGCAGCAGCGGAGTCACCAGTATTTACATCACCCCAATTACCCTGCGTATCAATCAGCAAATTTTTCTGTCCCATATTCACCAATGCCTCACCTATTGAAGCATCACCATGTGGATGATATTGCATACTCTGCCCGATAATATTCGCTACTTTATTATAGCGGCCATCATCCATTTCTTTCATTGCATGCAAAATGCGTCGTTGCACGGGTTTCAGGCCATCTTCAACAGCAGGAACAGCTCGTTCAAGGATTACATAAGATGCATAATCAAGAAACCAGTTTTTGTACTGACCCTGCACACCTGATTCATTTGAAAAATCTAAAATTTTATTTGTATCGTTTGCCATTTTTGTTTTTGAAATAATTTTTTTTTCTGTTGTAATTCTACAAAGGTGCCGCTCCTACAGAGCGGAATCCAAAATCGTTAAAGTGCTATTACAATAATTTGTTACTAACAAAACAAGTTCAAAAAGTAGATGCATGCAAAACATCTATGGCTTCATAGAAGCCACACCTTTATAAAAAACAATAATGTCTAAAAATTTCCGCTCCGTAAGAGCGGCACCTTATCTTCTAATCATAAAATTCAAACAAATATTTTGGATCGTAATCAACACCGAATTTTTCTAAAAACTGAATGTATTCATGTTTGAATTTTTGTTTTTTATGATGCTCCGGTTGATTTAAAATATATTTTACCACCCGATCTAATTGAGATTTTGCATAGCTAAATGCACCATAACCTTCCTGCCAATAAAATCTGTTTCCATTTGAAAGATTTTCCTTTATAAAATTTGAGGAAGAATTTTTTATCTCTTTAACTAAATCGGAAATAGATTGAACAGGGTTTAATCCAATTAAAAAATGCAAATGATCAGGCATACAATAGATTGCCAATGGCTTATGTCCTTTGTTTTTTGCTGTTCCACAGATTTGCTTTTCTAATCTTTCTCTAAAAGGATCACGAATAAAACTCTCACGGCCTTTTACCGCAAATACTAACTGGGTTAATAGTTGTGTATATGTATTTGGCATTTTATGCGTTTTTGTTGAAAATTTTTATTAAAGATGTCCCTCCTGTAGAGCGAAAAATTTTTTGCTTTTGTCTTTTCTACAAAGATGTGACGTCTCCAAAATCTTTTATTTTCCTATCTCTCCTAAATGTGTGTATTTAAATCCATGAAATGTTTTCAATCCATAACCCAACATTCTATCCATTGATGAATGCCCGAATAAAATTATTCCGATTAATTGAATCACTTCATTTTGCGTAAATACTCCAAATACATACAAAGAAATTGCTAAAGCTTTGTGATGAAAAATATTGTAAGTAATAGCTCCTGCTTTATTGCCAAATGCATAACCAACCATGCTTATGTCAGGTGTTAGAATTAATACGGGAAACCACCACCATTTAAATGATGACCGGGAAAATAAATAAATACTCACCAGGAGCATTGCAAGTTCTTCAAGGTGGATAATTTTCTTCATTATACATTTTTAGGTTGAGAGAATTTCCGGCAATTCATTTATTGCAGTTGGTGTACTAGCTAATTTTATAGTAATTTCTTTCCATCCTTTACTCCAGTCGCCTTGTGCTTCTAAGTTTCCTTCATTGATCAATTCACGAATACGCCATACCAGAAACACATCGCCTGTTCTTATTTTCATTTTTGAAAAAATGTTGTGCAAAACTTTTTGAAGTTTTTGAGGTTCTGCAGTAACAGCATTTAAAATGTCTTTGTCATAAAAAGTTTCATCCCTGCTTACTATTTTTTTAGCTCCTTCCAGAATGCGCACAATTGCATTTTCATTGCATAATTTTTTCCATTCATCGGGATCAACTTCAAACTCGCTTAATGTAATAGTTCTAGAAAGCTTTTTTGCTTTTAAAAATTCCTTCGGCTGAATTTCAAAAATATTGGTCGGGTAAAATATTCCTCCTTTTTCATTAATGAATGGAAGATTGTTGAGATACAAAACAAATATTCTTCCCTGGTATTCTTTTAACTGGCTTATAAGCCAGTAATACCCGCACACATCATGCTGGTTTTGTCCCATCCATAACCAAACATTTAAAGAAGTATCTTCTTCTAATTTCTTTTTAAGATTATGGACGGTCAATTTATCGTCTACAATATCCAAAGCATTTGTATATGGCGAGAATTCCATTACTGTTTTCCACCAGTCTCTTCTTGCCTGGTAGCCCTCTGTTTCATAAACATTGGCAATGGGTCCAACTGCAAATTCATCTTTTATTTGAATAATATCCCCAGTGAGTGATGCATCTAACTTAATCGCTTCTTTTATTGCACCTACATCTGATGCCTGAAAAACAATGTGCGTCATATTCCTATGATAATTAGTTTTTTGTTTATTCCCATTCAATCAATTGTCCTTTGAAAGGAAATTTATATTTCTCTTTAAAATATTCTATCCATTCTTCCACTGAATCAAAACCAATTTTGTTGCTTATATCCTTTACTTGCTTTAGTGTTAATTGCTTATCATCCAGCGAAAATAAAAATTCATCTTTTTTATTTTCAATTTTTATATTCCAAACATTTTTGCAAACAGTATCTCTTAATTTTTTTGCTTGCTTCGTTCGTAAGCCTGTATATAATTATAAAGCTTCTCCCCTTGTGATTGGATTTTTTCTTAATTGTCTTATTGTAAAATGTTTTGAGCCATTGGCGACTGCATCAATAAAATCCTCTCTGCTGAAATTTATGAGAGCCATGATTAAAATTGGATTTTTTAACCTCACCAATAAAATTATTCCTCTTTCAACAAAGTAATTCCTTCAGCTTTACAAGGTTCGTCAAAATGGCTGTCGTGACTAACTAAATTTGGAATACCATGCAGCTTGCAAGTAGCCAATATGATCGCATCATTTGGAAGTAAATTGTATTTAGCCATGAACGTAGGTACATGAAAATATAACCTTTTATCATTCTCAATAAAATGACACATACTGATTAATTTATACTGACGGGATGAAGCAAAAACATCAGCAATTTTCCTCGTGGAAGAGAAATTCACTTAAAACTGTTTTATTTACAAAACATCTGAAAATATCGTTTGCGGATAACTCACTAAATAACCTGAGCTTATTGCCTTTATTATATTCTATCAAAACAGAGGAATCAATAAAATAATCATTGATAGTAAACATCATATTTGCCTACTTTAATATTTGGAAACTTACCTTTTCCAACAAAGGTTTTTAAAATTTCAACCTTTCTATGTGCAGGAAGGTTTGCCCAATCCTCTTCATTTTCTAAATCGGTACTAACTGTAATCTTCACGTCCTGATTGTTAAAAACTTCAGGCAATTCAATGGTTACTTTTCCATCTATCACTTTTTGTTTTGTTTCAAGGATTTCCATAAAACTTCTTTTTACAAATTTAAACAAACTGATTTTGTACATGATGATACTTGGTGATATTGTCTTTTTAAGTCTCCTTTTTCCTAAGGGATGCCTTTGGCAAGGGAGATTTAGAGGGCTTTCTCCTCCTCTATCAAATCTATTTCTATTCTTAAATTCCCAATAATAAATTCTTGCCTGTCTTGTGTGTTCTTGCCCATATAATATTCGAGCAATTGCTGAATATGCTCTCCCTGTTCTAATATCACCGGCTGCAAACGAATATCGTCGCTGATAAATTTTCCAAACTCTTCAGGAGAAATTTCACCCAAACCTTTAAATCGTGTGATCTCCGGCTTGTTACCAAGTTTTTTTACAGCAGCCTGTTTCTGCGTTTCATCGTAACAATAAATTGTCTCCTGTTTATTGCGCACACGAAATAAAGGCGTTTCAAGAATAAACACATGTTGCTGTTTTACAAGATCAGAGAAGAACTGTAAGAAAAAAGTCATCAGCAATAAGCGAATATGCATGCCATCCACATCTGCATCGGTTGCAATTACAATATTTTTATATCGCAAACCTTCAAGACCATCTTCAATGTTCAATGCATGTTGCAGCAAATTGAACTCTTCATTTTCATACACCACTTTTTTTGTCAAGCCAAAACAATTCAATGGCTTTCCACGTAAGCTAAACACAGCCTGCGTTTCAACATTCCTGCTTTTTGTAATACTTCCGCTGGCGCTGTCACCTTCCGTGATAAAAATGGTTGTTTTATTTTGTATTGCAATAAATTCTTCTTTTCCTTTTGAAGGAAGTTCATCATTATAATGTACCCTGCAATCTCTTAATTTCTTATTGTGAAGATTTGCTTTTTTTGCTCTTTCATTCGCCAGTTTTTTTATCCCTGCCAGTTCCTTGCGCTCCTTCTCACTTTGTTCAATTCTTTTCTTCAATGCATCTGCAACTGAAGAATTACGGTGCAGAAAATTATCAAGCTCTCTTGCAAAAAAATCTCCGATAAAATTCTTCATGCTTGGACCGCCTTCATAAACATATTGTGAACCAAGCTTTGTTTTTGTCTGGCTCTCAAACACGGGCTCCTGCACACGAACAGAGGCAGCAGCTACAATACTTTGGCGAATATCTGCTGCATCATAATCTTTCTTGTAAAATTCTCTTATTGTTTTTACAAATGTTTCTCTGAATGCCTGCTGATGCGTGCCTCCCTGCGTTGTATATTGCCCATTCACAAATGAAAAAATTTCTTCCCCATAATCATTGTTGTGTGTAATGGCTACTTCAATATCTTCTCCTTTTAAATGAATGATTGGATAACACAACTCATCTTCATTCGTCTTACGCTTGAGCAAATCAAGCAAACCATTTTTGCTTATATATTTTTTTTCATTGAGTGTAATTATGAGTCCCGCATTCAGATAACAATAATTCCACAGAAGGTTGTCTAAATACTCAATTCTGAAATGGAAATTGTGAAAAACAGAACCATCCGGAATGAACGTAACTAATGTTCCATTTTGTCCGTCACTTTTTGCTTCTTTATATTCTTTTATCAAAATTCCCTTTTCAAATTCTGCCGCTTTTACTCTTCCTTCCCTAAAGCTTTCCACTTTAAAAAAATTACTTAGCGCATTTACAGCCTTTGTACCAACACCATTTAAACCAACACTTTTTTGAAACGCCTTACTATCATATTTTGCACCGGTATTTATTTTACTTACCACATCCACCAGTTTACCAAGCGGTATTCCACGTCCATAATCTCTTATCATAACTGTATTGTCTTCAATGGTAATTTCTATGTGCTTGCCATAACCCATCATGTGTTCATCAATACAATTGTCCACCACTTCTTTTATTAGTACATAAATGCCATCATCGGGCGAAGAGCCGTCTCCCAATTTACCAATATACATGCCGGGGCGCAATCGTATATGCTCACGCCAGTCAAGGCTGCGGATACTATCCTCCGTATAGTCAAACAAATTTTTCTCTTTTACTTCTGCCATACTTTTATTTATGACTTTGTATCCCGATAGCTATCGGGATAGGATTTACAATTTGAATAATTTAAAAAAAGAATTACCATTTTATTTAACAGAATAAACTTTTTTGAGCCCGCCTTTATAACACTACTCACCGTTCCTTGCGTCGCACTCTTGTACATTAGAAATGAATGGCAGCAAAGAGAGAGCAATTGTTATTTCGTTTTCAAATTGAAAGGCATAAGCCGTTGCCTATAGCAAAAAAATTACCCTGATTTTACCCACTATTTATTTTGCTGCAAAATTAACTGCACAATTTATCGTTTCAAGTTTAGATTTTTATAATTGCTGTGAACATGTGGATAAATGATAATAATTTAAATTATAATTCACATTCTTTATGGAGTTCCTGAATGCTGATGTTCGTTTATTTAATTGAATAACTTTCTAAAAGCATGATAAAGAAAGATTAAAAAGAATAAAATACATTAAGATTCAGTTAAGGGGGAATTAATGCTGGTTTTCAAACCCTTTTTTCATTTTAACTTTATCAAAACAGAGAAGTCAAAAAGTGCAAATTAGTTTTAGTGTTCCATGAGTCCAGAAGTTATCAAAAAACATTACGCTACCACGCAGGAAATTATTGCCCACGTTGCGGGCTTCCTTTTTATTTTACCACTGGCACCCTTTGTCTGCAAATTTATTCCACCGGTTTTAGTAGGTAACTGGAATATAGATTTAATCATTGCTATTGTTATTTCCATTATTATCGTCCGGTTAATGCTATGGCTTGTAAAACCCATGATATTACCTGCCCTTCTGTTTGTTTGTGGCTTGCTGCTATATAATCAATACAATAGTGAATATACTTTTAAAAATGTGGTGAATGATTATAAAACCCTTGTTAACCAGAACTGGGTAGTGAGGGAACAAAAACAAACAGATGAGTTAAGTTTTAATCCGCATCTTTTTGAAGATGTTGGAGAAAAAACTTCAAGACTGGTTAAACAAAAAGTACAATTCAAAGATTCAGTAGTAAGAAATTTTGCTGTACAGCATTCATTGGAATACTTTGATGAATACAGTATGAAATACCATGAAT
>WNGA01010243.1_pt1 | contig 13819 bp, 12 predicted proteins | sample 5400061 | NCBI WGS metagenome assembly WNGA01 (sample SAMN13153366, study PRJNA577476) | soil metagenome | isolation source: 100 cm soil or saprolite under grassland replicate 2 | place: USA:California | collected 2016-06-15 | reverse complement strand
GCATAGGAGGGGAACAAGGGTACCTCGCACTCCACGCGCCGCCCGCGAATGATTCGCCGCTCACGCAGCCGCGGGGCATAGACCGGAAATTGCCTCTGCTCGAGCAAATGCAATGCCAGCGCTTGGCGCTGTGGCTGCAGCTGAGCGACCGCCCAGTAGGCCACGGCCGACCCTACCGATGACTGCGACGGTCGTACTTGGATACGCCAAGGTGGGTATCGAGCGGCGGCGTGAAGAATGCCCTCTGGGCGATCGCGACCGCGCGGTGCACGTCGCCGTCGCCGATCGTGGGCCGCGCGCGCAACTGCTCGGCGACCAACTCAAGATAGGCTTCGACATCTTGCAGCTGCAATGGCGCGGCGGCGGCCATTACGGCAGCGAATTGTGCGTCAGACAGCGGAATAGGCTTGGAAGACATGGACGACGTCCCCTGCATGTGAGATGCTGTGTCGTCCTCGCGATCGTCAGATTTCGAAGGCCCCGCAGTGTCGTCCAGCTACTGCGGGGCATTCCTTACATCCACTTCCGGAATAGGCGCAAGAGTCGGCCGCTTGCGTCAAGACTTGCCGAAGCCGCGAGCAGTGCTAAGGCGTGCTCATTAACGATCAATTTTGCTGTGACGCAACAACGCGGCATTCCTACAACGATGTGGGAGGGTATGATCCTTGAATTGGGGAGAGCCCTGGCGTGCTGCTCTACCGGGAGGGCAATCAGATCAGATCCCGAGGACTATCTCTGCCCAATGCAACACGGTCCTGCTGTTCAGGAACTCCATAACGCCGGGCTCGATCGTCGCCGGTCGATCGTGTGGAAGTACGACTGTCGCGACGATCATGTCGCAGCGGTCGTTGAGGACGACTGCTATCGCGGACCTACCTAGCCAATTGCGAGCGTTGAGCGTGTAGGCGCGACTGCGACCCTTCATCCAGGCAATCGCGATTGACCGGCCAGCGCCGAGGGGTAAAACCTCGCCGCTGACAAGGTCCAAATCGCTCATGCGATCGAGATCGGTGTCATCTGCCACACCGGTCGTGCAATTGCAGGAGCCGAGCTTGGCGCGGAGATAGAGCTTCACCTCCGTGCCGCAGTGCTCGGCCTTGCACTGGAATGCTTTCCCTTTGCCCCATTGATCCATGAGGAACGGCCAGGGCACCTCGGTCCAGACTGGATTGGGCGGCGACGCGGCGGTGCTGCCCGGCTTAAGCACATGGCCAGCGAGCAGTCCGAGCATGCCGAGCGCTCCGCCCAACATGAAGGCGACCGCAATGACCAAGATGGTGCTCCGCCTCATAGCATCACCGGTGGTCCGGCGCCGCTAATTACTCGCCGACGAACTTCCGGGCGGCGGCGAGCTCCGGCCTGTCAGAGTCCGAGCCGGCCGTAAGCGCGAGGAGCTTTTCGTAATTGGCCTTCGCAGCAGTCTTGTCGCCGAGCTTTTCGGCGGCCTGGGCGGCGCCCAGAAAGCCCCGGAAGCGGTTCGGCTCCTTCGCTTTGGTTGCCTCGAAGGCCGCGAGCGCCTCTTTTGCCATTCCGCGCTCCAGCAGCATCTCGCCATACAGTTCGCGCGCGGGCGCGAGCGGGCCGGGGGTAACAGCGTGCTTCTCGGTCTTGTCTTCGGCCTCGGCGGCCGCGCTCATGGCTTTCAACGCCTCGTCGTACTTGCCTTCCGCATGCAGCACCCAGGCGGCCGCGGCCTGCCGCTGGATGTCGACAATTTCCGCCCAGTAGGTGTCCTTGGCTTCGCGCAGCTTATCGCGCAGCTCGGCGAGCTTGGTGACGTCGGGCTTGGCGGCATCCGGCTTGCCGGAACGCGCAGCCCCGAGCGCTCGGGCAAAGTGCGAGATCGCCATTACGAAGGGAAAGCTGCTCGGCCGGACCTGCAGTTGTGCTGCGGTGTTCCAGTCGCCGCACTCGACCGCATAGCGCGCCGGCGAGGCCGCGAGCGCATAGTGGGCGCCCAAGACGCCCGCCTTGAAATCGGACTCCTGTATCATGTCGCCTATGACGGCCTGCGCCTGCTTGTCCTGGCCGAGCTGGAGATGGGCATAGACCATATAATCCTGGGCGTGCAGATAATTGCCGACCGATTTTTCCGCCTTCGCGGCCTTCACCGAACCGATGTTGGAATCGATCGACTGCTTCCAGTAGCCGACGCGGGTGTAGATGTGCGACGGCATGTGCTGGGCGTGCGGCGCGGCCGGCGCGATCTTGGCGTAGCGGTTGGCCGCTTCCAAGCCCTTTGCGGCAGTCTCAGGATAGTCGTAGAGGTGGATGAGGTAGTGCGTGACGCCCGGATGCCGCGGCAGGCGCTGGGAGATCGGCTCCAGGATCGCGGCGCCCTTCATTTGTTGGGCGTAGGTCTTGTCGTTCGGATCGGCCGAGGTGTTGAGCGTGATGGCGTAGGCGATCTGCGCCTCGTCGTCGTCCGGATACTTCGCCGCGATCTTCTCCTGCGCGTCGCGGAACAAGCGGATACGCTGGACATGGCTGAGCTTGTCGTAATCGGCGTACATGAGCATCAGCGCGTCGATATAGTCGCGCTCGCGCTCGGTGTTGGCGCCCATTGCTTTGGCCTTCAGAATCGCCGCAAGACCCGGCGCGAGGTTGGACTGCGGGATCGCGGTATGCGGATTGTCGAGCAGGGTCAGCGCAACGCCCCATTGGGCGATGGCGCAGGTTGGATCGGCCTTCAGCGCCTCCTCGAACACCTCTTTGGCGGGGACATACCAATACGAGTGCTGATAGCGCATGGCGCGATCGAAGCGTCGTTGCGCAACCTCGTTGCATGAAGTCTGGAACTGGACGCTGCCGAGCTGCTGATCGACGTCGCTTTGGGCGACCAGCGGGCGTGACGATGACAGGGCCAGTGCGGCGACGCTGACGGTGGTTGCGAGCAAGGTCTTCCGCATGTTGTCCTCCTGTCGCATGTGGAATGCGATCGTTCTTTGGGGCCTTCCAGTATACGGCGCTCATCCCTTGACCGAAAGATCATGCGGGTCGTGCTACATAGCCTCCCGAGGTCAGACCGTCTACCCGCGGTGGAAAGTGGAGCGGATCACCAATCTCAAGACCGCCAAGGCGGTCGGCCTCACCTTTCCGCTCACATTGATCGCCACCACCGACTAGGTGATCGAAAATAGAGATGCTGTTTGTTGCGGTGCATTATGTCGCTTCCTGGCACGAATGCGACCTCCGAGCCACGCCGACCAATGTCCTCTGTTGGGAGTCGAACGGACTCAATGCAGGCGTCGCCTTTGGGCCGTTCATGACCCGGAGCGGCCGTCTTACTGGCGGCGCCCGCTAGAATTGAGTACCCTTCGATGGTTCGAGCCACGGAGGTGATAGCGATGCATTACACCGACTCGAAACGTCTGGATGCGAAAATGCGCGCGATCGAAGATGCGCTCAGCCGCATTGGCGAGCCGATCACGGAAGCGCAGGCAAAAAGCGTTGCGGTACTCGAAGACTGCGATTGCAAGGACGGCATGTTCGCGCTGGCTGCAAGCCGGCGGCAACTCTTGTCCGGTACGGGGCTAATCGCTGCGGTTGGAATGACCGCGATGCTGCCACGCACTGCCGATGCCAAAGCGCCGCCAGGCGCGGTCGAGTACCCGGTGCAGGGCGACTCCACGAAAGAGCAAGGCCGTGTGCTGGGGGTGGACGGCGGCTACGGCTCACGCTCGCAGTTCGAGACCGAAGTCCGCTCGACATATCCCCAAAAGACGGCCGGATATTCGCCGCTGCAGAACAGCTACGGCACCATTACGCCGTCCGGCCTGCACTATGAGCGTCACCACGGCGGGATCCCGAACATCGACCCCGCTCGACATCGCCTGATCATCCACGGCATGGTCGACCGGCCAATTAAGTATTCGGTGGCTGATCTCAAACGCTTCCCAACTGTGTCGCGTACCTATTTCATGGAATGCTCCGGCACGACCGGCAGCGAAATCATGAAAGCGACCCGACCGACTGTGCAAGGCACGCACGGCCTAGTATCGACGTCGGAATGGACGGGCGTGCCGCTCTCCACGCTGCTCAGGCAAACCGGCCTCAAGCCGGGCGCTGCATGGGTGCTTGCTGAAGGCGCCGATGCCGCGGTGATGACCCGCAGCGTGCCGATCGACAAGTGTTTGTCCGACGCGCTGATCGTGTTCGCGCAGAATGGCGAGGCGATGCGCCCGGAACAGGGCTATCCGATGCGGCTGTTCCTGCCCGGCTGGGAAGGCAACATTTCGATCAAATGGCTGCGGCGGCTCGAAGTCAGCGATAAGCCCTATTACACGCGCGAGGAGACGTCGAAGTATTCCGATCTCATCACCACGACCGGCAAGTCACGCATCTTCACCTTTACCATGGAAGCAAAATCCGTGATTACCTTCCCGTCAGGCGAGATGAAGCTGCCGGGGGCGGGTTTCTACGAGATCACTGGACTGGCCTGGAGCGGGCGCGGCAAGATCGCGCGCGTCGAGATATCGACCGATGGCGGCAGGACCTGGAGTCTCGCCTCATTGCAGGACCCAGTGTTGGCGATCAGCCAAACGCGCTTCCGGTTCCCATGGATATGGGACGGGAAGCCTGCCGTGATCCAGAGCCGCGCGACCGATGAGAGCGGGTACTCGCAACCCAGCCATCAACAGCTCATTGCTGAGCGGGGACCGCTCGAGAGCGGATCGTTGTTCTATCACATGAATGCGATCCAGAGCTGGGGCATTGCAGCGGACGGAAGCGTCAAGAATGTGCACCCGCTCGGTTGATCGCAAATACGGCGTGCTGCTGGCGGCCGCGCTCGCCGTGCTCGCCGCGCCCCATCTCGCGCGCGCCCAAGGCTACCCAAGCAACTTCGACTTCGGCGCCGCGGCGAGCGTGGAGGATATCGCCGCCGTTGCCATCGCAATCGGTTCCGACGGCAAGGGTCTCCCGGACGGCAAGGGCGACTATGTCGCCGGAAAGAAAGTCTACGAGAGCGCTTGCAGCGCCTGTCACGGTCAAAACTTGCAGGGCGTGGCCGGACTGCCGAACATGCCGTCCGGTGCGGTACTACGGCTGATCGGTGGGCGCGGCACGCTGGCCACAAAAAACCCAGTGCTGACCGTTGAAAGCTACTGGCCCTACGCCACGACGCTGTTTGACTACGTGCGGCGCGCGATGCCGTTCCAAGCGCCGGGCTCACTAAACGCCGATGAGGTTTATTCGGTGGTAGCTTTCATCCTTGCCGAAGGCAATATTATCGACAAAGCAATGGTTCTCGACGCGCAGACGCTTCCGCGCGTGCAGATGCCAAACCGCGATGGCTTCATTCCGGACCCGCGGCCGGAATTGTTCAAGTAGCGGCCGGCACGATTCTGCAGCACGCGGCTCGAAGGCTCGGGCAACGCATTTGCGCGATGACCGCTTGTGGCACGAATGCGACATAGCAAGATCGCAGATGGACTTCCGCTTTGGGCGCAAGAGCAGTCGTGCAGCGAACATCACTGCAATGACGGAATCTGACCCTTCTGCGACATCGATAGGTTATCTCTCTGAGTGACGGTCGGAACACTTGCCAGGGCGGTTGTTCCCACCTGTCAGCCTCGTTACGGCGCTGGAAAGTATCGGAACTCGGTGTTCGCGGCCATATCCGCGAGAGAGTGCGCGTACCTTTCCGGGAGCTTTTCGGAGTCGCCACTATCATAATACGGATGGTACGGCTCCAACTCCTGGTTCGTAAGCAGAATGACGCCGTACCCTTCATCCTTAGCGGCGCGCATACGCGATAGCTCGTCGGGCGTGAACGCATCCGCCGTCTTCGAGAACACGAGATACGCTTCAATGCCTGCGTTACGCAGCATCTTCGCGACAGTCTTCAGATGAGACACATCATCGTCCGCGATCGTTCCGCCGGCCGCCTTGGCCTCCCCGATGGCGCACTCGATCTCCCCCTGCCGATGCCGGATCGCGATGAAGTCGATCTCACAATCGGGCCCGCCTTTGACCACCCTGACGGAAGTCATGCGCAGAACCCCATCATGGTCAAGAACCCGGCCAAGAGTAAGCAGTGACAGAACGACAGGGATCGCACCTTCCTGATTATTGTCCTTCGCGAGCAAGCCGCTCTTGCGAAAATGCCAGTCGCCTCGGTCGCGGATATGCAAACTCGTTATGTTGCTGAAGCCGCAATACTCACACGTCCACCGGTCATCGATCTGGCGGAGTGACAACCAGCTTTCCAGACGGCATTGCTCGCATTTCAGCCACAGCCCGGCGCGAAAAAAATCCTTCTTGAGAAGAAATTCGAACGCGCCGTTGGCATCCAGCTTCGGCGCATCGCGCGGTTCGATGTATAAGCGTTCGTGATCACGGAACTGACCGTCGTTCCAAATGGCCTTCGTGGCTTCACCGCGCGTCACCTGCTCCTGCGTATTCAGGTCGCCGATCAGCTGCCTCACGCCGCGAACCTTGAATACACGGGTCGATTCGTAACCACCCAGTGCGTCAAGAAGACGGTCCGTTAGCCGTCCCGCCTGGCTTGGCTCGAAGGTCAATTCTGCCAACCCCAGCAACGCCTCAATGACGGCGGCGTGCTTGATCGGACGCAAATGCAGCGTCTTTGTCGAGGCGGTCGTGCACACGCCGATCCCGCCCTTTTCGGAGCGCACAGACCATGGATCAATCATAATCGCGCGGCTGTAAAACTCGTTCAGCCCCGGCCGGAACGGCGGCGAAAGCGTGTGATTTGGATAGCCGAGATCGCCGTGTGACTCGATCGACACCGCCATCATTTGATCGGTTTTGGGCCGATGCGAGTTCGCCAGAAACTCTCGTTCCGGCAGATTGAGAGTGACGAGATAGCCTTGTGGGTCCTCCTCGACGAATGCCGACGTGGTCTCCCAGCCGAAGGAAAACTGGTACGGACTCATCCCGCCAATGGTGCCAGCCGTTCCGGGCAAGGCAACCAACAGCGGTGTCTTGGCGGTCGGAAACGCTTTCAGGGCCGTCGTGGCTTTATCCTGTGGCAGCCGCGTGAAGACGCCAATGTGATCCGGAATGTTGGGATGGTGTTGAGGCTCTTCGTCGAGCTCGCGCAAATGCGCTTTCACGAACCGCTCGCAGCGTGCCGGATGCGAAAGGCAAGCGAACTCCACAGCGTTGCCAGCGGCGCGCACATTCCAGAACGAAGTCAGATCCGCTACGTCAGTTGAATCGCCAAGGTAGACGCCGCCCGTCCACATACGTGTCAGGTTTTCATACGGCGTCAGCTCCGCCGCAGTCAGGGTCACCGGTGTCACGCAACCAACTAGCTCTTCGGGAATTTCCTTTGCGGCATCGATGGCAACTTCGGACGCGCGCAGACCCTTTAGAAAGCCTTCCCGAAAATCGTTCCACAGGTTCAAGTTGTTCGGGTATTTGCCGAAGCCAACACTGAACAGGTAGCGCAGCGGGTCGCTATCCTGCCAAGTTACGAGTCGGCACTGGCTCTTGCGGTCCACACTGGCGTGTTTGAATTCTTCCACCCAGTATTTGTCGACCGCGTGCAACACATCGAGATACCTGATCCGGCTCTTTTTCGTGCGCCAGTCCTGGACGAGCAGCGCGCCGCCGCTCATCCGCGAATGGCTCAGGAGAGGATGGCGTTCCATGAACTGCTTGATCGCATCGCCATCCGCTACGGACAGCAGAGCATCCACCTGAAAGCGCCGAACCAGCTCGTCAGCCGCGTCATCCGATTTCGAATGGACGGGAATGATCGGATTCCGGATTCCGCCCCACAACAGGCAACACAATGCTGCGGCGTCCTCGAGATCGGCCATCATGTCGGGCCGCACGAGAATGCCGATCCGGTTGGGGCGGTGCCGGACGATAAAGTTCGTGGTGGCCATAAGCCGACCTCCTACCGCGATCGAGCGAGCGAGTGTCGAAAGCCGATCATTTGGTGAAACTCATGACACCGATACAAGCGGAATTTGCTCACTGGCGCATCGCCGTCCCTTCGGGAAGTTGGCTCTAGCGGCGGGCTGATGTCGGGAGCTGGCACATTTGAGCCGCCCGCCGATGTCCGCTCTACGGCCGCTCTCGGGGGTGATCCGGACATTAGCTGACATCGCCCGAATGACAGAGTTTGACCCACGAGAGACATTGGCCGAGTCGAAATCCCGCAATGCAGCAGTCTCCCGAGATGGGGAGGTGTGCTATCCTTTCGGTTGGAAGCAAGGGAGGCACTGTTAGTGAAACGGCGCACCTTCATCACGCTGCTCGGCGGCGTGGCAGCGTGGCCGCTTGCGGCGCGCGCGCAGCAGGCGGGAAAAATTCCGCGCGTCGGCTTCATGGGCAATTCGACGGCCGCGCTCGAAGCCAATCTCGTCGGACCTTTCCGCGACGGACTGCGTGAGCTCGGCTACCAGGAGGGCCGCAATATCGTCATCGAATACCGATGGGCGGAGGGAAACTACGAGCGGTTTCCAGCGCTTGTGGCTGAATTGCTTGCCGTGCCGGTGGATGTGATCGTGACCGCCGGAACGCCCGCGACATTGGCGGTTAAGAAGGCGACATCGACGATGCCTCTCGTCATGATCGCGGTCGGCGACCCGGTCGGCACAGGCGTTGTGCCGAGCCTGGCGCGCCCCGGCGGAAACATCACCGGGCTGAGCTCGATCGCGCCGGACCTGGAGGGCAAACGGCTGGAACTGCTCGGGGAGGTCATTCCCAAGCTCTCGCACGTCGTTCTCTTCCTTAATCCGCTGAATCCGTTTCATACGGTGTCCATGCGGCAAGCGCTCACCGCGGCCCAAGCATTGGGTATAAAGCTGCAACCTCTGGAAGTGCGCACATCGGGAGAGCTGGACGGCGCATTTGCCGCGATCGTCCGGGAAAAGCCGGACGCCCTCCTCATCCTGGCGGACCGTGTATTTCTGCACGATCGCAAGCGCATGATGGATTTCGCTACCGAGCACCGCCTGCCCAGCGTGAATGCGTATCGAGAACTAGTCGAAGCTGGCGGCTTGATGTCGTATGGGCCAAGCTACGAGGATATGCACAGGCGGGCCGCCGATTACGTCGACAAGATTCTCAAGGGCGCGAAACCCGGCGATCTGCCGGTTGAGCAGCCGACCAAGTTCACGCTCATCTTCAACCTCAAGGCCGCCAGGACGCTCGGTATCGACGTGCCGGCGATGCTGCTCGCCCGCGCCGACGAGGTGATCGAATGATGAGGCGCCGCGCGTTCATATCGCTGCTCGGCGGCGCGGCGGCGGCATGGCCGCTCACGGCGGGGGCGCAGCAGCCAGCGAAGGTGCCGATCATTGGGTTCCTTGGACCGGGCACGCCTTCGGCCTGGAGTGCATGGACAGCCGCCTTTGTTCAGCGACTGCGCGAACTCGGCTGGATCGAGGGTCGCACCCTGGCGATCGAGTATCGTTGGGCGGAGGGAAGTCCCGAGCGCTTCGGCGAGATTGCCGCTGAGTTCGTCCGACTCAAGGTCGATGTGATCGTAACGGTGGGAGGGGCGGTGCTTGCAGCAAAGCAGGTGACATCGGTTATCCCGATCGTGTTCGCGGCGGCGAACGATCCGATCGGCACCGGCCTCGTACCAAGCCTGGCGCGACCGGGCGGCAACGTCACCGGCCTGTCGTCCCAAGCCGCCGATCTTGCCGGCAAGCGGCTCGAACTCTTGCGCGAGGTTGTCCCCGGTCTGCGCCATTTGGCGATCATGTCCAATGCCGGCTATCCCGCCGCGGTGCTGGAAATGGGCGAAGCTGAGTCCGCGGCCCGCACGGTTGGCCTCGATGTGGTTCGACTCGAAATTCGGCGAGCGCAGGATATCGCGCCCGCCTTCGAAGCGCTCAAGGGTCGCGCGGAGGCGCTTTATGTTACTACCGATCCGATTCTGAACAGCAATCATGTTCGCATCATCACCTTGGCCAACCTCTCACGGCTACCGATGATTGCAACCCAAAGGGAATTTGTCGACGGGGGCAGTCTTATGTCCTATGGACCAAACTACTCGGACCTATTTCGGCGCGCCGCCGACTATGTCGACAAGATTCTGCGCGGGGCGAAGCCTGGCGACATTCCGGTTGAGCAGCCGAGCAAGTTCGATCTCGTCCTCAATCTGACCGCCGCCAAGGGGCTCGGCCTGACGATCCCAGAATCATTCCTGCTGCGCGCCGACGAGGTGATCGAATGAGAAGCGAACGAAGGATGAATCCAAAGTGTCACAGTCGAGCGGTGTGTGACACTTTCAGTGCAAGGAATGCCGATTCCACGGGGCTTTTTTTGATGCCAATAACTCGCGCCGGGTCATTCGATCACCTCGTCGGCGCGCGCGAGCAGTTGTGGCGGTACTTCGAGGCCAAGTGCCTTCGCGGTCTTGAGATTGATGACCAGCTCGGTCTTCGTGGATTGCTGGACTGGCAGGTCGGCCGGCTTCTCGCCTTTGAGAATACGGCCGGCGTAGAAGCCGGCGAGGCGATACGCATCGGTAAGGCTGGCTCCGTAACTCATCAGCCCGCCGGCAACAGCCATATCACGCAAATGGTAGATTGCGGGCATCGCGTGGCGGGTCGCCAGCCCAACTAGTTGATCGCGTCGGCTCAAGAAGAGCGCATCGGCCCCGACGAAAACGGCATTGACACGCTGTTGGACGAAGCTCGAGAAGGCCGCGTCGATCTCGTTTTCACCGCTCGCATGCAGGACTGGGAGCTTAAGCCCAAGCGAGCGCGCCGCAGCCTGCACGTCTCTGGTCTGTGATTCAGAAGCTGGATTCGTCGGGTTGATGAGAAACCCGACAACCATCGCGCTTGGCACCAGCTCGTGCAGCAATTCCAGCCGCTTTGCTGCGAGCGTGGTGACCAGAAAGTTCACGCCCGTCACATTGCCGCCGGGTCGGTTGAAACTGGAGACGAGGCCAAGATCAACCGGGTCGCTGCCCATCGTGAAAACGATCGGAATGGCTGCGGTTGCAGCTCTGGCGGCGACTGCAGCTGGCGGGGCGAGCGCAATGATCACGGCCACGGGGTCAGCCACCAGCTCCGCTGCCAATGCTGGCAATCGGTCGAAACGACCATCGGCCGAGCGATATTTGATTGCAACGTTGCGGCCTTCGGTATAGCCGGCTTCCTTGAGGCCATGGCGGATAGCGCCGAGCCATCGATCATCTTGGTGGGTGCCGCTGATCAAGCCAATCAGCGCCATCGCCGCCTGCTGCGCGCGCGCGGCGGGCGGCCATGCGACGGCCGCACCACCGAGCAGCGTGATGAACTCGCGCCTTCTCATTCAATTAGCTCGTCGGCGAGCAGTTGGATCGAGTTGGGCACCTCAAGGCCAAGCGCTCTGGCCGTTTGCAGGTTGATGACGAACTCGAACTTGGTGGATTGCATGACCGGCAGGTCGGCGGGCTTCGCGCCTTTGAGGATTTGACCGGTATAGACGCCGACCTGACGATACATGTCCGGAATATCGGTCCCATAGCTCATCAGCCCACCGGCTTCGACAAAATCACGTTGGGTATAGGCCGCGGGAACCCTATGATGCGCCGCGAGCGTCACAAATTGGACGAACCGGCCAGTGAAGAACGAGTCAGGGGCGACGAAGAGAGCGTCGGCCCGGTCGGCCACGAGGGTGCTGAAGGCCGCCTCGATATCGCGGCTGGTGCTGGCGTTGAGAACCGCAATTTGCACTCCGAGGGCGGATGCCGCTTCCCGTATCTCTCGTAATGTGGCCTCGGTAGCCGAGGCGTTCGCCGGATTGACCAGCACGGCAATCCGAGCGGCCTTGGGCACTAGGTCGTGCAAGAGCCCCAGCCGCTTGGTGACAGCCTCCTGGTTGAAAAAATTGATACCGGTCGCATTGCCGCCCGGCCGCGCAAGGCTTGCAACAAGACCCATCCTCACCGGATCTTGGCCGACGCCGAAGACGATCGGGATCGTCGTGGTCGCAGCTTTGGCCGCAAGCGCGGGAGGATTGGCGAACGTGGCGATCGCGGCCACGCGACGGCGCACGAGATCGGCCATGAGCGCCGGCAAGCGATCATATTGGCCCTCCAGCCAGTGGTACTCAACCTTTGCGTTCTCGCCCTCGACGTAGCCGGTTTCGTTGAGGCCTTTGCGGAACGCAGCGGCTTGGCGCACGGTGGCCTCCGCCGACCGGCCGGTGACGAAGCCCACGATCGGCATGGCCGCCTGCTGCGCGCCCGCCGCGAGCGGCCACGCTGCGGCCGCGCCACCGAGCAGCGTGATGAAATCGCGTCGTTTCAAGTGATCGAATTGCATTCGATCCCCGCCAGCCAGGGCCGGATGCAGGATATCGAATTGGCGAGGTTCAGTCAGGAGGTATCGGAACGGTTTTGCTTGGCAACGGTTTTGCTTGGCTTGTTGCTAGGACAGTACAGTTGACCCACACATGGATTTAACCGACTTGTAATTGCAAAAACATCAGCTCATGGTCATCCTCAACAATATCCAGGAGGACCTCATGCCGACTTTTATGATGTCGCTCAATTGGACAGACCAAGGAATCCGCGCAGTCAAGAATTCGCCGAAGCGCTCAGAAGCCGCGCGCGAGCTTGCCAAAAAGGTGGGCGTCGAAATCAAGCATCTTTATCTCACGACGGGTGACAGCGATCTCGTCATCTTCGTCGACGCACCGAGCGGTGACAATGTCGCTAAATTCGCGCTGGCCGTTAGCTCACTTGGGAATGTGCGCACCCGCACTGTTCGCGCATGGTCAGCAGATGAATATAGGAAGCTCATTTCCGAGCTACCTTAAGCGCTTGAGGGTCAGTTGAGTTACGTCCCTGCACACGCGCCTCATTCAATCACCTCGTCGGCGCGGGCGAGCAGGGTCGGCGGGACTTCGAGGCCGAGCGCTCTTGCGGTCGAAAGGTTGATCACGAATTCGAACTTGCTCGATTGGACGACCGGAAGATCGGCTGGCTTGGCGCCCTGGAGGATTCGGCCAGTATAGATAGCGACCTGGCGAAACGCTTCCATGAGGCTCGTTCCGTAGCTCATCAGGCCGCCCGCTTCCGCATATTCGCGTGCATTATAGACGGCGGGAATGGCGTGACGTGTCGCTAAGGTGGCGAGCTGGAGCCGACGGTTGAAGAAGAAGGAGTCGGTGCCGACCACGAGCGCGTCCGCTCGCTTGCGAACAAGCGACGCGAATGCCGCGTCAATCTCGAGGATGTTGCTCGCCTGAACGACCTCGATCTGGACCCCCATTGCAGCGCCCGCTGCTGTCAGGTCTTTGGTCACGTCTGCAGCATTCATATTGCTAGGATTGATCACCAGTCCGATACGCATCGCTGTCGGAACAAGCTCGCGCAACAGTCCCAGCTGCTTTGGTCCGAGGTCGGCAAACAAGATACTCCCACCGGTCACATTGCCGCCCGGTCGCGCCAGATTAGCAACGAGGCCCACCTTGACCGGGTCCTCGGCGGCGGTGAACACGATCGGAATTGTTGCAGTCGCAGCTTTGGCGGCGAGGGCCGCAGGAGTCGGGACGGCGACGATCACCGCCACCTGACGGCGTACCAACTCTCCTGCCAGCGCCGGCAGTCGATCATACTTGCCTTCGGCAAAGCGGTATTCGATCGCGATATTGCGCCCCTCGACGTAACCGGCTTCGGCCAGGCCTTGTCGTTCCGGTACGTACTCACTGAATTATAGCACCCTACGCGGGGGGTGAGCCCGATCACGGGGCCGCCTCAGTTGGCGGCCTCGGGGTAACTGTTAGGTGTAGCGGAATCTATTTTTGCACCTATCTGTTGTAACGGTGGGCCGACTAGAGAGAGTCTCCGTGCGACCCAATTCAAAAGTAATTCTGCCCTACGAGCCGGGATACA
>WNGA01008734.1_pt1 | contig 13820 bp, 13 predicted proteins | sample 5400061 | NCBI WGS metagenome assembly WNGA01 (sample SAMN13153366, study PRJNA577476) | soil metagenome | isolation source: 100 cm soil or saprolite under grassland replicate 2 | place: USA:California | collected 2016-06-15 | reverse complement strand
ACGATTGCAGGCGCGTTTGCACGCCTTAAATGCGCCAGAGCGATCGGTGCGTGCCGAACTCGGAGATTTCGCCGGAGGAACGTTTGCTGACGTAAATGGTGATGGAAATGACACTGATAAAAGTGCCCACGAAAACCATCGCCACGACCCACGAGGGGATGTGTCCGATGCGCAGCGCCCGATAAAACGATACGACATCGGTGATCGGGGCGGTGGCGTGCAAAAAGATTTTCGTCAGCCACGCGACCAGGATCAGGATGAAAATGAACATGTAATTCCGTTTCATCCGGCGCCCGATCGCTTCCAGCTTGGTGATTTTAAAGCAGGGCAAAATTAAATCTTCGCAGACGAGCTTTTTCCATTCGCCCTGAAGCATTTCGCGATTTTCCATGACCATTGGCACGAGAAAATGCGCTTCCAGCATGCGGATGCGCGCGCGGAAGGCATCGTAAAAACGGTATCTGCGCGCCTCGATCCACAGCAACACAGCAACGATGGCCAGGTTAAAAAAGAAAATGATGTGCGGCACGTCGCGGGTGGAAAACGCGATGGTAATAATCGCGGTGCTGCTGGTGATGGCCCAGTTCGTCGTCATATCCAGCCGTTGCCGCCACACCATGATCCGCCCCATTTCGCCCCGATAAAAATGCGACATCGCGTTGACATAGCCCGGGTCGTAAAGACTCCGCTGCAAGGAAACTGTACGTTCCTCTTTCGGCGCTACCGCTGTATCTTGAGTCGCCACAACTTGTTATTTTACTGGATAACTGCGTTTGCCGCATAATCCAATAAATCTCTCCACCCTAATGCCTATTGTGCCCGCAAATCTGCTAACGGAACAACAGGTGATCCTGCGGTTGCGTTCGCGAAAACCGGCGAATGCGATTCGCGAGATCGTGGACGTACTTTCGTCTGACATCAGCGGCAGGAAAATCGCCAAGCCCGAAGCTTTTCTCGAACAAGTGTTCGCCCGTGAGCGGACGCATCCGAGCGTAGTCGAAAACGGCGTCGCGTTTCCACATGCGCGCACGGATTTGGTTGATGAAATTGTGATCGGCGTCGGGCGCAGCCGCGCCGGCATTTCATTCGGCGAAAATCAACAGCGCGCACACCTCATTTTCGTAATCGGCGTTCCTGAACGCTTGCTCAGCGATTATCTGGTTTGCGTCGGTACGCTGGCGCGATTGGGGAAGGATGAGACAATCCGATCGAGATTGCTCGACGCCGAGACGCCTCGCGAATTCATCGAAGCGTTAACCGCGGAAACCCTGTAGCGGCGTCTCTGTGAGACACGCAACAGGCGCTTACGCCAATTCACGAATGGCTCGAAGCACCGTCTCGACTTCCTGCGGCGTGTTGACAATGCTGCACGCCACACGCGCATACGATACGCGATACGGAGTCGTGGAAGCGACGATGCGCTGAGCGAGAAGATGTTTTACTACTTCCTCCGGTTTCGTCCCTTTCACATCGAAGCAGACCATGCCGGCGGAAAGATTTTCATCGCGCGGTGTGTAGAGCTGGATACGGGACATGCCTGCAAGTCCCTCTTTCATTTGAGCATTGAGCTGGTGTGTCCGCGCGGTGATTCGCGCCGGTCCGATGTTTTGGTGAAAACGAATGGCTTGCGGCAATGCCCAAAAATGTTCGAACGCTTGGAACCCGCCCGGTGAAAACCATGCCGCTCGCGCCGCAGGCGCCGGTTCATGTTCCTCCGCCCAGGCGCCGAAAAGCTCCGGCGAACTAAACGATGGGATCACCGGGCGCATCCTCTGCCAAACCGCCGGTTTCGCCCAAGCGAAGCCGGTGCCGCGCGGACCGAACAACCATTTGTGTGTGCCGGCCGCAAACGCATCGCATCCCAGCGCCGTGATCTTTGGATCTTCGACGCCAAACCCGTGCACGCCGTCAACGATCAGCAGCACACGATCCTTTTCGTCGCGGCTGCGGTTTACTTCCGCCAACGTCTCAGCGATACGTGCTATAGGCAGCCGCACGCCGCTGCTGGAGTGCACCCAGGTGACGCCGACCGCCCGCGTCTTTGGTCCAATCGCTTTGCGAATGCGTTCGGCTATTTCATCCGGCGAAATCGATTCGTAAGAATCGAAGAGCGGAATTTTGCGCCAGGTCGCTCCGCAACGCCCTGTGGCGAGCCGGATTGATTCATGATGGACGTAGTGATCGTGCGTCGTGGTCAGGATCTCGTCGCCTTCGCGCAAAGGCAGCCCATGATAGAAAAGAGCCAAACCGGTCGTCGTATTTTGCGTCAACGCGATGTCCTTCCCGTCGCCGCCAATGTAGTTGGCGATGGCGCGGCAGACCTGCAACGGGATGTTCTCGTCAGTCTGCTCGAAAATCGCGCCCTCAACGGCACCCAACGGATTTGCATCTAACTTTGCCCGGTACTGCTTTATCGCCTCGCGCACAGGCCTCGGGTGGGAAGCCAGAAAAAACAATGCGAGGTGAATGTGATCAGGAGCCAGCTCAAACTGCCGGCGCACTGATTCCCAGTCTTTAAGATCGGCAGGAGTGTTTTCCCTGGTTTTAGCTTCGACGAGAACCGACGAAAGCGCTCCCGCGGCCAGCGACAACGAACCACGGACGAGAAAATTGCGGCGAGTTAATGGCATAAGAGTGTCCTCTCTCCGTTTGGTTGATTCCGCAGTAAATCGCCTGCGCCCAAACAAAGCGATTCAATTCGGAGAGCCACTGTAGTCGCATCTCTATGAGACGCGCGGGACCCAAGGCGTCAGTCAATGTTCTAGGAACACGCCTCCCACCCGCCTTCGGTCGCCGCGGCGAGTCTCCGGTGTGCCAAGCAACGGCGCCTGCACATCAGCACACCCCAGCGGATCGCCGCTTTGCGCGCGTGCGCGCAGATTTCTTTGGTGGCATCTTGTATTCTCTTGAACTGGAATGAGACAACGATGATCGGAGCAAAGGGGAAAGGCTGGCGACGCTTCGTGCTCCGCTTCACCGCCATCTATTTAGGCATCGGATTTTCAATATCTTTCGCCGAAAATGTGTGGGGAGCAGCCACAGGCGGTCTCTCCGCGTTTGTTTGGACCGGTTCGTTAAAAGGGAATGCGGTTTTATTATTTTGGTGGTTCATCATTCCTGCGATCATCTGGCCGTATGACCTTTACTGGACGCTCTACTGGAAAGTATTTCGGTAGGCTGATGCTTATCAGTACGTGTACGGCGCAAACGCTGTAGCCGCGGGCGTTGACCGCGGCCTGCCGGGGTCATCGACCCCGGCTACAACTCAGCGCACGCCGGCTGAGCGGCGTTTTGCCCGTGTGCGCTCAGATTTTTGCGCGCCGCTTTTTACTCCGACCTTCAGGCCGCCGACCTCAACGTTGTGTCCTCGTCGAGCTGGAGGCGCTTGTGGTCTGAGTGATCGCCGCTGATGTTTCGTTCTGCGCCCAGCCATACTTTAAATTCGAAATTGAGGTCGGGAGCGCGGGCATTTGGCCGTGCGACAGGACAAACGCGCATACGGACCCCGATGCGGCGCGGCCTGCGTACCGCTCACTTCTTCTTGCCGCCCTTCTTGGAAGGCCGAGCCCCTGCACGCCGCGGCGCGACCCATGGCACCTCGGCTTTGCACCATGCTTTTGGTCCCACCAGTTGCGGCTGCTGGTTATAGTACGGCTTCATCAGTTCAGCGACGCTGGTCACCAGGTCGCTAAACGTGAACTTCCGTTTCCTGGCTGCGCCAGCGCGTTCATGCCCGAGGTCAAACAGCGTTTTAGTAACAAAATAGGTGAACGCGCCATACGACGTGACGCCGTCGCGGTACTCGTACGCGTATTGGTCCTCGCCGCATGCTTCGAAAATGAGCGGGAGATACGGACCCTTATGACCATGCTCCGTCTCGCGCATGTCGCGGGTTTCTTTGTCCTTCGCCAACGCGCGCAGTGGCACGCCGCGCAGGATGCGATTCGAGGCACCGCTTTTACCCGTGTAAGCGTTAGTGTCTTCCAGGAACCTGGGAAGTTCACGTTCTTCGGCCAATTTGCGCGGTTCCCACAACTCACGTTCGCGATTCCACTTCAACATCCGGTGTCGAATATCATCCGGCGGATTGAGGCCGCGCACTTTCGCGCCACCGGCCCGCGTTATTCCTCCGGAGTGACAACAATCGAGAAATGCAAGGAAAGCTGTCTCGTACGGAAGCTGCGCATAAAGATCGTTGAAGTCATCGTCGGTCAAGTAACTGGACCGATCGTTCCAATCGAAGTCGAATGGCACAAACGTTTCGTCGGTATGGTCGATCACTTCGTCGCTGTTGTAATCTGGCACCTGGGCGCCGTGACCAGAGTAAAAGAACACGCGTTGATCTCCGGGTTGCGGGTCTTCCAGCAACCAATTGAAGCGTTCATGAATAGCAGCGCCAGTTGCCCGTTCATTAAGGAGAATGCGAATGTCTTCGGCCTCAAAGCCAACCTGCTGCAGCGCCGCGCTCATTTTGAATACGTCATTGACGCAGCCCTCGAGGCGGTCGTCGGGATTCGGGTAATCGTTTATCCCAACAAGAAAAGCACGCCGCGGCGTGCGAGTCGCAACCGAGTCGGTGGCGAGCTTTTCTCCAACATCCTCAGTGACGGTAACAGGTTTCGGTTTGGCCCTTGGATCCGAGGGCTGTTGCAAAAGAACGCGCCGTCTCGGCAGTCCGGCGATCTCACGCCAGACTTTGTTCTGTGCGTTCCCGTGACGGATGTACTCGACCGCGTCATGGTCTCCCACGCCCGGAAGCTCGAACGTGGTTTCGATGATTTGGAAATTGTTGGCATAAATCGTGAACGGAACCACGAGCACATCGTCGTTCTTGTTGTACAAGTTGTACCACTCGCGTGCAGCCACCGTTTCCAATCGGCCGCCAAACAGACTGCGCACCGCGGCCCGGCCAATCTGGCATCCGCACGTGATGAAGTAGCGGTCGCGAATGATCCTGTTCTGCGGCGGGTGCAGAAACAGATCGTAGGTCAGAAGTGTCCCCAGACTGTGCGCGAACACCACATCGGGTTCGATAGCTTTGATCTGTTTAGTTAGAGTTTCGCGCAGGCGCTCCCGCAGCTTTTCGTCTTCGGCAAACTGCGTCACCATTGCAATCTTCCACTTCGCCGCTTCCCCGACTTCCTCGCCAAAAGCGCGGCGTCTTCCAAAGAAACCCGAAATCCTGTCGGTCACTGAGTACCTGACCTCATCCCACAGAAGCCGGCCAAATCCGCCCACCGTCCCGCCGACGGTCATCGGAGTATCGCCAAAGAGGTCATCGTATTCTGCGAAGCGAACTTCAACTCCGAGGGATTCGTTCCATTTTCGCAGAACATCCTGCAGCGTCTTCTCCCAGAGCGGCTGCCAGCTCGTTGGATTCTTCTCCTGGTGACCGAGTCCGTGAACGGCGAGGACTCTCATCTCAGTCAAACTGTAAACGGTTTCTGGCTCTCGAACTGGTCGTTAGTCCGTCCCATGGTGAAATAATTCGGCGATTGCGTGGGCGGCATCAGTTTAACGATCGATTGGTGGAAGCCGCGATAATCGCCCGTGAATTTTCCGTTTTTCCAAACAGCAAGCAGCGTTTCGGTGAACAACCCGTTGCGATCGCCGTCTGCGCTGGTTTGGTTATCCTGGCAGCCGGAGATCAAAAAAGCGGTAGCGTCCATTCTTTTGCGACGAGTGGCGCTGCGTTGTTGGAGTTTGTCGTAGAACTCTTCGTGATCCATGTAAACGCGCAGCGCGATATCGCGCGGCATCATACGCGGACGCACCGGTGTTAGACCGAGCGCGGAGAAATGCGCTGCACGAAGTACCGTGCCGCTGTGGCAACTGTCCGACAGCACAAAAATCCGCACGCCCCTAACGAATTGCTTTAGCGCGGCGTAAAGCTCGTCATCGATCAGTTCGCCATCATACAAACACCACGTTTCATCGTAGCCATCCGGCTCAAAATCGTTCCCCGTGTTCGGCACCTGGCCGCCGTGCCCCGAATAGGTGAGAAAGAAAATGTCGTTCCGTTTCAGTTTCGCCGCGGCGGCTTTGATGTCGGCCAGGACCCGGCTGCGTGTCGCTCTTTTCGTTAGGCGTTTGGTTACTTTGGTGAATTCCTGCGCTTTCGCCAACGCTTGCATGTCGTTTGCGTCGAACTCGCACGCGGTGAGTTGTCCGTCCCAGCCGCTGTACTCTTTTGGATCAACGGCATTGAGACCGATGTGAAGAGATGCTCCAATTGGCATAAGTAATCCTTTCGTTTTGGATTTAGAACCGCGAGTCTGAACCAAAACGCGTCGACTGCGCAAGCCGATTCCGGAACTTAAACTGTGAGCGTGTCGCCCTCGCTAATCGCCTCAGCCAGCGCGGCGCGTCTGCTCGTTGGATATCGCCAGATCGCGGCACAGAAACGTACGACCAAAATTCTCGGTAGTGGTACAGTTTGAATGACTGTCCGTTCCATTTTTATGGAATTGTCCTTTTGAATTATTCAAACGGACATATACTGAACGCATGCCTAAGCGTTCAAGCAGTCCTGATCTCAACCAATTAGCCGCCCAGATCGTTGAGCAGAGTACCGGCGGCAATGCCGAGCGTAGTGTTAACACTACAAAAAATCCCGCTGCCGTAGCGCTCGGCAGGCTTGGCGGATTGAAGGGCGGAAAGGCGAGGGCGAAGAGCCTCTCGTCAAAGCGGCGCAAGCAAATCGCGCGAGATGCTGCGCTCAGGCGTTGGGATAAAAAGCCTAGTTGAGCTGGGGCGGCGAGATTGGCGGTGGCAGTTGAGATTGTTTTTGTTGTTCCACGATTTGCACAGCTTCCCGAAGACACGGTAGACCCGATCCGATCACCTCATCGACTAGCCCTAACCAATAGGCGTCAATGGGACTAATAGTATGTTCGCCAGTCTGCAGGCATCGAGACAGCGAAACTACAAACCACCAGATCGGGTTCAGTTTATGAGCGACGCGGCCGGTTAAAAACTCCATTTTCTCGTCCTCTTTATCTTGTGGAATCTTCTGAAATTCTTTTTCTTCATCGGGCTGTAGAAAGAAATGACCGCGCCCCTGCACAATTTCCATCAGGTTTATCCAGTACCGTTCGTGAAACAGACCTCTCAGTTGATAAAAGTTATCGCGAATCGCGCTCAGCTCCGAAGCAGAAAAAATATCCTTGTTTGATGCTCCTGCCTTATTCATCTCAAAATCTATGACCGCCTTTAGCATTTGCGCTTCCGAGGGTGGCTTAGTGTTGTCTTTGTTAACCCCGGCGATTTTCAGGATTTCAGAAATGTCGTTTTGTCTGTTTATTGCATCGTCTATGAGCTCGCGATGCTGCTCGCTCAGCTTTTCGCGAAGTGTTGCGATAAAGCTTCCCGGATCTGAAATTGTTTCGTGGAATAGAAATTTGGGTGATTCCTCTCTGCGTATTTGGAGGATTCTCACGATCAGGCGGTGAAACAGTTTCGCCGCTAATCGAATGGCAAAATCCTCATTTGTTTCACGTAGGCTGGATTCTATCTTGCCGATGTTCTCAACGGTGACAGCCTGCTCGGTTTGGCGGGTTCCGTGGTGATGAATCACTGCGAATGGATAAGCAATAGCGTAGTGTCCTAGCGCCAAAAGATCAGCGGCAGCACTAGCCGCGAATCCGATACAAACCGAAATGATCGAAGGAATATGACCGTCTTGGCGTGGGCTTGTAAGTAAATCGAGCAGCCGTTGCGCATAGAATACCGAGCCGCCTGCGCTGTCGATGTAAAGACAGATTGGGTCCTCTCCTGATTGTCTTAGGCCGACAATTCGCGGTGCTAACTCACCAACAAGATCGTCTGTAATTTCTCGGGTTACAAAGACAGCTCGGCTCGGGTTTTCACAAAACCGAATCCCCTCAGCCATTTATGGCGTGGTCTGTTCTGCGGGCTCTCTCGACGGAAGAAAAATGTCTAAAATAGACCAATCTTCCGGCACGATCTTTTCCCTTGGTGTGGAGCGATCCAGGTCAACCATTTCCTCGAAGATGTGCTGCTCTTCACTCGTCAACAAGGAGATCTTGGTCTGCTCTGGTCTTTTCATATCTGCTTTATGGGGCTGAACTTTTAGACCCAGTATTACCGCATTCTGTTCACTGCTTATTCACTTCGCTGGTTCAGGTTGGCTGGTTTTAGGTAAGCGGTCAACGATTTGTCAATAAATATTATTAAATATTTTTGTTGACATGCTTGACAATGCTTGAACGCTCAAGCATATTACAGGCATGAACAAATTGGACACCGAAGAACGCGAGCGCATCGTTGGCGCTTTGGTCGAAGGCAATTCGCTTCGCGCTGTTACCCGCATGACGGGTATCCACCGCACAACGGTGATGAAATTACTTTGCGAGCTTGGCCGGGCCTGTTCCGAATATCAGGACAAGGTTTTCCGTAATCTTAAATGCAAGCGCGTCCAGTGTGACGAAATCTGGTCGTTTGTTTATGCGAAAGGCAAGAATTGCCCAGTCGAACAGAAAGCGAAGGGCGGCGGCGACGCTTGGACGTGGGTTGCGCTTGACCCCGATACGAAGCTCGTGCCGTGCTGGTTCATCGGGCAACGCGACGCCAATTGCGCCTTTCATTTCATGCATGATCTGAAAAGCGAGACTCGCGAACAAGGTTCAACTCACTACTGACGGGTATAAGCCATATTTTGTCGCAGTTGAAGATGCCTTTGGTTGCGAAGTGGATTACGCCCAACTTCAAAAGATTTACGGAAAAGTTAAAGATACGCCGGAGACCCGATATAGCCCAGCTGTGTGCATGGGGTCGCGAAAAGCGATCATAAAAGGCAATCCCGATCACGCCCACATTTCAACGAGCTACGTTGAGCGCCAGAATTTGACCATGCGAATGTCGATGCGCCGATTCACGCGGCTCACAAATGGATTTAGCAAGAAACTGGAAAATTTGGAGCATGCGGTCGCGCTTCATTACATGCATTACAACTTCTGCCGGATTCACCAAACATTGCGCGTGACACCAGCAATGGAGGCCGGCGTATCTGATCATGTTTGGAGCTTGGATGAAATCATTGCGTTGCTAGACTAAGAACTCATGGATAACGAGACAGAGAAACGAAAAGAGTGGCGGGACCTCGATGAAAATTTGAAGCTTGAGCACATGGAGGAGGCCCGCCGCTTACTCGACCCAACACGCGGCAAGGCAATTGGCCGAACAATCGGAATAATTGCGATTGTAGTTGGATTTGTCTTTATCTGTGTAGCTATTACTTCCGACTCGAACATAATCTTCCGAGTCTTCCCGGGTTTTGTGGGCATCAGCTTTATTATCGTCGGAATTGGAAAGTTCCGAGGCGTGGGCTGAAACTGTACCACGACCAAAATTCTTATTGACCCTAAGGGTTTTGCCCTACATCATCGAGCTGGATCTGAATCAGGCGGAGGACCGCTCCCCGCTGGGTTCTTTGCCTCTTCCGGACCCGCAGTCAGGAGACCAGCACGGCGGGGGAAGGAAACAAAGAATCATGAATCCATTGATCCAACTCCGAACGACAGCTTGGCGTTGTCAGCATTCTGTCCGCCTCTTTCCAATGACGATTGCTCTCCCAAGAAGTTGTATGCACTTCAGCTGTCTTATCACCATACTTGTCACAATCGCTGCATCTGCTGTATGGAGTGCCGACGTCAAATCCACCGGCCCTGTTAGCATTGTTGTGGGCGACGACGCGATCAAGCCGGACGGTACACAAGGCGGAGGTGATTTTAACTCCCTGTTCTATGTTGTCCCCGGACAGGGCCAGGAGCCGGAAGCGGGCAAGCCGGAGCAACATCAGCTTCCAAACGACCCGTTCTTCATCGCGTACGAGCCGACGGCCTTACCGGTGCAATCGAATGATTGGTGGACGGGCGTTGGGCTCCAGTACTACGTCCCTTCGACTACTTTCGGCTGGGCGAGCAGTTATAAAGACGTTACCCGGTCACAGGGATTCATCAGCGAGCCCTTCTTTTATCAGTTCGTCGATTTCACCGGCGATCTTCTTTCACAGGACCCCCCGCTTCCACCGCCACACGGTCTACGGCTCTGGAACCAGAACGCCATTGCGGTCAAGACCAACGGCAAGATCATGCCGAATGACACGTTCAATGCTGCAAACAACATCGTCGATCGCGGTTTTCTGGCGCCGGAGGTGCAAGCCGTGGTGACCGTAGGCTTGGACGGGCTCCACCCGCTCCGAATTGGTAATACCAAGCAGCCGCCAACGAGCCCGCCGTGGACGAGCGTGCGCGTGCGACAGTACTCGGACTGGGGGGCAATCTTTACGTACAGCAATCCCGCCAACGAAATGGAGATCACCACAGCCAACGGATCACCGTTCACGTGGTTCGAGCGGACACGAGGCACGGCACCTTTTCAGGTCTGGGCCGGAGGCTCCACGGCGGGCGGCGATGCGCCTGTTGTGTGGTTGAACCAACCCGGGGTGATCGGAGTGACGGTCAATACGCTTTACAACCCCGATAACAACATTCCAGGACCGATCGTATCGAAGGCGGCATATGTGATCATCGCCAATCAAGGCACCTGGCAACAGACCAACTCCGACAGTGGCAAACAATCGCTGTTCAAGAACACCACTGCGACGCGTGTCGCAGTGCTTGCCATGCCGCACAACATCCCGCTGGATAACCCGACCGCGCTGAGAACGGCCGCGGCGGCATTGCAACCGTACGCCTGTCAGAAGATCGTCGGTACGCGAATCGATTATCCTCCCATTTCGGGTTCTCAGACCTCAGTCAATGTAGGTAACCAGTCCGTTTCATTGGGTTACTCTCCGGCAAGTCAGCGTGTGGCATTGCAATTGCGGGTGGAGACGGCGCCGTTTCTAGCCGGGGCATGCGTGGTGTCCGGTCCCATTCAGCTACTCTTTCCGCATCACTTCAAGACCTTGCACCAAGGGCAGCAAGGACAAGTGGATCCCGCCTACAGATGGAACAGCATTATGGGTCCGCTAAGGCTTTACAAGGGAAGCGCGTTTGTAAATGTCATCCCGACCAACGGCTTTCTGCCATTCCTGCCAAATAACGCTGTCAACGCAACGCAAAATAATCCCCTCCAAACTTCGCAGTTAGCAGTAGACGACATCTACGAAACGATGCGGAACTGGTTTTATCAGGAAGAGTTTCAGAAGAACGCGGAGGGCATACCGGTCGACCTCGACTCGTTCGTCCGCAACATCGGCCACTACGACGGTCCACAGGTCAATACTTACCAGCAGGGCCTCAACACGTTAATTGAATCGATCACGATTGCCGACCAGTTGGCGCTCTCAACGAAGCTGACCGGCGACGACAACACAACAAACAAACTGAAGGCGTGTCTGTGCAAACCGAAAACTAAGGTCGCAGCGGAAATGCGCGACTATATTTTGCAGGCGCTCAAGGAACTGGTCGGGCAATGGGGCGACGTGTATACGGCCCAGTTCATACAACGCAACCCGAAGTTCAACGTCACCTACGGTTTTCCGGCCGGCTACGGTTCGGTTCAAAACCTGAACGATCATCATTTTCACTTTGGATATTTTCTCCGGGCCGCCGCTGCCATCGGCCGATACGATCGCACATGGCTGGAACAGTATATGCCGCTTTTCGATGAACTGCGCAAAAGCGTCGCAAACTACAATCGCAGAGACGCTGATTACCCATTCTTGCGCAATTTCAGCCCTTTCTACGGACATCATTGGGCGGATGGGACCAGCCAGAACGGTGAGAACCAGGAATCGACCAGTGAGGCCATTAACTTCTCCGCCGGTCTCATTGAGCTTGGTCTGGTCCTGGGCAACGAGCAGTGGCGCGACATGGGCATGTACATGTACGAGCAGGAAATCCTGGCGGCCGAACAATACTGGTTCAATCAGGATGCGGACCTAAGCAAGCCTGTACCGACGCCTCCACCGGACCCAAATGACATTCGCTACAATGGCAACTGGCCGGAGCACTTCGTTACCTTTCAAGGACCAGACCAGCATGTTTGGCACTCTACTATCGCCGGCATTTTGCAACAACGCTTTGTTAAGCGCGAGACGTTCTTCGGGGCTATCGACGCCACGTACTTCATCCACTTTCTTCCGATGAGCGCAAATACGCTTTATGTAGGCAGGAACCAGAACTGGCTCCAGGCGACATGGGCTCAATATCTGCTGGACACCGGCGCGCAAACCAACCCCGATTTCCAAAGCAAATTTGAAACGTTCATAGCCGCCTGGCAGGCACGGATGCCGACCAGCGGCTCGGGTATTAACGGCACGGGACTCACCGCGGCGCTCACACGGATCAAGCGAGAGCACTTTTTCCAGTTCTTTGGGACTAATACCATGGCCAAGCATTGGGCTTACACGAACGCATTACTTGGACAAGTGGACACGACCATCGTTGCGGACACGCCCGCCTATGGAGCGTTCAAAAATGCGTCAGGGAATTCCTACGTGGCGTACAATCCCACCCACGCCCCAATCACTGTCACCTTCAAACAACGGCAGACCAACTCAGTTATCGCTTCTTTCAGCGTGCCGTCGCTAAGCATTGCCAGTAGGTCGTCGAATACTGCCTCAATCTACACGTGGAAACCTATTCCCCCAACGACGCCCGCGGGGCGGCTTTATCTCCAGTCGACGACAGGCTCCGAGCCACTGACCGGAAAACTTACCAACGCCTCAGGGACATGGCTCCCGACCGATGGCACCTTTCCCTTCCCAAACAAGGGCGACATCAGCAGGATCAAGACGTCGCTAACTATCGTGCCTGTAGCTACCGCGAATTGTGGGGACATTGATCTGCCAGGCACAAACTCATGCCAAGGTACCGCCAAGGCATACGCCGAATGGACGGGCACGTTTAAGGGCAACCTTGTCGGTAACAAGCCGGTTACCCAGATGGTCATTTACACTAATCCGGCGCTTCATCCGGGCTGGCAACAGGATCCAAAAATTAGGTCGAACACAACGGTGAGAGTGGAATATTATTTCGATCCTAGTCAAGCGATTGCCGATAGGGTGGAGCTCTACACCTTGTCGTCACCACCCGGGAATAGTTTTGTCATGCTGCGAAACAAGATCACGCCTTATTACTTCAGCTGTTACTCAGACAAAACGAATTTTGGCGATTGTAACGCCTTGGAGTCGGGCCTTTATGGCCCTGATAACCCGGTGCTCAGTCCGGGCAAGATCAAGCTCGACGACCGCTTCAAGCCGACGGCGGCATTCCCCGCTACCGTGAAATGTGGCAAAATCAAAGTGCAGGTTTACGGACAGGCCGGAGCGAATAATGCAATTAAGGTACCCGTGCCGGTATCGGTGGGCACCTCGCCCTTGTTGAACCGGGCATCCTGGGTGCAGCCGCCGTACGACGGGACAGAATGCTCGCTGCTGGGCGCTCCGCCGCCGCCACCGCCGCCGCCGGAGGAGGAGGAGTGCTCGTCCTTTTCAGATGTTATTCGGAGCGTGCGAGAGTTGAACTTGACCCAAAAAGCGGAACACGCATTGAAGCGGAAGCTTCGACGCGCCAAAGCGTTTTTGGCTGAAGGCGACGAGGAGGCGGCTCGTGAGAGCTTTGACCGGTTTTTTAAAAAGCTGCGAAAGCTCCAGCACAGCGGACGAATAGACCCAGACACGGCCGACAATCTGCGGGACTGCGGACACACAGTTGAGGAAAAAGTTATCAAAGATTAGGTGTCGCATTTCTGTTCGTGCAACTGAATCCGTAACGCGCGAAGCCCCAACTCCGTCGCAAGGAATCGTTCACGATTTTTGTCGCTGCAGACATTAAACTGTTTCCGTTTGC
>WNGA01010295.1_pt1 | contig 13823 bp, 13 predicted proteins | sample 5400061 | NCBI WGS metagenome assembly WNGA01 (sample SAMN13153366, study PRJNA577476) | soil metagenome | isolation source: 100 cm soil or saprolite under grassland replicate 2 | place: USA:California | collected 2016-06-15 | reverse complement strand
ATCGCCGAGACCGACCCGAACAGGGCCGCGCCGCGGGCGCCCGGGACAGTGCGCAGCCGGTCGATACTGTACTTCACGTCGGACGCGTCCAGCGCGTGACCGTTGTGGAAGGTCAGCCTGGTGCGCACCGTGCAGGTGTACGTCGTCGGGGTGTCGAACTGGCAGTCCGCCGCGTCCGGGACCGGGGTGGTCTCCCCCGGCGGGATCGTCAGCAAGGTCTGGTACACGTTCGCCAGCAACGCGCGGGCTCCGGCGTCGCCGGCTGTGGCCGGGTCTAGGCCCGCCGGGCGGTCGGTGGTCACCGCCTTGACGGCAGGTTCGTGCGACGTGCCCGGCGCGCCGCTCGCGCTCTTCTCACATCCGGCGCCGGCCGCAACGCAGAGGGCGAGGGCCAGCAGGGTCGGTACGGTCCTGCTCACCCCGCCAGTCCATCACGCGCCGAGGCCACGAGATCGCGCAGCCCGGCCAGTGTGACCTGAGTCAAAGAGCTCACATGCACCCGGCGCGGCGCGGCGGGGATGGACACGTGCTGCGGGATCGCCACCACCAGTGCCCCGGACGCGTTGCCGGACGTCGCACCCGGCGGCGAGTCCTCCAGCACCACGCAGTCACCCGGGTCGGCGCCGAGCTCCCGCGCGGCGGTGAGGTACGGCTCCGGGTGCGGCTTGCCGTGGCCGACCTCGTCACCGGCCACGGTCACCGCGAACACGTCCGGCGGGCAGTGCGACAGCACCGCGTCCACCATCACCCGGTACGACGCCGACACCAGCGCGCACGGCACGCCCTCGGCGTTCAGCACGCCGAGGAGTTCCAGCGCGCCCGGCTCGAACTCGACCCCCGCCTTCAGCCCGCGGGTGACCTCGCCGTGGATCTCGGCGGCCAGCTCCGCTTCGGTGATCGCGCCCTCGGGCAGCCGGGACATCCAGACCTTGACCGCGGCCGCGAGGTCGCTGCCGACCAGCGTCTTGCAGTCCTCGAGGGTCCACTCACCGCCGAGCCTGGTCAGGGTGTCGATCTCGGCACGCCACCACACCGGTTCGGTGTCGACCAGCGTGCCGTCCATGTCCCACAGAACCGCTTGCAGTGAATTCGTCATGTGGCGTTGAAGTATTTCGCTTCCGGGTGGTGCACGATCAGTGCGTCGGTGGACTGCTCCGGGTGGAGCTGTAGCTCCTCGGAGAGGTTGACGCCGATCCGCTCGGGCTTGAGCAGGTCGACGAGCTTGGCCCGGTCCTCGAGGTCCGGGCAGGCCGGGTAGCCGAACGAGTATCGCGACCCGCGGTACTCCTGGTCGCGCAGCATCCCGTCCAGGTTGCCGTCCTGGCGGCCGAACCCGAGCTCCTCGCGGACCCGCGCGTGCCAGTACTCGGCCAGCGCCTCGGTCAGCTGCACCGACAACCCGTGCAGCTCCAGGTACTCGCGGTACGCGTTCTTCGCGAACAGCTCACCGGTGACATCCGCGACCCGCGCGCCCATCGTCACCAGGTGGAACGCGATCACGTCCAGCTCGCCGGAGGACTTGGGCCGGAAGAAGTCCGCCATGCACAGGAACCGGTCCCGCCGCTGGCGCGGGAACTCGAACCGGTGCAGCTCCCGGCTGTGGTCGTGCGGGTCGAGCACCGCGATCGCGTTGCCCTCGGAGTAGCAGGGCCAGTAGCCGTAGACCACCGCGGCCTCGAGCACGTTCTCGGTCTTCACCCGGTCCAGCCACATCCGCAGCCGCGGCCGGCCCTCGGTCTCCACCAGCTCGTCGTACGACGGTCCGTCCCCGCGCGATCCGCGCAACCCCCACTGGCCGAGGAAGGTGGCCCGCTCGTCGAGGAACCCGGCGTAGTCCGCGAGCGGGATGCCCTTCACGATCCGGTCGCCCCAGAACGGCGGCGTGGGGATGTCGTTGTCCAGGGCAACGTCCGACCGCGCGGGGATCTCCTCCGCCGGACGGTCCAGCACGCTCGTCGCCGACTTGACTCTGCGCTCGCGGCGCGCCGGCAGCTCCGCACCCGGCACGCCGCGCTTCACGGCCATCACCGCGTCCATCAGCCGCAGGCCTTCGAACGCGTCCCGCGCGTAGCGGACCTCGCCCTTGAACAACCCGCCCAGGTCCTGCTCGACGTACGCCCGGGTGAGCGCGGCGCCGCCCAGCAGCACCGGCCACTTCTCGGCCAGGCCGCGCTGGTTGATCTCCTCCAGGTTCTCCTTCATCACCACGGTGGACTTCACCAGCAGGCCGGACATGCCGATCGCGTCGGCGCGGTTGTCCTCGGCGGCCTCGAGGATCGCGTTGATCGGCTGCTTGATGCCGATGTTGACGACCGTGTAGCCGTTGTTGGTGAGGATGATGTCGACCAGGTTCTTGCCGATGTCGTGCACGTCGCCCTTGACGGTCGCGAGCACGATCGTGCCCTTTCCTTCGTCATCGGTCTTCTCGATGTGCGGCTCCAGGTACGCGACGCAGGTCTTCATCACCTCCGCCGACTGCAGCACGAACGGCAGCTGCATCTGGCCGGAGCCGAACAGCTCGCCGACCACCTTCATGCCCGCGAGCAGGTCCTCGTTGATGATCTGCAGCGCGGCCTTGGCCCGCAGCGCCTCGTCGAGGTCGGCCTCGACGCCGTTGCGCTCGCCGTCGATGATCCGCTGCTTGAGCCGCTCGTGCACCGGCAGCGCCATCAGCTCCTGCAACTTGCTGGCCTTCAGGTCCGACGCCTTCACGCCGGCGAACAGCTCCAGCAGCCGCTGCAGCGGGTCGTAGCCCTCGCGCCTGCGGTCGTAGACCAGGTCGAGCGCCGCCTCGCGCTGCTCGTCCGGGATCTTCGCGATCGGCAGGATCCGGCTGGCGTGCACGATCGCGGAGTCCAGCCCGGCCTGCACGCACTCGTGCAGGAACACCGAGTTCAGCACGTGCCGCGCGGCCGGGTTCAGGCCGAACGAGATGTTCGACAGGCCGAGGACGGTCTGCACGTCGGGGCGGCGCCTCTTCAGCTCGCGGATCGCCTCGATCGTCTCGAGGCCGTCGCGCCGCGACTCCTCCTGGCCGGTGGCCAGGGTGAAGGTCAGGCAGTCGACCAGCACGTCGTGGCCCTTGATGCCGTACCGGGTCTCCAGCGCGTCCAGCAGCCGCTCGGCGATCGCCACCTTGTCCGCGGCGGTCCGGGCCTGCCCGGTCTCGTCGATGGTCAGCGCCACCACGGCCGCGCCGTACTCCCGGGCCAGGCTCGCGATCCGGTCGAACCGGGATCCCTCGGCGTCGCCGTCCTCGAAGTTCACCGAGTTCAGCGCGCAGCGGCCGCCGAGCATCTCCAGCCCCGCCTCCAGCACCGGCGGTTCGGTCGAGTCGAGCATGATCGGCAGCGTCGATGCGGTCGCCAGCCGGCCGGCCACCTCCTTCATGTCCGCGACGCCGTCGCGCCCGACGTAGTCGACGCACAGGTCGAGCAGGTGCGCGCCGTCGCGGATCTGAGCGCGGGCGATCTCGACGCAGTCCTCCCAGCGGCCCTCGATCATCGCGTCGCGGAACGCCTTCGAGCCGTTCGCGTTGGTCCGCTCCCCGATCGACAGGTACGACGTGTCCTGGCGGAACGGGACGTGCGTGTAAAGGCTGGCCACGCCCGGCTCCTCGGCCGGCTCGCGCGCCACCGGCGTCCGGCCGCCGACCCGCTCGACGACCTGGCGCATGTGCTCCGGCGTCGAGCCGCAGCAGCCGCCGACCAGGGACAGCCCGTAGGACTCGACGAAGTTCTCGTGCGCGTCGGCCAGCTCGGACGGTGTCAGCGGATAATAGGCGCCGTCCGCGGTGAGGATCGGCAGGCCCGCGTTCGGCATGCAGGTGAGCGGGATCCGCGAGTGCCTGGACAGGTAGCGCAGGTGCTCGCTCATCTCCTTCGGCCCGGTCGAGCAGTTCAGCCCGATCAGGTCGATGCCGAGCGGCTCCAGCGCGGTCAGCGCGGCACCGATCTCGGAGCCGAGCAGCATCGTGCCGGTGGTCTCCACGGCGACGCTGACGATCACGGGCAGGTCCAGCCCGGCGGCGGCCAGCGACCGCTTGGCGCCGATCACCGCCGCCTTCACCTGGAGCAGGTCCTGCGAGGTCTCGACCAGTACGGAGTCGGCGCCGCCGTCGATCAGGCCGCGGACCTCGTCGGCGTACGCGTCCCGCAGCGCGAGGTAGCTGGTGTGGCCGAGCGTCGGCAGCTTCGTGCCGGGGCCTACGCTGCCGAGCACCCAGCGCGGCCTGTCCGGGGTGGCCGCCTCGTCGGCCGCCTCCCGGGCCAGCGCGGCGCCGGCCCGCGCGTACTCGTAGATCCGGTCGGCGATGCCGTACTCACTCAGGCTGGACAGGTTCGCGTTGAAGGTGTTCGTGCCGACGCAGTCGACGCCCGCGTCGAGGTAGGCCGCGTGGATCTCCTTCACCACGTCCGGCCGGGTGACGTTCAGGACCTCGTTGCAGCCCTCGTGCCCCTGGAAGTCGCCGTCCACCGACAAGTCGTACGACTGCAGCATCGTCCCCATCGCACCGTCGGACACGATGACGCGTTCGGCGAGAGCTCGACGGAGATCGGGACGGTCTGACATGACACTCCAGATATCGGTATGCGGCTGACCAGTAGATCATCCCAGCCGACCCCACCAAAATCCCGGCATACGGGCGCCCGTCTCAAAACTCGACAGCACGTAGGCTGGTCGTCCTCAGTCCCGGACTCTTGGAGGGGGTGCACGGATGATCGAGCTCGGTGAGCTGCGGGACCCGGTGGTGGTCGCCGCCTTCGAGGGCTGGAACGACGCCGCCGAGGCTGCCACCGGCGCCATCGACCACCTCGTCGAGGCCTGGAAGGCCCAGCTGGTCGGCGCGGTCGACCCGGAGGACTACTACGACTTCCAGGTGAACCGGCCGACGGTCGGATTCGACGGCAATGACACAGGCGGCATCCGACGACGGATCACTTGGCCCACCACCCGGGTGTACGTCGCGAGCCCGGACGGCCTCGACCACGACGTGGTGCTGGTCCGCGGGATCGAGCCGAACATCCGCTGGCGGGCGTTCTGCGCCGAGCTGCTGGCCGGGATCGACGACGCCGGCGCCCGGGTGGTCGTCGTACTCGGGGCCCTGCTGGCCGACTCGCCGCACACCCGGCCGATCCCGGTGACCGCGACGTCGGCGGACCCGGAGCTGGCCGAGGCGTGGGACCTGGAGCCGTCGCGGTACGAGGGCCCGACCGGGATCACCGGCGTGTTCGCCGACGCCTGCGGCCGGGTCGGGATCCCGGCGGTGTCGATCTGGGCCGCGATCCCGCACTACATCGCGCACCCGCCGTGCCCGAAGGCGACGCTGGCGCTGCTCGGCAAGGCCGAGGAGCTGCTGGAGTTCACGTACCCCGAGGGCGACCTGCCCGAGCAGGCCCGGGCCTGGCAGCGCGGCGCCGACGAGCTGTCCGCCGAGGACCCCGAGGTCGCCGAGTACGTCGCCACCCTCGAGGAGCAGCGCGACACCACCGAGCTCCCGGAGGCCTCCGGCGACGCTATCGCGGCCGCGTTCGAGCGTTACCTGCGCCGCCGCAACACCGACCGCCCGGACTAGAGCGCGATTCCCAGCAGCGCGTCGGCCGTGGCGCTGGCCAGGCCGGGCGCGGTCTCGTCGTCGCCGCTCGTCGCTGCCCAGGCGTCGATGGCGGCCAGCGCGGCGGGGGTGTCGAGGTCGTCGGCGAGGGCGTCCCGGACCGCCGCCAGCAGCTCCGTGCCGGACGGGCCGGCGGGGCGGGCGACGGCGGCGCGCCAGGTCGCCAGCCGCCGCTGCGCGGTGGTCAGCTCGTCGCCGGACCAGAACCAGTCGGTGCGGTAGTGGTGTCCGAGCAGCACCAGCCGGATCGCCATCGGGTCGACGCCGGACTCGCGGACCTTCGAGACCAGCACCAGGTTGCCCTTGGACTTCGACATCTTCTCGCCGCCCAGGCCGACCATCGCCTGGTGCACGTAGGCGCGCGCGAACGGGTGCCGCCCGGTCGCGACCTGTGCCTCGGAGGCGGACATCTCGTGATGCGGGAACACCAGGTCGGAGCCGCCGCCCTGGACGTCGATCGTCATGCCGAGGTGCTCCAGCGCGATCGCCGCGCACTCGACGTGCCAGCCCGGACGGCCGGGGCCGAACGGTGAGTCCCAGGACGGCTCGCCGGGCCGCTCGGCCAGCCAGAGCAGGCAGTCCAGCGGGTCGCGCTTGCCGGCCCGGTCCGGGTCGCCGCCGCGCTCGCCGAACAACTCCCGCATCGCGGCGGCGTCCAGGCCGGACACCCGGCCGAAGTCGGCGTCGGACTTCACCGCGAAGTACAGGTCGCCGTCGACCTCGTAGACCGCGCCCTCGCGCCGCAGTTGCTCGATCATCGCGACCACCACCGGGATCGACTCGACCGCGCCGACGTAGTGCCGCGGCGGCACGATCCGCAGCGCGGTCATGTCCTCGCGGAACAGCTGCGTCTCCTGCTCGGCCAGCTCGACCCAGTCCACACCGGAGGCCTGGGCGCGTTCCAGCAGCGGGTCGTCGACGTCGGTCACGTTCTGCGTGTAGTGCACCCCGTGGCCGGCGTCGCGCCACTGCCGGTACAGCAGGTCGAAGGTCAGGTACGTCGCCGCGTGGCCCATGTGGGTCGCGTCGTACGGCGTGATGCCGCACACGTACAGCCGGGCCTCGTCGCCACCGGGCGTCATGTCGACCAGTGACTGCGACGCGCTGTCGAACAGGCGGAGAACCCGCGCCGGCCCGGGAAGTTCCGGGATGTCTGGTGCCGTCCACGCCTGCATGCCCGGAGCCTATACAGCCGATCCAGTGGTTCCGGCAGCCGCCTCGGCTGGCGAGACCGCGGTCAGAACGCCGGCCACGGGATGGCGGGCCAGTCGTCGCTCGGCCGCGGGTACCGCCGGGTGTCGAGCAGCTGGCGCACCCGGAAGCGGGTGATGTCGAGCTCCTCGGCGGTGATCAGCCGGGCGAGCCGCTCGCCGAGCACTCCGTCGAGCTCGGTGCCGAGCCGGCAGACGTCGGTGAGGATCTCGTCCGGGACAGGCTTGCCGGCCCAGCCCCACAGCACCGTGCGCAGCTTGTCGTCGGCGTTGAACGTGACGCCGTGGTCGACGCCGAACACCTCGCCGTTCTCGGTGGACAGGATGTGCCCGCCCTTGCGGTCGGCGTTGTTCACGATCGTGTCGAACACCGCCATCCGGCGCAGCGCCGGGACGTCCTCGTGGACCAGCGTGACCGGGTTGTGCCGGCCGTCGTACGCGTCCAGGACGCCGAGCCAGCCGTCGGCCACCTCGCCGCGCGGCACGATGTCGACCAGCTCGCGCTCGTCGTACACCCAGAGCTGGCACATCCCCTCGCCGAACGGCCCGTCGCGCAGCAGCGTCGGCGGTACGACGGACCAGCCGAGCGCCTCGGACACCACGTAGGCGGCGTACTCGCGCTGCGCCAGGGTGCCGTCCGGGAAGTCCCACAGCGGCCGCTCCCCCGCGACCGGTTTGTAGACCACGGTCGCGGTCTGGTCGCCCAGGCTGACCACGCCCTGGAAGGTCGCGTTCGACGCCGCGACCAGCCGGCCGTTGACGGTGAGGTCGCCCGACCGGAGCAGGTCGAGTCCAGTTGCGGCAGCCATCAGGTGTGCCGGCGGTAGCCGTTGGCACGCGCGCAGATGTGCCCCTGCGGGTCGATCGGGCGCCCGCAGAACGGGCAGGCAGGCCGGCCGGCGGCGACCAGCGCGACGGCCCGGCGGGCGAAGGCGCGGGCCTGCTGCTCGGTGATCCGGACGACGAACACCTCGCCGTCGTCGGACTCGAGCACCGCGGCCGGCTCCTCCTCAGCCGCCTCGGCGGCCTCCGGGTTGACCGCGAACACCTCGATCACGACGCGCTCGCTGTCGGCCTCCCAGGCCAGCGTCATGGTGCCGGCCCGGAACTCCTCCTCGATCGGCTGCTCCAGCGGGCCGATGTCGTCGGCTCCGGTCACCCCGACGGGCTCCCGGTCGAACCGGCGCGCGACCTCGTCGAGCATCACGTCGAGGCGCTCCGCGAGCGCCATCACCTGCTCCTTCTCGCACGCTACCGAGGTGATCCGGGCACCGGCCCGGGCCTGCAGGAAGAACGTCCGGCCGCCGGGTTCGCCGACCGTCCCGGCCACGAAACGCTCCGGATCGTCGTACGAATGCACCAGTCGGGACACGGTCTCAACCCTATTACCGGCCGCCAACGACGGCATCCGATGACCGCGTACGACGCGACGCGCCGCGCTTCTTCGGCGGCGGCACCAGCGTGGTCAGATCGCCGGCGGTGTCGTTCAGCCGGACCAGGAACGGCCGGCCGGGCGTGTAGCTGATCACCGTCGCCGACGCCGTGTCGACCACGATCCGCTGGAACAGGTCCAGGTGCAGGCCGAGCGCGTCCGCCACGATCGCCTTGATCACGTCGCCGTGGCTGACCGCGACCCAGACCGCGTCCGGGCCGTGCTCGGCCCCGACCTTCGTGTCGTGGTCGCGGATAGAGTCCACGCCGCGCTGCTGCATCGCTCGCATCGACTCGCCGCCCGGGAACGTCACCGCCGACGGGTGCTGCTGCACGACCGGCCAGAGCGGGTCCTTGGCGAGGTCCTTGAGCGCCTTGCCGGTCCAGTCGCCGTACCCGCACTCGGTCAGCCGCCGGTCCGAGCTCGGCCTGAGGGGCGGGTGCCGGCGGGCGATCTCGGTCGCGGTCTGCCGGCACCGGTCCAGCGGCGAGGTGACCACCGCGGCCAGCGGGAGCCCACCGAGCCGGTCGGCGACCGCGGCGGCCTGCGCGTGCCCGGTCTCGTCCAGCTTCACACCGGGGGTCCGCCCGGCCAGCACGCCGGAGTTGTTGGCGGTGCTGCGGCCGTGCCGGACCAGGATCACCGTTGGCATGCCCCGCACGCTATCCGGTCTGCGCAAGGAACCGGGGCAAGCAACAATGCAGATGTGATCGTCGACTGCGGGGTGTACGCGTCGGGTGAGCGGCAGGACCTGCCGCGCAACCCCGAGTCGGTCGCGACCGCGATCGGCTGCGACGACGACTGCTTCGGCTGGATCGGCCTGTACGAGCCGACCGCCGCCGAGCTCTCCCGGGTGCAGGACCTGTTCGGGCTGCACAAGCTCGCGGTCGAGGACGCGCTGAAGCCGCACCAGCGCCCCAAGGTCGAGCGGTACGACGAGTCGCTGGTCGTGGTGCTGCGCACCCTCTGGTACGTCGACGACGGCGACGCGGTCGAGACCGGCCAGGTGTCCGTCTTCGTCGGCAGGCAGTACGTCGTCACCGTCCGGCACGGCACCGGCGGCGAGCTCGCCACCGCTAGGGCCGAGCTCGAGGAACGCGCGTCACTGCTCGGGCACGGCCCGGCCGCTGTGCTCTGGGCGATCTGCGACGCCGTTGTGGACGGGTACGAGATCGTCGCGGGCTCCGTCGAGGTCGACGTCGACCAGGTGGAGGCGTCGGTGTTCTCGCCGCAGCGCACCAGCGACGCGGAACGGATCTACACCCTGAAGCGCGAGGTGCTGGAGATGCGCCGGGCGATCCTGCCGCTGCGCGACCCGCTGGAGCGGTTCGCGCACGGCGCCGTACCCGGGATCGGCCGGGAGGCGGGGCCGTTCTTCCGCGACGTGGCCGACCACCTGATCCGGGTCGGCGACCAGACCGAGACCCTGGACACGCTGCTCAGCTCCGCGCTGAACGCGCACCTGGCGCGGGTCTCGGTCCAGCAGAACGACGACATGCGCAAGATCTCCGCCTGGGTCGCGATCGCCGCGACGCCGACGATGATCGCCGGCATCTACGGCATGAACTTCGACAACATGCCCGAGCTGCGCTGGCACTTCGGCTACTACCTCGTCCTCGCCGTCATGGCGACAGCCTGCGCGGGGTTGTACGCCTTCTTCCGCCGCGTCGGCTGGCTCTGACCCGTCAGGTCGCGGACATCGTCCCGGCTGCGAGCAGGGCGATGAGGAGGATGCCGAGGGCGACGCGGTAGACGACGAATACCTCGATGGTGTGCTTCTGGACGAAGCGCATCAGCCAGGCCACGGACGCGTAGGCGACGACGAAGCTCACGATCGTGCCGACCGCGGTCGGGGCCATACCGACGCCGCCGTCCAGAGCGTCCTTGAGCTCGTAGACGCCCGCGCCGACCAGGGCCGGGATGCCCAGCAGGAACGCCATCCGGGTCGCCGCGACCCGGTCCAGGCCGCGCAGCAGGCCGGCCGAGATGGTCGCGCCGGACCGGGACACGCCAGGTACCAGGGCGACGGCCTGTACGACGCCCATCACGACCGCGTCGGTGAGCGTGATCCGCGCCAGTGGCCGGGCCTGGCTGGCGACCCGCTCGGCCAGCACCATCACCGCCGACCAGGCGATCAGCGCGCCCGCGACCCACCACAGGCTGCGCAGCGGTCCGGAGATCAGGTCCTTGGCCAGAAACCCGACGATCACGATCGGCGTCGAGCCGACGATCACGTACCAGCCCATCCGGTGGTCGATCTCGCCGCGGTGCTCGGGGTTGAACAGGCCGCGGAACCACGCAACCGTAATCCGCGCTATGTCGGACCAGAAGTACACCAGCACGGCGGCGATCGCGCCGATCTGGATCACCGCGGTGTACGCCGTGATCGAGGCGTCGTCGATCGGCATGCCGAGCACCTTCTCGGCGATGGTCAGGTGGCCCGTGCTGGACACGGGCAGGAACTCGGTGAGTCCTTCGACGATGCCGAGGACGATGGATTCCCAGATGGTCATGGCGGTTCTTCAGTCACCCAATCCGGCGAGGTCGAAGGCTTCGGCCACGATCCGCAAGGTGGCGATCCGGCCGTCCACGTCGCTCTCGAACGGCGTCAGCGCGAGCGTGGTCACCCCCGCCTCGGCGTACGCCGTGAGTTTCTCGGCGATCCGCTCCTTCGGCCCGATCAGCGAGACCCTGTCGATGAAGTCGAACGGTACGGCGGCCATCGCGTTGCGGTACTGCTTGTCCAGGTAGAAGTCCTGGATGATCTTGGCCTCGTCCGGGTAGCCCATCCGGACCGCGAGGTCGTTGTAGAAGTTCTTCTCGCGGCTGCCCATGCCGCCGATGTACAGCGCCGCGTAGCCGCGGATCGGGTCCGCGCACGCCTGCAGGTCGTCGCCGACGACGGTAGGCACCGACGCCACCACGTCGTACCCGGTCAGGTCTCCGCCACGGCCGGCGCGCACGTGCTCGAGCTGCTGCGCGAGGAAGGACGGGTCGTTGAAGATGCCGAGCCAGCCGTCGGCGATCTCGCCGGCCAGCTCCAGGTTCTTCGGGCCGACGGCGGCCAGGTAGACGGGCACGTGGTCGCGGACCGGGTGGATGGACAGCTTCAGCGGCTTGCCGGGACCGTCCGGCAGCGGCAGCGTGAAGTGCTTCCCCTCGTAGCGGACCGTCTCGCGACGCATGGCGGCGTTGACGATCTCGACGTACTCGCGGGTGCGGGCGAGGGGCTTGTCGAACCGCACCCCGTGCCAGCCCTCGGACACCTGCGGCCCGGAGATGCCGAGCCCGAGCCGGAACCGGCCGCCGGACAGTGTGTCCAGGGTGGCGGCGGTCATCGCGGTCGCCGCCGGGGTCCGCGCCGGGATCTGGAAGACGGCCGAGCCGAGGTCGATCGTGGTGGTCTGCGCGGCCAGCCAGGCGAGCACAGTCGGCGAGTCGGAGCCGTACGCCTCCGCGTTCCACGCGACCGAGTAGCCGAGCCGCTCGGCCTCCTGGACCACCGTCAGGTGCTGCAGGTGGTCGCCCCCACCGAGGACGAAGGCGATGTTCAGTCCGAGCCGCATGGCAGGCGAGCCTATCCGCCTCATGTCCGTGCTCACACTTAGGCTCTGTGCATGCAGCAGCGTTACCTCGGCAACAGCGGACTGAGGGTCGGGCGACTCGGTCTCGGCACGATGTCGTGGGGCCGCGACACCGACGAGCACGAGGCGCGCGAGCAGCTGGCCGCGTTCGTGTCGGCGGGCGGGACGCTGGTCGACACCGCCGCGGCGTACGGCGAGGGCGCGAGCGAGCGGGTGCTCGGTTCGCTGCTCGGCGACGTCCTCGCGCGCGAGGAGCTGGTGATCGCGACGAAGGCCGGTTTCACGGTCCGCGGCGGCGCCCGGGTGACCGACACCTCGCGCGGCGCGCTGCTCCGCGACCTGGACGCCTCGCTGCGCCGGCTCGGCACCGACTACGTGGACTTGTGGCAGGTGCACACCTGGTCCGACGACGTGTCGCTGACCGAGACGCTGACCGCGCTGGACGCCGCGGTCGCCGCCGGCAAGGCGCGGTTACTCGCTGCTCAGCCGCAGCTGCGAGCCCGAGCTGGTCCCGGCCGCCGTCGACCTCGGCATCGGGGTGCTGCCCTGGTCCCCGCTCGGCCGCGGCGTGCTGACCGGCAAGTACCGCACCAGCATCCCCGCCGACTCCCGCGCCGCGTCCGCACACCTGGCCAGATTCGTCGACCCCTACCTCGACGAACGCGGATCGGGCATCGTTGAGGCAGTGGCCCGCGCCGCGGACGGGCTCGGCTGGACCCCGCTGGAGGTGGCGTTGACCTGGGTGCGTGATCGTCCGGGCGTGACCGCCCCGATCGTCGGCGCGCGTACGGCGACCCAGCTGAAGGCGGCTCTCGGCACCGAGCAGCTCGCGCTGCCCCCGGCGATCATCGGCGCGCTCGAGGACGTGTCGTGATTGGCTGAGTACGAGATCCAGCAGCTGCTCGTCTCGCGCACCGAGTCGCGAGGCGCGGTGCGACGCCTGCTCGCCGAGCACGCCGAGTACGGCGGCTGGGAGCTCGCCCGGCTGCGGCGCTACCCCGACGGCACCCGCATGGTCTGGTTGCGCCGCCGCATCATCCGCGTGATGCGCACCTTCTAGAGATCGTGCCGGACCCAGACGTTCGGCTCGACGTACACGGCGTGGTCGTGCTCCGGGTGGCAGTGCACCGGCGTGAGGCCGCCCGGCACGTGCACCTCACCGGCGGTGTCGAACGGCAGGCCGGTCCGCTCGCGCCACTGGCTCAGCGACCCCGGGATCACCATCGACGCGGGCGCGATCTTCTCGATCGTGCCGCCGGCCTTCACGTGCACCCGCAGCCAGGGATCGACGGGTAGTCCGTCCTCACGGCGCTGCTCGACATACGTTGCCATCGGCAACGACGGGTCAGCCTTGCCGTTCGGCCGCACCGGCGCGTAGAGGGCGCTGAGCCCCTGCCCCCGGACGGCGTCGCGGAGCGCGTCGAGCATCGCGTACGACAACCCCTTGCCCAGGTGCTCCTGGTCGATCGCGATCTCCAGCGCACTCGCCACGGTCGGTGCGTCCCCGCGCCGGTGGTCCGCCATCCCCCACATCATCACCGCGTCCCAGCCGTCGTCCGGCAGCTCCGTCCGTCGCTCCGTCGGGAACGCGAACGGCACCGACAGCCCGCGCGCGATCACCTCGCCGTCCAGCGTCGCCACCACGGCGTACTCCGGGAACGTCGGCGGGATCTGCCCCAGCAGCGAGTTCGCCACCGGATCGTGCTTCATGAACTCCGGCCAGCTGTCGGCCAGGTCATACAGGTGTTCCAGCAGCTCCGGCCGCTCGGCCAGCGTCGTGATCACGATCTCGGACATACGCCAACCTTGCCAGCGCCGCGGGCCGACCTCACCCCTTTTCGGACGGCGCACACCGGGGTCGTGTTCACCTTCGATGGCGCGTTTTGTGCTTGGTGACGCGCGCTACCGAGCCCAACCGTCAGGCCTGGTCGAAGAAGCGGTCGAGGACGCGGCAGCCGAACTCGAGCGCGGTCGTCGGGACG